>Ga0255054_10002356_pt1 | contig 10837 bp, 8 predicted proteins | sample JV7_2_23_MG_FD_188634 | JGI IMG/M metagenome (GOLD analysis project Ga0255054, IMG submission 188634) | Seawater microbial communities from Jervis Inlet, British Columbia, Canada - JV7_2_23 | ecosystem: Environmental > Aquatic > Marine > Inlet | place: Canada: British Columbia | collected... | reverse complement strand
ATCCGTGAACGTTCAGCCGTTTATAAATTGGGATACCGGCGGCTTTCAGCATAATCGGCCAATAAATACCGTGAGGTTTTAAGATGTCCTTTGCTATCACATGGTTGGCCGACGTCCAAAAGGTTTCGAATATCTCTCCATCAGGATAACCTATGGCTGAAATGTAGTTTAAAAGAGCGTCAAACCATACGTATATGACATAGTCTTTATCAAAAGGCAGGCTAATTCCCCACATAAGACGTGATTTGGGCCGGGATATGCAAAGATCTTCAAGTGGTTCTTTAAGAAAAGATAACACCTCATTTTTATATCGATCGGGTTGAATAAAGCCCGGATTGTTCTTAATATGATCGATCAGCCAATCTTGATAGCGGCTCATTTTAAAAAAGTAATTGGACTCTTCAATTCGATCAGGCACTGTTTCATGATCAGGACACTTTCCATCAACCAACTCTCGCTCCATATAGAAACGCTCGCATCCAAAGAAATATAGGCCTTCATATTCACTGAAATAGATATCCCCCGAATCATATATCTTTTGCATGACTTGCTCTACGACAGCAATATGTAATGGGTCGGTTGTTCGGATGAAATAATCATATTCGATACCTAGTTCGGGCCAAAGATTTTTAAAAAGTCCACTTATTTTGTCGACATATGCTCTGGGACTCAAATTCTCCTTCTTGGCAGCACCCATAATTTTATCACCATGCTCATCTGTTCCGGTAAGGAAGAACGTCTCTACCTGGCGCATTGAATTAAACCGATTGGCAACATCCGCCACAATCGTCGTGTATGAATGGCCAAGATGAGGCCTAGCGTTAACATAATATATAGGTGTCGTGACATAAAAGGGTTTAGCCATTGTATCTCCGATCTTCCTCATTGTAAAATTTGATCCAACTCGATTTCGACTTCTTTATCTTCATCTAAACTGATGACAACACGATTTGATATGGTATTATGCCGGATGACTTTACCTTTTCCGATTTTTGTCTCTATGGTTTTTCCAATTTTTGGAAATTGTTTTTTGATTGCCTGATACATTTCACACTCAAAGGTAAGGCAACACATTAATCGGCCACACTGACCGGAAATTTTGGTAGGGTTTAACGATAGCCCCTGTTCTTTGGCCATTCTTATGGACACGGGTTCAAATTTTTCAATGAAAGCCGAGCAGCAGAGTTCCCGACCGCATCTTCCAAGGCCGCCGCACATCTTGGCCTGGTTACGAATTCCCACCTGCCGCATTTCTATCCGGACACCTATCTCTTTTACCAGCATCTTGACAAGTTGACGAAAGTCAACACGGCTTTCGGATGTGAAAAAAAAGGTTAGCTTGCTTGCATCAAAGGCGCTTTCAACGGAAAAAAGGTTCATTTTAAGTTCGAGTTCTTTGATGCATTTTTGGCAATAAGCATAAGCGCGGTTTTCAGTTTCAATGTTTTTTTCTCTTTTAGAAAAGTCGTTCTGATTCGCCAAACGGAATACTTTTTTTAGAGGCCTGCCTGTTTTGACTCTATCTTTTTCACCATAGAATTCTGGGAGCGCAGCCACCATCCCAAAACCAAGCCCTTGCTCGGTTTCCACAATGACATGATCTCCTTTATTAAGTACAAACGCGCCGCAATCAAAGTCATACATCTTTCCGGCGGGTTTGAATCTTATTCCAACCTTCTTTTTCATGTTTAAAATTCTCTTATATCTTGGTTTTAGGCTCTCGCAAGGCGCATAATTAAAACCTCCAACGACAGCCTCAAATTGGTGTTGGCGTGGATATTGTTTTGCACTGACTGGATATTATCAATGTATGAAATCAGTAAATCAACACGCAGCTTGTTTGACGCTTTTTGAATCTTGTCCTTAAAGTCTTGGTTGATCATTTTATCCGGTTGATATCTACAAACAATCAAATCTCTAAACCATGACTTCATCACCTCTAATGAGTCAAAAAGAAGCGCTTTCTCTTTTAACAATTTTTCCGCAAAGGCCATGCGTGAGGCGATGGGTTTATGATGTATCGCAGCAACCTCATTTATCAACCAATTCCTTCTCCTTATCCAGTTTATCCGAGGCATTGAAGTGCTCATAGCCAGGGCTTTGGATAAGCTTCCATTGGCCATGATTGAAATTATTTCGGCATCATCAGGGCGCACTCCATGTTCCTCGACCAATAGCATTTCAATCCTTTTTTTCGCAATTGGATTAAACCTGATCTGCTGGCAACGCGAAACGATGGTGGGAAGAAGATCGGATGTCTGAGTAGCCGTAAGTATCAGTATGGTTCGATCCGGAGGTTCTTCCAACACCTTGAGGAGGGCATTACTAGCTGCTGGATTCATAGCTTGAGCATCGGATATGACAACGACACGTAACCTGGCCTCGTAAGGCTTCATGGCAAGAGTCCGAATAAGGTCACGAATCTGATCAATTTTGATAAAGGGTCCGGATGATGTAACGAAGATGATATCCGGATGATGGCCTGAATATATTTTTCGGCAAGACCTGCAATCGCCGCAAGGCGTTGCTTTAATCTGTCTTATATCCGTTTGCTCGCTTTTCGTATGAGTCTTCGCACCTTCCGAAAATCGTTCCGATTTATAGGGCAGACAGTTACACGCCATAGCGAATATCATGGCTGTATTCTGTTTGCCCACCCCTTCCATTCCGGTAAAAAGAAGCGCATGAGGAATCGTTTCGTTTCGGAGGAGCGTCGTTAACAGTCGTATGGGCTGATCTTGGCCCACTATCGACTTAAATCCAGTTATCGGCTTAGGATCAGACACAAACTTAACAATTCACCCGTTCTTTCAATTCTTTTCCGGACTTAAAAAATGGTAATTTTTTGGGCCTGATAATTACCTCCTCCCCGGTTTTGGGGTTTCGGCCGGTATAACTTTTATAATTTTTTACAAAAAAACTACACAAACCACGAATTTCAACCCGCTCGCCTCTGGCCAGTGCGTTTGCCATGTTATCAAATAATATTTGTACCACCTTGACCGCCTCTGATTTCGAGATGTTGGCTTCTGTTTTCAAGGTAGAAATTAGCTCCAATTTGTTCATATATCCTCCTTATTCTGTAAAAATCGTAGAACGTAATTGCTGCCTTAAATTTAAATGTAAATCTATAGTAAGTCAAGAAGTTATGCCAAAATTTCGGGCACGATTTCAATATCGTCTTCATTCACCTCCACTCCGGCAAACTGGCCCAAAGCATCAATATTTACAATCACACGCTCTTTTCCTCTGTATCTGGCAAAAATTCCAATCACGCCGGTAAAAGGACCTAATACGACCACGACCCTGTCCCCTTTCTTAAAACGGGTCCCCGTTTCAACCGAGTGCCCCCCCTGGACCATAATCTTTAAAGATTCAATGGTTTCTGTAGGAACAGATACAGGACCGTCTTTACTGCCAACGAGGCGCACGGCGCCGATTGTTTTCACAATTTCAATATGTTCATAAGGGTTTAGATTCGATTTAACAAACATGTATCCGGGAAACAAGGGCACACGAATCATTATTTTTCGATCACGGCGTTTACTTCTCACCTGAATCTTTGGCAGAAATACCTCCATCGACTTTTTTATCAATCCCTCTTTGAGCACATTTTCAAATCTACTTTTGGTATGGAGGACATACCATGAATATTTGAGTTCTTTTTTTATCATACGCTTAGATGAATACCTGAACACGAGTTAAGGTAAAGTTATACCTTCCCCCATTTCTCCTATCCCAAAAAGGTTTATCATAAATTCATATCTTTGTTCTTCCTCTTCATCGACATAGCGAAAATCAAATGACCAACACGGCGATGTATACAGAAAGCCTACACTCTGCTTTATATCGATACGGTCGCGTATGTTGCGCTCATAATCGCCATATACCAAGAGGCTGTGTGTTAATTTTACACGAAGATCCGTATAGATGGATTCTTGCTGGTCAACTTGGTATCTGTGTTCAACAAAGAGCCTGTCTTTGCGCTCATCCCATAATGTTAATGCGATATTTCTGGATCGAAAATCACGGTCATAGTGGGACCACTCGGCGTCGGCGTCTATGGAAACGTATTTTCCAGGCGTAATGTCGAGCTCTCCCAAAACAGGTGAATACGGTTCAGGATGGTCCTCTTTTTCCTTATTAAAATTATAACTCTGTTGCACCTTGAACCGTAAGAGCTGGAGGTAATCATATCCAGAAAACCGGTCATTCTTCTCCAGTTTTGAGATCAGCGTATTGGTTATCGAATATGTAATCAGGTTCACTTTTCCAATCCGGTCCAAAGCATCGAATGACGGCAGGTCCGCCTGATCCTTGTCCGGTATGTAATCATAAATAATCTGAGGCCTCACGTTATGCTTTATTTTATCAATACGATCCCCTATCCCGCTATAGATTTTATAGATATCGGACGAAAGGTCCAATTTAACGTCATAAATTGTCCTGTCCAGTGTTTTTTTATCTGAAAGCGTGTCTTCCGCTTTATCTAAATACCAAATCGTTTCTCTCACACCGGCAGAAGGTTCAAAGTTGAAATAGGTTTTAAAGCTCAATGGCAAATAGAGTCTGGGGTGAGCATCAATCCTGTGCCCCCTGTTGCCGTCTTCCCTGTAGAAATAGTCATATTCGGAATCGAAATCAAAATAAAGCGGTGTTGCCAATATCGCTTGTTTTGCACCATCAAATTTAATAATCGGCAATCCTTGCAAGGTATTATCCTCTTCCATCTGACGCCGTTTGATAACATTGTCATACCATCGCAACTCAGCATTAAGGCTGTATGCCGACCAACTTTTGTTGATATTGAGCCGGTTCAACCGCTCCGAATCATCATACGCGTCGATGTCCCTTCCAAATTCTTCAATAAAATATTCCTTGGTGCTGTCAAATCCATTATATCGACTGCGAAATTCTGTAAGATAATCTTGATCGCTCACAATGTCTAAATCGAGCATTGCAGAAAAACCGTAAGGTAATGCCTGATTGTTTTTCGTTCGAAACCAGTAACGATCTGAATTGGGTCTTAAAACGTTATCGTTTTCATATCCCCAATCACTCGAGCCCGGTGATCCGTCATCAACCTTATCGTCATGTAAATAGTCAACCATCGACGTTCCTTTGGACGTGTCGTCCAATACATAACGATACTCCGCACCCAATTGCTCTCCTCGGCGACTCATATAATATAAATAGAATGTTGCATCCGAACTCTCGTTGATAGCCCAGTACAGCGGCTGAATATACTCTCCCCCTTTCCGGTCCGAAAAACCAAATTGAGGCGGGAGCAATCCGGATTGACGCTTTAACTTTACTGGAAAAACCAGAAATGGTGAGTAGAGTATCGGGATGTTTTTTGCCCAAAGCGCCGCATGGCTGGTATACCCGTACCCTTCGATGGTAACTTTAAGATTTCTTCCTGTAATTTTCCAAGCCGGCCTGTCACCGTCACAGGTTGTTATACTGGCTTTGTGCGCCGTATATGAGTCTTTGCCGATTTTTTGAATTTTATCTCCACGAATATAATAGTGACTTTCTTTGAAAAATATAGTTCCATTATATATGGTCCCTGTTTCAGCCTCTAAATCCATCTCCATCTCATCGCCGAGCAAAACGTCCTCTCCAGCGGTCATCATCACATGTCCTTTTGCAAATGCCATCATGGTTTTTTGATCAAAACGGACATAGTCAGCACTCAGCTTTTTGCCTTTCTTGGTGACAATAACATTACCCTGTGCAATATATTGATCAGCGTTTTTGTCATATCTTATTTCATCAGAAACAATATGCCACGGCTCCTTCGGGTCATCCTCAAATACTTTTAATGCCCCTTCAGCAAAGGCATTGTCAATAAGCGCAAACAAAAAAAAGAGGATGAGCAACAACCAGAATTTTTTTAAGTCATTCATGCTATAAAAAGATTGTCGTCAGAGAATAACATCTTGAATATGGATAAAATATCAAGTATAAATGCCATTTTAGTGGAAAATGTCAAGACGTAGTTGTAATAATACGATTTTACAAATAAAAAAAACAACAATGAACATCCTTTTGACAAACGATGACGGCATATACGCGAAAGGGCTTCGGGCCCTTTATAAGCGGTTTTCTTCACAACACTCCGTTACAGTGGTTGCTCCTGATCGTGAACGAAGTGCTGTGGGTCACGGCATAACGCTTCACCAACCCCTTCGTGCAACTAAAGTTAGCATTGATAGCGGCTATCATGGATATGCCGTCAATGGAACACCGGCCGATTGCATCAAAATAAGTCTAATGGAAATTCTCAATGAACCACCTGACCTTGTGATTTCAGGCATCAATCCAGGTGCAAATGTGGGAGTCAATCTCAATTACTCGGGCACTGTCGCTGCTGCCAAAGAAGCTTCCTTATATAAACTGCCGGCGATGGCTGTTTCAATAAAAGGATATCAATCCGGAACTTTTGATGACGCTGCTCTTTTTACCGTTCATCTGGCGGAAATGATTCTAAAGCACGGGCTTCCGGTGGGCACCATGTTAAATGTTAACATCCCTGACATGCCAATAAAAGGAACCAAAGGGGTACGGATAAGTAAACAAGGAACCATGATTTACGCCGAATATATTGAAAAGAGAATCGATCCTCGGAACCGGGTGTATTATTGGCATGGACACGATTCAACCGTTTCCTCTAACAACCCTGAATTTGATGTTACAGCACTGGATGAGGATTTCATCTCTATAACCCCCATTCAATGCGACATGACGGATTACCGTTTACTCGAAGATTTGAAGCAATGGAAAATTGATCTCCATACCATGGGTAACACGGATGAAAGAAAATAATCTTTAAAGGTATTAAGTAATGAAGCGTCGGTTTATAAATGAATGCAATCCGGGCGATCTTATTGATGACGTCTTCGCGTTATCAGAAAAAACACTGTCCCAGAAAAAGGACGGAAACAATTTCTTAAACGTGGTGGTTTCCGATAAAACCGGATCGATCAAAGGGGTGATATGGGACAATGTAGAGCAGATGGCCGCCGGTGTCAAATCAGGTGATTTTGTACGTATAAAAGGGAATGTAAATGAATATAGAGGCTCTCTTCAACTGGTTATAAAAAAAATGGAGGCCTGCCCGGTGGACACCCTTGACACTTCTGATTTTTTGCCGAAAACCCCTCGAGATATCGAAAGCATGTTCGATCGTCTTTTGAGAATAACGGCAACCATTGATACAGACCATTTTAGGGAGCTCATAGAAGCTTTTTGGAATGATGAGGATTTTGTTCGTTCTTTTAAGATTGCACCTGCAGCGAAAAAAATGCACCATGCTTATATTGGTGGCCTTCTGGAGCATGTCCTCTCAATGGCCAGCCTGGCGGACAAGGTTGCCGGGCATTACAGCGGAATTGACAGGGATCTGCTTATTACAGGTGCCATACTTCATGATATTGGCAAAACAAAGGAATTAGAATATGAATTTAAGATAGATTATACTGATCAAGGCCGGTTACTGAGTCATATTGTGATAGGACTTAAAATGATCGATGAAAAATTTTTAAAAATCGATAATTTTCCTGAAGATCAACACCTTTTACTTAAGCATTTGGTCGTTAGCCATCACGGATCCCAAGAATTCGGGTCACCCGAACCGCCCAAAACGATAGAAGCTGTTGTATTGCACTATATCGATGAAATAGATTCTAAAGTCAATGGTATCCGCAATTTTATGGCCACAGAAGATCCCAATGAAAACTGGACCTCTTATCACAGAATGCTCGGACGACATTTTTACAAAGGAAAAAATAGCCAATAACGCATTCGCTTTTTCCCCTGCTTATATTGCAAGAGTTACGAAGCGTTTCAATCATCGAATGGATATCCAGTATATGTTTATTACACTTGAAGGCATAGAAGGATCAGGTAAGACGACCCAGGCAAAACACATGGCTCATTTTCTTCAAAACAAAGGATTCGACTGCGTCTTGACTCGAGAGCCGGGAGGCACTAGGATCGGAAAAAAAATTCGTTCTATTCTACTGGATCCTGAAAGTAAGGACATGGATTCTTTAACGGAGCTGCTTTTATACAACGCTGATAGGGCCCAGCATATCAAGAAACTCATCGGCCCGTCCCTGGCGGCCGGAAAAACCGTGGTATGTGACCGATATTGTGACGCCACGCGGGTATATCAGGGATTTGCTAGAGGGCTGGACATCGGACTGATCAATCGATTACATCAATTGGTATGTGACGGATTAACACCGGACATTACATTCCTTCTCGATCTTACGCCTCAATCAGGCCTGTCTCGGGCATGGAAACAAATAGAAAACGGCGCTAGGGTTGAGGCTGAAACCCGGTTTGAGGAAGAGACACTCACATTTCATGAAAACGTCCGATCAGGCTACCTTGAACTTGCACGAAATGAGCCTGAACGATTCAAAATCATCGATGCTTCAAAAGATGAACATGCAGTAAAAGAGGCGATAAGCAACATATTGTCTGCCAAAATTAGCCGGAATAGTTTATGAAAATTTTTCAGCATATTCATTTGATGAATTCGTAAAGGAAGTCGCATTCATCGAGTGTTTAGTATTTAGTATTTTGTGTTTTGCACTAAATAAATACTAATATGCCAACCTTTTAGATCTTTAAACACTAAACACTAAAAACGAAACACTAATGAACTACTCTATTCTTAATGCCATCGGCAATACCCCGCTTATTGAAATAAAGAACCTTAATCCGAACCCGAATGTAAAAATTCTTGCAAAGCTGGAATATTTTAACCCCGGCGGTTCCATTAAAGATAGGGCCGCTTTGTATATGATCGAAGATGGTGAAAAATCTGGAAAACTGACGCCTGACAAAACCGTTATTGAGGCCACAAGTGGAAATACAGGCATCGGCTTAGCCCTTGTATGCTCGGTCAAAGGGTATAAGCTTCTACTCACCATGTCCGAAGCCGTCAGTATTGAAAGGCAAAAAATTCTTAAAGCACGTGGTGCTGATATCTTACTAACCCCCGGTCACCTTGGAACAGACGGCGCCATTGAAGAAGTATATCGCCTGGCCCGGGAAAATCCACACAAATATTTTATGGCCGATCAATACAATAATCCCGCAAACTGGCAAGCCCACTATTCGGGAACGGCAGAAGAAATATGGGAACAAACCCATGGAAAGGTGTCCGCCATTGTTGCCACATTAGGAACAAGTGGAACTCTCATGGGCATTTCAAGGCGGATGAAAGCGTATAACCCCAATATAAGTATTGTCGGCGTTGAGCCTTATCTCGGGCATAAAATTCAGGGCTTAAAAAACATGAAAGAAGCCTACCAACCTGAAATTTTTGAAAAGCGTCGTCTTGATAAAATTGTAAACATTGATGACGAAAAAGCCTTTGAGATGACCAGACGCCTGGCAAAAGAAGAAGGCATTTTTGTAGGTATGAGCAGTGGGGCTGCCATGGTAATGGCTCAAAAGCAGGCAGAAGCTATGGATGAAGGTGTCGTCGTAACCATTTTCCCAGATGGCGGGGAACGATATCTGAGCACCTCACTTTTCGAAGTCCAGGAGAAAATCGGCTTGAGGTTGCACAACACCATGGGTCGCATCAAAGAGCCGTTTGAACCCCTTCTTCCGGGCAAGGTTTCCATGTATTCATGCGGCCCTACGGCGCACGAAAGAATGCATGTGGGAGAATGCAGGCGGTTTGTTTTTTCTGACCTGCTATGCCGCTATCTCGAATACAGAGGCTATTTAGTAACGCATATTGTCAATATAACCGATTTGGACGATAAGACAATCAACGGATCTGAAAAAGCGGGTTTAGATTTAATTGAATTCACTCAAAAACACATCGATGCTTTCAAAAAGGATTTGAAAACGCTCCGAATTAAACCCGCTTCAGCATATCCTAAAGCAAGTGAACATGTCGACGATATGGTTATGATTGCTGAAAAACTTGTCCGAAAAGGATTTGCTTATGAAAAACTGAGGTCTCTATATTTCGATATATCACGCTTTTCAGAATACGGCAGGCTTTCCGGAATCGACATTAACAAAATTAAATTGGGGGCAACGGTAGACTTAGATGAATATGAAAAAGACAATCCCAGAGATTTTACCCTTTTTAAAAGGTCGAGGCTTTCTGAACTCAAAAGAGGCATATACACAAAAACCGATTGGGGAAATGTTCGTCCCTCTTGGCACATTCAATGCGTCGCCATGTCGATGAAATATTTGGGAGAAAGCTATGATATCCATGCCAGCAACCGGGAGCTGGTATTCCCTCACCACGAAAATGAAATTGCCATTGCCGGTGCGATTACAGGAAAGCCTTCAGCCAGATACTGGATCCATTGTGATCGCGTTATGGTTGATGCCGATGATGACAAACAGGAAGCCTTGCCAAAACTTATTGATTTAAAGGATAAGGGCTTTGCCGGTAGAGAGGTCAGATACTGGCTTCTCTCAAGCCATTACAGAAAACCGGTAACCTTTTCGAAAAACAGACTGGATGATATTAGACGTTCCCTCAAAAGGCTCGACTCATGTATCCGCTCATTGGCCAATATTAAAACCGACGAACCGTCATACCCTGAGCTAGACCAACTGTTGTATGACTTGAAGCATGGTTTTGTCACCGCCATGGATGATGATCTAAACATATCCGCAGCCATCGCTTCCATGTTCACCATTGTTAAAAAAGCAAACAAATTGATTCAGGAAAAGAAAATAAATAAAAAAGGCGCTTTGAAAATTGTCGATGGATTTCGCAATATCGATACTGTACTCAATATACTCGATTTTAAAGATGAGCTTTATAATCCCAAGATGCAGCAGT
>Ga0255054_10002350_pt1 | contig 10855 bp, 7 predicted proteins | sample JV7_2_23_MG_FD_188634 | JGI IMG/M metagenome (GOLD analysis project Ga0255054, IMG submission 188634) | Seawater microbial communities from Jervis Inlet, British Columbia, Canada - JV7_2_23 | ecosystem: Environmental > Aquatic > Marine > Inlet | place: Canada: British Columbia | collected... | reverse complement strand
GGGAAGCCATGGTGGAGGTTGGGATTCGGGCAGCCACGGACGTCACGGGATTCGGCCTCCTGGGCCACCTTCGACAAATGCTCAAGGCCTCCGGCGTGTCCGCCCGAATCGATATCCAGGCCGTACCTCTCCTTCCGGGCGCGCTCGAGCTGGCCCAGACAGAACGGTTCCCCGGTGGCAGTCTACGGAATCTGACGGATGTGAAGGGGGACGTCCTATTCCCCGAGGAAATACCGGAGGCCAGACGCCTACTCCTTGCCGATGCGCAGACCTCCGGTGGGCTGCTCATGGCCGTGCCCCCCGAGCTTCTACCCAAGCTCCTGATCCGCCTGGAGAGTTCGTCGTCGGTGGCGGCAGTGATCGGCGAAACAGAAGAGGGCCCGCCCGGCCAGATCCAGATATTCTGAATCCCACCGCGTGGACCCTCGCCGCTGACCTTTAAAGGGGGCGGCGCGTCTACCTGCCCGCAACGCCTGGCTTTTTCTCGCCCTAAGCCTGGATCTCCTTCTCTTCCTTCTTTTTCCGACTGGAGGCGCCAGGGGGTTTTCCCTTCCCGCCCGTTTGGGCCCCCTTCCTCTTCTTGATCCCACCCGGCCCCTCACCCACCAGGGCAATCCGGATCACGGAATCCAGGTCCTCCACGCAGTGGAAGGACAAGTTCTCAGCCACCTCATCCGGGATATCCTCCAGGTCGGCTTCATTTTCTTTGGGGAGAATGATCTCACTGATCCCGGAGCGAACAGCACCCAGGATTTTTTCTTTCAGGCCGCCTATGGGAAGGACCCGGCCGGAGAGAGTGAGCTCACCGGTCATGGCCACGTCCCTTCGGACTTTTCTTCCGGAGAGCGCGGACACCAACGCCGTAGCCATGGTTATTCCGGCGGAAGGTCCGTCCTTGGGCACGGCCCCGGCCGGGACATGAATGTGGACATCCCGGTCCTCCAACGCCTCCGCCGGGATACCAAGGTGATCATGCTGGGCCTTCGCATAACTCAGGGCCGCCCGTCCTGATTCCTTCATCACGTCCCCTAACTGCCCCGTGAGGACGAGCCCCCCTTTCCCATGCATAACGGAGGCTTCTACGAACATGATGTCCCCACCCATGGGGGTATAGAACATGCCCGTGGCGACACCCACCGTGTCGACAGGAGCCATTTGCTCCGGGTGGACCCTGGGGCGACCCAGGAGTTCTCGGACCTTCTCGGCATCCATCTCCACGGTATCCAGCTCACCCGCGGCGATCTTTCGGGCCACCTTCCGGGAGACCTTGCCCAGCTCCCGTTCCAGCTGCCGGACTCCGGATTCACGTGTGTACTTTTGAATCACCGAGAGGATGGCGTCGTTCTTGACGTCCATCTCCTCCTCCCTCAGGCCCGCCTGCTTTTCCTGCCTGGGCAGTAGGTACCGCTTGGCGATCTCCAGCTTCTCCCTCTCCGTATATCCCACGAACTCCACCCGCTCCATCCGGTCCAGAAGTGGCGGCGGAATCCGATCCACATAGTTCGCCGTAGCGATAAAAAGAACCTCCGAAAGGTCGAAGGGGATCCCCAGGTAGTGATCCGTGAAGGTAGAGTTCTGAGCGGGATCAAGCACCTCGAGGAGGGCCGCACTGGGATCCCCCTGGAAGGAGACACCCAGCTTGTCCACTTCATCCAGAAGGAACACAGGGTTCTTGGTCTTCACCTGCCGCATCCCCTGGATGATCCGGCCCGGCATGGCACCCACATAGGTGCGCCGGTGCCCCCGGATATCGGCCTCGTCCCGGGCACCGCCCAGGGAGATACGGACATACTTCCGTCCCAAAGCTCTGGCGATGGACTGAGCGATGCTGGTCTTCCCCGTCCCCGGTGGGCCACCGAATAGGAGGATCGGCCCCCGGCCGATACCCTCGTCCAAGTCCTCGGCGACACCCTCCTCGGCGACACCCTCCTCGGCGACACCCTCCTCGGCGACACCCTCCTCGACGACATCGTCCTCGTCTGAGGTGTCTGTCGCAGCCTCCTGCTTGGCGGCTTTCTTCTCGGCGGCCTCTTTTTGGGCAGCCGCGTCCTTCGCAGCCGCCTCCTTCTCCTCCTCGTCCTCCAATGCCCTCTCGGTCTGGAGTTTCCTTACGGCAAGAAACTCCAGGACCCGGTCTTTGACATCCTCGAGGCCGTAATGATCCTCATCCAGGATCTCGGAGGCCGTTTTCAAGTCCAACTTGTCCTCAGTTCGGTCTCCCCAGGGCAGTTCGGTGACCCATTCCAGAAACGTTCGAATCACCTGGTATTCGGCAGACTGAGGACTCGTGCGCTCAAGGCGCTTCAGCTCCCGCTCCACTTCAGTGCGAGCGTCTTCGGAGAGTTCGAGCTCCGCTACCCGCTGGCGAAGTTCCTCTACGTCGTTCCGCTCGTCCTCGTCCCCGAGCTCCTTTTGAATCTGCTTCAGCTGCTCCCGAAGAAGCATTTCGCGCTGCCGCTCCCCCAACTCTTCCTGGACCTTGGCCTGGATATCCTCCTGCGCATCGATTCTGGCCAACTCCCGCTCCACCGCCACCAGAGCCGCCCGCATCCTCTCCTCGTCACCCAGGATTTCCAGAAGCTCCTGTTTGTCCTCCGTGGGCAATTCCAGGTAGAAGGCCACCAGATCTGCGAAGGCCCCAGGATCGTCCACCCCCTGGATGAGCTGGTTGAGAGCCTCCACGGGGACTCCCCTTCGGGTTCCCAACTCGGCGGCACGCTCCCGGAGCTCCCCGTCCATCGCCTGAAAGGCAGGATCGTTGGGCTCGGCGGGCGGTTGCCTCTCCATGGTCATGAGGTTGGCCTGGAACATGGCCTCCCCCTCCTTGAAGTAGGAGAGAGCCTGAGCGCGCCCCTCCCCCTGAACAAGGAGTTGCATACCGCCCCGCACCCGATGCGTCTGGATGATCCTCACCACTGTCCCGACGTTGTAGAGAACATCGGGATGGGGATCGTCCACGTTTTCGCGTTGAGCGACAGCGAAAAGTCGCCGATCGCCTTCCAGGGCCTCCTGTACTGCCTCGACCGTTCCCGGCCGTCCCGCTGAAATGGGGACCGCAACTCCGGGATAAACCACCGTATCCCGAAGGGGAAGCACCGGGAGGGAGTATCGCTCGCCCATGAGTCCTCGCTTCAAAAAGTCTATGTGATCCGCACCTCGAGACCCGAGGGTCTCTATCCTATCGAAGGGACGGGGTCTTCGCACCTCAGCACGATCCTTGCCAAGCAAAACAAGGGGAAATCGTGCCGAAAGAGCAGGACTCCTGCCAATCTGGCCGAAGGGGGTAAACCCGCGCGACCTTTTACCCTCGTTCCCACTCCCCTAACTTGCAGGGGAGTTGTCCACCCCCCTTTTTTCCTGGAGGAGCCATGACCGATGTTCTGGACGGGGTCACCTGGTTCCGGCATTCATCTATCCGAATCCGCAGAGGTGGCGTTGAGATCCATGTGGATCCATGGGGGGTGACGGAGAAGGGCGAGGCTGACTACATCCTCCTTACCCACCCTCACTACGACAACTTCTCCGAAGAGGACATCGCCAAGGTTCGGGGACCAGACACCGTTGTGGTGGCGCCAACCAGCATGCGAAAGCAACTGGACGACGTGGACCACCTTCTGAAGCCCGGAGATCTGATTCAGTTGGACCGGATCGACATCTTGGCCGTACCCGCCCACAACCAAGAGGGCAAGTTCCATCTCGCCGACTCGGGGTGGCTAGGATACGTCTTCTCCTTGGATGACATCACCTACTTCCACGCCGGCCACTCCGACCCTCTGGAGTCCATGGCCGGAATCCGCTGTGATGTGGCCTTTCTACCCTGTTGTTCTGACTATACGATGGGGCCCGAAGAGGCAGCGCGAGTGGGGGAGGTGTGCGGCGCCTCGGTCCTGGTTCCCCTCCATTGGGATGACAACCCCGGTGGTCCGGATGACGTAAAGAAGCTGGCAGATCTCTTTTCAGGAACAGTCTCACTTCTCGAACGGGTAACATGAAAACCACTTTCGGCTCAAAACGCTCCCGTCTCCTGCTCCCGCTCCTTTTGGTCCTTCTGCAACTTTTCCCCACCATCCTCGAGGCCCAGATGACTTCCTCGCCTCGTCCCACCACCCTGGCAGGCCGATCCACCGTGTACGCCCCCAACGGAGTCGCCGCCACCAGCCAGCCTCTGGCTACAGCAGCTGCCCTGAAAGTTCTCCAGGACGGGGGAAACGCCTTCGACGCAGCCATCACCGCAGCAGCCGTGCTGAACGTGGTTGAGCCACACATGACGGGAATGGGTGGAGATGTCTTCGCCCTCTTCTGGTCAGCCGAAGAACAGCGGTTGAGAGGCCTGGATGCCAGCGGAAGGGCGGGGTCACTGGCTACCCCGGACACGATCCTGGCGTTGGGCATGGATGACGTTCCGTATCGGGGGGCCGGAGCAGTGACTGTACCGGGGGCCCTCTCCGGGTGGGCTGCCCTCTTGGAGGAGTACGGGACCCTCTCCCTGGCTCAGGCCTTAGCTCCGGCCATCGACATCGCCGAGAACGGCTTTCCCGTGAGCCCCATCATCGCCCGCCAGTGGAGTGGAAACGTCCGGATCCTTAGGCAGGATCCGGGGGCCAGAGACACCTATCTCATCGATGGAGAGCGAGCCCCTGAGGCCGGAGAGTGGTTTCGAAACCCTGATATCGCCGCGTCCTACCGAATGGTGGCTCAGGACGGTCCCGGCGTTCTTTATGGAGGAGCCCTAGGAGCAAGCATTGTAGAGACGGTGCAGGCCCAGGGTGGCTTTCTGACGCTTCAGGACCTCCGTGATCATAAACCCGAATGGGTGGAGCCCCTCTCCGCTGACTTCCAAGGATACCAGGTATGGGAGTTGCCTCCCGCAGGACAGGGAATCGCCGCCTTGGAGATGTTGAAGATCCTGGACTCCTTCGATCTGAAGTCCATGGGTCACAACTCGCCGGAGTACCTCCACCACATCATTGAAGCAAAGAAGTTGGCTTTTGCCGACCTGGCCCGGTACGTCTCCGACCGTGACCACCTGGAGGGGGATCTCACCGCGCTATTGGAAGACGACTACATCGCTCGCCGAAGTGCTCTCATCGACCCCACCCAGGCTGCCGAGAGAGTGGATCCGGGGAGACCCTTCAACAACGGTGAGACCATCTACCTCACGGTGGCCGATCGGGAAGGGAACATGGTCTCGTTCATCAATAGCGTCTTCGAGTACTTCGGTTCGGGTGTCGTGGCACCGGGCACCGGGTTCGTCCTTCAAAACCGGGGCGCTGGCTTCACCTTGGACGAGGGGCACCCCAACCAGATCGCACCCCGGAAGCGTCCGTTCCACACCCTCATTCCCGGGTTTGTCACCAAGGATGGTGATCCTCTCTTGGCTTTCGGTGTCATGGGAGGATCCATGCAGCCCCAGGGGCATGCCCAGCTCCTCCTCAACCTCCTGCTTTTCGACATGGACCTGCAGGACGCCGTCGACGCCCCCCGGGTCCGCCACATGGGGGGGACCCATATCGTCCTGGAAACGCCCATATCCGACGACGTTCGCCTCAGCCTGTGGGAAATGGGCCACACCATTTCCAACGGAGGTTCTTTCGGAGGAGCCCAGGCCATCCTACGCCTCGCACGGGGCTGGGCGGCGGGCTCCGATCCTCGAAAGGACGGAATGGCTGCAGGACACTAGGGAGGCTCGGCGCAGGTGGGGCACGCCGCGTTATGGGCACCACGGGGCCAGGCAGTGACGTCGGGGCGATGAGGGCCGGGCGTTGAGTGCTTTGCCGAAGAATGACGGGGAGGTCCGGGTCTTTCCCCTCCACCGACTGCCTCCAGGGTTCCTCGACTCCCTCGAGCACCCACCCGATCCACCAGCACTGCCCCGACCTTCGGCCACCCTGATTCTCCTCCGTGAGGGGAGAACGGGCTTGGAGGTCCTCCTTCTCAAACGAAGCCCAAGTTCGGGGTTCATCCCGGGCGCCTGGGTCTTCCCCGGGGGAACCGTGGACCTGACAGACGGTGATCCCGGGTTCCTTCCCCGACTACACGGCATCACCCCCGAAAGCGCACAGTGTCGATTGAGGACCGATGACTCCGAAACTCCGGCTTTGGCTTACTGGGTGGCAGCCCTCCGAGAGACCTTCGAGGAGACGGGCGTCCTGATTCATCGGAGAACAGACGGAACCAAATCCGAATCCCACCATCAAACAGAAGCCGAGGCCCTGGCGCGGTCGAGCCTCCTCCTCGGTAAGATGAGCTTCATAGATGTGTTGGAGAACCTGGACCTCAGCCTGGACGCCGAAGCTCTGGAATACAGCGGCCACTGGCTCACGCCGGAGTGTGAGCCCCGCCGATACGAGACCCGGTTTTTCGCTACGGAGGTTCGGGGGGATGCCTCGGTGATTCCGCACGACAAAGAGATGGTGGAGGCTCGGTGGCTCACTCCGACGGAAGCTCTCACCGGGAACGAAGAAGGGACCCTACCTCTGGTCTTCCCGACACTCTTCACACTGGAGGACCTGGAGCCATTCCAAACGCCTAGGAAGGCCTTGGACTATCTGCGAGGTAAGCCTGTACCCCGGCGCTTACCCCGGCTCCGGCGAACCGAAGGTGGAATCGGTATCTACCTGGAGGAGTGAGGGGTCATTGCACCGGGTCAGCCAACCTCTCCACCAAGATGGTGGATACATCGGAGATCTGGCTCTCCTCGTCTTTCATTACCCCCAGCATCCTGTGACACCCCGGGCAGCCTGTCACGAGCCCAGGTCTATGTCACGATCTGGGCGCGGGCTCCGTGAGACTCCTCAACGGAAGAGCCGAGTGGTGGAAATCTCCTTGCTCGGATCTGAGAGGGCCCGGGCGGGCAACCGCCCGGGCTACTCAACCGCACGGTGGTGTGGGAGGACGGCGGCGGCCCTAGCCGCCGCGCCCTACCCGGTCAGAGACCATGATCCTGGTTCAATACCAGCAGAACGCCGAGTCGAAGCTCAGGCAGATCGTGCCCTCCCACCCAACCTTGTCTGGCTGAATTTCCCACCCAAGACGGAGAGCCCCACTGAAATAGCTGGTGTCGTTCGCGCTACCCCAGTGGATCCCCGAGAAGAGGTTGTAGGTTGAGTCTTCCACTATCCAAATCGGAGCGCCACTGTCGCCGTCTTGCGCGTCGTAGGATGCAGTGAATTGGCAGAGGAGGTCCGCTAGGTGGTTCCCGTCATCCCAACTTTCGAGATCGACACAGGTCTGGTAGACGACCCCGTTCTCCTGGCTGGATACTGCACCATACATGTGGACCGAATCCCCAACAATCAGGCGAGTCTCTTCCGCGTGCAGACTATCCAAGGCCGGCCGGACCCTGTGCGGGTTTAATCCCGCAGTCCCAGATGAGTTGAACTTGAAAAGAGCCGCGTCTGAATACCGGCAGAATTCGTCGGTGTCTCCCCTGAACGTTTCACATCTTGAGTCCGAGAACAACGGATGATCCCAATACTCCGTGGCGACGATCGTGGACTCATTTGCCTCCACCAAGTGGTTCCCGTCATATACGCCGAAATTCTCAGTACAATGGCTGTTTGTGATCCCATAAAGGAGTGTGTCCAGCGACGCGTCCTCCAGGCGGTGTTCGACTGCCTGAGTTAGTGTGCAACCAAAAAAGTCATTCGGCCCCCAACGGACTACCACAGAGTCTCCTCCGAAATCGTAATGGCTGAGTTGAGGTTGATGGAACTGAGAGATTCTGACGGCCGCAGCCGGAACGTCGTTCTCACTGATCCAATCTTCCAAACCCCGGATCTGTTCCGCCGACGCGACGCGGAGGTCCAGGACGTTATTCACTTCGTCGATGTCAAGGAAGCGGACGCCGAGTTCCTGGAAGCGGGGCGATAGGACCACCCGCCAGTTCCATAGGTCTCTGAAGGAGAAATGGCCTCGTACGAGTGTAATCTCAGGGATATCCCTGGCCAAAGCCCTTTTCCCTGCCGTCTCAAGCAGTCCAACGGCCAGGCTGAAGGCACTGGAGCCGGTCACGTCCAAATCCGTAGTCACCAGCCTTAGCTGGCCATCCGCGATGTACATGCCGCCGAACCATGGCTCAAACTCCGTAGCCGAAAGAAAGAGGTCGTCGATGGTGGCCAAACCGCCCGGAGCCTGGGCTCTGAACGCTACGTCGTATGAGGCGAAACCAGAAGGAGAGAAGGTTTCCTGCCGTTCCACCCCAACCACGGTCTTGGCGTCATCAGAGCACCCTGCCAAGAGGACCAGGGCGAGACCGCAGGAGACCGACAGGCTCAGACTCTTCATTTTGACCTCCGATTCGAAGTACCGCGTTTTGTCCACCCCCAGTGTGAAAGGCGGACCCCCGTTGCAGAAAGGGACATCTGGCTCATGCCGACATCGCCGCGCCAAGCGAGGCGATACGACAGGTTTGGGGAGTTTGGGTATCCCGCTGGTGTCGCCCGAAATCGCAGTACGACGGGGCGCCGCGATGGCTGAACGTCCTGCCCGTCACGCCACAGGACCGTTCCAGGTGAAAACAGGAGACAGGTCCGCAACAAGAGCGGATGCCAAGATACAGAGAGGAGCCCCCCCAAAGACTGACTGATCGGGAGAATGCTCAGCTCGAAAAGGAGGGGGTTGCGTTGCTTGGCGGTTCTGGCGCCAACCGACGAGGTAGCTGGTACAGCCTGAGATGGCTGACGATGAAGCGGCCCAATTACGACGAACCGCATCGATGCTACGCATATTCCCCCCGCAAATACGAAGGAGCAATTAGACTCGGGGGGCGCGAGCATCATACACGCGGCGTGCCCTATCCGCAACCATGGGCTGTTCGGCGAACGTCTATGCGGCGTCGGGGCTGGCCCTTACGAACCACTGGATGGAGGATGTTGGTTGAGATCTTCCGAATCTCAGGCGTGGGCGCTTGCTCGTGATGAAGTCAGGCCCAACTCCTCTGTCCTTTCTGAATTGCGGACAAGAGCATAACCGGATATCGTTCCAAAGCGGATGCGTTGAATCGATTCGACGAATCACTTGGACCCCGCGAGGTCTATTGCCCCGACATTTTAACAACGGGCAAGGAAGGGGATGAGGAATCCTGAATAGCTCCGGACTCTCGTCGTTCGGGCTTGCCCTGCTTCTTTGTCTTGGAACCTGGGCTTGCTCGGACCTCTTCGGCACCGATGGACCTGACGACCCCCGCCTGATCACGGATTCTCCGTCGTATTCCGCCGCCGACACGATTCGCTTCACCCTGGAAAATCTCTCGGAGAGAACAGTGGAGTTCTCAGGGTGCGATACTGAACTCGAGCGCCGGGAGGAAGGAAGTTGGATCGAGGTCCCCCGCCGTCCGGAAGGAGCTGTGTGTGTCGGTGGAGTGCATATGTTGACTCCAGGTGGTGAGTATGCTGCACGTCAGATCATCTTCGATTGGATTTCTAGCGGCAAGTACCGATTCCGGTTCCCGTTCTCCTATCAGTCGTCGAATGAGAAGAGAATCATCTTCTCAAACCAATTCTTCATTGAGCGGTGACTCGAGGTCGGGCTAGATGCCTGAGCCAGGCGTCTAGGTCTATACCTGCCATACGCCATGCAAGTGTGGTAGGTGTGTCCGCAGCTAAGGAGTCTGTCATGACGCTTCGTCTCGCATAAGTGGCTTTGGATCTATGATCCACGCCACAGTTTCCAGTGGTCGAACCGTACCACGTAGCCACGACTGGAATCTGAGGTGGCCGGGCCGGGAGGCATGATGGAGAATGCGCCTGCTCACAACGACGCAAGGGCGATCCCGCGGATCCAGGTGCGGTTCGGGCTGCTCATTGCGATCGCAGCCATCGCACTCAGCGCGTGTCTCGGATGCGCTGCCGATGATGCCGACCGTGCCGGTGGAGATCAATCCGAGCCTCGAATCGTCGTGGAGCTCGTGGCCGAGCTCGGTGAGGACGAATACCCAGGTGCGATCGGGGACGCGATCGCTCGGGCCTCAAGGTTGAGGGATGGGCGGTTCCTTGCGTCCAGCCACGGTGACCGCGGTGAGGTCGCCGTCTTCGACTCCACCGGACGCTACTTGTATCGGTTTGGCAGGCTCGGCCAGGGTCCAGGGGAGTTTCAGGTCCCCGCCTTTCACTGGCTCGATCCCACCTTTGACACGCTGGTGGTCGTGGATCCTTGGGGGGGACGGCTCACCAAGCTGTCTGCGAATGGACAGGAGACCTTCGGGACTCACTCCTTCCCGCTGTTCAACGTCTCTGGGCTGTTATTCCGAGACGATGGGACGATGATCGTCAGCTCCCCACGGCCCACGATGGATGCGATCGTACAACCCCTCCATCTGATCTCGAAGGAGGGGACCATCTTGCAGTCCTTTGGATCGAACCAGCCAATGGTCTATACCAACCGCGCGACGTCGCTCCTGTCCCGGAGAGTGGCTCTCTCTGGACCCGAACATCTCTGGGTCGCCCACAGCCGGGAATACACCATTGAGCGCTGGAGTGTGGAGGGGGAGTTGATCGAGTCGTTTTCGCCCGAGCTTGAGTGGTTCCCCCCTGAGGCCGGCCAGCGGGGGTTTCCGAGGGCCCCGTATGACGACCCTCCTTCCAACAAGATAACAGGTGTCTGGGAAGACGAGGAAGGGCGGCTGTGGGTTGTCGTTTGCGTGCCCACGCGCGACTGGCGCAAGCAGTTTCAACCGGTGGACGATCCCACGGCGCGCCGCCCATATGAGCTGATCGGATTCGATGAGGAGCTCTGGGACTCACGTCTTCAGGTCTGGCAACCCAGCGGGTGGAGGCTGCTAGCCGACACCGTGGTCACAGGGGGGTGGTTCGGTGCCTTCGGGGCCGGATACGGGTACTCCCGGCACCTGGATGGT
>Ga0255054_10002349_pt1 | contig 10859 bp, 12 predicted proteins | sample JV7_2_23_MG_FD_188634 | JGI IMG/M metagenome (GOLD analysis project Ga0255054, IMG submission 188634) | Seawater microbial communities from Jervis Inlet, British Columbia, Canada - JV7_2_23 | ecosystem: Environmental > Aquatic > Marine > Inlet | place: Canada: British Columbia | collected... | reverse complement strand
CGGCGAAGGTTCTTACCGCGATCGACCCGGAGTATGTGGGGGCCCTTACGTTGACGCTCGTCCCGGGCACTCCGCTTCACGACGAATGGCAACGGGGGGAGTTCCGGCCCCTCTCTCCCTTTCAGTTCTTGGGGGAACTGAAGTCGATCATAGAGACCTCCGCTTTCACCGATTGCCTATTCAGCTCTATGCATGCCTCGAACTACCTATCAGTGCGGGGAAAGCTTCCCCAGGACAAGGGGAAGATGATAAGCCATTTGGACAGAGTCCTGGCATCAGGTGATCCTGCCCTCCTCAGACCTGAGTATCTCAGGGGCCTGTAATACCAGGCGGGTCACGCCCGCGGTGACAAAACGGGTATTCTTGACATATGCTAGCCCCCCAAGACTCGCGGGTCAACACTATGACTGAAGTGACGATGGATGATGCGTTATCAGGATCCCTGACGTCTGAGAGCGACCGCCCGACAGTGCTGTGGATGCCACAACGGATTTGTGTGAGCGATTAGAGCACGGATAGTGACGCAGTATAGACCTTACTGATTCAGCAACCTGAGATCCCTGCCTCAGATAGCACGATTGTCTGAAGAGCAGATACGGGCTATCGGGGTCGTCGGTTCTGTTCTGGCCTTCAGGGCAGAAATCCCGTCTGGGTGGACCGCCCCTTGTTCGCAATCTACGACGAGCATGCAATCCGGTACAGTGACCTGAGGCCTGCGTTCGGAGAAGAGAGGTTCTTCTTTCAAGATGAGCTCGATAGCATGCTCCAACACGGAGAGACCGACGGTGAACCTGACTGCTAACCACGCTGGATTCGATCGATACGGAGAAGCGTTTCGGTAAGGCCGCTTCACGCACAGCCGGGACGAGTGGGCAGCTTCATGCAGCGTTCAGCTTCTTGATCAAAAAGGCCACGTTCTTGCCGAAGTTCCATGCTGTCCTCAGCCCTTCCTCATCCTCTTCCACAGTGCCCTTGTCACGGCCGATGGCAACGTTCCAGTAAGTGGAGCCGGGTATGAAGAACCCCAGAATCTGGAACCAATAAGTTAGTTGAGCGAAGGTGAAGTTCTTTCCCGCGCGGCGGGCTACCACCAGCGCTCCGCCTACCTTACCGCTGAACGGTCTGCCGTGCGGGCCTGATATGTACCCAACGCGGTCCATAAGAGCCTTGATCTGGGCTGTAGCTGAGCCGAAGTAGACGGGCGACGCCAGGATTATTCCGTCGGCCTCCTTCATCCGGAGGTATATCGGGAAGAGATCGTCCTCGATAGTGCACCTTTCTTCGTCTTTGCATGCCATACAGGCATTGCAGGGCCTTATGTCGAGGCCTGCCAGCCGTATGAGCTCGGTATCCAACCCCTCTTCGGAGATCGCCTTCAGCGTATGAGCGGTCAGTAATTCCGTGTTCCCCTCTTTCCTCGGACTCCCGACTACGCCTATTACCTTCATATATAGCTCCCTGTTCTATGACCGTCTGCTAGTCCGTGCCAGCCCCGGGTGCGCCGTCATGGTGGCCGATGGAGGCAGATGTTGGGCTGACCACTTAGCATTATAGAGCGTTTGCCGATGCGTTGGAAGCAGCAGTGTGGCGGACGCGGCTTTTTCAAAATGAGCGCAATTGCTTTATACTATTCGCACGTTGGTCTCCCCGCGAGGGGACAAGCGATGCGGGAAGGTTGCCTTGGCTGACAGAGATCTGGAGCTACTCGAGTTTCGCAAGATAAGGGAGATACTGGCCGGCTACGCCTCGTTCTCGGCCAGCCGGGAGCTTGCCCTTAGTATCGCTCCTCTGACCAACGAAGAGGAGGTTTCCCATCTGCTAGCCCAGTCTGCCGAAGCCCGACGCCTGCTATCGCTCAATCCGGATATTCACATCGGCGAGGTACTCGACATACGAACTGCCGTCAGGATGGCTGCGCGCGGAAAGACCCTTGAACCCCTTACGCTGTTGGATGTCCAGAGGACGCTTGAGTCTGCCCGGCGCCTAAGGGGTCACGTGTTGAACTACCCGGATGAGCTCCCCCTGCTTTCCCGCCTTGCCGGGGGCGTCGAGGAACTGAGTGACCTTGGAAAGCATATCGGCGGATGCCTTAGCCCGAACGGTGAGGTGCTGGATGCGGCTTCGCCGAGACTGGCATCCGTTCGGCAACGCATGCGTGAGGTTCGACAGCAGTTGTTGACGCAACTGGAGGCCATGATCCGGTCGCCGAGAAGACAGAAGATAATACAAGAACCCATCATAACTGAAAGGGAGGGGCGCTTCGTGGTTCCGGTCAAGGTCGAGTACCGGCGAGAGATCAAAGGCATCGTCCATGATGTCTCCAATACGGGGGCTACGCTGTTCATCGAGCCGTGGACGACGCTGGATCTGGGCAATGAACTGCGTGAACTGGCGATGGAAGAGAGGCATGAAGTGGAACGAATCCTGGCGGTGCTTAGCTCCGAGGTTGGGGCGTATGATGAGGAGATATCGCGCAATATAGAGATCATTGCAGAGATCGATCTGGCCCTGGCCAAGGCACGATATGCCAGAGAGGCCGGCGCCACCGAGCCCGTAATGGTCGCCGCCGGTGGAGAAGGTGGCTATGGAGACGATGGAACACCCGGCGTGCTCAGGCTGCTTCAGGCCAGGCACCCGCTGCTGGGGAGGAAGGCTGTCCCGCTCTCGGTTGAGATGGGAAGCGGTTTCTCCACCCTGGTCATCACCGGACCAAATACGGGTGGGAAGACGGTCGCCCTGAAGACTATAGGGCTCCTGAGCCTGATGGCGCAGGCAGGCCTGCCTGTTCCCGCCCGGCCGGAGAGCCGCATTCCTGTCTTCGATGGTGTATTTGCCGACATCGGTGATGAGCAGAGCATAGAACAGACCCTGTCCACATTCAGCTGGCACGTGGGCAACATCATTCGCATCATCAACAGCGCCACAGGGAAGAGCCTTGTCCTTCTGGACGAACTGGGCACCAATACAGACCCCAATGAGGGCTCGGCCCTTGCCCGTGCCATTCTCCTCCATTTCCTCTCGCAGAAAACCATGACCGTGGCTACCACCCACTACACCGAGCTCAAGGCGCTGGCTCACACCACCGAGGGATTAGAGAATGCCTCGCTTGACATCGAACCGCATACGATGTCGCCTACCTATCACCTTACTGTAGGCGTTCCGGGAGGCAGCAATGCGCTGGCCACGGCGTCCCGCCTTGGACTGCCTTCTGAGATAGTCGCCAGCGCCAGGGACATGCTTTCGAGGGGCACCGAGGAACTCGAGGAGCTTCTCGCACACTTGATGACCGAGCAGAAGAACGTGGAGTCGGTCCGCCGCGACCTGGAAGAGCAAATGGCTGAGGCTGCTAAGACGAACGCTGCGCTGACGGACAGGCTGCGCCAGTTGGACGACGAGAAACGAAGGATAATCAAGGAGAGCCGCGATCGCGTTGTCCGCGAGGCTGCTGAGTTGCAGGCGAGAGTACGTGAGGCAGCCTCGGAGTTGCGCAAGGAGCGCTCTCGTGAGAGCATAGAGAAGGCAGAAAGGGCGATGGCAGAGGTACAGCAGCAGTTGAGCACTGAAACGTGGCGGCCCGGGCCGGCACCAGGAACCGATCCAGGCGAGATGGAACTGGGCCCGATCTCCCGGGGAGATACGGTTTGGTTGCGAGATCCGGGACTGCTGGCAACCGTGCTCTCGGTGTCTGAGGAGAGAGGGCTGATCGAGGTGCAGATCGGTAAGGCAAAGATGACCGTCGGCCTCGAGAGTGTGGAGAAGAGGGCTCCGGTTACTGACGGGGGTAGGAGTAGACCGAGCAGGACAGTGACCGGGTTGAGCAAACGAAGCGCATCCCTGGAGCTTGACCTGCGAGGCAAGAGGGCAGAGGAGGTGGATTTGGAACTTGACGAGTATCTGAACGAAGCGTCGCTGGCCAACCTGACACAGGTACGCATAATACACGGCTATGGCACCGGCACCGTACGCCAGATCGTCAGGGTGATCCTTGCCTCTCATCCCCTGGTCAGGTCTTCCCGACCCGGGGGGCAGGGTGAGGGAGGAGACGGCGTCACCGTAGTGACCATGTAGGCGGTTCCTGCCCGATGGGTGTGGAGGGCACGCCGCAGTGTCATCGTGATCAGGTTTCCCCTGGTGTTCAATGCAGGTGATGGCTTCCGGTGAAGCAGGGAGTTTCTGCCTCCGATGGGTCGTGGCTGAAGATGACAGAGGTGGCGGAGTTATGGGTATTAGGCTGAAGATGATGAGCCAGGGCGGTGTAGCAGTATGCTGACATCAAAGAGATTTCGTCTGGGCCGATCGAGAATGCTTGGCTTTCTCGGGGAGTTGAGCAGTGGGGAAGGCAGGGCTGTGTCGTTGTACCTACCCCCAGGGATGCCATCTGCCAGGGTAGGAGAAGCTCTGGACAAGGCAGCTGCCATTGATCCTGTGCCGGACGGCATCAATGAGATCATCACAGGGTGTGACATGGGAGCCGTCGGCTTCTGGGGCACGGCGAAGAAGTGTCTCGTGGTGCCGCCGTTTCCGGTCACAGAGGAGTACTCCGTCGATGGCTATGCGGTTGGGCCCTTGTGTTCACTTCTCAGTCGTGAATACGTGATCGCACTTGTCCTTGTGCGATTGGGCTCGTTCAGTGTCGGCGTCGCGCGGGGCACGGTGCTGCTGAGCAGCAAGACGGGAACAGGAGTCGTGCATGCCCGACACAAGAAGGGGGGGTCTTCACAGGCGCGATTTGCCCGTCACCGGGAGAAGCAGATAGAGACCTTTCTCGATAGGGTTTGCGGCCATGCGCGTGAACACATCGAGCCGCATGCCCGGTCACTCGACTATGTTGTCTATGGAGGGGCGAGAAGCACCATACTCCTGCTACGAAAGTCCTGCCCGTTCCTGAACCGGTTCGACGACCGTATTCTGCGCATGATACTGGATATGCCCGACCCGCGCAGGGCCGTGCTCGAGAGATCCCTCAGCGATGTCTGGTCGACCACCGTCATCGAGTGGAGAGGGGTAGATGACTGATGTGTGGTTCGCAGATAGGTCGCATCGCAGCGGTTCAACTACACGACCGTCACGTGTTTGTGTAGAGCCGGTGCTGGGTCCATACTACGGGTGAGGCTGTCAGCGGCTACGAAGATACTGGTTGTCGAGGACGATCCGAATCTGCTTGAGACCATCAAGTATAACGTTGCCCGTGAAGGCTATCATGTCATCACGGCGCCTGATCGTGCTCGAGGTCTGGAGGTTGCGCGACGTGGGAAGCCTAACCTGATTATTCTCGATCTTATGCTTCCTGAAGTGAGTGGGTTCGAGGTGTGCCGGATTCTGCGCAAGGAGATGACCGTTCCCATACTTATTCTGACCGCCAAGACGGATGAGGTCGACAAGGTCGTCGGGCTCGAGATCGGCGCAGACGACTATATGACCAAGCCTTTCAGTATCAGGGAACTGCTTGCTCTTGTGGTCGCACTCCGTTTCGGCAGGTAGTTTGACCCGAACGGCAAGATACGCCACATTGGATGCAGTTCAACCGGTAGATCAGAGTTTCGAGGAGGAACGGCAATGTGTATACTCTGCGGCGGTTCTTGTGGTGGGTCCGGCGATCAAGTCCTGATCACAGTGGCGGCCCTTGTTCCCCTTGCCATTGTAAAGGCGAGGAGCGTGCGAGCCACCCGTGAGAATGAGGACTCGGGGGTGGTTGAGGATGGGCAGAGTGGGGTAGAATCGGCACCGGAGGAGAAAGACACGAGTTCGTGACTCAGTGATCAGAACCAACGGCAGCCTCTATGTGCCAGGGCGGCGCTAGGCCGCCTTTCTGTTTTCAAGATGTCTGACGCGCAGACGTGATAGTCCGAAGGATGCCGCCAGCATTGCTCCTGCCAGCAAGACTATGGTTGCGCCCGACGGCAACTTCAGCGCATAGGATAACCACAACCCGCCCAGAATGAAGATGAACCCCAGCACAGTTGAAAGCAACATCATTGTCTTCATGTTGTGCGTGAACTGGCGTGCGATGGCAGCCGGGAAGGTGAGCAGCGCTATGACCAGTATCATGCCCACCACCTGGATGAGGACCACCACCGTCAGGGCAATCATGGCGAGCAGGAGCAGGTAGAGCTTCTCGACAGGCATGCCGGCGACGGTTCCGTACTCTTCGTCAAAGGACAGAATCAGATACTCCTTGTACAGCGCCACGACGAATCCGATGATAGCGGCAACGAGTACCAGCATCAAGACTATGTCGCGAAATGGTACTGCGAGTATGTTGCCAAACAGATAGCCCATGAGGTCGGGAGCATATCCTGGTGTCAGCGCTATGAAGATGACGCCCAGGGCCATCCCGATAGCCCAGAGTACACCGATGGCCGTGTCAGCCGGCAGCCTTGTTCTTCTGGTGATGCCTCCTATAGCCAGTCCGGATCCCAGAGCGAAGAAGAGGGCTCCAACTATCGGGTTAATGCCCATGAAATAGCCGAGTCCTATTCCACCGAACGAGGCATGGGCGATGCCTCCACTGATGAACACCACCTTTTTCACCACAACGTATACGCCCACGATGCCGCAGGCCACGGATGCCAGCAGGCCTGCCATCAGTGCGTTGCGCATGAACTCGTACTGCAGAGCTTCGAGCATATCTAGTGTTCCTTCAGAACCCGGTGCGGTACCGTACCATGGGCGATGAGTTGAACGGGGCATTGATAGGTTGCCTCCAGAACATCCGCCGTGATCTCCGCCGATCCGTGATAGTACATCTTGCGGTTGAGGCAGGCGATCTTGTCCACGTGCACGGAGATGGCGCCGATATCGTGAGATACCATGATTATTGTCAGGGTATCCTTGAGTTCTTCCAGTAGCTCGTAGAACTCGGCCTGCATGCTGGAGTCGATGCTGGCAGTCGGCTCGTCGAGTAGCAGCAGTTGAGGCTCCGAGACAAGTGCCCGGGCAACGAACACCCTCTGCTGCTGACCTCCGGAGAGCCCGCCGATCTGTGTGTTCCGCCGATCCAGCATGCCGACTCTTCTCAGGGTCTCCTCTACCCCGGCTCTGTCGACATCATCGTATCGACGCAGAATGCCGGCGCTGCTATAACGTCCCATCATCACAACGTCCCATACACTGGCAGGGAAATCACGATCGAACGCGTGTCGCTGGGAGACGTAACCGACGCGGCTTCGAGCGTGCTCAGGAGACTGCCCGAGCACCGTGACGAAGCCCCGCTGAGGCCTGACCAACCCCAGGATCACCTTCAGGAGCGTGCTCTTGCCGCCTCCGTTGGGGCCGATGACACCGAGGAAGTCGTGCTCGTAGACGTCCACGCTGACGTCCTCCAGCGCTGTTACCTCGCCGTAGTTCGCCCGGACGTTTCGTAACTCGACGACCACAGGAGGGCCGTTGGCCATTTACTGCATCGCCTCCCTTATGGCTGCGGCGACGAGGTGCATATTGACGATGAAGTCCTTCGCCAGCGGGTCGAGCAGGACTACGCGACCGCCGATTTCGTCGGCAATTACCTCGGCACCTCTTGTTGGGTATTGCGGGGATAGGAAGACAACCCGGATGTCATGTTCCCGCGCTTCTTTGATAAGCCGGATCTGATACTCGATGTCGGGCTCCTTCCCTCCCTTTTCTACTGCGATCTGTGTCAGGTCGTAGTCATGGGCGAAGTATCCCCAGGCCGGATGGAACACTATGAACCTGCGGTTCTCTACCCCGGACAGGATCTCCGTGATTTCACTGTCCAATTCGCCGAGCTCCTGCAGATAGACAGCACAGTTCTGTTCGTAGTATGCCCGGTTCTGTGGGTCAACCTCCACCAGTCCGGTGCAGATGTTCTGCACTATTACCATGGCGTTTCTAATCGAGAGCCAGATATGAGGGTCAGACCCTGTATGCTCGTGGCCATGGTCGTGCTCATTGTCGTGGTCGTGATCGTGGTCATGGTCAAGCATCTCGAGAAGCTGTATGCCCTCAGAGCAATCGACGACCAGCATGTCAGGGTTTGCGGCTATGAGTTTGTTCAACGAGGTAAGCTCGAACTCCACTGGTGAACCCACTTCGGCGTACATCTTAGCCTCGGATAGCTTCACCATTTGGGCAGGTGTTGCCTCATAAGTGTGAGGCGAGGCACCCGGCGGCACCATGACCGCTACCTCCACCCTATCTCCGCCAATAGCCTCGACGAATCCCGCCTGCGGCACGATGCTAACCGCGACGACCAGCCTGTCTCCATCCGTCAGTTCAGACGTGCCCGGGAGAGGCAGCACAAGAAACAGCACGATCAGAAGAACGACTCCCGCTGCCGCCAGTACAATCCTTCTGTCAACAGCGTGCTTCATGCCTCATTCCTCCTTGCGATTTGAATGGGAACTCCATTCTGCCGCCAGGCCTCTCGGGTGTGTTTGTAGGGGAGCCACAGGCTATCTTCATGGTATTTCTCAGAGCGACATCGCCTTACTGTCTCTAAGCCACGCGACACTCGGGACACAGCCCGTAGAACTCAAGAAGGTGCCCGTTTATGTCGAACCCGGTTTCATCGAGCAGTTTCTGCTCAAGGTCCGACAACTCGCATCTCTTGAAATCGACGACCTTACTGCAGTTGGAACAGACGACATGATGGTGGTGTTCCGTTGGCCGGCGCATCATGTAACCGCGACAACCGTCCGGCGCATGTACCCGGCAAACCAGGTTTAGCTCGCTCAGCAGACCCAGAGTGCGGTAGACGGTGATCAAACCTATACCGGGGCTGTGGATGCAGGCCTTCCCACGTATTGCTTCCGGAGTCAGATAATCGGAACTGGCAGCGAGGGCCTTTAGTACGGCATGCCTCTGGGGAGTAAGCTTGTACCCCTCCTGTCGTAGAATACCCGCGATCCTGTTTGCCGTCAGTTTCATATACTAGTACAGATGATAATGGATGTCGATTACCACAGAGTATACCTAGCATCAAGGATCGCTGTCAAGATCACAGCACGTGCGGAACAGACTGTAGGAGGCGCGCCACGCATGCGGCTTGTGTGCCGGCCATGCTTGACCGATCTCCCCTGATGTGCTATTATGGTAACAATTATCATTATCATTATAGGCGGACTATATGAACCGGAGATCTAAGCAACGGGAAGCTATTGGCGGGGTCCTGAGGGGCACGTCATCTCATCCGTCTGCGGAGTGGATGTATGAGCAGGTGAGGAAGGAGATGCCGGGCATAGGGCTTGCCACGGTCTACAGAAACCTGAGGTTGATGAAGGAGGCGGGGGAGATCTACGAGTTGCATACGGCTGATTCGGCATCTCACTTTGATGGAGACACCTCCCTGCATTATCATTTCTTGTGTGACCGGTGCGGGAGGATCATGGACCTGGATGAGCCGGTGGACGCCAACGTCGAAGGCAGAGTGGAGCAGAGGACAGGGCTGAAGGTAACCCGCCACCATCTTGCTCTGTACGGCTTGTGTCTGGAGTGCCAGGAGCATCGGCCAGGTGCTGACGAAGGCGCTCCACAGCAATAGACAACGATAAGAAAGGAGGTAGAGCATGGCAGATCAGAAGGTAGGAGACCAGTACAGGTGCAATATCTGCGGCAATGAGGTCACGCTAACCAGGGTTGGCGGCGGCACCCTTGTGTGCTGTGGCGAACCAATGGAAAAATCGAAGAATAGGAGGACAAGCTGATGGCCAAATCAGTGAAAGGCACTAGGACAGAGAAGAACCTTCTCGCCGCCTTCGCAGGAGAATCGCAGGCCAGGAACCGCTATACGTTCTTTGCCAGCGTCGCGCGAAAGGAGGGTTACGAGCAGATTGCCAGCATATTCATAGAAACCGCCGGCAATGAGAAGGAACACGCCGAGGTTTTTTTCGGTTATCTTAAGGGGGGTGATGTGGAAATCGTCGCGGCCTACCCGGCAGGCATCGTGGGAGACACGAAGACGAATCTCGAAGCTGCGGCGGATGGCGAGAAGATGGAGTGGAGCAAGATCTACATCGACATGGAAAAGGTGGCAAAGGAAGAGGGTTTCGGCGACATAGCGACCTCGTTCAAGGAGATTGCAGAAGTGGAGGAGTTTCACGAGAAGCGATACCGCAAGCTGGCTCGGAACGTGTCTCAGGGTGGAGTATTCAAGAGGAAGGCACCTGCGAAATGGCATTGCACGAACTGCGGATATGTCCACGAAGGTGTTGAGGCTCCCAAGATATGTCCGGCATGCAGGCATCCGCAGGCATACTACGAATTGCTGGCCGAGAATTACTAGGCAATCAGTAGCAGTTGGTAAGGGCAAACTGAGGTTGTCTGGAAGTGTGGCGCGAGGCTTTAGCCTCGTGCCACAAGAACGTGGAGATGAAGGGCTTCCAGAATGCCTGGGCGAGCCTCAAAAGGCGCGCCCAAGAAGATATGAACAGGCGATAGTTAGAAGGACACCCAATAGGGTGCTGAGAGAAGGAGGATATTGTGGAACACAGATTACCTGAACTGCCGTATGCGAAGGATGCATTGGCTCCGGGCATATCGGCTGAGACCCTGAAATACCATTACGGCAAGCACCACAAGACCTACGTTGACAACATCAACAAGCTGATAGCCGGCACTGAGTTCGAGAACATGCCGCTGGAGGATATCATCAAGAAGGCGTCTGGAGGCGTCTTCAACAACGCAGCACAAGTGTGGAACCACACATTCTACTGGAACTGCCTGTCACCGAGCGGAGGCGGAGAACCATCGGGTGCGCTGGCGGAGTCTATCGCCAGGGACTTCGGCTCTCTTGCTCAGTTCAAAGATAAGTTCAGCAACGCGGCTGTGACTCAGTTCGGCTCGGGGTGGGCCTGGCTGGTGAGGAACCCCGACTGCAGCCTCACGATCGAGGGCACCGGCAA
>Ga0255054_10002348_pt1 | contig 10859 bp, 12 predicted proteins | sample JV7_2_23_MG_FD_188634 | JGI IMG/M metagenome (GOLD analysis project Ga0255054, IMG submission 188634) | Seawater microbial communities from Jervis Inlet, British Columbia, Canada - JV7_2_23 | ecosystem: Environmental > Aquatic > Marine > Inlet | place: Canada: British Columbia | collected... | reverse complement strand
GGGGCATCCTGCTGGACGTACCACGACGGCGCGAGGTCGCGTGGCTCGAGGCCGGCGAGCCGATCCATCCGCAGGACCTGGAGGAAGCCGAACGCGCAGCGGGCGTGCGGGTGGAGCCCGGCGACGTGCTCTTCATTCGGACAGGCCGCTGGGCGCTGCGCGAGGAGCGCGGAGCCTGGGATCCCCACGAGGTCCTGGCGGGGCTCCAGGCCGCCTGCCTCCCCTGGCTTCGCGAGCGCGACGTGGCGGCCCTGGGCAGCGACGGCGTGTCGGACGTGGTGCCCTCACGCTCGGGTGCGTTCCGTCTGCCCATCCACTCCGTGGCCATCGTAGCCATGGGCCTGCACCTGCTGGACAACCTGGACCTGGAGAATCTCGCCCGTGCGTGCGACGACGCGGGGCGTTGGGAGTTCCTGATTACCATCGCTCCGCTGGTGCTGGTGGGCGGAACCGCATCGCCGGTGAATCCAATTGCGCTCTTCTGAGGCTGGGCACGCGGCTCGATCGCGCGGTAGCCTCCCGAGATGAGCGGCGCCCCCCTCCCGACCACGCTGGACGTCATCGGCCCCGACACCTTCGCGGAGCAGGGCTACCCCCACGCCGCCTGGAAGCGCCTGCGCCAGGAAGCGCCCGTCCACTGGTTCGACCTGCCCGGAGGCGTCGGCTTCTGGGCGGTCACCAAGCGCGAGGACATCGTCTGGATCTCCAAGCAGCCCAGGCGCTTCCAGAACGCACCGCGACTGGCGATCTTCGAGGAGGGAGCCCCGGTCGAGGGCGAGCGCACGCTCGCGCGCCACCTGCTCAACATGGATCCGCCGGAGCATGCCAGCTTTCGCAAGACCGCCAGCGGCTGGTTCACTCCGCGGGCGATCCGGCGCAGGCAGGACGACGTGCAGCGCATCACTCGCGAGCTGCTGGCCGAGATGGCCGGCGACGGCGAAGAGCGCGAGGGCGACTTCGTCACCGACTTCACCGCTCCGCTCACGCTGAACGTGCTGGCGGACATGCTGGGCGTGCCGCGGGAAGACTGGCGCCTGATGTTCCGCTGGACGAACCAGATCGTGGGCGCAACCGATACCGAGTACCAGGTCGGGGACGACCCGGGCGCGAGCGTCGAGAAAGCACGCACCGGCCTGTTCGAGTACTTCACCGACCTGGCGGCGGAACGGCGCAAGAACCCCCGCGACGACATGGTGAGCATCCTGTCCACCGCGAAGATCGCGGGCGAGCCCATGCCCGCCTTCGAGCTGCTCTCCTACTTCCTGCTCCTGGTGGTGGCCGGCAACGAGACCACCCGCAACGCCGCCAGCGGCGGTCTGCTGGCGCTGATGGAGAACCCCGGCGAGATGCAGAAGCTCCAGGGCGACCTGGGGCTGGTGGACAGCGCGGTGGAGGAGATCGTGCGCTGGACAGCGCCGGTGATCCAGTTCTGCCGCACGGCCCTGGAGGACGTGGAGGTCCGCGGCCAGCAGATCCGCCGGAACGACGCCCTGTGCCTGCTCTACCCCTCGGCCAACCGGGACGAGGACGTCTTCGAGGATCCGGACGTGTTCCGCGTGGATCGCAAGCCCAACCCCCACCTGGGCTTCGGCATCGGCGAGCACTTCTGCCTGGGCGCCAACCTCGCCCGGCTGGAGCTACGCGTGATCTTTCGCGAGCTGGCGGAACGGCTGGAGACGGTCGAGCCGGCGGGTCCGGTGGAGCGCATGCGCTCGAGCTTCCTGGGCGGCGTCAAGCGCATGCCCGTCCGCTATCGGATCCGCCCGGACTGAGGGCGGGAACGGTCAGACGAGCTCCGGCCGTCCCCTCAGGCTCTCCTTCAGCCAGTCGACGAACGCGCGCAGCCGCGTCGACATGAGCCGCGCGTCGGGATAGACGACGCTCACCGGAAGCTTGGGCGGCTCGAACGCGTCCAGCACCACCCGCAGCTTGCCGGCGCGAACCAACGGCTCCACCTGATACGAGAGGAAGAGCCCGAAGCCGAGCCCGACCGCGCAGGCGTCCACGGCGGCGCTGGCCTGGTTGCAGGTGAAGGGACCTTCGACGCGAACCGGGAGGTCGCGCCGGCCCTCGCGAAAATGCCAGGTCGAGCCGGGGGCGATCCCCAGGAAGCGGACGCACGACTGGTCGGCAAGCGTTTCCGGGCGCTCGGGCGTTCCGACCCGCTCGAGAAGCTCCGGGCTCGCGCACACCACCCGGCGAACGTGCCCCACCGGGGCCGCGATCATCGACGAGTCCGCCAGGGGTCCGATGCGGACCGCCACGTCGATGCCTTCCTCGATCAGATTGACGACGCGATCGAGCAGCAAGAGCTCGACCCGCACCCGCTGGTAACGGCGCACGAAGTCGCTGACGGCCGGCGCCACGTGCAGCTGGCCGAAGAGCACCGGCGCGGTCGCACGGATCTCGCCCTGAGGCTCGGCCCGCTCGCTGACCAGGGCCTGCTCGGCCTCGGCCACATCGGCCAGGATCCGGCGGCAACGGTCCAGGTAGGCCCGGCCCTCCTCGGTGAGCGACATGCGCCGGGTGGTGCGGCGCAGCAGGCGCACGCCGAGCTCCTCCTCCAGCGCCGCCAGCGTCCGCACCATGGTCGGCAACGACTTGTCGAGCGCTTGCCCGGCGGCCGTGAGGCTTCCGCGGTCGACGATCTCGACGAAGGCCCGCATGGCCGAGAGCTTGTCCATGAACGGATAACACCTAATTACTTCATTAAATGAAGTTATAAACTCAATTCTACCTCATTTATCCGACATCAGGAGCCGCCTAGCCTGCCCCTAACCACACAGGAGGAGCTCCGATGAGCGAATCGATCCGAACCACCCAGGGCATCCACCACACCGGGCTCACGGTCCCGGACCTGAGCGCGGCCCACCGCTTCTTCACCGAGGGCCTCGGCTTCGAGACCGTGGGCGAGTTGCCCGACTACCCGGCGGCGTTCGTCAGCGACGGCGCGGTCATGATCACGCTGTGGCAGGCGGAGGACCCGGAACGGGCCGCCGCGTTCGATCGGCGCAACGCGATCGGGCTGCATCACCTGGCGCTGCACGTGCCGGACGCCGACGGGCTCGACGCCCTCCACCAGCGGCTGCTCGAGCGCGGCGACGTGGCGATCGAGTTCCCGCCGGAGCCCCTGAAGGGCGGCCCGACGCGGCATATGATGTGCCACGTCCCGGGCGGGATCCGTGTCGAGTTCATCACCCCGGCTCAGGCGTAGGACGGGAAGGGAGGCCCACCATGAGCTCACCGTTCCACGAAGGAGAGCGAGCCGTCCAGCGCCGCCTCGGCGTGCACGAGGGCATCGAGCCCTGGGCCCGGAAGGTCGTGCGTCCCACCCTGCCCGGCGAGCACCGGGCGTTCTACGCCACCCTGCCCTTTCTCGTCGCGGCCGCCCGCGACGAGAAAGGGCGCCCCTGGGCCACGCTGCTGACCGGCCGTCCGGGGTTCGCCCAGGCGCCGGACGCCCGCTCCCTGGCCATCGCGACGCAGCCGGCTCGGGGCGACGCACTCGAGCATGCGCTGGCTCCCGGTGCGGACCTCGGCCTGCTGGGAATCGAGCTCGCGACCCGGCGTCGCAACCGCGTGAACGGTCGGGTCGCCTCAGCGGACGCCGGCGGCTTCGTCCTGGGCGTCGAGCAGAGCTTCGGAAACTGCCCGCAGTACATCTACGAACGCGACTGGAGAATCGAGCCGGAGGCGTCGACGCCGCGTCGTCGTCGTCACACACGCTTCTCCCCCGAGCTGAGCCGATGGATCCGCCGGGCCGATACCTTCTTCATCGCAACGGGTCACCGCGGCCGCGGAGAGAACGCGGCTTTCGGCATGGACGCGTCGCACCGTGGCGGCGAGCCGGGGTTCGTGCGCGTCGAGGGCGAGCGCAGCCTGGTATTCCCGGACTACGCCGGCAACAACCACTTCAACACCATCGGGAACCTGCTTCTGGAACCGCGGGCCGGGCTCCTGTTCGTGGACTTCGAGACCGGCAGCCTGCTCCAGCTCACCGGGCGCATCGAGATCGACTGGGATTCGCCGGACCTGTCTGCCCACCCCGGAGCGCGCCGGCTGTTGCGCTTCGAGCTCGAGGAGGCCGTCGAGCTGGAGGGCGCCGTGCCCCTGCGCTGGACGGACGCCGGCTCCCATCGACCCCTGCGCGTGGTCGAGAAGATCCGGGAGAGCGACGACGTCGCCTCTTTCGTGTTCGAGGAGCGCGATGGAGATGCGCTTCCCGCCTTCGAGCCGGGTCAGCATCTGCCCATCGTGCTCGAAATTCCGGGGCAACCGGGGCACGTGCGGCGCACCTACTCGCTCTCCAGCGCACCGGGCGATCCCCGCTATCGCATCTCGGTGAAGCGCGAGCCCCGGGGCCTGGTGTCCGCGCACCTCCACGACCACCTGGAGCCGGGCGATCTCCTGAACGCGCGCACCCCGGCCGGCGATTTCGTCCTGCGGCCCGGAAGCCGGCCGGTGGTGCTGCTGAGTACGGGGATCGGACTGACGCCGCTCCTCAGCATGCTGCGCGAACTGGTGGCGACCGGTGATGCTCGCCCGCTGTGGTTCGTCCACGGGGCTCGCGACGGCCGGCACCATCCCCTGGCCGAAGAGATCCGGCGGCTCGTCGCACGGCACGGCGGGGCCCGATCCCACGTCCGCTACAGCCGGCCGCGACGCGACGACGAGCAAGGCCGCGACTACGACACGCCGGGCCGCGTCGACGGCGAGCTGGTCGCTTCGCTGCTCCCGGATCTCGACGCCGACTTCTACCTCTGCGGGCCGACGAGCTTCATGGCCGGGATGCAGGACGACCTGGAAGCGCGGGGCGTGCCCAACGAGCGCATCCACTCGGAGTCGTTCGGTCCGGTCGGCTGAGCGAGCCCGGGCCGGGCCGGCACTCAGGGCAGGCCGGCACCGGGGATCGGCACCTCCACGTGCTCGATCCGGCCCGTCCGCGTGTGCGTCTTCTCCGGATCGGAGTCGGCTGCGGTGCAGAGGAAGAGGGTGCGCCGCTCGGGGCCGCCCAGCATGCAGGCGAAGGCCTGGTGCTCGACCTCGACGCGGTCCGTGACCTCGCCGCCCTCCACGAGCCGCAGCACGGCGCCGCTCACCGGCGACGCCACCCAGATTCCGTCTTCGGCGTCGAGGCAGATTCCGTCGGGCACGGCGCGCTCCATCCGAGCCCACTCGCGGCGACCGCTCAGAGAGCCGTCCTCGGCGACGTCGAACGCGGTCAGGCACGGGCCGAAGCTCTCGCCGACGATGAGGGTCCGGCCGTCGGGTGTGATCACCGTCCCGTTCGGAAAGCGCAGGTTGTCGGCGACGACCCGGGACGCGCCGTCCGGCTCGACCAGGACCAGGTTGGTATCGACCGGCGACTGGCCCTGGTGCAGGTCGAACCCGAAGTTGCCCACGTAGGCGCGCCCCTGGCCGTCCACCACCATGTCGTTGCAGTGAAACGGGGCGTATTCTGCGAGGTCCGCCACCTCGACCAGGCCCTGCGGATCCAGACGCATGAGCTTGCGATCCCGCATGGAGACGACGAGCAGCCGCCCATCCGGGAGCCAGCCCAGACCCGACGGATCCTGAGGGACCTCGACGATGGTCTCGACCTTGCCGTCGAGATCGACCGCCAGCACCTGCTGCGAGTGCATGTCCGAGAACCAGAGCCTTCCGTCGCGCCAGCGCGGGCCTTCGGGAAAGCGCAGGCCGTCGATCAAGGTTTCAGGGCGAAGCATGCGGTACCTCCCGGCGCGTCGGCGTGCGCGTCCGTTGCGCAGCGCCCAGGATACCACCCGGTGGTAGCGGAGCGGCGCTGCTAGGGTGTGCATCATGAACGGCGCGGCGGTGGTTACGGGCGCGGCATCGGGCATCGGCCAGGCACTGGCGGAGGCCCTGGCCGCCCGGGGAGCGCCCGTCACCCTGGCGGATCGGCAGCTGGAGCTGGCCGAGGGGGTGGCCGCCGGGATCCGCGAGCGCGGAGGATCCGCCAGCGCCGCCGAGTTGGACGTGCGCGATGCGGCGCGCTTCCGCGCCGTGGTGGACGAGGCCGCTCAGGCTGCAGGGAGCCTCGGGTACCTGTTCAACAACGCCGGCATCGGCGTAGCCGCCGAGATGTCCGACTACGACGCGGCCGACTGGGACGACGTCATCGACGTAAACCTGCGCGGCGTGGCGCACGGCGTGCTCGCGGCCTACCCGCGCATGATCCGGCAGGGCTCAGGACACATCGTGAACACGGCCTCCATGGCGGGCCTGATCAGCACCCCGTTCCAAGGCAGCTACACCACCACCAAGCACGCGGTGGTGGGACTGTCCAAGGCCCTGCGCCTGGAGGCGCAGCAGCACGGTGTGCGGGTCTCGGTGCTGTGCCCGGGCGTGATCCGCACGCCCATCCTGGAAGGCGGACGCTACGGGCGCCTGAAGATCGATCTCGACCCCAGCGAGATGGCCCAGCGTTTCGAGCCCCTGCGACCCATGGACCCGGCGCTACTGGCTCAGCGCACGCTGGCCGCCGTGGACCGCAACCGCGCCATCATCATCGAACCCCGCTTGTGGCGACTGCTCTGGTACGTGGAACGCCTCTCGCCGAAGCTGTGCGCGCGCCTCGGGCAGGCCAGCTTCCGCCGCATGCAGCGCGAGCTAGAGGAGCTGCGCCGGAGCGGGCCGGCGACTCAGGCTGAGCGGCCCGAGGACAGCAGCCAGGCGTAGCCCTCCCGCAGGGCGGCGCGCCCGCCGCGCTCGACTACGTCGCCGTGGGCCAGGATCACACGATCGAAGTCCCAGCCGAGGATGCGCTCGAGGCTACTTCGGGCCGCGGTGCGGTCACGGATCAGAAGCGGGTCGAAACGTGTCGGTCCGAAGCGCCGGTAGCTCCCCAGCACGCGCGCCACCAGACGCGTCGTCAGCGGAAGCTGCGGACCGAAGTTGAACGCCAGATCGCACAGGATCAACGTGCGGCTGGCGCGGTGCAGGAACACCACCTCGTTCTCGTACGGCCGGCCGCGGAAGAAGGTCTGGTCCACCTGGTCCCGCCACTCGGGCGGCGCCTCGTCGGCGAGCACGCCGGCGATCTCCAGATCGGGACGCTTCTCCTCAACGCCGGGACCCACCCACAGCCGCGCCTGCGGATACGCCCGCACCACTTCGCCGGCGTAGAGGTGATGCACGCGGTTCGGGGCCACCGCGAAGCGTACCGGCCCCAGAGCATCGAGTGCGGCGCACAGCTCCGGATCCAGCGCGACCGGGGAGTGCAGCAGCAGGCTCCCGTCGGCCAGGCGGATCACCGTCATCCGAGTTCCGACCTCCAGGCCGAGGAAACGCTGTCGGCGCTCCACGACCCAGAGATCCCCATCCAGCTGGCGCATCCCGTACCTCCCGGCTCGACCCCCGGCGGTCAGCCCAGCTTGTCCGCGAAGACGTCCTCGTTGAAGCCCACCAGCACGGTCTTGCCGCGGCGGATGGTGGGGGCGCGCAGGTTCCCGGTGGGACCCAGCATCGCAGCCACGACGTTCGCCGGCGCCTTCCCGGCGGGCTTGAACTCGTCCACCTTCTTGCCCTTGCACACGATCACTACGGAGGCCTGTCTCGCCAGCGCCGCGGCGTCCTGCTTGGCCAGCTTGCGGCTGGCGGGGACCACTTCCACGGCCTCGATGCCCTTGGCGTCCAGAAACTTGGACGCTCTGGTGCAGGACGTTCAGCCCTTGCGGTGGTAGTACCAGTCGATGCGCTTGGCCACGGGACCTCCTCGGTGCGGTGTGGTCCCAACCAGTCTACAGGCCCTGGTCTCGGAGCAAAGGGCGGCCCACGGCGATCAGACGTGCTGGCGGCGCAGGCCGCGCCAGCGCTCGTGCAGCCGATCTGGGGTCACGGAAGGTCCCGCGTGCAGACGGCTGCGGGCATCATGGGCGGGTTCCGGTCCACGTAGGGCCGCATGCGGCCCAGCCACTCCATCAGCGCGGAGCGCTCCAGGATCTCTTCGCCACCGCGAAAGCCGGTGATGTAGTAGAGGGCGAACTGCGGGTAGGCTGCCAGGTCCGGCAGAGACGGCTCGTCGCGCCCGCCCAGGAACGGGCCGTCGCCCAGGTGGGCCAGGAACTCGTCGTAGAGCTTGAGCTTGGACTCCCTCACCGGCAGGCCGTCGTCGGCCAGGGCCACGAGCCTGCGCACGAAACCGACGCGGGTAATGAGCAGTGGCCAGGCGGCGCGCAGCCAAAGCGGCAGCCCGCCCTGAGCCGTGTTGGCCATCACGTGGGAGAGCTTCCAGCCATTGAGGATGTGGTTGATCCCGTCACCGGGATAGGAGCGGAAGCTTCCGGGAATCAGGCAATTCGATACCCAGGTATCGATGGCCAGCAGCCGCTCGCGCTCTGGCCCCTCGGCGGGCAGCAAGCGGGGCTGATCGGGAAACCGCTCGTCGAGCCACAGGCCGATGGGCGTGGAGTCCGCCCGGCACTCGTCGCCGATGCGGACCACCGGGATCTGCCGGCCCACCGGCAGGTCCTGCTTGACCCGCAGCGGGTTGATGTAGAAGCACTCGAAGTCCAGCCCCTTGTAGAGCAGGAAGCAGTGCACCTTGGCCGCGAAGGGGCTCATGGCGTAGGTGTAGAGGCGGATGAGGCATTTCGACCCGGTATTCATGATGCCCGCCGCAGGATACCATGGCGAACACACCGGGTTGATTCCAGCCTACGGGCCCCGCCTGCAAGGAGTGTCATTCGTGCCGATCCTGATGAGCAATACCGAAACGATTCCCGGCAAGACGATCGTAGAGTTCTACGGCGTGGTGAGTGGAAACACGGTTCGCGCGAAGCATGTCGGACGCGACATCATGGCGGGCTTCAAGAACATCATCGGTGGCGAGCTCAAGGCCTACACGGAGCTGCTCAACGACTCCCGCCAGGAGGCGGTCGCCCGCATGCTGGCGCAAGCCCAATCGATGAACGCCAATGCGGTCGTCAACGTGCGCTTCGCGACCAGCTCGGTGGCCCAGGGAGCGGCGGAACTCTTTGCGTACGGCACGGCCGTGCGCGTGCAGTAGGGGCGCGGCCATGGAAGCCCTGATCCAGCTCGGCATCACCCTGGCGGTGCTGGTCTTCGCCTACTTCGTGGGAAGCATGATCGAGCGGCGCCACTTCGAGAGCCTACGCGAGCGCGAGGCACGCCACCGGGAGTTCCCGACGGTCACGTTCGAGACGCTTCCGGAGGACTGGCAGGTAGCCGCGTCGGGGCTCGCTGTGGGCAGCACAGTCGTATCCCTCGACTACTTCAAACGCTTCCTGGCAGGTCTGCGCGGCATCATCGGGGGGCGTATCAAGTCCTACGAGCCGTTGCTGGACCGCGCCCGCCGCGAGGCGCTGTTGCGGATGACCGAACAGGCCGTAGCCGAAGGATACGACGCGATCTTCAACGTGCGACTCGAAACCTCCAGGCTGGCGTCGAGCCGCGGCAATGGAAAAGGCACCTCCGGAGTCGAGATGCTCGCGTTCGGCACCGCAGTCAAGCTCGTTCGCTAGGAGCCCGACCCAAGATGGAGCACACCGTCCGGACGCCGATCCATCCGCGCTGCCTGCGTTGCGCTCCTTGCGCCGTAGCTACGGCTATGGCTCAGTCGCGCGCCTTGCCAGCGCGGCGTCTCGACGCCCGGGCCGGCGCACTCCATCTTGGGTCGGGCTCCTAGCCGTGGATTTCAAGCCGCGGGCTCCCCGCGAGGGGATCAACGTCAGCTCGACGCACCCCCTCCGCGAAGCCGCGCTCCTCGTCGGCGGTGTTTCGGCGATCTTCGCGGCGCTGATCCTCGTGATCGGCTGGAGCGTCGACCTGGCAGTTCGCTGGATCCCGCCGGAGCTCGAGGTGCACACCTTCGGAGATTGGGCGTACGGCCTGGGCAACCCAGAGCATGAGTCCGAGCGGCTCGCGGTCGAACGACTGGCGCGACGCCTTGCGGCGCACTGGCCCGGCGCACCCTACGAGTTTCACGTCATCGTGGCCGACCATCCCGAGGCCAATGCGGCGGCGCTGCCGGGAGGGACGATCCTCGTCACGACGGGCCTGCTTCGAGAGTTGCAAAGCGAGAACGAGCTGGCGTTCGTACTGGGCCACGAACTCGGGCACTTCCACAGCCGCGATCACCTGCGCGGGCTGGGGCGCGGGATCCTGTACCAGCTGGCGGCATCGGCGCTGTTCGGCTTCAGTGTGACCGCCCCCGACGTAACGGCCTTCCTCGGCAACATGACGGCCCGGGGCTTCGACCGCGGTCAGGAGCGCGCCGCCGACCGCTTCGGCCTGACGCTGGTCCAGGTCGAGTACGGCCACGTGGCGGACGCGGGGCGCTTCTTCGAGCGGCTCGCCTCCCGCGCGTCGGAGCTGGACGAGCTGGCGGCCTACGCATCGACCCATCCGGCCAGCAACGACCGCCTGGAAGATCTCGACGACTACGCGGTGGAGCAAGGTTGGAAGCGCGAGGGCGAACTCGATCCTTGGAAGCCGTTGAACTGACTGAAAGCCTCGGGCGCGGGCTCAGGATCGCAGGGCCTTCAGAATCGGCGCCAGCCGGGCGCTGCGCGCCGCGATCTCCGGCTGAGTCGCGCGCCATACATGCTCCACGACCCCCTGGCCCTCGCGCGTGCGCGCTGCTCCCTCGAGCGCGTAGGCGACGTGGGTCTCCTCGAGCCAGACGTCGCCGCGCAGGATCGGAAAGCTCGCGATCGCTTCGGCGCTCAGACGGTGTGTGTCGCCACCAGCCTCGAGGATCTCGATCTCGACTCGCTGCATCCGATGCTCCTGCTCGCCCCACTCGTACTGGATGCGGGTCCGCTCGATGGCGTGGTTCTCGCCGTCGCGGAAGACGAAGCCGTTGTCCAGCGGTCGGC
>Ga0255054_10002345_pt1 | contig 10867 bp, 14 predicted proteins | sample JV7_2_23_MG_FD_188634 | JGI IMG/M metagenome (GOLD analysis project Ga0255054, IMG submission 188634) | Seawater microbial communities from Jervis Inlet, British Columbia, Canada - JV7_2_23 | ecosystem: Environmental > Aquatic > Marine > Inlet | place: Canada: British Columbia | collected... | reverse complement strand
TTCAAGGTCAGTTCCCAGGTGTTGGCAGGCAGAGCGGGAGAGGCCATTAGCGAGTTTGCCAACAACAACCAGGTGGACTTGATAGCCCTGGCTACGCACGGTCGGTCCGGCATAAGCCGCCTGGTTTTTGGCAGTGTGGCGGACAGGCTGATACGCTCCGCGTCTGTGCCGATTCTGCTGGTCAGACCCAAAGCTGATGAGTGCGCTGCGTAATGCTGTCACAGGCTCCAACATCGAGAAGATGCGACCTGACCACCCGGGCATGTGCAGTTGATATCGGGGTCGAGTGGGAAGACGCGCGAACGGTGTCTCTGCCTCAGCTGTCGAAGTATGCCGGAGCAGTGCGCCAGTGACAAGTGGCATTCTCTGAAGGAGAGGCCCGACCTACAAGGGGGTAGATAGAATGTGGAAATGTACCAATTGCCGTCACGTGGAGTTCAGCACTGACAGACCTTCAAAATGCCCGGTCTGCGGTGCTGAGTCAGAGAAACTCGTCGCGCACTCGGTGCCGGGCGTCAATGGAACCAAGACACCTAAGAATCTCAGGGTCGGTTTCATAGCGGAGTCCCAGGCCCACCTGAGGAACCTGGCTTATGCCATGAAGGCCGAGCAAGAGGGCTATGCCCAGGTGGCGAGGCTGTTTCGAGCTATCGCCGAAGCCGAGGCGGTGCATGCCTTCAACCATGTCCGCCTTCTGGGCGCTGTGTCTGATACGCAGGAGAACCTGGAGAGCGCCTTTGAGAAGGAGAACCTTGCTGCCAGCACGTATCCTCAGTTCATCAGCGAGGCAAACGAGGAGGACAACATGGGAGTGGCAACGGTCTTGAGTTACTCCCGTGATGTTGAAATGGGGCATGCCAGGCTATACAAGAGGGCGCTGGCCCACATGATGGCCGAGGAGGAGGTCGAGTACTACGTCTGCCAGGTCTGTGGCTACGTCTGCGACGGATCGCTGCCCGACGAGTGTCCCATCTGCGGCGCTCCCAAGGAGAGGTTCAGGAAGGTCGTCTAGTCCGGAAGGCGGGGTTTGTCGCCTGCGAGTCGTGTATAGGGGGTGTCATATAGCAGAGTTCACAGAGGTAGCGAAGACTGATGAGCTAAAGAGCGGCATGATGAAGTCTGTGACGGCAGGCGGAAGGGAGATTCTGCTGGCAAGGGTGGGTGATGCCTACTACGCCGCTGATGGCCGCTGCCCTCATATGAAGGGGGAGCTCTCCCGGGGCAGACTCGACGGAACTGTGGTCACCTGCCCGCGTCACCGCTCCCAGTTCGATGTTAGCAGCGGACAGGTGGTCAGGTGGTTGAAGGGAGGACTGCTTTCGAAAATGGCAGGAGCCATCAAGGGACCATCCACCCTCACTGTATACGAGGTGAAGGTCGAAGATGACAGGGTCCTGGTGAAGATCTAGCGATCGAAATGCAGCCTCACACCGACGAGCAGAGGTAGTCGCGCGTGTGACTGAGACGAGCATTATGGTGGTGACAAATAGCATGGTTATGCATCTGGAGGTGTAAGATGAATGAGGATTTCAAGGCAGAGCTCATGGTCAACGGTGAGCCTATCGAGCTGAACCCCTTCACCGAGCTGTTTCTGTCTCGAATTGTACTGGGAGCAGTCTCCTCACTACGAGGAGCAGAGGACGTACACAAGCTGGAGATGCACCTGGAACGGGGCGACGTCGAGATCTTTGTCAACGGCAGCCAGCTGCCCGTCACTCCTTTCCCGAGGGATATCATCACAAATACAGTGACAGGCCTCGTCTCCACACTGAAAGGTGTTGGAGAGATAGAGAGCGTGCACCTCGAAGTAAAGGCATAGTAGCCGGATTGCTCTTACGGGACGCAGTGCCGGGCTTTAGCCCGGTGCATGAGAGAACAGCATATCAAGAGTCTCACCCCCACCGGTGCGGATGAGTCTCGAAGAGTGCAGGGAGCTAAGATGCAAGATGGGCCTTTCATTACGGGACTAGTCGGATGACAAAACTCACTTTCTACGGCGGCATCAGGGAGATCGGGGGCAACAAGATCCTCCTGGAGGATGACGGGGGAACGTTCCTTCTGGACTTCGGATTTCCCTACAGCAAGTATCGGGAATACTACGAGGAGTATCTGAAGCCACGGCCGGGAGCGGGACTACTTGACCTGCTGGTCATGGAACTGCTCCCTCCGATCGAAGGCATATACCGTGCCGATCTGGGCTCGGAAGTCATCTGGGAGCAATTTCGCGGCGCGGACCGATACCGCAGGATGGAGAGGCTGGACGGTGTTCTGCTTTCCCATGCCCACCTCGACCACTCCGGCCACATCGCCTTCCTGAGGGAGGATATCCCGGTGTACGCTACGGCGACAACGGCGTTCATCGCCAAGGCAGTACAGGACTCGGGATTATCATCCTTCGACCAGCAGGTGTGCTACTTCACACCCAGGGTGGAGGAGTGCCTGAAGGGATGGAAGCAGGGGGCCTACGTCGCCAGCGGCAGCCAGGACCGCCAGCGGTGTTTCCGTGTTGCCAACAGGCGTGAACTGAGCGAGGAGGCCGAGAGCTTCTGGTTAAGAGCCCCCAGACAGAAGAAGCTCGTCTCCCAGCTGCTGGAGGATATCGATCTGTGCGGTCTCAGTTTGCGCTGCTTTCCCCTGGACCACTCCATACCCGGTGCCTGCGCCTGGGGCATCGAGACAGGCTCGGGCTGGGTGATATACAGCGGCGACCTGCGCCTGCACGGCAAACAGGGCAGACTTACCGAGTCATTCATCACAGAGGCGGCTCATCTGCGTCCCAGGGCGTTGATCCTGGAGGGTACGAATGTCAACAAGACAACGAACTCCCCCGAGCAGGATGTCTACGACAATGCGGTCAAGGAGATCAACGATGCTCATGGCCTGGTGATCGCAGATTTCCCGCCCAGGGATGTAAACCGTCTCCTCACCTTCCTGCAGGTCGCCAGGGACACACGAAGGAAACTGACCGTACTGCCCAAGGATGCCTATCTGCTGAAGACCATGCGCCTCCTCGAGCCGGAGATACCGGACATAGCTCAGGAGGACTCCATCGTCATCTATCAGGAGACCACAGCGGCCAGGAGCCCGACCACATGGCTAAGGAACATCTACCAGGAGTACTCCGACAAGGTCGTTCTGGCCAGTGATGTCAGGTCCCACCAGGCGGACTTCATCCTCTGCTTCAGTTTCTGGGACTTGAATGAGCTGCCCAGCATAGAGCCAGGCGAGGGCGGCCTCTACGTGTTCAGCTCCAGCGAGCCTCACAATGAAGAACAGGAGATGGACTTCCGCCGTCTGCACGCCTGGCTGCGGCGCTTTCGAATGCGGGGATTCGGCCTCCCCTTTGAGAAGAACGGCCGTTGGGAGATTCCGGAAGCGGAGAAAGGGCTGCATGCCTCAGGCCATGCCTGCGGTCCCGACCTGCTGAGAATAGCCCGCGAGATCCAACCTGAGATACTGATACCGGTGCACTCGGAACAACCCGAGTACTACGTGGAGAACCTGAGCGGCAGCGGGATGGATATCATACTCCCCGGCGAAGGCGGAACAGTCGAGGTATGATCCGCCGCCTGGTAGTGCCGTCTGGCTAGGCCTGCAGTTCTCTGCTCAGCGAAGCCAGCTTGTCCTGCATACTCCGGGCTTCGTCGCGACGGTCATCGATCTTGATCGTGGTCACCACCCTGGCCACACCTTCCCCGAACGCCGCTTCGTGCATCTTCCTCACCACCGCCAGTATGCGGTCGAGGTCGGCCTCCACGATCGTACCCATGGCGGTTGCCTCGTACCTAATGTCCTTTTCGCCCTGCAAGACCCTGACTGCCCGTGCCACATACCTGCTCACGGAGGGGGTCTTCGTTCCCAGTGGGACAACGCTGATCTCTGCTATCGCCATTTTCCTCCTCCCTGGCGCGTGCCAGGCTCTTCACACCTGTGCTGTCTCTGGTTCAGAAACATCCTCCCAACATTGTACCACTGGGTCAATAGTCCGGGTGGATACGAACAACAGACAGTAGTCCGCAGAGCCCCACATCATTCCCGGTATCGGCGTGCAGCTCCGAAGTAACTGCGACATATGCCCGAGCCCGCCTGAGGGTGGCTCATACTGGTATTCAGAATTCTACATCGATTCAGTATAATGTCATCTGTGGTGATCGACTTTCACACCCACATTTTCCCTCCCTGGCTGAGGGAACGGCGCGATGAGTATGTCAAGAGCGATCCCTGCTTCGGCTCCCTTTACTCCAACCCGAAGGCGAGGATGGCAACGGCAGAAGATCTGGTTGCCAGCATGGACGAAGCGGGCATCGACATGTCCGTCGTTCTGAACATCGGATGGGTGAGTCATCAGCTCTGTGTGCAGACCAACGACTACATGCTGGATTCAGTATCGCGCCATCCGACACGGCTTATCGGATTCTGTGCGGTCCAGCCCAAGGCAGGAGATGATGCCATAGCTGAGCTGGAGCGATGCGCCGCGGCTGGGGCCCGGGGGATTGGTGAACTGAGGTCGGATGTGCAGGGCTTCGACCTGGCCGACGAGCGAATAATGCAGCCTATGATCGATGCTGCGATGAAGCACGACCTGATTCTGCTCACCCACACCTCTGAGCCGGTCGGGCATGAATACCCCGGCAAGGGCAGCATCACCCCCAGCACCCTCTACTCTTTTATCGTGTGTTTCCCCGGTCTGAAGCTCGTCTGTGCGCACTGGGGTGGAGGCTTGCCATTCTATACACTCATGCCCGAAGTGAGGAAGGCGCTCGCTAGTGTCTTCTTCGATACCGCCGCCACGGTCTTCCTTTACAGTCCTGAGATCTTCTCACATGTCAGTAGCATCATCGGTAGTGACAGGATCCTCTTCGGCACCGACTATCCCCTCATGCACCAGAACCGGGTGATCGACCAGGTGCGGTCTTCGGGCCTTTCTGAGGAGGACCAGGCCACAATCCTGGGTGGCAACGCTGAAAGACTGCTATCCAGGGCTGAAAGGAGCAGCAATGCCTCAGAATCCTGAAGAGATACGCGCTTTCGTCGCCATAGAGCTTCCCGACGAGGTAAGGAGGGGGCTCGCCGGATTAAGGAAGGAACTGCAGAGAGATGAGCACAGGTTCGTGAAGTGGGTCGATCCCGAAGCAATCCACCTCACCCTGAAGTTCCTGGGCGACGTCCCTTCCGGGCGGGTCACTGAGATAGCCCGAGCCATCGAAGTGGCAGCGAAAGCGGTTACTCCGTTCGAACTTGAGGTCTCAGGGTTGGGGGTGTTCCCGAACCTGAAGCAGGTTCGGGTTCTCTGGGTCGGCATCGGCGGCGACGTGGACAGGCTGAAGGAGTTGCAGCGGGGCATCGACGCTGAACTCGCCACCCTGGGTTTCGCCAGGGGAGACCGCCCGTTCGTGCCGCACCTGACACTGGCCCGCGTCAGGCAGGGGGCATCGCCGTCGGAGAGGAGGAGCCTAGGCGAGCTTCTGCAGAGTACGGTCTTTGAGGACACGTATGCTACAACGGTGCGGACCGTCGCCCTGATGAGGAGCCAGCTGACGCCTGCCGGAGCCATCTACAGCCGGCTATCGGAAGCCGGGCTGGGTCGTTAGTCCGGGGCACCGTGGCTATGCTGAGGTTCGCTGTCGCTTGACTAGCCTTTGAAGGGCATTCTGGCCGGTGAAAAATCCGCGCCTGGCGCCGCGGCCGACCTTGCAGCCGAGTTGACCATGTTATATACTTAGTTATTCAGTTATATCACAAATCTAATTGGGGAGGTGGACCTTGGAACACTATTCATTACCTAAGTGCCAGAAATGCGAGAAGGGAGAACTGGTGCCTCTGTCCGACTTTGGTAGTCAAGGGGCACCGATTCACTACAAGGCCTGGGTATGCACTCATCCTGATTGCGGTTTCAACATAAAGATCAGGAACGGGGAAGTATACGTTAACGAGCCCATTCTTGACGGAGCGCTCCACACTCGTACACGTCGGGACTACGCTCCTTAGCAGAGGCTTTGCTTCGCTTAGGCAGACTGGCTGAGCTGGCGGTTGAATCCTTCTTTCCTCGGCGGTGCGTTGGCTGTGGGAGGGCAGGTGCTTTTCTGTGTTCTCGATGCCTGGGAGAGCTGCCGAGGCTATTGCCCCCCATCTGCCCAAGGTGCGGCGGCTATCAAGCCAGCGGTATCATATGCCCGAGTTGCCGGCAGAGACCAACCGACATAGATGGTATCCGTTCTCTGTTCAGGTTAGATGATGTGATGCGTAGAGCCATTCATCAGATGAAGTACCAGAACGTGCGGTCGCTTTCCCCTTACCTGGCCGGATTCCTGGCCGACTATCTGAGTTCAAAACATCTGCCTGGTGAAGCGCTCTTGTGTGTTCCTCTACACCCGAGGCGGCTGCGAGAGAGGGGATACAACCAGTCGTGCCTGCTTGCAAGGGAAGTGGGCAGGCGCACAGGTTTGCCTGTGATCGAAGACTGTTTGGTACGAGTCAAGCAAGTACAACCTCAGGTGAAGGCAACCGGTGTGGAGGAGCGGCGGCGGAATGTAGCCGACGCTTTTGTCTGTCGGGATGACGGCGTGGAAGGTAAGGGCGTCATACTCATAGACGATGTGTGCACCTCCGGAGCCACGCTCGAGTCCTGTGCTAAAGCTCTGAAGAATGGGGGTGCTGCGTCTGTCTGGGGACTAACTCTGGCGCGGGAGAAACACAGATGAAGGAGGACAAATGGATTTGCAGATCATCGCCAAGAACAATCTGGAGCTTTCTGAAACAGTAGAGACGTACGTTCAGAAGAAGATCGGCAAACTGAGCCGTTACCTGCCTACCATTACGGAAGGCAAGGTTGAGATCTCACATGAAGGGGCAAAGGTGCCTGAGCATCGCTTCACCGTTCAGGTCACGCTTGACAGTAAGGGTGTCATCATCAGGGCTCAGGAGAAGTCCGGCGACGTGCGCACAGCCATCGACAGGATAGCAGATGTTCTCTCTAAGCGCATCGAGCGATACAAGGGCAAGCTTTATGATAAGGGTAGAGGGGTCTCTCTCGCTCGGCAGGAAGCGACCATCGAGCCCGAGGAGGCCGAGGCCCCCAGAAAGGTTGTGAAGGGTAAGCGCTTCCTGGTGAAGCCAATGGTCGTTGACGAGGCGGTGAACCAGATGGAACTACTGGGACATGACTTCTTCCTGTTCACAGACGCCGACACCGACAGGGTCAACCTGCTGTACCGGCGTAAGGACGGCAACTACGGACTGATAGAAGCGGATCAAGGATGACAGAGTTGACGGCATTCCCTATGCCGTCGCCGGTGTGAGCGATGTGGGGATGACAGGGTCGGGAGGTTGCCTCCGACTCCTCAGGCGCCAAACTTGTCCAGTTTCAGCGCGTTGGCCATAGCCAGTGGCATGATCTCCGTAGCCGGAAGACGCCCCAGACCACCGGCCAGACAGGCTTGCTCTGAGAACTCCGGGACATCGTCGTGGCGACACCATCTGGATCTGAGCATAAACGGGACCGGATGCCAGCTATGCATAGCCAGGGTTGCCGGAGTAGAGTGGTCTCCGGCGACTATCAGGACGTCAGGGTCCAGACGCAGCATGTCCGCGACCACACTGTCAAGTTCCTCGATGGACCTGACCTTGGCCAGGAAGTCTCCGTCCTCGCCCCTGGAGTCAGTCTGCTTGTAGTGGACGAAGAAGAAGTCGTGGTCGTCGTAGTGCCGTCGTAGTGTGTCCACCTGGTCTCTGATACTATCGCCGGTCGGCAAGACCTTCATGCCGACGAGCCTGGCCAGACCCCTGTACATGGGATATGCAGCGATGGCAGCAGGGTTTAGCCTGTAGATCTCCGGTATCGAGGGGATAGCAGGGCGGCGGGAAAACCCGCGTAGAAGAACCATATCGGCGGATGACTCGTTACGCAGGCGGGTGTTTGCCTGCGTGATGAACTCATTGGCGATGTCGGCGGTTCGCTGTGCCTGCTGTGATAGGGCCTGCACCTTCCTCGGCGCCAGCCCCGCCTGCTGCGGGTCAGAATCGGTCAAATCAGGCGACAGCCCTTCACCCCGCAGTATGAGAGCAAATCTGTGCTCTTTGACCGGTACCACCGAAAGACCGGTTCCCTTCACAGTCATGTCGCTCAACAGGCGACACAACTCGGCACTTCTCTCTGTGGACAGGCGCCCTGCTCTCCTGTCGATGATGATGCCCTTATCGTCGACGGTGCAGAAGTTTCCCCTGGCCGCAACATCACCGGGTTTCAGGTCGAGGTCGATCCCGAGGGCTTCCACTATGCCGCGCCCGACCTCATACCGAACCGGGTCATATCCGAAGAGAGCCAGGTGTCCCGGCGCACTCCCGGGCGTTATCCCCGGGCTGATAGGGTCGGTGAGTCCGCACAGTGACTCCCTGGCTATGCGGTCCAGGTTGGGCCTCCGGGCCGATTCCAGTTCTGTCTTACCTGTCTCAGGATGAGGAAGGCCTCCCACCCCGTCCATCACCAGGAACACTATCTTGGATGGAGACGACCGGGATATCTTCTTCATGTGCTCAAATCCGATCACGGCACTGCTATTGTACTCGGAGGGATACACCAGTTCAAGCTTGTCACGCCGTCTTCGTGATCGGATGGAGCGGGTTGGGACCGTACATACTGCCTATTGCGGAATGATTGTCTGCGTGGCATACTAGAATCAACTAGGTAATAGGAGGTGACAACCCATGGGCAATCTACCTGGCGGTCTGGGCCTGGTCGGGGGGATAATCAGCCTCATCTTCGGTATCGTGGTGCTGATATTCCCCAAGATCCTGAACTACCTGGTGGGCATCTGGCTGATCGTGATAGGAGCAATAGCACTCTACGTCTATTTCTTCGTCTGATAGCGTAGTGCGCACGGATTGCTCCGGCTTTCCACGAGGCCTCGGATGCCGGGCGAAGAGTGGAGCCCCGTAAGAGAGGGGTTTCGCGTCCTGTTTCGCCCGGGCTAAGCTGAGAGTGCCCTGTCTTTACGGGCAAGGGGTATTTGCCTGCCGATAGCGATGCCTCAGGACTGCTAGTTCGCGTGTCTGCACCCTTCGACAACAGTGGATGCGGGCAGCGATCAGGAGTTCATGGTTTCACCGGAGGAGTCTAGCCCTGAGGTGCTGTACCGCGCGGTAGAGTTGCACTGCCACTATGGCCGTGAGCAGTTTGGGCCCCCACAGCCATAAGGGGTTCAGTGCCAGCGCAAGGAACAGGGCCGGGTCCTCAATCAACCCATGGTTGATGCCGATGGAGATGTGAAGCCGTTCCAGTTCGTCCTTGCTCAGGCTCCCCTTTCTAACCTTGTCGATGGTGACGGCTCCGCCGTACATTAGGCCGAATGCGGCGCTGGTTACCCATAGGGTTGAACTCTGCTCCGAGAGGCCGAGAACCCTCATCAGAGGGAGGAAGGCCCTAACCAGATGCTTCGTCCACCCGAGCGATTCGGACAACTCCTGCATTATCATGACGGCCATCACAATACCCAGGATCCTCAAGAGCAAAGCTATGAGACTCATCCCCCAGTCCCTGATGGTTGGAAGGAGCGGGCCTGTATCCGTTACAGGAGCGGTGGCTACGATCATCTGACCGGTATCACCGAGAACCTGCGAACAGACGAGCACCGCCACGATGGCTGCTGCTATGCGGATCAGCGTTATCTTGATGACACTGATGCCGGACTTGTGCTGTATGATGCCCTCGGTGATGAGGTTATGGCAGATCAGGGTGAATATGGCGATCAGGGTCATCTGTTCAACTGTGAAAGGTATTGCGGTCATGGCGGCGATAGCAACGTAGACATTGGTCAGCATGCCGCTGATGATCGGCAGCGCTGCCTGTGACGGCAAGTTGAGGAAGCTCATCAGGGGGTCGAACAGGAAGGCGATTCGATCAAGCCATCCGGTCCACTGCAGGAGCGTTGTCAGAAGCGAAACAGGGGTGACTATCCTGCATATCCAGAGAAAACTCCGCCCGCCCCGCTTGACTCCCGTCTGGAGTCCGCTCTTGAGTAGGCTTCGGGAGCTGGTCATCAGGATGTGCGTTACCTCGTTTCCTGACATGATAATACAGCGCCTGCCAGATGACAACAGGGTGGTCTCTTCAGGCTGGTCGGTGATGGCCTCGGTGACTTTGTCGTTGACGCGGCGCTAGAGAGCGTGCGATGGGCAGTGTCCGAGACATGGCGGGATGACTGAGTGGTTGCCGTGGCGGGCAAGACTCAGCTGCAGACAGAAACCCGTTCAAGGATGGCGGCTAAGAGGTACCGGTAGTTATGCTGAAGCTCAGGTGTTATAATCATGGAACAGGTACAGTCAAGATGAAACTGAGCCACGAGACGGTAAGGCATATCGCGCGACTTGCGCGCCTCGGGTTGAGCGAGGAGGAAGTCGAACGGCTTAGCATGCAGATGTCCAGGATGCTGGACTACTTCGAGACACTCAAACAGGTGGATACGACCGGCGTGCCCCCGGCGGCGCATATCGTCCCACTGGAGAACGTCCTGCGGAAGGACGAGGTAATCGAGGAATACTCGCAAGAAGAGATCCTGTCGAATGCGCCTGAGCGGGCAGAGAGGTGCTTCAAGGTACAGGCGATCCTGGAGTGAAGGCATCCTGCAGGCGATCGACATGGATCCGGTCGCGATGCAAGGTCTTCAACACGGACCCCTTCAGCCCGCAGGGTGTTGATCTGGACCTGCCCGGTTCTCCCTGCCCATGTGCTGCAGCGGTGGCAGAGGACGATCGACACATGAATGCCGCGAGTGGCAGTATCAGTAACAGTTGTTGGGAAGTATGCAGACGCAAGAGCTTAACCAGCTGACCATCCACGAGGCGCACGAACTCCTTAAGAGCAGGCAGCTCT
>Ga0255054_10002344_pt1 | contig 10867 bp, 12 predicted proteins | sample JV7_2_23_MG_FD_188634 | JGI IMG/M metagenome (GOLD analysis project Ga0255054, IMG submission 188634) | Seawater microbial communities from Jervis Inlet, British Columbia, Canada - JV7_2_23 | ecosystem: Environmental > Aquatic > Marine > Inlet | place: Canada: British Columbia | collected... | reverse complement strand
TCGTTGTCAACGTAGAAGTAGTGGTCGATGACGACGTTGTACTAGTTGTACTTGTAGTTGATACGGTCGATGCAGTAGTGCTACTAGTCGTAGAGCTTGACGTCGTAGACGTACTCGTAGTAGACGACGTGGTACTGACCGTACTCGCAGTGGTACTACTCGTCGAAGAGGTCGTGCTACTGGTTGTCGAAGAGGTCGACGAAGTCGTACTTGTTGACGACGTAGTCGATACAGTACTAGCAGTCGTTGACGTAGAAGTCGAAGTGGTACTAGAGGTAGTCGACGCCGTTGTGCTGGTCGTTGAAGTCGTGCTAACAGTAGAGGCTGTAGACGCGGTCGTAGATGACGTGCTACTAGAGGTAGAAGTAGTCGCAGTAGTAGTGGTAGTAGTGGTCGTACTCGAGGTTGTGACCGGCGGCAGCGTCGTTGTCGTTGTAGATGACGACGTACTCGTAGTACTGGTACTAGAGGTCGTTGATATCGTCGAAGCGGTCGTCGAGCTACTAGTAGATGTCGTACTTGCGGTGCTTGAAGTAGTACTAATCGTAGAGGCAGTACTCGATGTCGTACTGCTGCTCGTGCTTGTTGTACTTAGAGTACTAGCAGTCGTAGATGAAGAAGTGCTGGTAGTACTAGTACTTGAAGTAGTCGAGACCGTGGAAGCCGTAGTTGAACTCGTAGTCGACGTCGAAGATGTGGTCGAAGTTGTGGACGTCGTAGAGACAGTACTAGCCGTCGTGCTACTAGTCGTACTTGTACTAGAAGTTGTTGAAATAGTGCTGGCAGTCGAAGACGTTGTACTGCTAGAAGTAGAGGTCGTAGAAGTGGTACTGACCGTAGAGGCAGTAGTACTCGAAGTGGTGCTACTGCTAGAAGTTGTGCTGGTAGTACTCGTTGTTGACAGCGTTGAAGCAGTCGTAGATGAAGACGTGCTTGTCGAACTAGTAGTGCTGATTGTAGACGCAGTGCTGCTAGTCGTGGTGCTACTACTCGATGTGGTCGACGTTGTACTAATCGTACTGGCTGTGCTCGAAGTTGTTGAACTACTTGTAGTACTCGTAGAAGTAGTCGATGTTGTTGATATAGTACTGAAGGTCGTAGAGGTACTGGTAGAACTGGTAGACGTCGTACTGGTCGTAGATAGAGTAGAAGCAGTCGTACTTGAAGTGGTGGACGTCGAACTAGTCGTACTTATAGTAGACGCAGTACTACTGGTCGTAGTGCTACTGGTTGAGCTAGTTGATGTTGTACTTATAGTAGAAGCAGTAGATGCTGTCGTACTGCTAGTAGAACTCGATGTCGTACTTGTGGTAGTAGTAGAGGTAGTGGAGTAAGTAGTCAGTGGCGGCGTCGTTGTTGTCGTGGTAGTCGAAGAGCTAGACGTAGTCGAAGTGGTAGATGAGGTACTGGTCGTCGACAGAGTAGAAGCGGTCGTGCTACTGCTAGTACTAGTAGATGACGTAGTAGACACCGTGCTGGCAGTACTACTCGTAGTCGTACTACTACTAGAAGTAGTCGAAGTGGTGCTGGTAGTTGATAGAGTAGATGCAGTTGTGGAAGAAGTAGTACTGGTCGAGCTTGTGGTACTTATCGTAGACGCTGTGCTACTCGTTGTGGTGCTACTACTCGTAGTCGTAGAGGTCGAGCTTGTCGTAGACAGCGTAGATGCAGTTGTAGAGGAAGACGTGGTAGTAGAACTAGTAGTGCTTATCGTACTCGCAGTACTAGAGGTCGTGGAGCTACTACTAGAGGTAGTGGAAGTTGTAGACAGAGTGGACGCAGTAGTCGACGTGCTAGTCGACGTGCTACTTGTAGTCGATACAGTGGACGCAGTCGATGAAGAAGTAGTGCTCGTAGAGCTACTTGTAGTTGTCGAAGTTGAAGTGGTACTAGTAGTTGACAGGGTCGAAGCTGTGGTACTCGTACTGGTCGAAGTGGTACTTGTAGTACTGGTCGTACTTATGGTCGAAGCAGTAGAGGCTGTCGTACTACTGGTCGACGATGACGTCGTGGTAGTCGTAGTGGTAGAGGTAGTCGAGTAGGTAGTCAGCGGTGGTGCCGTTGTAGTCGTAGTTGAGCTACTGGTAGAAGTGGTACTTGTCGTCGACGTGGTTGATAGGGTCGAGGCAGTCGTAGACGTCGTACTACTACTTGTCGTACTGGTAGAAGTTGTACTTACAGTAGATGCAGTTGTGCTCGAGGTCGTACTGCTACTACTAGTAGTCGAGAGCGTCGATGCGGTCGTCGACGTGCTTGTGGAACTCGTACTACTCGTAGAAGTAGTCGACAATGTGGATGCGGTAGTACTGCTACTAGTACTTGTGGAGGTCGTACTACTCGTCGTAGATACCGTACTGGCCGTTGTGGCACTCGTGCTAGACGTAGTCGAAGTGGATGAAGTAGTCGAAATAGTAGAAGCGGTTGAGCTGGTGGTCGTGCTTGTCGAACTGGTTGTTGATGTTGTGGAGATGGTGCTCGCAGTAGAACTCGTCGTTGTACTCGAACTACTCGTTGTCGAAGTGGTTGATGTGGTACTCAGGGTACTAGCGGTAGTGGAAGACGTTGAACTACTGGTAGAGGTCGTTGACAGTGTAGAGGCTGTGGTCGACGTACTAGTAGAGGTAGTGCTAGTAGTACTTGTTGTCGATATGGTAGAAACAGTCGAACTTGTAGTAGTACTCGAAGTTGACGTGGTAGACGTAGTCGAAACTGTCGAGGCCGTACTGCTCGTAGTGGTAGAACTACTACTTGTTGTTGACGTAGTTGAACTTATTGTTGTAGTACTTGTACTACTAGATGTCGTAGTACTAGTTGTACTTGTAGTAGAAGTTGTCGATAATGTCGACGCTGTAGTACTAGAACTTGACGTAGTAGAAGTCGTAGTGGTGGTACTAGTAGTGGTAATTATACACTTGGCCCACGTGGCAACTATACCCGTAGCTCGATTGTGACTTCCACTCAGCGTGACAGAGTAAGTCTTATTTGTTTGAGAAGCGGTCTCAATCCCACTCGACGTAAAGAGGTCTGCCGAAGATGGATCTGGCCCATCCTGTCTAGTTGTAAGCGGCGAAGTTTGCGAACTGATAGTAAGACCAGCAGTCCCTTCACCCCAACCAGCAACAACCAAACCACCAGCTGGACAGTCTATGTTGTCAACAGTAATCGTAGCAACGGCAGCCGATGTTTCGTCTATACCAAAGTCTTCTGGCCCACCCTGATCAACTTCGTAATATAAATGCGCATGAACTCCCCAGCCTGCATCACCACCTGTGATAGCTACAGTAACACTACCACTAGAGGCACCTAAGCCGTCTTCATCAATGTACCATAGCTCTTGGTGGTTCCCTAGTCCAGTGGAGTTGTCTGCCTCGACGACAAGGGTCGCAGCCTTACCGTCTACAGTTACACCAGTGAGGCTTGTGCCGGTTGATTCGTCACCGGCCCATATTACTACTAATCTATTGTTTCCTGGGGCACCGATATCAAAAGCAAAACTCGTACCGGTAACGCCACCACTTCTAACGAAGCCTATTTCTGTACAGGGAGGTAGGGTAGTCGTGGTAGTCGTGGTGGATGAAACAGTCGTAGTTGTACCGGGTTCACTAGCAGCTACGATAAAAGTAAATGGATAAGCAGTACCGTCCACAGTAATATAATCGAGCGTGAAACCCGGAGTGGCATCAAAAGAGTCATAGTCAGCTTCGACTGCGACGGTTGATACCCCAGCTCCTTTAACTAGCAAGGCACTACTTTGGGCTCCAGTCTCGGTATCACTAGTGGCAGCACCATCTTCGGAACCGCCACCACACATGGCCTCGGTAGTGCCATCGGCAGCACCTGCATGAAACCATGTATCTTCACCTGCTATACCCGCAGTCGTGTTGCGGGTACCTAATGTCATTAATAGCTCAGGTTGAAAGTCAGTAGATTCTTGTTTTGTACCTGTAGCCGTGTCGCAAGCACCGGAGCCAACCTGCCACTGACCACCTTTTATAATTAAGAATGGAATGTCTTCGGGCTGGTCGTCATTGACAGTCCAGTCAAGATCAAAGCCTGCTGCGTCAAAGCCGTCAAAGGTTGCCAATTGCTGCTGGGTACCGTCCGGGTTAAAAGCACCAATACAAGAAGATTCTGACCACTGCTCGACTGTGTCAGTAGTCCCTACACCGTCATCTGAGTAGATACCAGCTATACCTTGTTCGCCTGAAGCAGTGCCGGTAGCTACTCCGACATGGAACCGCAGATCGGTCTCTTCAGCGTTCCAACCTCCAAGGGAGCCATTCAGGAAGAAAACTACCCCATAACCATCTTGAATACTTTGGACGTCAGCATCGGTAGTAATACTCTGAGCGCCGGTGGTTGTTATCTTTGTAAAGTCACCTGCTTGGACGCCTGTAATATCAGTGCCGCCTACAGCGACATAATGCATTAGTACGCCCTGAGTATCATTGGTATCCCAGGTGACTGTGAATTGATTGGCTTGAAATGTGACAGAACCTTCAACAATAACGGTTCCAGTCTGATCCATAAAGACGACGGATGCGGTATTCGACATGTACCGTCTGGTATCTGTAGTCGCAACGGCATCTTCTGCCCCACCAGTAAGAGAGTAATCGTTTGTACCGTCGGAGAAACCGTAGGAGAGCATAATACTAGCATTGCCCGGCGCGGCCTGGGTCGTGTTGGCCCAGTTACCCCAAAGAATTACTGCCTTCGGCGTAAAACTAAGGTTTACGACATCAGTGGCACCATTGGTGCCAGTGGTGTCTTTATTAAACGTGCCGACTGCACGATCTAACGCCATTACGTTGCTCTCCAGGTGGGACTATTATGTTGGTGGTAAAGTTGTACTAGTGGTACTGCTAGTAGACGATGTCGTAGTCGTCGGTGATGTTTCAGGCAACCCTAAGATGTTCCTGAACGAAGCCTCGGTTATCACCCCAAGTTGAAACGCGGTAGTAGTAGCAATGATGTCGTGGAAATATAGTAGCTTACCATTGGCATTACGATTGTCGAACTCGGTCTTAAGATATGCTAGCTCAGTCTCCTGCGTGCTCGTCATATCGAAATGACCGCTTATTTGCGCAAGGTTGAAGTGACCATTGAAGTACAACTCTACAGCAGCTTCCCACTCATGGCCTTTAATCCACCCCTCTGGGGATATATTAGGATCCCTCCCAATGCGCTGGACAAGGGTAGGCATAGCCTTTTCTCCTTATTTATCGTAGATCGCTTCGAAGTCGATAACAATATCCTTCAGCTCATTGAGCAAAAAGAAGATCTCCCCCATAGCGTCTACTAAGTTTTCCCACGTTTGTGTGTCCGTTGGGATAGCGTCTATGTAGGTCTCAAGATTATCGATATGTGTTTGAAGATCTGACATTGCAGAAATCCTCATATAGGTGTGCGTCTTGTCTTGTAGGATAGTAAAGGATAAGGTAGGAAAAGGATTACTTAAATGGCTTGATTATTTGGGTATGTCTATGTAGATGGTGTGAGTCTCACAATATTCCCTGAGAGCTATTTGCAATATGCAGTTGGTAAGCTCACAGCTACACTGCTCCTTCTTGCAGCGACCCGAAGGTCGAAATTCTAGATGTATGAACTCCAGATGCTCGCAATCTACACAGGGTTTTAATACCCTAGCTGTCTCCATCCCTCTCCTCCCATTTCCTGAAGAAAGCTCTTGTACCTTGCTTCCTCCAATTGCTTTGATTTATCCATCTGCGACCTATGTCTAGTATAGTCTGACGGGTGTTCTGTTGTCCGTAGACACCGTAGTCCCATTTGGCTACTTCGTTAACAACGGATCGGTTGTAATGGTATTGCTTTTCCGGATTAGACTGGGTCTGTAGTAACACTGCGGTATCACGTACGAATCTACCACGCAGGAGGGACGGGTGGCCGCAAAACCCCACCTCCTTAACTGATTGGCTAGGACACTCGAAGTAGGAACCATTCCAGGGAAATAAGAACTTCCAACACTTAGCTTCATTGTGGATTGGCCTCCAGTGTAGTCTCAAGTGTGCTAGCTTAGGGTTGTCTTTCATGACCCGGAGCATATCCTCCAGGTCTATCTCTCTTAGAAGCTCCCAATCATCCTCTAGGTTGAATACGAACTCTGTTGAGGTCTGTTCCCATGCCCACTTGAAGGCTGATGGGAACCAGGGTTCTTCAGGCATCCGCACCTTGTGTATTGGGAAGAACTCCTCAGCTACAGCAAGTACTTCCTTGGGATCATCGGGTCCTACTGGATCTATATTGATGATCAGTCTAACAGGGTGGTCCTTGAATAGGTTCTCTTTAAATGAACTGTATGTCTGGCGGAGTATATCCGCCCGGCCAACTGCCGTAGTAGTAATCTCTATCATGAACCACCTGGTAATTTGTTCTCGTGGAAGACCTTGACGACCTGTTGTTCCTCTGGGATACCAGCGAAGTCTAGAATCGACTTGATCCCGTCTATGGTATTGAGATTATCTATGTGGAATATCCTAAAGTTGTCGTCCACCATGGTGTCCGCTAGAGCGTAGTAGGTGTCTATATATTTCCTAAGCGCTTCTTGCTTAGGTGCATCGTAGTGAGGAAAGTAAAGCCAGGTCCTAGCGTACCTTTCAACGTAGTGCCTGCTATCTCTCTGGGTCCAGGCATTATAGCCCCAGGTCTTACGTAGAAAGCTTCTCACAATCTCTTCTTTGTCCCTGTAGAGACATATAAACTTAGTCTCGGGGTGCCGTTCCTTAATTAGTGGTACGTAGTTGAGCCAGTAAGAGGCCGAATCTGCAACAAGCGAAGCTTCTCTGGAGAATAGGAACTTAATCCCCCTGTCAAGCAACTCCAGATTTACGTCCCAGGGCATGTGATGGCTCTCGTGAGTTCCGATGCAGTAAGGCTGCTCATTAAATAGATATGCGAGCGACATAGATCCCGTACGTCCCGAACCCAGTCCAATAACTAGCCTTTTCATATCAATTCCTTTACTATTTTGGTGAACTCTTGCACTCGCACTTCATTCGAGTGATGTTGTCTTACGTGCTCTAGGCCAGCTTTGGCAATCTTCTCTCTGCGTTCATTGTCTTCCAATAGACCATTGACTATAGAAGGAATCTCATTGGGATTATCAAACATCACGCAGTTTTCAAGGTGACGGAACCCCATGATCTCAAGGTCTTCGGTCTCTTGCGTCAATAGAATAGCACCACATGCAGGGATTTCTACATTTTTCCAGTTTGTAAAAGTAAGGTACGGAAAGTCTGACTGTGTCCCTGCGCTGTATCGCGTACCCACAGATGACTCGTGGATCCTGCATCCATTCACAGCCATTTTGGATCTTGTATACACACCTATGTAAACATCGTGAAACAGCTTTTTACTATTGCGCCAAGCTCCGAAGATGTATGAATCTTCTATTGCCTCGACGTTTTCTAAGATCTCTATTCTTCCACAATACCAACCCTTTGCATGCATAACGGCACTGACAGATAGATTCCTTTCTACATCCCGTGGTTTGAAGATATTGGTATCGACGGAGAAAGGTAAAAGTCGTGCATTGAATCCACGAAGCGAAGACATCCTTTCTACCATTGGTGAGTTTGGCACCAAGACTAGATCTATTTCATACTTCTTGATAAAGTGGTCTTCTTTACGATAGTTCCAGTGGAAGTATTCCGTAGTGTAATGAACTTTGGGAATATCAGTCTCGGCGAGGCCCTTGGGGCCCAGGCCAACGTCCCTTGCCCAATGTGTGTAGATAAGATCAGGCTCAAACTCTAGTTCATCAATCACTTCGTTGAGTTCGAAAGGTTTAATATGTCCCTCTCCATAACCATATCCATAAAAGCGTACATCATGCTGCCTGGCGATCTCCTGCTTCCAGAGTTCGTGGCCCCAGTTGTGCACTTTAATGCGGTTGGTCCCAAAGATTAGGATCTTCATTTACCACTCCAAAAATATAGGAGGTTATTGTAGTACGCCTTGATACCCGCCTTGTGGCGCCACGGTGCAAGAGCTTCCTTGATCTTGTGCTCTGTTGGTGGAACCCTCTCATAGCCGCGGTCCTTGAACTTCTCTTCCCAATACTCATAGGGCTGACAGTTGACATGGTAGTGACCGCCTTGCCCTGGTGGTGCTGCTGAGATGAGGATCTCAGGGGCCTCAAGGAATACGAGATTGTCTACAAATTGGTCTGCGTATTCTTCTTCAATATGCTCAGCTACCTCAAAGCAGGTAACTAGGTCGGTCGTACTATTGATCCATACATTGTCGTGGGACCAGTTGGGTAGACGCTCTCTTAGATCATGAAAGAGAACTCGATCGTCTGGTACCTCCAGAAATTCCTTGGCGCCTGGACTGCCCTCCACTCCGAAGGCCTCCACTCCGAGGTCCAGCCATCCCTTGACTAGATCTCCGATGGCACAGCCTACGTCCACCACTTTCTTCGGTTTGATAATGTCGTTCAGTGCTCCACATACTATGGGTGCCCTCCAGTTTAAGCTGTTCCTACGTCCGAAGTACCTGCGGGGGTAAATCTGATCTAGGGGTTTCATCTCTTTCGACATTTGGATATCCACCATACCCTTCCCTTCCTGCTATGCGTGGAAGTTCTATTAAAGTTTAGTAGATGAGTGTATCTAAACATGATCTCATCTGCGCTACCAAAGTATCTTACGTGGGACTCGTCATCAAAACTGGGCACAGAGAAAATCACTGTGCTGTCCTGTGGCAAGCTAGTAATCAGTTCCAAATCGCGCTCAACATGCTCGAGAAGTTCCAATATAATGAAGCAATTGTACCGTCTTAGTTGATCTGTCAAGTCGAAGATATCAGCTACGGTAAACTCAAAATCTGGTACAGTTTTTCTGGCTATCTCAATTCTCTTGGGTGAAAAGTCTATACCCCAATAGTTCATGTGTCCACGGTCGTATAGTACTTTAGCCATTCCACCTGTGCCACAGCCTATGTCTACCACTGTGCCCGGGTCTGTCGGTAAAAGAGAGAATGCTATCTTGTAGATCGGAACCCAAAGAGATTTGGCTGGATCTTTGTACCTGTGTAAGTGCTGATCGTAGAACTCGGCGTCCCGCTCCCTACCCATTATACTAGCTCCTGTAGGGGTGCAGTTCGCGGGTCCGGATGCTTCTTAATGAAATCGAACAACTTCTTCATCTGTGGTAGCATCACTTCTTTGATGCCCGACTGCTCTCTTGCGTAGTTAGAGATCTTACTTCTGAAGAATAGCCTGTCGTGCTGCCTTTGGAAACGAATGTGTTTTGCTATGTCATTGTAGTCACCTGGGTCACCAGTATAGCAAAAGCTGTGGTTGTATGTCCATGGCGCATGGTACTTGGGAAACCCTATAATGATGGGGCACCCACAGCTCATGGCCTCTAAGGGACCGCGGTCTCCTTGACCACCCGAGCCTAGATGGGCAAAGACTCTGGAGCGGTTCATATACCCAGCCAACTCCTTGCGGGACAGATGGTTTGTCAGAGTGACGTCTAGGTTGTGTTTCCTGATCTTCTCTTTAATCTGAGCGGTGTGGACGCCTCTAGCCCACGGGCCAGGTAGTACACACTTTAGCTTATCAAAGAAGATCTTCTCGTAAGCTATTGCTACCTCAATACCACGCCACTGTCCTTTCTTGTCGTGTATCCTACTAGCCCCTATCATCAGATCGAAATCGCGCTCTACATCAGTGGGGTAGAAGATGTCAGTGTTGGTCGGCTTGCGGAAGTCCAGGTAGACTCTGTCTCTCACTACCTTGTTCTGACCGCCTATATCATCGAACACAACGTGCCAAAATGGCCATCTGCCGCGTCCTGTGTTGGCTGCATAGAGTAAGAGCCATCCGTTCTCCTTCGCCCTCTCTAGGAAGGGAATGCTACTCTTAAACCCACCCCTAACAAAGACGACGTCATCTGGTCGCAAAATGAGATCACCTGTCTGAGGCATCGTAAGGCCTTGTATTGGTCCGTACTCAAATGAGCCTGAACCCCTACAGCCCTCTATGATAACGAGCACTTCACCTACTATCTTCTCGTCGAGCAGCATCTTGAGGATGCTATAGTAGCCCTCCTCTTTAAACCTAGGAACGAACTTATTGGTACTAGGTACACTTGGATCCCATAGGGGGCTCTCTCCGGGGGAGGCAGCGCCATCTGCTACGTAGTAGAAGATTAGTCTCATACTGGGTCCCATACTCCAAAGTACTCTGGAAGCTCCTCATGGGTCTTTATAGCCCACTCATGTAGGTCATACTTAGCTATACTCCTGATATGATCCTGCTGCTCTGAGGATGTATCCACCACAGAATCTCTGAGCTTCTGGAGAACTGGAGGCCTACCCTTACCTATGTCGCCCAGGTGGGTCTTGAACGTGTCTAGCCACTCAACACCGCCGGACATATAGGCAGCCAACATACGGTTACGAACCCAATCGTCGTAGTTCCAGCTGTAGCCCCGCTTCCATGCGAAATGATAGATAGGATTATGGGGCCAAATGTTTACGTTGTAGCCCAGAACGGCGAGAGTGAAGTTGATGAAGTTCTCACCACCTCCGTAGATACCGAATTCCCATGGCCACATCCCTAGCTTGTCTACCATGATCTCTCGGGACATCATCATACCACAAGTAGACATGGAGGGCACTCTGTGTATCTTTTCTCTCTCAGTGTGAGTGCGGAACGAGTAGTGCATTATGCCCTTAGCCCTTTCGTAATGCGTCTTGTAGACCAGGTTCTTGCCTGGCCTGTCGAGCATGTAACGAATAGGCATATGAAGCGTACCATTAAGCTCATCGTAGTGCTTGATGTAGTATTGATAGATGTTGTAGATCGCATCCGGATCTACTAAACAGTGTGCATCCATAA
>Ga0255054_10002343_pt1 | contig 10868 bp, 9 predicted proteins | sample JV7_2_23_MG_FD_188634 | JGI IMG/M metagenome (GOLD analysis project Ga0255054, IMG submission 188634) | Seawater microbial communities from Jervis Inlet, British Columbia, Canada - JV7_2_23 | ecosystem: Environmental > Aquatic > Marine > Inlet | place: Canada: British Columbia | collected... | reverse complement strand
GAGCCTCCAAAATTCCCCTGAACATTACGGCATTGGCTTAACTCTCGGAAGTGGAGAAGTCACTCTTTTAGAGCTTGTCCGCGCATATGCTTCCCTTGCTAGAGGGGGATTGACTCTTCAAACAAACAGCATTTTGACTGCGCAGGATCATACAGGAAAAAAAGTTATTTTCTCTGAAAAAGAAAATCCTTCAAGAATATTCCCTCAGTTAACTTCCTATATCATCACTCATATCCTTTCCGACAAAGATGCCCGTGTTCCTGCTTTCGGATTCCATTCGCCTTTAGAGTTTCCTTTTCCTTGTGCGGCCAAAACAGGGACATCTAAAGACTTTCGCGACAATTGGACGCTCGGCTACACCCCCAACCATACGGTTGGAGTCTGGGTCGGTAATTTTGACGGAAAATCAATGAACAATATTTCGGGTATTTCCGGCTGCGGCCCCCTTTTTCATGATGTCATGCTCCTTTTGAATAGAGGGCGGGAGGAATCTTTCTTTTTGAAACCTCAAGGTCTTGTTTCTTGTTCCATTTGTCCTGTCTCTGGAAAGCTTGTCACCGATGCCTGTCCCGGTGCCGTAGAGGAGATCTTTTTTCCTGGAACTCAGCCTTCACATATGTGTTCTGTTCATAATACCTCAAGCAGTCTATCAGAAGTTACGTCTCTTCCTTCCATCTCAGCAACATATACTCAGAAAGACATCAAGATCCTTTTTCCCTTTGATGGAGACGTTTTCAAAATGGATCCGGTCTTGAGAAGAGAATATCAGATTATCCGTTTAAAAGCCTCAGTTCCTACTTCCTTTCCATATTCCTCCCTGGAATGGAGGTTGAATGGAAAAAAGATCGGGTTGTCCCGCTATCCCCATGCCATCTCCTGGGCTCTCAAACCGGGATCATATCTCCTGGAAATAGCAACAACCCTAAAAAAGGAGGAACAAATGACCAAAAAGATCCGGTTTAAAGTCTTGCAATAAAAAGAGGTTATAATGAACAGAAGAAAGGCGATGATGGCATTAGGATGTATAAGCATCATAGCCCCTGGATATGTCATCCAAAGCGAAAGGAAGTCTCCAATGAAAAAAGAAATCAAAACAAAAAATGCTCCGGAGGCCATCGGGCCTTATTCCCAAGCAATTTTAGCCAATGGATTTGTCTTCGCTTCCGGACAGATCGCCATCGATCCTGCATCTGGAGATCTTCTACAAGGAGATATCAAAGAGCAAACGCGTCAGGTCTTAAACAACCTGAAAGCGGTGTTAGAGGCTTCCGGAAGTTCGCTTGAAAAGGTTGTGAAATGCACTGTTTTTCTTGACGATCTAAATGATTACACAAAAATGAATTCTGTCTACAGTGATTTTTTTGTATCTCCTTATCCTGCCCGTGCTGCTGTTCAGGTCGCACGCCTTCCAAAAGATGTAAAAATCGAGATAGAAGCGATCGCCGTCGTTTGATCTTTTCTCATATCAACTTGACAAGAAATGGATTTATCTCTATATATATATGATTATTGTAATCCAGTCATAACGCGGGTTGAGATGGTAAAACAAAGGATATTGCTTGTGGAGGACGAAGGGATCGTCTCCATCGACATCAGGAATATTTTAAATCAAATGGGATATGATGTTCCTGCTGTTGCATTCACAGGAGAAGAAGCTATCATCAAAGCTCAAGAAGTACAGCCAGACCTTGTTTTAATGGATATCGGCCTGAAAGGGTCCATGGATGGTGTTGAAACAGCAAAAATAATTATTAAAAATCATAAAACACCGATAATATTTTTAACAGGATTTGCAGATAACAACACTCTTCAAAGAGCGAAAATGGTGAAACCTGCAGGATATATCATCAAACCTATCAGTGAAAATGAACTCAAAAGATCTATAGAAATCGCTTTGGATAAGTAATCCCCTCTTTCCTTGTATTTCCTTTTTTACCAGAGTTTTACTTCAGAAAGGGTATGCGGTCTGCATGGAAATCCCTATCGATTTAAAGTAGAATACATCTATGCCTTTGTATGAGTTCTCGTGCAAATCATGTGGAACACGATTCGAAATTCTGGTTTCTATCGGGAAGGAAAGTTCCGTACGATGCCTCTCTTGCAATGATACAAGGATACAAAAACTCGTTTCTAGCTTTGGTATTGGCGGAAGCAGCTCGCATTTAAAAAATTCCTCTAACGCATGTCATTCATGCACTTCATCGAATTGCAGCACATGCAAGACATCTTAGCGATGAAAGAATCTATTCGGATAGGAATTGATACTGGGGGGACTTTCACTGATTTTTTTCTCTATCACAAAGGAAAAATTCATACGTTGAAGATCCCGTCTACCCCGCATGATCCGCCTTTTGCCATTCTAAAAGGGATCGAAGAGATCGCAGGAGCGGAAAAAAACACTTCCGTTATTCATGGTACTACCGTTGCTACAAATGCCCTTCTCGAGAAAAAAGGAGGAAATATTATCCTGGTAACCACCAAAGGATTCGAAGATGTCCTGACCATAGGACGTCAAACAAGAAATCACCTTTACAAGCTGTATGGAGAAGAGCGGACAGAACTTCTTCCCCGGGAGAAGTGTATAGGTGTTGATGAAAGGACGCTGGCCAGCGGAAAAATCAAAAAAAAAGTTTCCATCCAGGAAGCAAAAAAAATTATTGAGATCGCAAGAAAGATGGACGCGCAAGCCGTCGCGATCTGTCTTATCCATTCCTATGTTCAGGATCAAAATGAAAAAATCATCCAGAGGCACCTTGAAGCAGCCGATTTTATGGTCTCTCCATCCTGGGAAATTCTCCCGGAATACAGAGAGTACGAAAGAACAGCCGTGACTGCGGTCAATGCCTACCTTATGCCTATCATGAGCCGGTATCTCTCCAGGCTTGAAACAAAATTAAAAGATTTCAATCTGAGGATCATGCAATCCAATGAAGGTTACATCTCGCCTAGAATTGCCATCCGGCACCCTGTCCGGACTGCATTGTCCGGGCCTGCAGGAGGCGTGGTGGCTGCTGATCATATCTGCAGGACTGCCGGATTTAAAAAGATCATTTCTTTTGATATGGGAGGGACATCCTCGGATGTCTCTCTTATCGATGGTGAAATCTCTAAGACGAATGAAGCAGTTATCGGAGATTTCCCTATAGGTCTTCCAATCATCGACATCCATACAGTCGGTGCTGGAGGGGGCTCCATCGCATATGTGGATAGGGGCGGATCATTGAGAGTAGGCCCAAAAAGCGCCGGCGCTGATCCAGGGCCAGCATGTTATGGGAAAGCCATGATCCCAACCGTGACGGACGCCAACCTTGCTCTGGGACGGCTGACACCTGAATTTTTTCTGGGTGGCGCCATTCGGATCTATCCCAAAAGAAGTATTCAGTCCTTGAATATCCTGGCCAAAAAAATAAAAAAATCAATCAAAGAAACATCTCAAGGGATAATCAATATTGCCAATGCCAATATGGAAAGAGCGATCAGGGTGATATCTGTGGAAAAAGGATATGATCTTAGAGATTTTTATCTTTTTTCTTTCGGAGGCGCAGGCGGTCTGCATGCGGTTGCTATGGCCCAGCAGCTCAGCATGATAGGTGTCATCATCCCTCCGCAGGCAGGTGTTCTCTCAGCCAAGGGACTCCTGTTTGCTGATTCTGTCAAAGACCTCACGAGATCCATCCTCCTTCTTGAAAAGGATATGACTGAAGAGCGGATGGAAAAACATTTTTCAACTCTCGCCCGAAAAGCCATAAAAGAGATGAAAACAGAAGGGTTTCCTGCAAGCAATGTGAAATGCGTTCGCTTGATCGACATGAGGTATCAGGGCCAGTCCTATGAACTCACGATTCCCTATAAATCCATTGCTTCCTCTGTCCGCGCTTTTCATAGAAAGCATGAAAAAATCTATTCATATTGTCATCCGGACCGAACGGTCGAGATCGTGAACATACGAATAAAAGCGGTGGGCATAGGACAAAAAATGAGAGTGAGAAAAATGCCTTTGGGAATATCCAGCTCAAGATCATCGTTTTTCAAGGAGCAAACGATTTTCTTTGACGGTAAAAAAACCGTAACCCCAGTTTATTCGAGAGCTACGTTAAATTCAGGCAATACAATCATCGGCCCTGCACTGATCGCAGACAATGATTCTACTGTCCTCCTTCCTCCTTCATTCGGGCTTGAGGTTGATCTCTTCCAGAATTTAATTATAAAAGAAAAGACCCATGAAAAAACCTTATGATCCCATTGAGTTAGAGCTGTTTAAGAATATCTTTGTTTCAATTTCTGAAGAAATGGGTGCCGTCCTTGGCAGAACAGCTCTGTCTCCTAATATAAAAGAAAGGAAGGATTTTTCTTGTGCCCTCTTTACAGCAGAGGGGGAAACATTTGCTCAAGGGGCGCACATCCCGGTTCATTTGGGTGCCATGCCTCTATCCGTCAAAGCCTCTCTCCAGGCCGTTCATTTTAAAAAAGGCGACTGTGTTGTTTTGAACGATCCATACAAAGGCGGAACACATCTTCCCGACATCACTTTGGTATCACCTGTTTTTATCAAAGAAAAGATTTCCTTTTTCGTGGCCAACAGAGCACATCACTCCGATGTCGGCGGAATGAGTCCCGGCTCGATGCCTCTCTCAACGGAGATATTTCAGGAAGGATTGATCATTCCGCCTATCAAGCTTATAAAAAGAGGAAGTATCCAGAAAGAGATCCTGGATATGATCATGGCCAATGTCAGAACTCCCGAGGAACGCAAAGCTGATATTATGGCGCAGATCGCTTCCAACTATGTTGGTCAAAAACGTCTGCAAGAAGTAGCAAATAAATTCGGTTTTTCTAAGATCAGAAAATATGCAAGTTTAGTCCAGGATTACACAGAAATCTTTCTCCGAAAAACGCTTCGATCTCTTCCGAACGGAACATTCGAATTTATGGACAAAATGGACGATGACGGGATTTCTTCCGAGCATGTCCCCATCCATGTTCGCATCACCATCAAAGAGGAGGAAGCGATCATAGATTTCACAGGGTCATCTCCCCAGGTCAAGGGATGCATCAATGCCAATCTTGCCGTGACCACATCCGCGGTCATGTATGTTTTCCGTTCTCTTATTGAGGAAGACATCCCCTTTAACACAGGTCTAATACGACCGATCGAGATCATCGCTCCGCCGGGGAGTATTGTGAATGCCCAATTCCCATCTGCCACCGCCGGAGGAAACGTAGAGACATCCCAAAGGATCGTCGATGTCCTCCTTGGAGCTCTTTATCAGTTCTGTCCCGAAAAAATTCCTGCAGCCAGTTCTGGAACGATGAACAATATTGCTTTGGGAGGTTTCAACAAGGAAACGAAAACCCGTTTTACCTACTATGAAACGATCGGCGGAGGTATGGGGGCAAGCATGAAGGCTGACGGGCTCAGCGGAGTTCACACACACATGACCAATTCTTTAAACACTCCTCTTGAAGCCATCGAAAATTATCTCCCTCTCCGAGTAAATACATATTCTCTTCGCCGAAATTCAGGAGGGAGAGGAAAGACACAAGGAGGTGAAGGGCTCGTCCGGGAATATGAATTTCTAATTCCCACTCAGGTATCAATGATCTCAGAGAGACGCCGTCTAGCCCCCTATGGCCTTCGCGGAGGACAACCTGGAAAAAAAGGGAGAAATACCCTGATATCTCGGGGAAAAAAAGTCTCTCTTCCCTCGAAGTTCAACATAACGGTTATGAAAGGAGATGTTCTTCGCGTTAAAACGCCGGGAGGCGGAGGATATGGCAAAAAGCCGTAAAATTTCTTTTGGCCCTGGTTTTCTGGTGACCGCCGCCTTTATCGGTCCGGGAACCATCACCTCCTGCACACTGGCAGGAGTTCATTTCGGCTACGCTCTGCTCTATGCCATTCTGTTCGCCACCGTTACCACCATCATCCTGCAGGAAATGACAGGACGATTGAGCCTTGCCTCAGGAAGGGATCTCGCTCAGGCTTTAAGGGAGTTTCCCAAAAGCGCATTGACCAGATTGATGTTCACCATCATGACTCTGACAGCGATCACTTTTGGATGCGCCGCCTACGAAGCAGGAAATATTATAGGCGGCGCCTTAGGTCTTGAATCGTTCACTTCAATCCCTCAGAGATATTGGGTTGGATTGATCTCCTTACTGGCTATAATCATCCTGAGCAGCGGTCGATATCGAATCATCGAGAGATTCCTGGTGGTTCTTGTTTTTCTTATGAGCATCTCTTTTCTGAGCACCGCCGTTATCACAAAACCGGACATAATCTCGATCCTCAAGGCCCTCGTTCCGACGATACCGCATGGATCTCTTTTTTATGTCCTGGCGCTTGTAGGAACGACCATCGTTCCATATAATCTTTTTCTCCATTCGGCAATAGTAAAAAAAAAAGTGGCATCTGGCTGCGAATGTGAAAGATGTCCGCAAAGACCTGGTCCTTTCTATCGGATTGGGAGGAATGATTTCTGCCTCGATTATCGTCACTTCCGCTGTTGCCTTTTTTAATAAAGGGATCGGTCTCGAAAGCGGGATCGAGATGGCTCAGCAACTACGGCCTCTGTTCGGCGACATCACCCACATTCTTTTTGGCATCGGTTTATTTGCTGCAGGTTTAAGCTCTGCTGTGACAGCACCATATGCAGCTGCTTTTGCCTCATCCGGAGTGATGGGATGGGATAGCAAGCAAGGCCAGCAGAAATTCAAACTTATCTGGCTCCTGGTGATCATGTCAGGATTCGGCGTTTCTCTTCTCGATCTAAATCCCTTAGCTGTTATCCTTTTCGCTCAGGTGGCAAACGGACTCGTCCTTCCTGTCGCCTCAATATTTCTATTGGTTGTGCTGAACAACCGTGAAAAGATGGGGTCGATGGCCAACAACTGGAAACAGAATATCATTGGAGGACTGATTATCCTCATTGTTTCTGCACTGGGGTTCTGGAATATCCTCAAGCTGTTTTTTGGATAAAAGTCTCCTCAGACAATAAGTAAAGTTCTTGGACGGGAAACGAAAGATTATTTCTTTCCCAGACTAAAGTTGACTGCATACCGTGCATGAAGATCCATGGAATCGAATAAGTGGACTGTACTGTCTTCTTCTTGAATGATGAGGGGGAGTTCTGTGCAGCCCAGGATAATGCCTTCAGCTCCCCTCTTGCTTAAGCTTTTCATGATCTCTTGAAAGGTTTTCCTCGTAGTTTCATTCATAATCCCCAGACAGAGCTCTTTAAAGATAAAGTTGTGAATGATATTTCTTTCCGATTCAGTAGGAATGATAACATCGAGCAAATATTTCTCTTTTAATCTTTGCCGGTAAAATTCTTCTTCCATCGTGAACCGAGTCCCTAGCAATCCGACCTTTTTCAGCCCGCGCTGGAGAATTGACGTACCTGTGGCATCAGCGATATGAAGAAGAGGAATAGAGATGGATACCTCGATATCATCTGCCACTTTGTGAATGGTGTTGGTGCAGATGACAAGACAATCCGCACCTGCTTCTTCAAGTTTCTGTGCGGCCGCGAGAATCAGACGGGTGACGCTTTCCCATCTGTTTTTATTCATCTGTGTTTCAACCTCATGAAAATCCATGGAATACATCAGGCATTTTGCCGAATGGAGGCCTCCAAGGCTCTGTTTTATCCTCTCATTGATTATCCGGTAATATTCAAGAGAAGATTCCCAGCTCATTCCACCGATAAGTCCTATCGTTTTCATGAAAATATCCTTTTTCAACTTTTTTTACGATATCAGAAGGGCAACTATTTGAAAAGGGAAGATATCGCACAGGTCAATTTTTGAGCCTTCACTCTGGAGTTTCGCAAAAAGAAATTTAAGAAAAGAACAAAATTCTATTTGAAAAGTATGAAGATAAAAGGTAGATTTTAAAAAGATAATTAATTCTATTTCTTGAGGTCTATTATGAAGATCGAAAATTTTGAGATGGAAAGATATCAATCCATTTGGGAGAACAGGGTCAAATACAATCTGACGGAGAGCGGGGTTCATCCTTATTCTTTAGATGAATTTTTATCAGAAAAAGAAAAAAAAGAACTTCTTGAACTCCGTTTAGGTTACGGACATACAAACGGATCGGAAGAACTCCGGAAAACCATAAGCCGTTTGTATCAAGGAGCAGATAAAGGAAATGTGCTGGTTACCACCGGATCAGCCGAAGCAAATTTCCTGACAGTCTGGAGCCAGCTTGAACCTGAGGATGAGCTCATCCTCATGCTCCCGAATTACATGCAGATTTGGGGTTTAGCGAGGTCGTTCGGCGTACATATCAAGCCTTTGTATCTGAAAGAAGACCTGGACTGGGCACCTGATTTGAACGATCTGGAGGCTCTTATCAGTGAAAAAACCCGGATGATCGCAGTCTGTAATCCAAACAATCCCACAGGGGCTGTTCTCAGTGAAAAGGCTATGGAAGAGATCGCTTTTCTGGCAAAAAAACATGATCTATGGATCTTCGCTGATGAGGTATATCGGGGATCAGAGTTATCCGGCAGGGAAACCCCGTCTTTCTGGGGAATGACTGATAAAGTTATTGTCTCATGCGGACTTTCAAAATCATATGCGTTTCCCGGTTTGAGACTCGGCTGGATTCTTTCACCCGAAGCTGTCACAGAACAGATATGGGCTTACCATGATTATACTACCATCTCGTCCAGCATATTCAGCAATTATATTGCCGACCTTATCCTTCAACCGGTACGAAGAAAATCCGTTCTCGACAGAACGCGAGCTCTTTTGAATATGAATCTCAAATCTCTGGATAAATGGATTGCGGCGCATAAAGACTTTTTTCAATTTGTGCCGCCGAAGGCGGGGGCCATTACATTTATCCGGTATTCAATGGATATTAATTCGACAGATTGGATGATGAAATTAATAGAGGATAAGAGTGTCTTTGTCGTTGCAGGAGATTGTTTCGGAATGGACTGCTTTATCCGAATCGGAATAGGGACAGAACCTTCTCATTTTTCAACCGCCCTCGGCTGCATCGCTCAAACAATGGATGTGTTCCGCACTTGAATTAACATGCATGGGGTCGTATGTGGAAGTCCTCACAGAATCTGAGAAAGCTCATTCCCGCATCCGTCCTTATGCCAGAGTTACTCCTCTGGAGCTCTCACCACATCTGAGCCTCATGGGAGATGGTAAAACCTATCTAAAATTGGAAAATTTGCAGTTGACCGGTTCTTTCAAACTGCGCGGCGCTGCCAACAAACTCCTGTCGATGTCAAAAAAAGAAAAAAGCCGAGGCGTTATCACCGCTTCATCTGGCAATCATGGTGCTGCATTTGCCTACCTGGTCAAAACCATGGGCATAAATGGAACTGTTTATCTTCCAGAAAATACCGCCAAAGCGAAGATCGAAACGCTAGGTTTTTATGATGCTAAAATGAAGATCTGTCCGACAACAGACTGCGTTGAGTCAGAACAGATTGCCCGAAACGATGCTGCTGAACAAGGCATAGTCTATATCTCCCCCTATAATGATCAGGATATCATAACAGGCCAGTCGACGATCGCATGTGAGATTCTTCAACAGGTGGGTCAGGTCGATGTTGTCATTGTTCCTGTTGGGGGAGGAGGATTGATTTCAGGGATAGGAAGTTATCTAAAAGCGATTGATAAAAATATCTCAATTATCGGATGCCAGCCGGTTAACTCTCCTGTCATGTATGAATCGCTTCAGGCAGGACGGATCCTTCTCCTCGATTCAAAACCGACATTATCTGACGGGACTGCAGGTGGGATCGAACAGGATTCCATTACCTATGAGATTTGCAGGCAAGTGATCGATGATTTTATCCTTATATCGGAAAAAGAAATCATCTCGGCCTTAAAAATATGCCTGGAAAAACATTTCATGCTCGTTGAGGGCGCCGGAGCTTTGTCCATCGCCGCTTTCATGAAAATTAAAGAACGCTTCTCGGGGAAGAATGTGGTCCTGGTCGTAAGCGGCTCTAAGGTAAGCATGGCCACCCTCAAGGAAATTTGGGATTGATACCAGACATATCTTTTGAATGGGTCAAAAATTAAGATCTATAGAATTCTATGATCGAAGAAACCACATAATCCTGCATATTTTGGGTTAACTCCGGATAGACAGGGATCGCCAGCACTTCATTTGAAGCTTTTTCTGATTCAGGAAAAGCCCCTTTCTGATACCCAAGATCAGAAAAGCACTTCTGGAGATGAAGGGGAAGAGGATAATACACCGCAGTTCCGATGTTTTTTTCCTTCAAGTACTGCTGCAGTTCATCTCGTTTGACCGCCCGGATAACATACTGGTTGTATGTATGGTAATTTTCCACCCCGGAATCTTTGAAAACAGCTTTAGGTGTTTGGATATTTCGGGATTGTGTCAAACCGGATTCGAAAAAGACCCGATCATAATAATCTGCATTGTTCTGTCTTTTTTTGTGCCACTCGTCCAAATACTTGAGTTTTACTCGCAATATGACTGCCTGAAGAGCATCCAGCCGGAAATTTCCACCCACAAGCTCATAAAAATATTTATCGCTGGAACCATGAATGCGGAGTTTTTTTAATTTTTCTGCCAGACCCTCATCATGGGTCAATACCATACCTCCATCACCATATCCGCCCAAATTTTTCGAAGGGAAAAAGGAAAAAATGCTCATATCTCCCATGGATCCTGCCCTCCTCACTTCGGTTGGAAAAGGACAATCTGCTCCTATGGATTGGGCGGCATCTTCGATCACTTGAATCTGATATTCATCTGAATAGGACAGGATCTCCTTCATATCGGCACATTGGCCGAAAAGATGAATTGGGATAACTGCTTTTACGTTCCCATTCTGATTTCGGTTCATTTTATCTTCAAC
>Ga0255054_10002342_pt1 | contig 10873 bp, 6 predicted proteins | sample JV7_2_23_MG_FD_188634 | JGI IMG/M metagenome (GOLD analysis project Ga0255054, IMG submission 188634) | Seawater microbial communities from Jervis Inlet, British Columbia, Canada - JV7_2_23 | ecosystem: Environmental > Aquatic > Marine > Inlet | place: Canada: British Columbia | collected... | reverse complement strand
CCGCGGCGTTCTGCCGAACGGTAAAATATACGGTGGCGGATAAATTGTCCTTATCGTAATATACATGCTTTGGAAAGGGGGGCAAAGTTACCTCGGTATCAGGAGTCGGGCGGCCGAAATTGTAGGCCTGGCCGGGACCGCTCTGGGTGGAGCGGCCGATACCCCAGTTGAGTACATTTTCTACGGATTCCCGATCCATTTCTTTGTCAAACTGGAAGATCATTGTAAATGTTTTTTCCGCCTCCGGAGTTGCCAAATACCCGTTTAAGGCTGACAGGGGGGTCTTCCAGGGCATGTTGTAATTAAAACCGCTGTTGGCATAGGCAAACATAAATTTCGGCGGATCCACCTTGTACATATAGCGGCTGAGGGTATCTGCCAGATCCGGTGCGACCTGCTCGAGCGTGTCCATCACCCGCTGGGCTTCTTCCATTTCACCCAGATCAGCATAGGCATACCCCAACTCGGCGTAACCATTATAGAATTTGGGATCGATTCGAATTGCTTGTTTAAACTGAAGAATGGCGTCTTCATAGCGACCCTGTTTGCTGAAATTCAGGCCCAACCCGTAGTTTCCGTTGGGTTTGTCGGGGTCCATGCGCAAAATCGTATTAAATTCCCGGTCTGCCTCTGAATGCCGTCCGGCATTCATATAGGCCTGTCCCAGGGCATAGTGATTGCCGGAACTCGGCCAGATTTTAACCGCTTTTTCATAGGCCTTAAGGGCTTCGTCATACTGGTCTTCAGAAAAGTGTATATTGCCCAAACTGATATAGATATCATCTCGATTGGGGCTTCTTTTAAGGGCAGCTTCATACGCTTTGACGGCGCCGTCGGTATCACCCAGAGCCAGGTAAGCGTTTGCCATATAGTTGGAGGCATCGGTTGAATAGGATGAATTCGGAGCCAAACCGACGGATCGACGAAATTCTTTAATGGCGCCTTCATAATCCTGCCGCATATACAGATCGATCCCCTTTGAAAGCGCACCATTGGCCAGCGATTCCAGCTGACCGGTTTGCTGGATCGTCGCCGAGAAGATGTCCGTATTTCCAACACCAAAAGATTCCATATTTGTACCTATCCGGCTAAACTCCTATTCATAGTTTTTATCGGCAGACTGGGCAAATACCTTTAGATTTTTTATTTTTGAATAATTTCATTTGTTTATGTGTAAAAGCCGTCATGACTATCTGTGTTCGGCGTCCAGATAGGCAAATTTTTCAAGTCTGCCGTCAGGATTTTGACTTTTTTGCCTATATTAAACGGGCTCTACGCTGTAACAAGCTAATATTATAGATAAATCAAAATTTAAATTGGTGGCATATATATTGCTGTCCTATAAGAACAATGATAAGACTAAAAAAAGATATCGCCTACAGAGGAAAAAACCTTATATTTCTTATTTCCCAGCCAAGAGCAGGGTCTACTCTTCTACAGCGAATATTAAACGGACATTCAGACGTTCACACGACGGCAGAGCCATGGATTATGCTCCATCCGATCTTTGCCCTTAAAAAAAATGGATTAATTGCAGAATTCGATTCCAACCTGGCCAGGCAAGGATTAGAAGATTTTATTTCTCAGGTGCCCGAAGGGCAGGAATTGTATTTTAGGGCACTGAGACACATGGGAGGCACCTTATATAATCGTGCGCTTGAGGTATCGGGGAAACGATTTTTTTTAGATAAAACACCGAGGTATTATTTTATTATTCCCGAACTCAAAAAAGTTTTTCCAGAAGCGAAGTTTATCATACTTTTAAGGAATCCGTTAGCGGTACTTTCATCTACCTTAAATACATGGTTTCAAAACGATCTGCCGGCGCTTCAAAGAAGTCCAAATTATTTAGACGTCATCAAAGGACCCCAATATTTAATTCAAGGAATTCAGCACTTAAAAGAAGATGCAATTGTTGTAAAATATGAGGACTTGGTTCAGAACACTGAATTTGAGGTAAAGACAATTTGTAGCAAGCTTGGACTATCATTTAAATCTGAAATGCCAAATTATGGGGAAAAACCAAAACCAAAAGGCAGGTTTGGAGATTCAGTTGGGATCGTAAAACATGATAACGCCGTTTCGGATTATGTAGACAAGTGGATTAAAAATTTACGGTCTCCAAAGCTTTATGCATTCAGCCATAAATATATGGAGACATTGGGCCCTGAAGTTTTTTATCGGATGGGCTATTCTTATACTGAAACTAAAAGCAAGCTAGAGAAATTGGAGCATGTAGCTCATCACGGAGTTGAAATAAAAGAGGATCTAATTTCAATTAAACAAAAAGAAACTGATAAAGAAAGCATAAAGAGCGTAGGAATGAAAAATAATGCAGAAGAAAGAGTTCTCGTATCTGCAATTGTATCAACCTATAATTCTCAAAGTTATATAAGTGGTTGCCTAGAAGACCTGGAGGCTCAGACGATTTCTGATAGACTTGAAATAATAGTTGTTGATAGTGGCTCAGAACAAGATGAGGCATCTATAGTAAATAAATTTCAGGAAAAATATTCAAATATTAAATATATAAAGACGAATCAGCGTGAAACAGTCTATGCGGCATGGAACCGGGGTATCAAGGCGGCACAAGGCCAATATATTACCAATGCCAACACCGATGACCGGCATCGCCATGACGCACTTGAGGTCATGGTGAACGTCCTTGAAGCAAACCCTGAGATTGCTCTGGTGTATGCAAATGTCATTATAACGGAAACCGAAAACGAGACCTTTGAGCGCTGCACTCCGGTTGGATATTTTAACTGGTTAAACTTCGACAGGGAAGATTTGTTGAATAAAGGGTGCTTTGTGGGCCCCCAGCCGATGTGGCGCAGAAATGTTCATGATGAATATGGCTATTTTGATGATTCATTTATAACTTCAGGAGACTATGAATTTTGGCTGCGCATTTCTCAAAGTCACTCATTTATGCATCTTCCGGTTCAACTGGGGCTCTACTTACGATCTCAGGGCAGTATCGAACATTCAAATCGGGAAAAGCAAAGAGAAGAAAATCACAAAATATTAAATATGTACAGAAAGGCTCGATCTATCGGTAACATCATTAGACGTATTCAAGTCAGTACATCACCGGGTCATACTGAACCGTGGAGCGAAAATAAGAAATCTCCTGAGACAATCTATCGAAACATCCAAGCAGAGATGGGAAATAAACAACCTGAAGAAACAATCGAAGAACTAGAAAAACTGGCTGCCGCTTTTCCTGAATTTGCGTTGGCTTTCAACGACCTGGGGGTCTTGTACTACAACGTCGGTGACAAAGAAAAGGCCTTGAAATTTTATGAAAATGCGGTGCAGCTCGATCCCGGCAACATGATTTTCCAGAAGAATCTGGCCGATTTTTATTACGTTGAAATGGGGAGGATCGAAGATGCCCTGCGAATCTACGTAAAAATATTAGAAACGAATCCAGAAGATGTCGAAATTTTGCTCATTACGGGTCATATTTGTGTTGCATTGGAGAAGTTTCAAGACGCCGAGGTATTTTACAACCGGGTTTTGGAAATCGAACCCGGGCATCAAGATGCCTTGCAATTCCTGGACAAATTGAACTCAATGAAAGCAGGCAATCCCGGAGCACAAACGGCGGAAGAGCTCTACCACGAGGTTCAACCATTGTTGAATAATGGTGACCCCCACCGAGCCATTGTCGCGTTGGAGAGCTTGCTTGAGCAATTTCCGAATTTTTCCCTGGCTCATAACGATCTGGGCGTACTGTGCTATCATACCGGCAACAAAGAAAAAGCGCAGCATCATTATGAACGCGCTGTCGAAATGATGCCCGAAAATATTAATTTTCAGAAGAACCTGGCCGATTTTTACTGCCTTGAGATAGGCCGCATCGAAGAAGCGCTTAAAATTTATGTCAACATTTTGACCACCCATCCACAGGACATTGAAACCTTACTGGCGACCGGCCATATTTGTGTGGCGCTGAAAAAGTTTGATGATGCCAGGGATTTTTATCATCGCGTGCTGGAACTGGAGCCCGGCAATGAAGATGCCGGCAACAATCTCCAGGCGCTGGATAAACACCCGGCCGCAAATGGTTTGTTGCCATCTGAATCTGCAAGCATGTTTTCGGTTTTAGCGGATAAGGTTGAATCCAATGATCTTGAACCGGATCGATCTGCGGCCGAACAACGGGCAGTCACGGTATCCATTATTATCAGCCTTGATGGGATTCAAAACCGGGTCAAAGAATGTATTAAAAGCCTTATGGTGCACACTTCAGATCCCCATGAAATACTGCTTATCAATCGCGGGGCCGCTAAAGGCATACTCAAATGGGCGCAACAACTCGTAAAGGATAACGACCATTACCACATCATTGAGTGCGCCAGGCAGATGGGTTGGGCCGAATCTCTCAACCAGGCGGTCCAAAAAGGCAGCGGTGAAATGATTGTTCTAATGCACAATGATGTGGCGGTGCCGGAAGGCTGGCTTAGAGCTTTTAAAATGTGTATCAACCTTGAGCCGAATATCGGCGTTGTGGGCCCCATGCCCAACCGGACAGAGGGCATCCAGCAGATGATCCCTTCCAACGAATCCGACCGGGTTGAGTTCGAATCCGCTGACAAAACGTTTTGTGAACAAAACCAATATAGAAGGGTGACCACCCGAAAATTATCCGATTTTTGTTTGGCTTTCCCACGTGAATTGCCCGATAAAATCGGATATTTTGATGAACAATTTGTTTCAGAAGAAGTCGTTGCCAAAGACTTTTGCAAACGAGCGGCCTCGGGGGGCTATCAGAATTTTATTGCCGCTGATACGTATGTCCACCATTACGATCGGCACAAAGTCCAAAAGAGCGCTTCAACGAAAAATTCGGCCAGCGCCGCAGACCGAAAGAAGTATAAAGAAAAATGGAACGGCACTCAAAATCCTCAAACCAAAGCCTTTCTAACAGTTCAGCTTCTGGCAAGGGCGGAAGAATTGAGCCAGAAGGGCCAAATTGATCCGGCCGTCGAAGTGTTATTGGGCGGAATAGGGGTTCAGCCCGAAGATCCACGCTTCTACCTGGCCTTATCTGAAATATTACTGGCGGCAAAAAGATTTCAGGATGCCAAAGATGCCTTGACCGAAATGCCGCCTGCCGACGAAAATCAAGAAATGCGAAAAGCGGAACTGCTGGCGTATGCTGAAGAAGGATTGGAAAACTTTGAAGCGGCCCAGGCCCATATTGAACAGGTACTCGCGTTGAATCCCGACCGCGCACCCGCCCTGAACCTCAAAGGCATTCTGGCCTATCGAAATGATGACCGCCCTTCGGCTGAAAAATACTTTAAACGGGCGATCGATTTTGATCCGGGTTATGGCGAGCCCTACACCAATTTGGGAATGCTGCAATTGGAAGCCGACCGGCAGGAAGAGGCCCTGGAATCTTTTGAAAAGGGTTTCCGGCTCACCCCCAATGATCTTTATATTGCAACCAATTATCATACCTTGATCGCTGGGATCGCTGAATATGAAAAAGCTGAGAACGTTGCTCGTGATGCGGCTTTTCTGTACCCGAACAATCAGAAGATAAAATATATGCTGATCGATTTTCTGATTCAGCAGGGCAAGTATGAGATGGCGATGCCTGAAATTGAAGAGGCGATTATTAAATTCGGTACTGATAATGGAATTTTAGGCGCCGCTCTGAAGGTCAGAGAGAAACTGGGGCCTATTACCATTCAAAAATCCTCGAAAAAGGCTCCAGTCTCTTTATGCATGATCATTAAGGATGAAGAAAAGTATCTATCCAGATGTCTGGCCAGTGTAAAACCCATCGTCGACGAAATGATCGTGATCGATACGGGCTCCGCAGACCGATCCAAAGATATTGCCATGACTTTTGGGGCCAGGGTTTATGATTATGAGTGGAAGAATGATTTTGCCGAAGCGCGAAACTATGCGATTTCAAAAGCATCCGGTGAATGGATTCTTATTCTGGACGGCGATGAGGTGATTTCTCCGCTGGACCATGCGCATTTTAGCAAAATGGTGAAAAAGACTCCCCGGGCGCCGATCGCATATTCCATTACCACCCGAAATTATAACAAACTGGCCAACATTGTGGGATGGATGCCCAATGATGGCACATATCCCGATGAAGAAGCGGCCATCGGGTGGCTGCCGAGTGAAAAAGTAAGGCTGTTTTACGGCAAGGATCAAATCTGGTTTGAAGGTGCGGTACATGAGCTGGTCGATCCGGTTTTGAAAAGAAATGGCATTGAAATCAAAAAATGCCGTATTCCGGTGCACCATTACGGCCGGCTGGACCAAGAAAAGCTGGATCGCAAAGGAGAAATCTATTTTGATATCGGCCGAAAAAAGCTGTCCGCGATGGGAGATGATCTGAATGCCCTGCGTGAGCTGGCCATTCAAGCCACCATTCTGGAGAAAAACCAGGAAGCGTTTGAATTATGGCAAAGACTGCTTGCCCTGAATCCAAATCCGAATTTGGCAGCGATTGCCTATGTGAATATGGGGACCATTTACAATCGGTTGGGGAAATTCGAAGACGCGCTTGAGGCAGGCAAAAAAGCCGTTGAATGTGATCCGGACCTGAAAGAAGCCCGATATAATCATGCAATGGCCGAGCTGCATTGCGGAAATGCACCCAAAACCATCCGGGTTCTCGAGGATCTGTTAAAAGGATTTCCCGATTACCCGCCGGCCCAGTTTATTCTTTCGGCTGCCTATTGTTGTGCGGACCAAAAAGAAAATGGACTTGAGGGCCTCAGAAAATTAAGAGATACACCTATGGGCGCCCACCTTGACATTCCATGTTTAGAACTTGCACAGAGCCTCATATCGGCTGGAAAAATGGAATATGCCTTGTGGGTGATCGGGGCGGCGATTGAAAGCGATATTGTCAATCCGCAACTCTTGGCCCTGTTTAAAGAGTGCCTGAACATGAAGCAAGCGACCCAAAAATGTTCACCTATTCCTCAACCGCCCCAGGCAAATTTCCAGGAAGCTATACTCGAAAATCTGCCGTAATAATTTTTAACGATTGAGCCTTAACCGTTTTTCCATTCGGCACAAGCTCAACATCAATCGCCTGAACAAACCGCTGTTCGATACCGCTCGTTTTATCAGAAACCTGGAGCAGGCCTACAGCGAAATGTGGCGGATATTTCTGGAGGGTAGTGCCCCGACGCAGATCGAAGTGTTTGAAGTTTAGCGACAGGCCGGCTGCGCTCAAGATATAAACGGTTAATCTAAAATGAAAAAGGCTTCTGTAATCGAGGCCTTTTCATATTTCTATATCGGGTTTAGGGTCATGGGTTTGCTATGTCGGCAGGCAATTTTATTAGGATGATAGGGGCTGTGAGGCATCAGGGTGAGTTTCTCAGGCCGGCGGCTATGTTGTTATTGATGTCGATCACAATTTTCAGTTTTTCCGGTGATGGAAATGCCACGGTTTCAAAAATACGACGGTCGATAAATGTCGCCAATCGAAGAATGTCCAGACGCAATTTCTTGGGCAGTTCATGATCTTCTCGCGACAGTTGACTTTGAAAGATACTCCAGATCCGCTGGTTGTACTTCAGCGCCTCCTCCAGTCTGTTGTCCCGATCCGGCGCTTCCCAGTTGTCCTGGCAATCTTTGAGCTTTACGGCAGCTTTGGTGAGCACAGCCGCTTCGGTTTCGCGGCCGGACTGGGTTGCTTTACTGACCCTTTCATATGCTCTCAGGGATTGAGTCTGTGTTGACGTGTACATGTTTAAGAACCTCCTGTTCAAAATCGATTAATTCGCTGGCGAGTTTTAAGGCCCGGTAGCAATTGCCTTCCAGGATATTTTCGTTAATCTGATCGATGTGTCCGGTTAACCTGGGGACTACATCCAGTAATTCACGAACCAATTTCCAATAGGTGTGCTGGTGGGTGGTTAGATTTTCTTCATCAATGTACATGAGCTGAATTAAGAAATAGATTCGGCTGCAGGGTGATGTCGCATCCTCTTCGCTCAAAATATCTTTCTGGCGCAAAATCGGCACGTTGTTTTCGATGATCAAATCGGTGTTTTTGATGGTGCCATTGGTTATCACAGCACCACCAACGATCATTTTCTCATTTGGCTTTAATGTGATTTTTAGTGCCATTGCTTTCTTTCAAACTGGTGATCTGCACGTCAGTATATCTCCTGACACATCAAAATACCGTAGATTTTCCAATAAAAAAAATAAATAGAGTTGAGGGACATCTGTGAGATCAAGAGATCAGATATCTGGTTTGGAGGGGGATTGCTCCCCCTCCAAAAACCTGTTGGTTTAGAACAATCTTAGTACGCTCTGAGCTGCTTGTGAGGCCAGACTTAATGAGGTTGTGCCGAGAGCCTGACGCGTTTGCAGCATCAGCAGGTTGGCGCCTTCCTCATTCATGTCGGCTTCGGTCAACTTGGCGGCACCGTCACCCAAAGTGTTGATCATCTGGGAGGTGAAATCATCGCGGGCCGTAATGATTGACAGGTTGTTGGATAGCGTTTTGGATTCAGTCCTCAAAGCGCCCATCGCACTCTCAAGGTTGTCGATTGAGGTTTGAATGGCTGCAGTATCGATTGAGGTGTCGTCAGCCCAGTCTGTACCCAAGCCCGTGGCGCCAGTGACTTCAGAGTCTAAGCCCGTAATCATGAAAGCAGCAGTGGAGTCGCCGAAACCGGTCAGACTCAAGTTGGACTGGCCGGCTGTCGGAGCGAACTCAACCGTTAAGGAACCTTCCTGCAGCAGGTTGACGCCTTTGTATCCCGAATCCGCTGCCATTTCATTAATCTGAGTCATTACCGTGCCATATTGAGTGGATAAGGCCTCAGCTTCCGTAGTATTCGCGGCCGACATCGCTGACTGGGCCAGCGATTTGGCCTGGGCGATCAGGTTGTTGATTCCCTCGACGCCCACGTTGGCTGCTTTAATGGTCTGAATGGCCTCGGACATGCCGTCTTTACGACTGGCGAGGTCGGAAGCTCTTAACAGATGCTCCTGAGCGTTGAAGAAGTTAATTGGATCATCCAGAGCCGTGTTGACTTTCAGACCCGTGGACAAACGTTTCTGGGTAATGTCAAAATCCTTCGCAGTTTGTTGCAGGCTGAACAGATTCGCCCGCATACCGGATGTTAAATTAATTGTACTTAATGCCATGATTTTTCTCCTCTTCTAGGTTTTTATTTTGGCTTTCTTGCCAATGGTTAAAAAAATGATATTTGTTGATGTTTGCAGGGCAAGTGATTGGTCCGACGAATTGTATTTAGCCTCCTTTCCGGATCCGTATTTTGCCTTACAACCTCTTTATTGGCTCAATTTGGGGGAACTTTAGGTGTTTTTTGTGTTTTTTATTTTAAGCTTTTGAAATAGTTGTTAATATAGTTGATTAAGTTGATTAAGTTGATTAAGTTGATTGAGTTGATTACAAGGGCGTCGGTTAGTCAAATAGGCTGAAATCCTCTAACCTAATCAACTATTTAACTTATCAACCATTAAACTAATTCTGTTTCCAAATGATGAGGTCGTGATGATACATGTGGGCATTGAAGATTTGAAACCCGGCATGATACTGGAGCATCCGGTCAAAAATCACCAGGGTGTGCTGTTGTTAGAGGCCCGTGCGAAGATCACCAAAAAGAATATCCGTATTTTAAAATCCTGGGGGGTGGAGGAAGTCACCGTAAAAGGGGAGGTGCTCCGGGTTAATGACAGCACTTTTCAGCCGGAGACGCAGATAGTGGAATCCGATGAAATGCAGTTGAAAGAAAAATTTTCCGACGTACTGGATGACCCGGTAATGGTTGAGATTTTTAATGCCGCCAGCAGGCAGCTGAATAAAGATTTACCGAACAACGAGAGCAAAGATGAGCATTCCTGATCCTCAAAAAATAATCGAAAAAATTGACGACCTGCCGACCCTGTCGCGCACCGTTTTGAAGATCACCGAATTGGTCAATGACCCCAAGTCCTCGGCCAAGGACCTGGCCCGGGTGATTACCGACGATCAGGTATTGACGGCCCGACTGCTGAAGTTGGTCAATTCATCTTTTTACGGCTTTCCCCAGCGCATATCCACCGTTACCGGGGCCATTGTTTTGCTCGGCTTCGATGCCATTCGGAATTTACTTTTGACAACCTCGGTATTTGATCTGTTTGCCAACCGGAATCGGAAAAAAAAGCAGGAGCAGGAAAGGTTCTGGGATCATTCGCTGGGATGTGCCGTCGGGGCCAAGGTCATCGGCAATTACCTGCGCCATGATAAAATTGAGGAATTATTTGTTTCGGGCCTGTTGCATGATATCGGCAAAATTGTCGAGATGTTGTATCTGCCGGATGAATTTGGCAAAGTCGTGGCCGTGATTAACAAGGAAGATGTTTTGATGACAACGGCAGAAAATAGAGTTCTGGGCTATAATCACACCGAAATCGGCAAACTGCTGGCCGAAAAATGGAACCTGCCGGTCAAACTCGTGCAGGTGATCGCCCATCATCACCAACCGAACAACGCCGGCAGTTTTGCCATGGAAGCCGCCATTGTTCATCTGGCGGATATATTTTGCCGGGCGCTGAACATGGGTTACGGCGGCGACAATAAGATTCCGCCCCTGGATACACAGGCCTGGGAACTTTTGAAGATAGACAGCAGCGCTATCGATACAATTATGGGAACCATGCACCGCGAGTATCACGACATCAGCACCTTCATTTCGTAAAAATTACTATAGTTTTTCTTCAAAAGGCCGATAATAGGATAGCAAGATTCGAACCATTGAATCGAAAGCATTGGATCGCAACGAGCGATTCGGTTTCAGCAACAACCAGCACACCGCTCAGCTGTCAGATAAGAAGCTTTTCAATGCATTTTGCAAAAAAT
>Ga0255054_10002341_pt1 | contig 10877 bp, 8 predicted proteins | sample JV7_2_23_MG_FD_188634 | JGI IMG/M metagenome (GOLD analysis project Ga0255054, IMG submission 188634) | Seawater microbial communities from Jervis Inlet, British Columbia, Canada - JV7_2_23 | ecosystem: Environmental > Aquatic > Marine > Inlet | place: Canada: British Columbia | collected... | reverse complement strand
TCCCTTCCCACCCTTAATGAACCGCGTGGACCAGCGCGGGATACGACTGGGCACAACATGCTCGGTGCGCGCTGCAACTTGCTTCGGCACTTCCTTCAGAGTGAAGCGGAACTCCGCCCGTCCGAACTTAACATCGTCGCCATCGCGGAGCGGCTGAAAGACCGCAACAAGCGCTTCGTTGATCCATGTGCCATTAGCGCTGTGATCGTAGAGAATGTAGCGGCCACTCTCATAGCAGATATCAGCGTGGTGACGCGAAACAGTCTTGTCAGAGAGAGGCAGATCGGCTCGCCGCTGCCGACCAATTCGCAGGCAACCGAAACCAAGCGGGAACTCTCGGCCGTCCGAGAATCGCGTTAGCGTTCCGACTTGCTCGTACGCGTCAGAAGATCCTGCGGCGCCGGACGTCCGTTCTTCCTGGTCATTCACTTGCTACTAGTCGCTGTTCAAAGAGCGACGGGCCGCCTTGACGATCATGACCGCCAGCAGCGCGAAGACCGCCAAAGATGCGAACCGAGCGAAGGGACCCATCCACTCGTATCCGAAGCCTTCCGGTATCGTGCCGGTCGCGCCCGCCCAGAAGGCGATGGCCACCCCCATGATGCCCACGCCTCCCACCAAGCCTGAGGCGAAGAGCACACCCTTCTCGCGCACATCGTTCTTGGACTCCTCGTCCTTCTCGCGATTCTCGAGCACTTTGCGAATCACTCCGCCCACGAAGATCGGCGCCAAGGTCGTTATCGGCAGGTAGATGCCCACAGCGAACGGCAGAGAAGGCACGCGGAAGATCTCCGCCGCCAGGGCCAACCCAACACCCACGAGGACGAAGCCCCACGGTATTTCCTGAGACAGGACGCCGTCAATGACCAGCATCATCATGTTCGCCTGGGGAGCCGGCAGTTCTTCGCCACCAAATCCGTACGCTCGCTCCAAGGCCAAGAGGCTCATGACGACGAAGAAGCCCGCACTCAAGACACCGATCAATTCGCCGGTCTGCTGGCGCCTTGGCGTCGCTCCCAGCAGGAATCCCGTCTTCAGGTCCTGCGAGGTATCGCCGGCGATTGAGGCGGCTATCGCCACGACAGCGCCGATCGACAGGGCCGCGACCCTTCCCACATCGTCCGTCCAACCGAGAGAAACGAATACGAGGCTCGTCCCCAGCAAAGTCGCGATCGTCATTCCCGATGTGGGATTAGACGTAACGCCGACCAAGCCAACGATCCTGCTGGACACCGTCACGAAGAAGAAGGCGAATATCGCTACCAGTAAAGCGCCTATTATCCGGACGGCGAACGAATCGAACACTCCGAAAACCTGCGGCATGACGGCAAGGAAGAGAACGATGGCCCCAACGCCGATCATCACGAAGTTCAGCGGCAAGTCGTCATCGGTTCGCTTGATCGCCAGCGCCTCGACCGTGGCTCCTCTGACCCGGCTTCGCAGTCCGCGCATTCCCTCCTTGAACGAAGTCACAATCATCGGAGCCGACCGTACCAGCGTGGCGATGCCCGCTGTCGCCACAGCACCAGCTCCCAAGTAGCGGATGTACCGATGCCAAAGCTCACCGCGGCTCATCTCCGAGATGAGTCTCTCGGTTTCGGGATAAATCGGCGTAGTCGCATCCCCGAACAGTATCACGATCCCTGGTATGAGAATCAGCGAAGCGATCGCTGCACCCGCGACCATGATGGTCCCGACCCGGGCGCCGAGGATATACCCGACGCCGAGAAGGGCCGGACTCGCTCGCAAGCCTATCTCGCCCCTCGGCAGGAACGGCACTTTCTGCCAGAAGTCCTGCGGCCACAGCACCAAGCCGCGCATCAGCCACTGGTACACCGCGCCGATGCCCAAGCCCCAGAACACGTTCTGGGCGTGTGAGCCACCCGCGTCCGCCGCCACCAGTACTTCGGCGCACGCCGTACCCTCCGGGTATGGCAGCTTGCCGTGTTCGTTCTTGATCAGGAAGCGACGCAGCGGGATCATGAAGAGAACGCCCAGAAGGCCACCCGCCAACGCGATGACCAGTAACTTCAAGACGCCAGGACTGAATCCCCAGAGAAACAGCGCGGGTATGGTGAAAATCAGGCCCGATGCCTGACTGGACGACGCAGACCCCACCGTCTGGGACATATTGTGCTCGAGGATGGTGGAGCCACCCCAAACGCCCTGCAGCGCTCGGAAGACCGCCACCGTCATCACAGCGATGGGTATCGACGTGGAAACCGTGAGGCCCACGCGCAGACCCAGGTAGGCGTTGGCCGCACCGAACATGATCCCGAACAGCACGCCCAGGACCACGGAGCGCAAGGTGAATTCCTTGAGGCGCGTCTCGGGCGTTATGTACGGTGGGTAATCGTCACCCGGGATTTCCTCGTACGCCTTCGGTGACAGCCTGCGTCGCTCAGTCGCTTCAGCCATATCGTGGCCTCGCTTTAGCGTTTGCCCTCGATCTCGTCGGCCAAGGCGCTCGCAGCATAGATCTTCCGCAGCGCTTCGATGATCGCCTCCGAGTGTACCGACACCGTGCGCGAAACATCGTCCGTGTAAAGGAACCGGTTCGGTAGCATCTCCATGTTGCCGTCGAATACCAGGCCGACGACCTCAGCATTCTGGTTGATAACCGGACTACCTGAGTTACCGCCAATGATGTCTGCCGTGCAAACGAAGTTGAGCGGCGTCGACAGGTCCAGCTGATCCTTAGCTGCCTTCCACTTCGGCGCTACGAACCATGGATCATTGTGGTTGAACGAGGCGGCCCGATCGAACAGACCGTAGAACGTGGTCTTGTAGGGCGCATAGGTGCCGTTCAACGGATAGCGTGCGACCACACCGTCGGACAGCCTCAGCGTGAACGTCGCATCCGGTGGCAGGGCCGTCCCGTATATATGGAAGAGCGCCTCGGCGACCTTCTCTTCGTTCACCGACTCTATCGCGCCAAGCTCTTGGGCTTGCTGCGACAGTTCGCGCGATCGGCCGTCGACCGAGCGAGCCAGCACGATGGCCGGGTCCTGCGATGCGGCGACCGCGGCAGCGCCGCCGTTCACTAACGCCGTCCGAGCCTCGACGCTCGTCAGTTGCGTGCTGTTGTACATAGCCTTGGCAGCAGCAGCAGGATCGCGCCTTTGCAAGGCGGCCTGGATGAACGGGTCCTCGGGGCCCAGCGCATCGAGCGCCGAGGCGAGGCGCAACGCCAACAATCGCTTCTCGTACTCGACGTCGATGGGATTGGTGGAGTTGATCCTGCGTTGCATGCCATCGACCTGCTGATCGCTGTACTGCCGCTCAGCTGCCGGCTTCGCCATGTCCGCAGTCAGTCGAACGATGTCTCGCGCTGTCGTAAGCAGGCGGAAATTCGAGAACGACGTGAACCGCCGCTCCGCGTCCATCGCGATGAGCTCTTTGTTGACCTTAGCGATTTCATCCCAAGCATCGCCGTACTGTTGTTGCAGCTGGGGATCGGCAGCCACGGCGGATCGGAAACTCGTCTCCCAGGTCTTCTTCCGCTTCATCAGTCCCGGATCCTCAAGTCCACCCAGATACCCCGTCACAGCCTTGGTCGAGTTCTCGATTCCGAAGATCAGATTACGGTAGCGCATCTCCAGTTCGGGGCTCGTCTCCGCCAGCGTCCGAGCGATGACAACACGTTCGTCGTACTGCTGAAGCATCGTCGGGTAGACCGCTTCTCTCAGGTACTCGAGCTGAGCCAAAGTCAGCAGGCGGCCCGTTGAGCCCGGATTGCCCGTAACGAAGACCAATTCACCTTCGTCGGCGCCTGACTCGCTCCACTTGAAGTAGTGTTCCGGCTGGACCGGCTGTCCGTTCTCATAGGCTCGGACCAACGTGATGTCCATGTCGTGACGCGGGTAGGTGAAATTGTCGGGATCACCACCGAAGAACGCAGCCTGACCTTCCGGCGCGAACACCAGGCGCACATCGGTATACCGCTTGTATCTGTACAGCGAATAGATGCCGCCGTTGTACAGCGAGACGACCTGGCACCTCAATCCGCCGCCCTCCTCACACGCCTCATCGATGCGAGTCATTTCCTGCTGCTTGGCCTGTGTGGCCTCTTCGTCCGTCGCACCGGCGGGGACGGCAGCGTCGACCCGGGCCGTCACTTCCTCGATGCCGACCAGCTGATCGAGGAACAGGCCGGGACACGTCAGTTCGCCATCCTGCGAGCCGGCATAGAACCCATCGGTATCATAGTCGTGCTCTTCGGACGACGCCGCAGCGATGCATCCCCTGGCACAGTGGTGATTAGTCATGACCAGGCCATTCGCCGAAATGAACGAGGCCGAGCACCCGCCGCCGTAGCGCAGCGAGGCGAGCCGGACGTGCTCGAACCATTCCTCTGTCGGGCTGAAATCGTAACGCTCCTGCAAGTAGTCGAGTGGGACCTTGTCGAAAGTCCACATCTTTCCCAGGCCGGCGGCTTCCACGGCTTCGACGCCCGAGAGAATGACGACCGGTTCCTCAACGGTCGCCTGCACCGTCTCCTGGGCAGCCGCCATCGGGGTGGCTTCCGCCGCTGAATCCGACGACTTGCTGGCGGAGCAGCCTGCCGCCGAAAAGACGCTGGCTAGCAGTGTGAGCAGGATCCAACCGCGCGCTGACCGCATCATACGAAACCTCCAGAATTGGCTACAGGTAGCTGCGACTGGTCGGGGTGTGGGCAAACTTGGGAACTCCGCCGGCTCGGGCAAGGGATCGGTACAACGCACCTGACTTGACTCGCCACATGCCCCCAGCCCCATATTGATAACTGTTGGCAGTTCAGCACCGATTCAGATTGCTCTTCCTGCCACCACCCGGGAGTCCCAGCCATGAGCGACCCGTCCGAGCGCCTGGGTTCCGCCCTGGCCGACCGCTACCGTGTCGAGCGCGAACTCGGCGCTGGCGGCATGGCGACCGTGTACCTCGCCCACGACGTAAAGCACGACCGTAAGGTCGCGGTCAAGGTGCTGCGGCCGGAACTCGCCGCCGTGCTCGGCGCGGAGCGCTTCCTTAACGAGATCAAGGTCACCGCCAACCTTCAGCACCCCCACATCCTGCCGCTCCACGACTCGGGTGAGGCAGAGGGATTCGTCTTCTACGTCATGCCGTACGTCGAGGGCGAGTCGCTGCGGGCAAAGCTAGACCGGGAGAAAGAGGGTCTTGTCCTTCGACGACAGCACGGCTCGCCCATTCCTGCAGTCGCCCGCAGTTGAGTTCATGGCGGAGTTCTCGCCGGACGGGAATTGGATCGCCTACGGGTCCGATGCGTCGGGCGGATGGGAAGTTTACGTGCAGCCGTATCCGGGTCCCGGCGGCGTTGTGCGCGTTTCCACGGACGGCGGCACGGAGCCGTTGTGGGCTCCATCGGGGCAGGAGTTGTTCTACCGAGATCTCACGGGGCGGCACGTATACGCTGTGTCCGTGGATATTGGTTCGGAGCTGCAACTCGGTATGCCGACCTTGCTATTTGAGGGTGAGTTCCGGTCTGGAGGCCGCTACGGCCGCAGCTACGACGTGACGCCGGATGGCCGTCGGTTTCTCATGCTAGAGCAGCCTCCCCTTCCCCCCAACCCCACGCAGTTGATCGTCGTCGACGGGTGGTTTCACGAACTTGAACGGAAGTTCGACTCAAGGTGACCCAACGCGCCCTCGTCCAATCTCAGGTGTGGCGGCCCAAATCACCGACACTCGCAACCGCCTGAGTAACCGCTATCGCGTGTAGCCCTCCTCTGTGCGGGGGCTTATCTTAGCCCCTGCCTCGACCCCACAAGAACAACCCAAGTTGAAGGAAGGGACCGCGATGTCTCTGCAGAAGACCCTCGAGGACAATCGACAAGCCTACGTGGATGAACTCGTCGACTTCTTGAAGATCCCCAGCGTCAGTGCCCGCTCGGAGCACAAGGGCGACCTGATGGAGTGCGCCGAGTGGCTGAAAGCGAAGCTGACCGACCAAGGCATGACGGCCGAGATCATCCCGACGGCCGGCCACCCGATAGCCTACGCCGAGCTCATGACTGCGGGCCCGGACGCGCCTACGATCCTCGTGTACGGCCACTACGACGTACAGCCGGTCGAGCCCCTCGACGAGTGGAAGACGCCGCCTTTCGAGGCGTCGATTCGCGACGGAAACATCTACGCACGCGGTACCGCCGACGATAAGGGCCAAGTCCACATCCACATGAAGGCGCTCGACGCCTATTTGTCAGCAAAAGGCGATCCGCCTGTCAACATCAAGTTCCTGTTCGAGGGTGAAGAGGAGGTCGGCAGCACGAACCTGGAGGCCTTCGTACGAGCCAATGTGGACAAGCTTGCCTGCGACGCGGCAATCATCTCTGACACACCGATGCTGGCGCCCGACCTACCTGCCGTAACCGTCGGCCTACGAGGCATGGTCTACTCCGAGGTCCGTTTGTCGGGCCCCAGCCAGGATCTGCACTCGGGTCAGTACGGGGGTGGTGTGGAGAATCCGGCAAACGCCCTCGCCAAAATCGTCACGCAACTGAAAGATGCCGACGGTCGCGTCATGGTTCCCGGTTTCTACGACGCGGTGAAAGATCTCAGCGCGGCCGAGAGGAAGGCGCTCGCCGAGTTGCCGGTCACCGAGGACGACTTCAGGAAAGAGGCAGGTGTGCCAGCAACCGGCGGCGGTGAATCGGGGATACACTGGCTGGAACGGATCTGGGCGCGCCCGACGCTGGATGTGAATGGCTTCCTTTCGGGGTACACGGGCGAAGGTGGGAAGACGATCATCCCGGCGAAGTCGATGGCAAAAATCTCGATGCGCCTGGTGCCCGATCAGGATCCGATCGCAATCCGGGAGGCCTACGACGCCCATGTAAGATCTCTCAAGCCGGAGGGCGTGGACATGGAGATCGAGTTTCACGCCGACGCGTTGCCGTGGGCGGCTGACCCCGAGGGTCCGCTCTTCAAGGCCGCGTCCTCTGCGATCAGCGGGGTGTTCGGGCGCGAGCCGCTCTTCATACGTGAAGGCGGTTCCATACCGATCGTGCCGATGTTCGAGAAAATACTGGGTGTGCCGTTGCTCCTACTCGGTTTCGCACTACCAGGCTGCAACCTTCACTCGCCGAATGAGTGGATGTCGCTGGATCTCTATCACAAGGGGATCGCCGTTGTGGCAAGCCTCTACGATGAGATAGCGAAAGAGCACGTGAAGTAACAGGTTTGGCGCGGAACTATGTCTGACGAGCTGGCGCAGAATCTTCTTCGGGAGGTAGAGGGCGAGCTCAAGCCGCTCAGCAAGACGGTCAATCTTGCCCATTGGGACGCGAGCATTACAGGAAAGCGCGAGGCTTTGGACAGAGCCACCGAAGCGGAGACGGCGCTTCGGAAGTACCTCAGCTCGAAGCCTCGCTACGACGGCATAGTGGAGCTGCTCGCATCCGGGGAGCTTCAGGATGAGAAGCTCCGGCGTCAGCTAGAGCTACTGGCTCTGGACCACCGACCCAACCTCCTGGCCGAGCACGTGATCGACGATCTCGTGCGCAGAAGCAACGACATCCAGTCCAAGTTTTACACCTTCCGCTCGAAACTCGATGGTCGCGAGGTCACGAACAACGAGATCCTCGAGATTTTGCGCAGCGAGCTGTCCGAAGATCGCCGAAAGGCGGCATGGGAGGCCTCCAAACAGATCGCACCCCGCGTAGCCGGTCCGCTCCTCGATCTCGTCGGCCGACGGAACGCAGCAGCTAACTCGCTCGGCTTCTCGAACTTCTACGCCATGCAACTTGAACTGAGCGAGATTGACCAGGACGAACTGCTCAGCGTTTTCGATGAACTGAAGCGGCGGACCGATGAACCATTCAGCGTCGCGAAGGCCGCCATAGATGCGCGCCTGGCCAATCGTTACGGAATAGGGGCCGAGGCACTGCGCCCCTGGCACTACGAGGATCCGTTCTTCCAAGAACCTCCGCTCTCAGAGGAACTGGGGTTGGGTGCCTTCTTCCGCAACCGCGATCCAGCGGAGATCTCGGCGCTCTTTTACGACAGCATCGGATTACCTGTACGCGACATACTGGCGCGAAGCGACTTGTACGAGAAGTCCGGAAAGGACCAGCACGCATACTGTACCGACATCGACCGTGAAGGCGATGTCCGAATCCTCTGCAACGTGAAGCAGGACGACCGCTGGATGGGTGTTTTGCTTCACGAGCTGGGACACGCCGCCTACGACAAGTTCATTCCAGCAACGCTACCCTGGACACTGCGACAACCCGCACACATCGCCGCGACCGAAGCGATCGCCATGTTCATGGACCGCTTGGTCTACGATATCGACTGGTTGGAGGCGGCTCTGGGCCCTGTCGAGGGACTGGATGACTTGCAGGAGAAGGCGCGGAGCGCTCTGCGCTTCGAGATGTTGCTGACGGCCCGCTGGGTGCTGGTGATGACGTATTTCGAGCGCGAGCTATATGCGAACCCGGACCGCGGCGACCTGAGCTCTTTGTGGTGGGATCTTGTCGAGGACCTGCAGCTCCTTCGGCGACCGGAGGGGCGCGACACGCCGGACTGGGCGGCGAAGATCCACCTCGCCGTCGCGCCTGTCTATTATCACAACTACCTGTTGGGTGAGCTAATCGCTTCTCAACTCGGTGCGACCTTGCGGAAAGATGTTATGGCAGGCGAGGCGCCCCAAGGTTATGCCGGATGCGACAAGCTGGGATCGTTCCTGCGCGATCGCTACTTCGCGCCCGGCGCCTGTCTTCACTGGCAGGATCTGTTGGAAGCGACCACCGGAAGCCGCCTCACCCCCGAGCCCTTCGTACAGGAATTTGTCGCAGGCTAAAGGCCTAGGCACTGACGTCCCGATTGCTTATACTGAGGCGCTCTGCAACCAAATGTAACATGGCTTCCTACTGATGCCCGAGACCGCGACGCAGACACCGCAAGAGAGCAGTAACATCCTGGTCAACCTCGTGACCGCCGTGGGCACGGGCGTTGCCACGGTGCTCTACCACGCGGCGGGCTCGGCCAGGTTGGCCGGCCACATGGTGATCTCATCAGCAAGGCCTCGACGGTACTGGAAGGCTCTGCTGGCCCAGATGTACGACATGGGCATCGGTAGCATACCCGTGGTCGTGCTTGTCGCGGCCCTGTCGGGAGCGGTTACTTCACAGCAGAGCGGCTACCAGTTCACAGGGGCAGTGCCGATTTGGGTGGTGGGTAGCGTGGTCGCGGCCAGCGTGTTGACCGAGCTCGGGCCACTCGTCACGGCTCTGGTCCTGGTGGGAAGAATCGGCGCTCGCATTGGCGCCGAGCTGGGTACCATGGTTGTCACAGAGCAGGTGGATGCGCTACGAGCGGTCGGTCGCGATCCGGTGGAGCAGCTCGTGGTGCCGCGAGTATTGGCTGGCACTTTGATGCTCCCACCGCTCGTTGTACTGGCCGACTTCATCGGGATCGGCGCGGGCTGGCTCGGAGCGATCCTGACGCTTCCGATCACCAGCGCTGAGTTCGTTTACGGCGTCCGTACTTACTTCCACGATTTCGCGCTCTGGTTTGGCTTGATCAAGGCAGCGATCTTTGGTACTACGATCACCTTCATAGGTTGTTACGTTGGCCTGCGCGCGTCGGGTGGTGCCGAAGGCGTCGGGCGAACGACGACATCCGTAGTGGTGGCCGGGACCGTTGCCATTATGTTCTGGGACGCAGTCCTGGCACGTCTACTCAAGGCGTTTGGATAGTAGAAGTTGCAGCGATGATAGACATTATTGGGGTCAGCAAGAGTTTTGGAGACAAAGTCATTCTGGACGAGGTCTCCCTGCGTGTACCGGAAGGCGGGACCACGGCTCTGTTCGGTCCCTCGGGCACAGGCAAGAGCGTGATGATCAAGCACATCATCGGGCTCATTGAGCCGGACCAGGGAGATGTCAACGTCGACGGCGTCTCGATAACCGGTGCAAACCGGCACGAGCTGAACCAGGTACGCCAACGCGTCGGCTATGTTTTTCAAGGCGCGGCGCTGTTCGACTCGCTCACCGTCGGCGAGAACATCCAACTCGGGATGGATATCGACGGCTGCCGCCACGCGAAGACCGAGTGCGAGATGCGCGTGGCTGAATGTATGCGGCTGGTGAACCTGGACCCAGGGGATGCTGAACTCTACCCGATCGAACTGTCCGGTGGAATGCAGAAGCGAGTCGCTATCGCCCGAGCTTTTTCGGGCCACCAGCGCTACCTGCTGTACGACGAGCCTACCACCGGGCTCGACCCAGAAAACGCTTTTATCATCACAAACCTGATCTCGCATCTACAGGCCGAGATCGGAGTCACCAGCATCATGGTCACCCACGATCTCGAGAATGCCTTCCGGGTGGCCGACCGTGTGGCATTGCTATATGAGGGGAAGATCCGCTACGAAGGAACGGTGGACGAATTCCGCGAGAGCGACAACCCTCTCGTCCAGAGATTCGTCAACCCGTCCAAAGATACCGTCAGTGCGCTTTAGGGGGACCAGTGGCTCGGCGTAGATCACAAAAACTAGAACTATGGATCGGCGTGCTCGTCATAGTGAGCTCCATAGTGCTCCTGTGGGGGTTTTTCTGGCTAACCGGCCAACCGCTCGGCGAGCACGGATATATGGTACATGTGGTCCTTCCCGATGCTTCGGGGCTGGACAAAGGCGACCGCGTAATGCTTGCCGGTGTCGACGTAGGTAGCGTCCGTAGGGTTAATCTGGTTGCGGCCGACCGCGTCGTTGTGGCTCTCTCTGTCCGTCAAGACCTCGAGCTGCCGATAGATTCGCGGGTCTTGATACAGTCGGTTGGCGTCTTCGGTGACGTCAATGTGGTGATCCAACCGGGAGTATCCCCCCAACGGGCCATAGATGGCGACACGCTCCAGCTCGGCGCAACGACGGGGTT
>Ga0255054_10002338_pt1 | contig 10889 bp, 9 predicted proteins | sample JV7_2_23_MG_FD_188634 | JGI IMG/M metagenome (GOLD analysis project Ga0255054, IMG submission 188634) | Seawater microbial communities from Jervis Inlet, British Columbia, Canada - JV7_2_23 | ecosystem: Environmental > Aquatic > Marine > Inlet | place: Canada: British Columbia | collected... | reverse complement strand
GCCGTCGACTCGCCTTTGATGCCGTCGATCTTCAGGAACATGTCGACCGCGAGAGCATCGAGGCCGAGCCCGTCGAGAATCTCGTCAAGCGACGCCGCGGTTTCCGCCGGCGCGTTCTCGGCCGCCGCATCGCGATCTGCTTCGGGTGCCGGCCCTGTCGAGGCTTCGGCCGTTCCTCCGGATACGCAAAGAGTAGCGGCCAGGAGAAGTCTGAAGTGCGCGTGTCTCATCTGAGCCTCCGTTCGCTAACTGATTGTGGAGCACTGGATAGCCCGGGCGGGGACGCTTCAAGTGTAATCGAGTGCGACAAAAAGCCGGGTCCGCCTTCCAGCGAGCCCGGCCGTGAAATCGCAGGTTCGGTGCCGGTCGGTCAGGCGGGCGCGCTGCGCTACGCGGTCCTGCCGCCCCGGCGTCTGCTCAGCACCAACGGACCCGAACGCGGTAGTCGATCTTCTCCTCACCGCGGGCGGGGATCTTCACGTTGAAGTTGAATGTGTGGGCATCCAGCTTCTTCCACGTGTGGGTCGAGGAGAGGATCCTCCACTCGCCGCCTATCGGCTCGACGACCTCGACCTCCACATCCTCGTCCTTGTGGTTGCGGAGATGGACCTCCCAGGAGCTCTCTGAGACGCAGCTCCCCAGGGCTGACCAGTCCATCTGGCGGCGATCGCCGACGACGTCGAACGCATCGCCCATCTTGATCCGAACCTTCTCGTCGCGCGGAGTGTGGTCGATCCGGTCCTCGCCGATGAACTGCTGGGCGCCCGACGAGTCTTCCTTGTAGACGCGCACGATTCCCGCCGGCAGCGGCATCCCGAGGTTGTTGTCCTCGGAGTTCGCGAAGTCCAGGAAGACGGCGACCTTCTGGTTCGAGGCCACGTGGCCGTACTGGCCGCGGTAGTAGTAGGCCGCTCCCTACATCGTTATCGTGAGAAAAATGCGGAAACTCCAACTTGGTCGGAAGGAGGGTGTGGTGCCGGCTCTCATTGAATCGGAGCTCCGGGATCTCGGTGCGCCGTTCACCTCGAGCCAGCTGGACTGAACCTGCCTAGGATGAGCGCTCCGAGCTGGCGAGTCCACGATATCCTGACGGTCGGCCTACTCATCGGGATCGTCGGTTCGGTTCTATTTCGGGCGCATCGCGATCCCACGTTCGGAATTGAGGTGCGAGATTCTGAGAGTGTAACCATTCGCGACTTTGCAGCCCACTTGACCTTCGCGAAGGCCTTCTGGTCGGACGGGGTAGATTACAGCGTCGAAAGCCACCTCGCCGTCACTCGAGAGTGGGCCGGGCGTCCGGTAGAGCGGTCGCTGCCTTTCGGCTACGCCCCCACCATGTTGTGGTTACTTGCACCTCTGACCCCCCTGCCGCTTGTTTGGGGCTTCACGGCATGGACTCTGTTGAGCGCGCTTGCCGTCTGGTGGATGACTCGGCGGCCGCGAGCCTGGTGGCTCGCCAGCACGCTTCTGCTGCTCAGCCCGCTTGGCGTGCTCTGCTTTTCTCTCGGCCAGACAGCGTATTTGGGCGCTGCCGGCCTTCTTCTCCTGATGGTTTCCGCGAGTCGACCACCGCCCCGCACGCACATACTTGCCGCGGATGCCGCACCGGCACTCACTCTCTGGGCCTTGGCAGCCAAACCTCCGCTTGCCATCGTGGGCGCCGTTGTGATGCTGGCCGGTCGGCGCCCCCGGCCCGTTGCTCTCGCGGTCGTGCTCACGGTCGTCACCACCCTTCTGATCACACCACGTCTAGGGTGGACGTGGCCATCCGAGTATTTTGACCTCTTGCGGCATTATGACCAGTCGACGGCCGACCCGGCGTTTGGTTGGTCGTTTCGTCCAGACACGATGGCGAACCTTCGGGCGCTTCTTTGGCACACGGGCCTCGTGAGCGACAACGTGGCCAGCGCCGCATCGTCCGCACTCTGGCTGCTCGTGACCTCGGGCGCATGGTGGTTGGGTAGATGCCGACAGATTTCGATGCGGGTCACCTGGGTGCTCATCGTCGTCGCCTACCTGACACTCTTCCCCCACGTCTCCAGCACCGAGAATCTTCAGTTGAGCTTGCTGCTCGCCGCCGTGGGTTCTTCCTTGTTCGCGGGCAACGGTTTGGGCCGAGCCATTGACCAGAGGCGACGGGCCGCGCAGGCACTGCCATTCGTCGCCTACGTGGCCGTCTTCAGCCTTCCTACCGGGCCCGTTCTTTCGCTCAGCACATATACGTACGTCGTGCTGACGGCCGTGACCTGCACGGGATTCCTGGCTTTCCGCGCTCTCAGCACCAACGGACCCGAACGCGGTAGTCGATCTTCTCCTCGCCGCGCGCGGGGATCTTCACGTTGAAGTTGAATGTGTGGGCATCCAGCTTCTTCCACGTGTGGGTCGAAGAGAGGATCCTCCACTCGCCGCCTATCGGCTCGACGACCTCGACCTCCACATCCTCGTCCTTGTGGTTGCGGAGATGGACCTCCCAGGAGCTCTCTGAGACGCAGCTCCCCAGGGCTGACCAGTCCATCTGGCGGCGATCGCCGACGACGTCGAACGCATCGCCCATCTTGATCCGAACCTTCTCGTCGCGCGGAGTGTGGTCGATCCGGTCCTCGCCGATGAACTGCTGGGCGCCCGACGAGTCTTCCTTGTAGACGCGCACGATTCCCGCCGGCAGCGGCATCCCGAGGTTGTTGTCCTCGGAGTTCGCGAAGTCCAGGAAGACGGCGACCTTCTGGTTCGAGGCCACGTGGCCGTACTGGCCGCGGTAGTAGTAGGCCGCTCCGTAGAAGATCAGGTGCTTGTCGATGTCGAAGCGTGAAGCCTCCAGCAGCGTGACCTGCTTCTGCTCGTTGTTCCTGAGCGTCGTCGGCCGGCCGAGCGTGTAGAGGTGGTACTCGAAGAACGCCTCCTCGCTGAACGCCTCGGCCTCGTCGGCCGCCACCGCGGAGCGAGCCGCCATCTTCATCATCTCCTCGCGCCCGCCGACCCGCTGCACGTCCCCCGCCACCAGCTTGAGCAGCGCGTTCTCGTAAGTGGCGCCGCTCTGATTGGTGAGCGTCACCCATCCGGTGAGGTCTCCGAGCTCGTCGTTCTCATCGATGACCATCACGTAGTCGGCCTTCCAGTTCAGACTGTGTGTGAGGTAGGAGACCTCCAGACGTTGCCGGTCGCGCCCGCTGTCCAGCAGCCAGACCAGCGTGGGCTTCGCCATCAGGTTCTCGGGCAACTCCGGGAAGGCGAAGCGGCCGGGGTAGTTGAAGGTGATCTCGTCGCCGATGCGGAGGATCGGCCCGCCGTTGACCGAGAGGACCTCGGCCTGGACCGGCTCGTCCCGCTCCGACTCCGGGTTCCACCGGTACACGGTCACGGTGCGGCCGACGTACTTCTCCAGGAGCTTCTGCGGGTTCAGGAGGTCGTACCGGTAGTTCTGCTCCAGCACCTTCAGGGGCTGCCCGCCCGTGAGCGATCGGATGTGGACCGTCTCGGTCTGGATCGACGAGGCAACGTCCCCGAACTCGAGGTTGAGCAGCCCGTGCGTCAGCGACACGTCCCGCACCTCACGCACGAGGCCGAAGTTCTGGTTGTATACGGTGATCGCGACGGACTCCCGATCCTCCGCTCCCGAGCGGTGCGTCGGCCTGTCTTCGCCGGGCCCGCCCTGTCCGTTCCGTGTCCCCTCTCGGACCGCGTCCTCGGCGGCAAGTAGCGACTGTGCCTTGATTTCAGGCAACTGAGTGCTGGCCGCTTGAACCGCCAGCGCGGCAGCCACGGTGAGCACCAGCCCGATCTTGTGTATTCGCATCTCATCCCCCTTCAGTCAGCGTCGTGCCGGACTCGTTCGCGTTGCCCGGCGCCTACCAGGGCGGCCGTTCGCCGACCGCTTCCGGGGAACTAGGACGACTCAGGTGGGGGAAGTTGCACAGGGGCGGTCCGCCGGACCGCCCCAGCTTGCCGCGGGCTCAGGCCAGGTCGTCGAGTCCGCTGCGAATAGCCGCTCAGAGGGTGGGTGGCTCGTACCGCTCCAGCCACTGGAAGTCGAGGTCATCCGTCCGCACGAGGTAGACGGCATCCTTCCCGAAGCCGGCGATCTCGCAAGCCTTCGGCAGGCGGACGTGCGCCTTCAGAGTCCCGTCCGGTCCGAAGACATCCACGAGTGGCGCTTCGCCGGCGGAGGTCTCGCGGACCACCCAGGCGTAGCCCTTCGGGTCGACGTGGACGGCGTTGGAGGTGAAGGCAGGCATGGCGTCCGGCCAGTCGAAGCCGTCGACGTCCGGCAGCCCGCGGCTACCCCCACCTCGGCTCATGTTGGCCTGCATGCTTCCGTTGTCGTTCGTGATCATCACCCTCAGGCCGTCGCTGCCCAGGTTCTGCACCCACTCCTGCTTCTCCGCCGCTCCGACCTTTATCGGTCGATACTTCGTGGGCGCGCCGCTGACTGCCTGACCGTCCGGAAGGACCCACTCGATCCGGTACTCGCCCTGCTTAGTACCGGCGCGAGCCACGGCGACTCGGCCATCGAGTCCGACGCCCCACGCATCCTCGGCCGAGAGCGGAACCGGTCGCATCATCACGTTCCGATCGTTGCGGCCACCGGACTCGCTCACCTTGCGCTCCGGCATCTTCACGAGCGCCAGCGTGTCGTACGCGCCGGACGTCCGGTCGAAGCGCACGACCGCCGCCGAGTCGGGCATGCCACGCCCTGCGGCCATTCCGCCCATCTGCTGGAAGTAGATCCCGCCGCCGCTGTCCGTGGCCCGCGGGAGCACGAGCAGAAGCCCGCGCTCGGCGGGCTGCGCGATGGGCGTGGTCTCGCCGAAAGATCCGTCCGGCGCGATCGCCGTGAGCCGGCCGTTGCCGAGATCGACGAGAAGCGTCGAGTCACCCGGCAGCACAAACAGGCCGTCAGGCTCCCGGTACTCATCGGGGCCCTGTCCCTCGGCACCGATCGTGTCCGCCGCGCCGGACGCCAAGTCGGCGATCACCAAAACCTGGCCCAGGCCGTCCGCCACCATCACCCGTCCATCAGCCAGCTCGCGCATCCCCGACAGCCGAGAGAACCCCTCCGGAAAGGTGGCCTCCGGCCCGGCCAGCTCGTGCTCCTGAACGTCCTGCGCGTTCAGCGGTGCCGGCAGCGCGGTGACCGCCGCCGCGCCGATCACCACCCCATAGATCCCCGCAGCCCCGTGTTTTCCAATCATTGAACGAGAACCTCCCCACAGTCTGAATTCTGAATTGAATGATCCTACCGGATTCGATCTCCGTCATCATAGACGACCGGGCAGCCCCGAACCGTTGCCCGACGCAAGCTCTGCTATCGTTGCTCTGCAATACAATCCGGGAACACTACTGCACGCCGCCCTCTACCCGTACAGGTGGACATGTAGAAAAAGCGAGCCCCCCTACAGCCCGCCACTCGCACTACAACCCGCTGCTGCTGCGCCGGGCGGCACACCGCCGGGATCTCGGCTTCGCGCGGCATCCCGCAGCCCGGAGGCCTCTCCAGGGGCGTCCGCCGTCGATGGTCGTTAGCCGACGTCCCGGCGGAGCCGCGCCCGGTCGACCTTTCCAAGGTGGGTGCGCGGGAGGTCATCGAGGAAGTGTATGGCGCGGGGATACTTATAGGGATCCAGCCGTTCTTTGACGAACGCCTTCAGCTCCTCGGCCAGCGCCTCCGGATCCTCGGGCGAGACCTCTGGAAGGACGAACGCATGCGGCTTGGTGAGCCCGCTCTCGTCGGTCACCCCTACCACGGCGACCTCCCGTACCGCAGCGTGCTCGAGGAGGCAGTTCTCTACCTCCTTGGGGGAGAGCCACTTGCCGGAGACCTTGAGCATGTCGTCGCCGCGACCGGCGTAGGTGAAGCAGCCGTCCGCATCCCGGCTCACCATGTCCCCCGAGACGTACCACTCGCCGCGAAAGGCCTCCTGCGTCTTCTCCATCTGCTGCCAGTAGCCGATCGCGCGCGAGCCGCCCCGTACCCACAGCCACCCGACCTCCCCATCCGGAACCTCCCGGCCCTCGTCGTCGCACACACGGACCTCGAAGCCCGGCACGGCCGTGCCCAGCGTTCCCGGCCTGACGTCCCCCGGGCGGTTGGAGATGAAGATGTGCCACATCTCCGCCGTCCCCAGCCCGTCGAGCAGCTCCACGCCGAACGCCTTGTTCCACCTCCGGTGAAGCTCCTCCGGCAGCGCCTCTCCGGCCGACGTGGCGAGACGGAGGCTGGAGAGGTCCCGCTTCCCGGCGTCGGGGTCCGCGAGCATATGGTTGACCATCGTCGGCACGTTGACCAGCACGGTGGGTCGGAAGCGCTCGATTCGGTCGAAGAGCGCATCGGTCGTGCACCGCTCCGGCCAGAGCGCCGACGTCCCGCCGACGGCGAAGGGGAACAGCAGATTGGTGCCCGTGGCGTACCCGAAGTACAGCTTGGGGACGGAGAGCGTGATGTCGTCTTCGCTCATCCCGAGCACGCCCTTGCCATAACACTCCGTCGTGTTGGCGAAGGACCGGTGCGTCTGAAGAACGGCTTTGGGCTGGCCCGTCGTGCCGCCGGAGAATAGCCAGATCGCCGCGTCGTCGCGGTGCGTGGGATAGTTCTCCTGCTCCGGAGACTCCCGCTTCATCCGGGCGACGAACTCGGGGTCGTCGACCACCGCGAGGGCCCGAAGGTGCTGCATCATCGGCTCGGCGTGCTCGAACACCTTCCGGCTCGTCGAGTCGACGAAGGCGAAGGCCGCCCGCGTGTAGTTGAGGAAGTACTCGACCTCGTCACGCTTGAGGTGCGGGTTCAGCATCACGACGACGGCGCCGACCTTGAGGATGCCGAAGAGGGCGCATGCGAACTCCGGGCCGTCCTCGAGGGCGATGATCACCCGGCGCTCGACCTCGATGCCCATGTCCCGAAGGACGTTCGCGTACCGGTTGGACCTCTCCTGCACCTGGGCGTACGTGAGAGCGCCGTCCTCGGTGAGGATCGCCGTCCGGTCTCCCCGGCCTTCTTCCAGGCGCGCGTCCAGGAAGTAGTGGGCGATGTTGAACCGGGTCGGAGGTTGAAACGGCATGGTGCACGATGTTACGCACCGGCTAGAATGGGGGTCAACCGGAGCGAACAGCCGCGGGAGGATTTCGGGATGGCCGTGCGGTGCCTGGCCGACATGACGTGGGAGGAAGTGCGCGACCTGGAGCGGGGGACGATTGCCGTCCTGCCGGTCGGCGCGATCGAGGCGCACGGACCTCACCTACCGATGTCGACCGACGTGATCATCGCCGACGCGATGGCCCAAGCTGGCGCCGAACGTCTGGCGGAGGCAGGCTTCGAGGTTCTCATCCTCCCCGCGCTCTCCTACACGGTCGCCCGCTTCGCGGCAGGTTTTGCCGGTACGCTTTCGGTCGAGCCGGAGACGCTCTCGAGCCTGCTCGTGGATCTGGCGCGCAGCCTGCGATCACACGGCGTGGAACTCCTCGCCGTTGCCAACGCCCACCTGGATCCGGCGCATGTCGGCGCGATCCGCGCGGCGGAAGCCGCCTGCCAGAGCGCGGCCGACGCGGCCCGGATCATCTTTCCCGACATCACCCGTCGGCCGTGGGCACCACGACTCACCGAGGAGTTCCTGAGCGGAGCCTGTCACGCGGGACGCTACGAGGGCTCCGTGATGATGGCGGCGGCTCCGGCGCTCGTCCGCGAAGAGATCCTGAGAGACCTTCCCCACAACGCTGTCTCCCTCTCGGACGCGATCCGGGAGGGGAAGAGCACCTTCGAGGAGGCCGGAGGTCCGCGCGCCTATTTCGGATATCCGGCCGAGGCGACGGCCGAGGAGGGACGGCGGACGATCGATGCGCTCGGGGAGATCCTGGCCGAGGCGGTGGAGGAGGCGCTGAAGGGATGACCACCGGAGAGCTGTCGGGCCGAGTCGCTGTAGTCACCGGGGGAGGCCGCGGGATCGGAGAGTCCGTTGCCCGCGCTTTGGCTCGGGCCGGCGCAGGGGTGATCGTGGCGGCCCGCACGGCGACGGAGATCGACGCCGTGGCGGCCGAGCTCTCGGCCCTGGAACATCACGCCTGGGCCGTTCCGTGCGATGTGACCGACCCGGCGAGCGTCGAGCGGCTCGCCGAGGAAGCGAAGCGCCTGGCCGGAGGAGACGGCGTCGGAATCCTCGTGAACAACGCCGGCGTGGCCCACTCGGCCCCGGTCGCCCGAACGGAGCTCGAGGACTGGAACCGGATGCTGGCTGTGAACGCGACCGGCACCTTTCTGTGCACTCGCGCCTTTCTGACCGCGATGGTGGAGGGCGGATGGGGCCGTGTGGTGAACGTCGCCTCGGTGGCCGGACTCACGGGAGCCCGTTATATCGCCGCCTACTCGGCGTCGAAGCATGCCGTGATCGGTCTCACCCGCTGCGCTGCGGCGGAAGTGGCGGACAGGGGGGTGACCGTAAACGCCGTCTGCCCCGGTTACGTGGACACACCGATGACCACGGAATCGTTGCAGAGGATCTCGGAGAAGACCGGCATGAGCGCGGAGGAGGCGCTGGAGACGATCCTCGTCCACACTCCGCAGCGTCGCCTGATCGAGCTGGACGAGGTGGCCCACTCGGTGCTCTCGCTGTGCGGAGAGGGCGCCCGAGGGATCAACGGCCAGTCGATCGTGATCGACGGCGGGGAGCTGCTTTCATGAGTCTGCGAAACTGCCATGAGTCTGTGATGAGGCCCTCATGAGCTTGCGTGTGATCAATCCCGAGGAGATCGGCGCCCCGAAGGGCTTCAGCCACGGCATCCTGGCCCCGGCATCGGGCCGGATCCTCTTCGTGGCCGGACAGAACGCATCCCGGGACGAGAGCGGCGTGGAGCCGGCGATCCGGACCGACTTCGTTCGACAGTTCGCCATCGCGCTCGACCGGATCCTGGCTGTCGTCCGGGAGGCCGGAGGAGGCCCGCAGGACATCGGGAGGATGACGATCTACACCACCGATCTGCCGGCCTATCTGTCCGGGAGGACCGCCGTGGGCGTGGTCTACCGAGAGGCGATGGGAAGCCATTTTCCGGCGATGGCGCTCGTGGAAGTCACCCAGCTGGTCGACGGGGGAGCGATCGTGGAGATAGAGGCAACGGCGGTCATTCCGGAGGGCAGCGGCGAGGAGGCCGGATGACGATCTCGCCTGAATCGTTCCTGTACGAGCACGACACCGAGCGCCAGGTGGCGACCATCACGCTGAACCGTCCGGACCGTCTAAACGCCTTGACCTTCCAGGTCTACGCCGAGCTCCGGGACACCTTCCGGGCGCTGGATACCGAACCCGGCGTTCGGGCCGTCGTGATCACCGGGGCCGGCAAGGCCTTCAGTTCGGGCGGTGATGTCGAGGACATCATCGGAGCCCTGTTCGAGCGGGATTACGAGGGACTCCTGGATTTCACGCGGATGACCTGCGACCTCATCCTCGCGATCCGTCTCTGCCGGCGACCCGTGGTGGCCGCCCTGAACGGCACCGTCGCCGGTGCCGGCGCGGTGATCGCCACCGCCTGCGACTTCCGGATCGGCTCGGAGACGGCGAAGATCGCCTACCTGTTCACGCGGGTTGGCCTCTCCGGCGCGGACATGGGTGCCGCGTGGCTGCTTCCGCGGATCGTGGGCCTCGGGCGGGCCACCGAGCTTCTCATGACGGGAGAGTTCATCGACGCCGAGGAGGCCCACCGCATCGGCCTCTACAACCGCGTGGTGCCCGCCGGGCTGGTCGTGGAGGAGGCACAGGCGCTCGCCGACAAGCTGGCGTCAGGTCCCTCCTTCGCCCTCGAGATCACGAAGGACTCGCTCAACCGCGAGGCGAACCAGGACCTGACGAGCGCGCTCGAGGCCGAGGCACAGATCCAGGCGTCCTGCATGCTGGGCCCCAACTTCCGCGAGGCGTACGAGGCGTTCAAAGCCAAGCGTGATGCGAAGTTCGTCTGAGCGGAGCGCCCTTGTGCGACGCCGCCAAAGGGGGCCTGCGGACCTTTCCTCCGCTCGCCGGCGGACGCCTGATCTTCGAAGCCTCCTCAGGCTTTGCCCTGCGGGGTCGGGCACCGACCGGAGGTTGGTCCAGGGCGTCCGATGCTCACTCCGGGAAAGGCCGAGGCCCTGGAAGGCGACGGCTTTCGATCGGTGTCCGCGCTCGGACGTGCTTCACGTATCGGCGGTGTGGCGGGCGCACGAGGTCACCATGGAGAGGCTGCGGTGGCGGTGACGGGCACGGGGGCCGTACGGGCGTTCCTGGATGACCGCCACATCGAGCTCGCGACGCGAGTGCGCGCCTTCGCGGAGACCGAGATCGCCCCGAGGCCGGAGCCGCACGACGACGACGCCGGGCGGCGGGAAGCCCGGTCCTTCGCCGAACTGCTGGGCTCGGGGGGCTGGCTGGAGCCCATCGGAGCGCAGGACCTGCGGGCCTGCTGCCTGATTCGGGAGTCGCTCGCGGCCGCATCACCTCTGGCCGACGCGATCTTCGCTCTCCAAGCCCTGGGCGGCATGCCCCTTCTGCTGTCGGGCGCCGGCCCCGGCACGGCCGCCTGGGAGTGGCTGGCCCGCATGCTGGAGGGCCGTGCGATCGGGGCGTTCGCCATGACGGAGCCGGAGGCCGGGAGCGATGTGGCCTCGCTCGAGACCCGGGCGGTGAAGCGGGGTGACGCCTGGGTTCTCGACGGACAGAAGACTCTCATCTCCAACGCGGGCCTCGCGGATGTCTACACGGTGTTCGCCTCCACCGACCCCGATGCCGGTACTCGAGGGATCTCGTGTTTTCTCGTCCCGGCGGATGCGGAGGGACTCCGCTTCGTCGGCCCCCAGATCATGAGCGAGCCGCATCCGCTCGGGGAGATCGCCTTCGATGAGTGTGCGCTTCCCGCCGATCATCTAATCGGCGAGCCGG
>Ga0255054_10002334_pt1 | contig 10904 bp, 10 predicted proteins | sample JV7_2_23_MG_FD_188634 | JGI IMG/M metagenome (GOLD analysis project Ga0255054, IMG submission 188634) | Seawater microbial communities from Jervis Inlet, British Columbia, Canada - JV7_2_23 | ecosystem: Environmental > Aquatic > Marine > Inlet | place: Canada: British Columbia | collected... | reverse complement strand
GAACGGCCGGGGAAAGTACGCGATCGAGGACCATTTCGACATTTCCTATGAGCTGGAATCCCTCCTCCAGAAGAAGGGGGACGGCGCCCAGCTCGCGGCGATGCGGGCGATCACCGACATGGCCGACTTCTTCTACGTGAGGCAGAACATGCCCCTCGGCCTGGGACACGCCGTTCTTCGCGCCATGGACCTCGTCGGGGAGGAGCCGTTTGCGGTGATCCTCTCCGACGATGTGATCGACTCGAAGGTCCCCGTGCTGCGCCAGATGATCGATGTCTACGAGAGGTACAGCGCCGACTCGGTCCTGGCGATCCAGCGGGTGCCCCGGGAACAGGTTTCCCGTTACGGCATCATAAAGGGGAAGAAGATCGCGGAAGGCGTCTACGAGGTGCTGGACATGGTCGAGAAGCCGAAGCCGGCCAAGGCACCGTCGGACCTTGCGATCATCGGCCGGTACATCCTGTCTCCCGCCATCTTTCCGGCACTGGTGGAGACCCGGCCGGGCGCCGGGGGGGAGATCCAGCTTACCGACGCGATGCGCTCGCTTGTCGCCAGGGAACGTGTGCTCGGATACGAGTTCGAGGGAGTCCGATACGACGCGGGGAACAAACTCGGGTTCCTGATGGCCAACATCGCATTCGCGCTGAAGGACCCGGAGCTGGGGCCGGGCCTTCGCGCCTTCCTTGCCAAGGAGAAAAAGAGATGAGCAGAACGCCCAAACGGAGGGACAGGGAGGAAGGGGAGGACCCCGTCCTTCATGAGAGCGTGGGGAGGGTAACGTTCCTCGACCCGTTCGGAGACCCGGCTTTCCTGCCTCCCGCGGACGTCAATGAGAACGCCGTGGGGGTGGTCATCCGGGTGGAGCTTCCCGGCGTGCGGGAAAACGAGGTTGCGGTTTTCGTTCAGGGCGAATCGATCGAGGTGATCGGGGAGAAGAAGCGGGACTCGTGCGGGTCCGAGGCCTCCTTCCTTTGCCTCGAGAGGACCTTCGGGAAGTTCCGCCGCACGTTCGAGGTGACCGGCTGCCTGAACATGGGACTTGTGACGGCGGAGTTGACGGGCGGAATTCTGATGCTGAGCATCCCCAAGTGCGAGGAGCGGCGGGGAAAGAGGCGGCGCATCAAGGTCATGGCGAAAGAGGAGTAGAACCTTCTTCTCAAGGAAGCAAGGGGAGATCAGGAATGGCAGACGAACCGACCAGGAAGGACGTTCCGCAGGATGAGGAAACCGGCGAGCCGGAGGCCGAACTTTCCGTTCATCAGGATGCCGGAGTGAGCAAGGAGATCAAGGAGGGCGCCCCGGAGATCCCGAACGATCTTCCCCTTCTCCCGGTGCGGGACATCGTCATATTCCCCTACATGACGCTGCCCCTCTTCGTCGGCCGGGAGGCGTCGATCGCGGCGGTGGACGAAGCACTGGGCCGCGACCGGTACATCTTCCTGGCGACGCAGAAAGATCCGTCGCTGGAGGAGCCTAAACCGGAAGATCTGTACAGGACGGGCACCGTGGCCATGATCATGCGGATGCTCAAGCTTCCCGACGGGCGTCTTAAGATCCTGATCCAGGGGGTTGTCAAGGGTCGGATCGTCGATTTCATCGAGGAGAAACCGACGGTGCGTGTCCAGATCGAGCGGGTGGTCGAGGGGGCCACCCGGGAAGGCTCCCTCGAAGTGGAGGCGCTCATGCGCGCCTGCCGGGAGAAGATCGAGAAGATCCTTTCCCTCAAGAACATGCCGGTCGAGATCCTGATGGTCACCGAGAACATCAACAACCCGGGCATCCTGGCCGATCTCGTCGCGAGCAACCTGCGGCTGAAGCTCGAGGAGGCCCAGGGCGTGCTCGAAGAGGTCGACCCCGTCGCACGCCTGAAGATGGTCAACAACCTCCTCTCCCGCGAGCTCCAGCTTGCGGAGATGCAGGCGAAGATCCAGAACCAGGCCAAGGAGGAGATGTCCAAGAGCCAGCGGGAATATTTCCTCCGCGAGCAGATGAAGGCCATCAAGCAGGAGCTCGGTGATATCGACGGCAAATCGGAGGAGATGGAGGAGCTCCGGGAGAAGATCAAGAAGGCCGGGATGACCGAAGAGGTGGAAAAGGAGGCGGAGAAACAGCTTCGCCGTCTGGAAGGGATGCACCCGGACTCCGCGGAGTCGTCGGTGGTCCGGACCTACCTCGACTGGATGGTTGAACTTCCGTGGAAGAAAGAAACAAAGGACAACATCCACATCGCAAAGGCCAAGAAGATCCTCGACGAGGACCACCACGACCTCGACAAGGTAAAGGAACGGATCCTCGAGTACCTCGCGGTCCGGAAGCTCAAGGACAAGGCGAAGGGACCGATCCTGTGTTTCGTCGGGCCTCCCGGGGTGGGGAAGACTTCCCTGGGGAAATCGATCGCCCGCGCGATGGGGCGCAAGTTCATCCGGATTTCCCTGGGCGGGATCCGCGACGAGGCCGAGATCCGGGGACACCGGCGGACGTACGTCGGGGCGCTCCCCGGGCGCATCATCCAGGGGATGAAGCAGGCAGGCACGAGGAACCCGATCTTCATGCTCGACGAGATAGACAAGGTGGGGGCCGACTTCCGGGGCGACCCTTCCGCGGCCCTCCTGGAGGTGCTCGACCCCGAGCAGAACTTCTCCTTCAGCGACAACTACCTGAACGTCCCGTTCGACCTGTCGAAGGTGATGTTCATCACCACGGCGAACATCATCGACCCCATTCCGCCCGCCCTCAAGGACCGGATGGAGGTGATCCGGATCTCGGGATACACCGACGTCGACAAGCTCGCGATCGCCAAACAGTTCCTCTTACCCCGACAGAGGGACGAGAACGGGATCACCGAGAAGCAGATCAAGGCGACGGACAAGGCGATCCTGGCGATCATTCACCAGTACACGAGGGAGGCAGGCCTTCGGAACCTCGAGCGGGAGATATCCAACATATGCCGGAAGGTGGCGCGGAAGATCGCGGAAGGGGAAGCGGGGCCGTTCACGGTGACCCACCGGAATCTTTCAAGGTTTCTCGGCGTCCCGAAATACCTCCCCGAGACGGAAGGGGAGAAGGACGAGATCGGCGTGGCTACGGGTCTTGCGTGGACCCCCACCGGGGGAGACATCCTGTTCGTCGAGGTGTCCCTCGTCAAGGGGAAGGGGACCGTGACCATCACCGGGTCGCTCGGGGACGTGATGAAGGAAAGCGCACAGGCCGCCATCACGTACACGAGGTCCCGGGCCGCCCTCCTCGGTTTGCCGAAGAGTTTCCACTCGCAATACGACATCCACATCCACGTCCCGGCGGGAGCGATTCCGAAGGACGGGCCGTCCGCGGGGATCACGATCGCAACCGCGCTCATCTCTTCGCTTACGGGGATCCCCGTCCGGCGCGACGTGGCGATGACGGGGGAGATCACCCTCCGGGGGAGGGTGCTGCCGATCGGAGGCCTGAAGGAGAAAGCCCTCGCGGCGCTTAGGGCCGGGATCACCGAGGTCATCGTGCCCGGGCAGAACCGGAAGGACATGGAGGACATCCCGCGCAGCGAGGCGAGACGATTCACGTTCACCCTGGTGGACAGCATGGACGACGTTCTTGCCAAGGCGCTGAAGAAAAATCCGTTTCGCGGGGGGACGATGGGCAAGAAAACCAGGAAAGCAGTGAAGCCAGGTGCCGCGGCACCAAGGGTGCGGAAGAAACGGTGAAGGATGCCGACCCAACCCCTGCGAGTCATGGCGACTTCGGGGAGTTCGGGTTCAACGAAAAAGTGAAACGACGGTCCGGCGGCACGTTGCGCACGAGAGAGCCGGGCTGGTCGACCATGGGGTTGCGACTCCTTTCCCGGCGGTGCGGTGCTTTCCGGAAGGCGGGGCAGTCCGATCCCGCGCGGGTCATCCCCGTCGGGATGGTGACGCGCGCGCCCGGCGTCGGCGGGATACGGCCCCGGCGAGGAGCCGGTTCCCCCGCGGAGCCTTGTAAAACGGTACGCAGGGGGACATGACGCTTCCCATGGAATGGTTCCTGCTTCCTCTCCTCTTCCTTGCTTCCGCCTTTTTCTCGGCTTCGGAGACGGCGTTCTTCGCGCTCCGGCGCATCGATCTCCTGAAGTGGAAGGAGGAAGGGAACCGGATGGCGGGCGTGATCGGGAAGATGCTCGAGACGCCGAGCCGCCTGATCTCGACGCTTTTCATCGGCAACGAACTCATCAACGTCGCCATCTCCTCCCTCCTCGCCGCCCTTCTGATCCCGATCATCCCGGCGCACGGGGAGATCGTGGCGCTCGTCGCCGGGACCCTCGGGATCCTGATCCTGGGAGACATCACCCCCAAGTGCATTGTCTGGCCCAGGGCCAAGTCCTACTCCCTTTTCGCCGCCAGGCCGTTCCTCTTCTTTTCCCGCGTCGTGGCGCCGGTGCGCTTCCTGATGGAGAAGATGGCCGAAGGGATCCTGCACTTGCTGGGGGGAGGGCAGATCGCGGGAAAGAAGGGGGGGCTCACGGAGCGGGAATTCCGCTTTCTCGTGGACGTGGGAGAAGAGAACGGGACGCTCGACCCGGGGGAGAGGGAGCTCATCCACAACATCTTCGAGATGACCGATCAACGGGCGGGCGAGATCATGACCCCGCTCGCCGATGTGTTCATGGTGCCCGTCGACATCTCCCGCAGGGAACTCCTGACGCAGTTCCGAAGGTACCGCCGCTCGCGGATCCCCGTCTTCCAGGGGGACCGGAAGGAGATCATCGGTATCCTCTATCTGAGGGACCTGCTCCGCCCGGATGCGGAGGGAGAGAGAGACACGTCGCTTGCAGGACTGCTCAAGCCTCCCTTCGTCGTTCCCACCTCCAAGAAGCTTCCCCTGCTGTTGAGCGAATTCCAACGGCTCAAGGTGCACCTCGCGCTGGTCATCGACGAGTTCGGGGAGATCGTCGGGATCGTGACGCTGGAGGACGTGCTCGAGGAACTCTTCGGGGAGATCTGGGAAGAGCACGACATGGAGGAAAAGGAACTGGTGCCGCGGCCGGACGGCTCCTGTTGCGTCCTCGGAAAGATGCCCATCCATCGGTTCAACGACGCCTTCCTGGCAGACCTCCCGGACCAGGAGTGGGACACGGTGGCGGGATTGCTCCTCCACGAGTTCGGGAGGCTCCCCGGGAGGGGCGACTCGATTCTTCTCGGCTCCTTCCGGTTCACGGTGGAGAGGGTGAGCGGGATCCGGATCGTCGAGGTCGGCGTGCGCAGGATCGCGGAAGGGACACAGTGACAGACGTGGAACTCGTCCTCGCCATCTCGTTCTGTCTCCTGATGCAGGGGCTGTTCAACGGTGCGGAAATCATCCTCGTCTCCGTCGACCGCCACAAGCTTTCGGACCGCTCGCGCAGGGGGGAGCGAGGGGCAGCGACGGCCCTCAAGCTGCTCGAGCACCCGGACCGTGCGCTTGCCGCCACGCTTGCGGGGCAAAACATCTTCGTCGTCCTGGGAACCGTCCTCACCACGTCTTATTTTCTCCCGCACTATGGGGACAAGGCGGCGTGGATCGCCGTCGGCGTGATCTCCCCCCTGGTGATCCTCTTTGGAGGGGTCGTGCCCAAGAGCTTCGCCCAGCCGCGGGCAGACCGTCTGGCCGGCCCGGCCGCCCGGTTCATTTGGTTCTCCGGGATGGTGCTCTACCCGCTGGTGTCGGTCACGGCATTCATCGCGCGCATCCTGTCCCGCCCGTTCGGCGGAGTCCCCCCGCTCCACGGGATTGTTACGCGGGAGGAGCTTCGCCTCATCCTGCAGATGAGCCGTTCCGGGTCGGATCTGGAAGCCCACGAGCGGACGATGGTGCGGCGGGTGTTCCATTTCGGCGAGAAGACAGTCGGGGACATCTTCCGTCCCCTCGTCCACGTCGTGGCCCTCCCGGAGGAGGGCACCTGCCGGGACGCCGCCGTCCTTGCCTCCTTGAGCGGCCATTCCCGCTACCCGGTGTACCGGGACCGGATCGACCACGTCGTCGGGTTCCTCCACGTGATCGATACCGTGGGCGAACCGCCGGAAGCGCCGATCCTGCCGCTCATGCGGAAGGCCCTCTATGTCCCCGAGTTGATGCCGATCGACGAGCTGATGCGGAAGTTCCAGGCAGAGGGGACGTCGTTCGCCGTCGTCGTGGACGAGTACGGGGGCGTGACCGGGATCGTCACTGCCGAGGACGTTGTGGAGGAGGTCGTCGGGGAGATCGAGGATGAATACGACCAGAGGATGGAATATTATAAGAAAATATCCTCCGGCGAGTTTCTCGTTCCAGGCAGGCTGGAGGTGGGCAGGTTCGAGGAGGAGATGAGGATCTCCCTTCCGGACGGGGACTACTCGACGCTGGGGGGGATGCTCATCTCCCTTGCGGGACGGATTCCTGCGGAGGGGGAATCCTTCACCGTTCCGGGTGCCGAGTTTACCGTGGCGGCCGCTTCCGAACGTGCCGTGAAGGAGGTCCGGGTCCTAATCACGGGCCGACCGGCCAGCACCTCGGACAAGGAAGAGAAAGGGCCCGAAAGCGAATTCTAGGAGGTATCGGATTGACCGCGAGGATGCTGAAACAGTTGTTGCGTCAGGTTGCCGAGGGGAAGGCGTCGGTCGACTCCGCCTTCCGGAAAATCCAGTCCCTGCCGTTCGAAAGCCTCGGGATGGCAAGCGTCGATCACCACCGATCGATCCGCCAGGGAGTGCCGGAAGTGATCCTCGGGGAGGGGAAGACCGCCGCGCAGATCATAAGGATCGCACGCACCATGCGGAAGGCCGGCGCGGACGTACTCATCACCCGCCTCGACAGGGAGAAGCAAAAAGCGATCCGGAAGCAGTTCCGGAGGGGGAAGGTCTTTCCGGAGGCCCGGTGCGCGGTCATCCGGTCCGCCGGGGGGGAGGAGAACGGAAAGGGGAACATCCTCGTTGTCACTGCCGGCACGTCGGACATACCGGTTGCCGAGGAGGCTGCGGTGACGGCGGATTTCCTCGGGAATCGCGTGGAAAGACTCTACGATGTCGGCGTGGCGGGGATCCATCGCCTGCTGATGCAGAAAGAAGCGCTCTTTTCCGCGAGAGTGATCGTCGTGGTGGCCGGCATGGAGGGCGCCCTCGCCTCCGTGGTCGGAGGACTCACCGACAAGCCCGTCATCGCCGTTCCGACGAGCGTGGGCTACGGGGCGAGTTTCGGCGGAGTGGCCGCCCTGCTGGGGATGCTGAACTCCTGCGCACCCACGGTGGCCGTCGTCAACATCGACAACGGGTTCGGCGCCGGCGTCTTCTCCTCGGTGATCAACCGGCTCTAGGCGTCTCCTCCGCCGTCACGAAGCGCATGACCTCATTCCACCACGCATGATCTACGACATCGGGCCAGGAGTTGTGGTCTGCACCCGGCAACACCCACAACTTTTTCCTGCCTGAAAGGAGCTCGAACAACCGGCGTCCGTGTCTGGGCGGGATGACCTCATCGTTTTCCGCTACCGCCACCGCGACGGGACCGGCGTACCGGTTCAGGTTCCGGACGTTGTCATATCTGTCTTTGGTCAGCCATCTTGCCGGAAGGTACCAAAACACGGACTGCGCCACGTCGGGCAAGGTATCCCAGGGCGTAATCAGAACGACTCCGGCAACCGGGACCTTCCCCGAACCGGCCACTGCAGACGCCACGCCGCACCCCAGCGATTCGCCGAACAGAACCAGGGGGCCGCCGAACTGCTCGACCGCGGCACGGGCTGCCTCCACGGCAGCGGAAACAAAGGAGGCTTCCCGCAATTTGCCTGCACGTGCGCCGTAGCCGGGGTATTCAAAGAGGATCAATCGGTATCCGAGATGCGCCAGTTCCTTTCCGTAGAAGACGCGGTCCAGCGCCGAACCGGCGTTTCCGTGGCAAAGCAGGAACACGCCTTTCGACGGCCCGATGAGATCCTCCTGGACGATCCCGTGGTAATCGGGCGTGTCGTCCGGCCAGATACGGAAGCGGTACGCTTTCGCCCGGGCCTCTCCCGTCGCCAACGAATAGGTGTCGGGGAAATAGAGCATCTTTTCCTGCCAAAGGTATGTGAACAGGAGAAACGCGCAGTACCCCACGAAAGCGATGATTAGCAGCATCCACGGTCGGTCCGGCGAGATGGCGGTGAAACGCATCATGTTTTTTTTGCACTCCTGCTATTTCACCGGCAGCGAGAGAGCAAACTCCGCTCCGTTTGTTTCAGGAGATGAACTCTCTGATGATGCGAACTATGTCAGCCGGCGGTGCGCTGTTATGTCCCGGCACCCGATAGATTTCAAAGTTTGCCGCGACAAGGAGTGCGACAATCATTACGAACACAACCGTCAGCGCGAATCGGGCGGGGAACACCCGGAACAGGACCCAGGAGATTCCGGTTGCCCCCAGGTAGAGGAGGCCTCCGAAAATAACGACATGTGCCCACAATATTCCGAGCATCACAAAGCCTTCCCCGGTGAATTTCGGCAACGCCACCAGAAGGCCGTGGACTGCCATATAGAGTATGCAGAAGGTGGGAATCAATCCCCCGACGACCACCATATAGTACGGAACCGGCACGACGAGCAGGAAAACGGCGAACAACAGCCACTTCGGCCAGAGACGGGTGATGGTTGATGGGGGGCTCACAAGAGAGACTCCCTGTTATTGGCGGGGCAAATCCACCATGAGAATTTTCCCTCCATACCCGTGTACGGCATCGTGGGCACGGATCGATACGTTCCGAATGCCATCGTGCATCTTCACCCCTGACAGGCTTCGTGTGAACGGCTGTTCGTCAACGTGGGGGTGGTAGAGAGTTCTGGTTCCCAGAATCGAACCGTCGGGCGCCACAATATCCCACTTGTCGGCGTAGTGTTTCCATCCTTCGTCATGATGTGACACGGTAACGTGAAACTGATAGGTGCCTTCCCCTGTCTTTTCCACTTCCACGGAGGTGACGTCGGCCTCCCCGGCGTAGCAATGCACGCCGACAGACAGTCCCAATAGCATCATGAATGCCGCGGAGAGTCTCATATCGGAGGAGCCCCGATCAATACAAACATCCATGACCTCATGACAGGCATCTTCTGTTCTTCGACTGCCTTAAGTCTCTCACACACTCTCCGGTACCGGTAACTAAGGAGTCCGATACGCAAAAGAGCCTTGCCGGCAATTCCAGCGCATGGCTGTCATGATTTTCCGTTGGTACTGTCCGACACGTAGGATGCGTAAATGTTTTCCCCAACTTTCCCATAGAAGGAAAATGCGCTTTTCTCATCGCGTAATGAGATTTTTGTGACGTCATAACGAGCCGTCTGTTCCCGTGCACAACTGGAAACTTCGGACCATGGAATAAAAATGGGGCGGTGCAGATAACGGAACAGGAATATCACCGATAATCCCAGGCCGTGCGGACTCAATCGAACGATAACGCATCCTCCATATGCCACGGGGAATTTTCCGCTTCCGAGAGACATCCTTGCGAAATAATATTTCCTGGGATCCGTGATTTTTTTGTAGGGGAACCTTGCTGCGATCCTGTGCCATCCGCTTATTGTGGATAGCAATGCGCTGATAAACACCAATACTACAAAGATAACGATTGGAAGATGGAAAGGATTGTCCGTGATAGTTGTCGTCATTGCCGGCACGCCTGGTTCGAGCCTACCACGGGCGCCCCACCCCTGGGAACCATGGCCAACGCCGCCGTTTGATAGCGACGAAAGGGCTTGCCCATCCGCGTAAGCCTCGTGTCAGGCGGTTCGCAATTCAGGGAGCAACGGCGAAGGACAGCAGCAGGCCAAGTGTGAGGGCGAAGCCCGCCCACATCCGTAAAAAAACAGGATCTCGCGCAGACCACCAGTCGAGTATCTTGGTGAAGCGTTCGACTCCGAAGAAGGGCGTGACCAGTCCCGACACGAGGATGATGGCACCTGCGACGCGGACGGCTCCGGGTGCGCGTGATGCGGGTGCGGTGACGAAAAGGGCCGTGCCCAGGAGAACGCGAAAAACGGCCGCCCCGTAAAGTCCCGCCGGGCTTTGGAAGCGGCGGACGAGACCGAGAAGTTTCGTGGGTGAGACGACGCCCAGCGCTCCCACGGTGGCAACGAGGAGGCTTAAGACCAGAGCTACCAATGCCATGCGGCACTCCTTTTAACCCCGCAAACGCTCTGATTCACCGGTCTGTGCATCCGGGAAGAAAACGAATGTCCGCGGCATTCTGTCGTTAGCCGTCCTCTTCACCATTTTCCGCGCTGCGCCAACCGGCCATGATACGTTCACATTCCTGTTCCAGGCTTACATCGCCGCAAAGAACAATCCCTAAACCGCACCACGCATTCGAATGTCCCCTGCAGGCGTCCAGCAGGCGAAGGGTATCCTCCTGGTCGACCGGTTCCCCGTTGAGAAGAGATTTGATCACCGGTATCGCAGCAAGGACAACGGGCGTTGGCCTTTCCTGTTTAAAAATATCGAGTATGGCCAGATTGCACTCGGGACTTGCGTGGGATGCCCCAATGGCAAGCAGGTAGCCGACCATGAGCGAAGCGTTATCTGATATGGAGCAACCCATACGGGCGATCTCTTCGTACTCACGGTCGGTTTCGAAGTAAAAATGTTCATCGATGGCTTTGATGAACTCGCCCTCGTTCACGTTGGGATGCGGATCCATGCTGGCGGCCTCCTCTGAATTGAGAACTGGTAGTGGAAATTATAGCTTCCTATTACTTCGGTCGCACGGGAACCGCCAGGTTCCCGGTCATCGGCTTTCCTCCCGACGGGACCTGGCGCTCCGGTTCGGGATCGAAATCAATGCGTCGCCGATGAAAGGTGCAGCCCTGCCACCCCCAGGATGATGAGACCGATACTTGCAATCTTGAAGATGCTCGCGGATTCCTTGAAATAAAGAATGCCGATCAGGGTTACAAGGG
>Ga0255054_10002332_pt1 | contig 10906 bp, 8 predicted proteins | sample JV7_2_23_MG_FD_188634 | JGI IMG/M metagenome (GOLD analysis project Ga0255054, IMG submission 188634) | Seawater microbial communities from Jervis Inlet, British Columbia, Canada - JV7_2_23 | ecosystem: Environmental > Aquatic > Marine > Inlet | place: Canada: British Columbia | collected... | reverse complement strand
TTCGAATCGCAGTGAGGCATCGGTATGCATGCCATACGCGCGCGCTTTCCCCGCCATGAAATCCTGCGGCCAGAAGGCGGCTTCGAAAAACACGTCCTTCGTCCCGGCCGTTACGGCCGTGCTGAGCCCGCCCATAATGCCGGCGAGGCCGATCGCACCACTGTCATCGGCGATCACGAGAGTATCTGTATTGATCGCGACCTCTGTGTCATCGAGTAGCGTGACATTTTCGCCTTTTTTGGCCAGACGTGGCCGTATTGCCCCCTGTACCAGGCCCCCATCATAGGCGTGTAGCGGCTGACCCAATTCCAGCATCACGTAATTGGTGACATCGACGACCGGCGAAATGCCGCGCAAGCCTGCCCGGCGCAGCCGCTCGACCATCCACAACGGCGATTCTGCCGTGGGGTCGATATTACGAATCAGACGGCCTGCAAAACTCGGGCACCCTTCGGGCAGGGGAATTTCAACCGGCAAAATGTCTTTGATCGACGAATCGACCGGTACGACGTCGGTGCTTTTCAACTCGCAGCCTGTTTTCGCCGCGACCTCTCGGGCAATGCCGAGCACACTGAAGCAGTCTCCGCGGTTCGGCGTCAGGTCGAGATTGATCGCGGTGTCAGGGAGCTGAAGGAATTCCGTTAGCTTCATGCCAACCGGCGCGTCATCAGGTAAAGCGATAATGCCGTCAGACTCGTCCCCGAGACCGAGTTCGATCGCGGAGCACAGCATCCCGTTGGACGTGACACCGCGGATCTCCGTCTGACGCAACTCCACTCCGTTCGGCAATGTAACCCCGGGAACTGCGAGTGGGCTTTTCATGCCTTGCTTGACATTCGGCGCGCCACATACGACTTCGATGGTCTTCTTGCCGCCGGTGGATACTTCGCAGACGCTAAGGCGATCTGCGTCCGGATGCTTCGCTACGGTGACAACCTCGGCTACAACAACACCGTCAAGTTCTGTGCCCTCGATTGTGATGCCGTCGACCTCCAGGCCGAGCATCGTCAGTTCGTGTGCCAGTTCCGCAGTCTCGAGGTCGGGATCGACCCACTCGCGCAGCCAGGATTCTACTATCTTCATCGTCGCTACCTGAACTGCCGCAAAAAGCGCATATCGTTTTCGAAAAAGGTACGCAAATCGTCGACGCGATAGCGCAACATCGCGAGTCGTTCGATTCCCATGCCAAACGCGTAGCCCGTGAATTCTTCCGGATCGACATCCGCCGCTTCCAGGACGTTGGGATGCACCATCCCACAGCCGAGAATCTCGAGCCACTTGCCCTCTTCCCACAGCACGTCGACTTCGGCAGAGGGCTCAGTGAACGGGAAATAGGATGGACGAAAGCGCAATTCCGTCTTGCGCTCGAAAAAGGCCTCGACGAACTGATGCAAGACAGCTTTAAGGTGTGCAAACCCAATTCCCCGGTCGACGACGAGGCCTTCCACCTGGTGAAACATTGGCGTGTGGGTCTGATCTGAATCGCAGCGGTACACGCGACCCGGGGCAATGATCCGGATCGGAGCACCTTCCTCGACCATCGAGCGAATCTGAACCGGAGACGTGTGCGTTCTCAGCAGCTTGCCATCCGGAAAAAAGAAGGTGTCATGCATGGCCCGCGCCGGATGATCTGGCGGGAAGTTGAGCGCCGTGAAATTGTGAAAGTCGTCCTCGATCTCGGGGCCGGATCGTACGCCGAAGCCGGCGTTACGGAAAATTGTCTCGATCCGTGACATCGAACGAGATACCGGGTGCCGCCCGCCGACATAGTAGCCGCGACCGGGCAAGGTCACATCTACCGCATCGCGCGACAGCTTTTTCTCGAGCGCCGCAGACTCCAGCAGCTCGCGGCGCACATTGATGCGCCCCTGAACTTCCTGCTTGGCTTTGTTGATCTCCTGACCGGCAGCCGGACGCTCGTCAGCAGGCAATTGACTCAGCGACTTGAGTCTCGCCGTTAGCTCACCCTTCTTACCGAGGTAGGAAACCCGCACTGCGTCAAGCGCAGCCAGGTCATTTGCCGCGTCAATTTCAGAGGCGGCCGCCTCGACCAACTCACTCAGTGCCTGCATTTCCTGTTTCCCGGAGCCGGAGCATCACTCACCGCTCCGCCGTGACGAAATCAGCTGCTCTGCGCGAGGGCCGCTTTGGCCTGCTCGGCGATGGCGCCGAATGCCTCGGGATCGTGCACAGCGATGTCGGCCAGCACTTTGCGATCGACATCGATATTCGCAAGGTTCAGGCCGTTAATCAGGCGGCTGTACGACAGGTCGTGCAGTCGGGCCGCCGCGTTAATGCGCGTGATCCAAAGCGCACGGAACTGCCGTTTGCGCTGGCGCCGGTCACGGTAGGCATATTGCCCTGCCTTGATAACCGCCTGCTTGGCCGTCTTGAATAGTTTGCTGCGTGCGCCGTAATAGCCCTTCGCTTCGCCGAGGACCTTTTTATGGCGTGCTTTGGCGGTAACGCCACGTTTTACTCGTGCCATGTCTCAATCTCCTCTTAGCTGTACGGGAGCATGCGACGCACGCTCTTCACATCGGCGTCTGCGATTTGCTCGGTGCTGCCGAGGTGGCGCTTACGCTTCGATGGTTTCTTGGTAAGAATGTGATTGAGATGGGACTGGGCGCGCTTGAAGCCACCCTTACCCGTCCGGCGGAAGCGCTTGGCCGCGCCCCGGTTGGTTTTCATCTTCGACATTGTATTGTCTCCACTTTGTTGGCCATGCCACGTACCCGATTTCAATTCAAAATCCGGCCGCTGCAGGCGGGGACAGGGCTTACGCCCTTTCATTACTACTTAATGCTTCTTCGGTGACATCACCATGATCATTTGCCGCCCTTCCATCTGCGGCATCTGCTCGACGACACCATATTCTTCAAGGTCATCCCGGACCCTGGCCAGAAGCTTGGCACCCAAATCCTGGTGCGCCATCTCCCGGCCTCTGAACCTCAAGGTGATCTTGGTCTTGTCCCCGTTTTCGAGGAACGCCACGAGTTTCCGCAGCTTGACGTTGTAGTCACCCTCGTCCGTACCCGGACGAAACTTGATTTCCTTTACGTGTACGTGTTTTTGCTTGCGCTTTGCCGACTGAGCCTTTTTGTTCTGTTCGAACAGATATTTGCCGAAATCCATAATTCGGCAAACTGGTGGTTCGGCCGTGGGTGCAACTTCGACGAGGTCAAGTGACTCGCCGCGGGCCAGTTCTATCGCCGAAGCGACGTCCATGACCCCTTTTTGCTCGCCTTCGGAATCGATCACACGGACCTCGGCGGCATCAATTTCTTCATTGCGTCTTACGCGCTTTGTGACTGCGATTCCAGTTTCCTCCACAAACAAACAAGTGCCCCGCGAGGCCTGCCTTACAGCAGCAAACGCGGGAACGCGATTCTATATAGCCAGAGTACAAGAAACAACCGGGAAAACCCCGATTTTTGCAGAAGAATCAGGCATTTTGTTGCTAATGGGCAACGCTTGAGTGCCCTGTGGCAAGGTTATCGCAGGAAAGCTGGTGGGCGATGGTGGTCTCGAACCACCGACCTCCACGATGTCAACGTGGCGCTCTACCCCTGAGCTAATCGCCCTGCTGATAACTCGGTGCCCTCGCTTGAGTGCCCCTGAGCTAATCGCCCTACTACCGAAACCGTCCTCTGCCGAGGGCGGCTTACGATACTGAAGCCCATGCTGCGGCGCAAGACCCCTAGCCTGCCTTGAGGTCCGGCAGTCCGAGACCCTCCAGCCGGAGGCGACGAATCTCGTCCCTGAGTCTTGCAGCTTCCTCGAATTCCAGGTCCCGGGCGTGCCTGAGCATTTGTTTTTCGAGCTTCGCTGCCTTTTTCATCAGTTGCGCAGGAGACATGGCCTCATACGCCGTTGCGTCTTCAGCGACCTTGCGGCGAGCACCCTTCACTGACGGATACGCGGCTTCCATAATGTCAGCCACCTGCTTGACGATACTTACCGGTTTGATGCCGTGTTTTTTATTGTGGGCCAGTTGCCTGTCGCGCCGGCGACTGGTTTCCTCGATCGCTCGCTGCATCGATCCCGTCATGTTGTCTGCGTAAAGGATCGCCGTGCCGTGCACGTTGCGGGCGGCTCGACCGATGGTCTGAATCAGCGATCGATCCGATCGCAGGAAACCCTCCTTGTCGGCATCCAGGATGGCGACGAGCGACACTTCGGGCATGTCGAGGCCTTCGCGCAACAGATTGATGCCGACGAGTACGTCAAATGCGCCCAGCCGAAGGTCACGAATGATCTCGGTGCGTTCGACGGTGCCGATGTCGGAGTGCAGGTAGCGAACACGAACCTGGTGTTCACTCAGGTAGTCGGTGAGATCCTCAGCCATGCGTTTCGTTAGCGTCGTGATCAGTACGCGCTCATTGGCCACCACGCGTCGCCGGATTTCGGACAGTACGTCGTCGACCTGGGTCTTCGCGGGCCGAATCTCGACGTCCGGGTCAACGAGGCCGGTGGGTCGCACGAGCTGCTCAACCACGTTGTCGCGATGTTCGGTCTCATAGGCCCCGGGTGTTGCAGACGTATAAATGGTTTGCGGTGACAGGCTCTCGAATTCGTCAAAACGCAGCGGTCGGTTGTCGAGCGCCGACGGTAATCGGAAGCCGTATTCGACGAGTGTCTCCTTGCGAGAGCGGTCACCGCGGTACATGCCCCCCAGCTGCGGCACCGTGACGTGGCTTTCATCGATGACCAGGAGTGCATCGTCGGGCACGTAATCGAACAGACACGGCGGTGGCTCACCTTCCTCGCGGCCGGACAGGTAACGTGAGTAGTTTTCGATTCCAGAGCAATAGCCGAGCTCTTTTATCATCTCTAAATCAAATAAGGTTCGCTGCTCAAGTCGTTGAGCTTCAAGAAGTTTTTCACGCTTCCGCAAAGACTCAAGACGGTCCTTCAGCTCGACCCTGATCTCGTCACAGGCCTGCAGCAAGGTCTCGCGTGGCGTCACGTAATGCGTTTTCGGGAAGATCGTCAGCCTGGGCACTCGCCGAATGACCTCGCCAGTGAGAGGGTCGAAGTAGGACAGCGACTCAATTTCCTCGTCGAAGAGTTCGATGCGCACGGCATCTCGATCCGAATCGGCCGGGAAAACATCGATGATATCTCCCCGCACTCGATAGCAACCTTGCGAGAAATCCAGCTCATTGCGTCGGTACTGGAGCTCCGCGAGTCGTCTCAGGATGGTGCGCTGATCAATACGATCTCCGCGCACGAGATGCAGGACCATGCTGAAGTAGGCTTCCGGATCACCGAGTCCATAAATCGCTGAGACGGTGGCAACGATGATCGCGTCACGCCGCTCGATGAGCGCTTTGGTCGCCGACAGGCGCATCTGCTCGATGTGCTGATTGATCGAGGCGTCTTTCTCGATATAAGTGTCAGAGCTCGGGACGTAAGCCTCGGGCTGATAGTAATCGTAGTAGGAGACGAAATACTCGACCGCATTGCGTGGAAAGAACTCCCGCATCTCGCCGTACAGCTGCGCAGCCAGGGTCTTGTTCGGCGCCAGGATGATCGCGGGACGCTGCACACGTTCGATGACATTCGCCACCGTGTACGTTTTGCCGGAGCCGGTGACGCCAAGCAGAATTTGTCGCGCAAGGCCGTCACTCAGGCCTTCGACGAGACCGGAGATTGCCGATCCCTGGTCACCGGCTGGCTGGTAGCTCGAGACGAGTTTGAATTCGTCGCGATCATCTGCCTTCGACTTCTTGGGCAAGCTTGTCGTTTCACGTACCATTTGGCGTCCACTTGTCGGAGGCAACCAGTGAGTTTATCAGTTTCGTCACGCATGGCTCGGGTGAAGCCGTCGCCAACTAGCGCCACACTGGCGCTCGCCGCGGAATTACGTGCCGAGGGCCGGGACATCATCAGCCTGGGCGCCGGCGAACCCGATTTCGATACGCCTCAGCATATCAAGGACGCCGCCAATCAGGCGATCGCGAACGGCCAGACCAAGTACACGCCAATCGACGGCACGGCGACGCTCAAAGCAGCCATCCAACGCAAGTTCGTGCGTGACAACGGCCTGGATTACGAACTCTCGCAGATCATTGTGACGTCCGGCGCCAAACAGGCGCTCTTCAACCTCTGCCTCGGACTATTGGGGCCGCGTGACGAAGTCGTCATTCCTGCTCCATATTGGGTGTCCTATCCGGATATGGTCTTGCTCGCGGAAGCCGAACCCGTAGTGGTCGAAACGGGCATCGAACAGGACTTCAAGATGACGGCCTCACAGTTCGAGCAGGCTCTGAACGATAAGACCCGCCTGGTGATATTGAACAGCCCGAGCAACCCTACGGGCGCGAGCTACACACGGGCCGAATTGCAGGCGCTGGGAGCTGTTCTGGCAGCCTATCCTGACGTGGTCGTCGTCGCTGACGACATTTATGAGCATATCCATTGGGCCGACGAGCCGTTCGTGAGCTTTGCGACAGCCTGTCCTGAGCTCTTCGACCGGATCGTCACGACCAACGGTGTTTCGAAGGCGTACGCGATGACGGGCTGGCGCATCGGTTTTGCGGCCGGGCCAGGTGAACTGATTACGGCGATGAAAACCGTTCAGAGCCAGAGTACGTCGAACCCCTGCAGCGTGTCACAGGCGGCGGCTCAGGCCGCGCTGGATGGCGATCAGGGGCCTGTTGCAGAGATGTGTGCCGCTTACAAAACGCGCCATGATTTTGTCGTAGCGGCCCTGAATGCCCTGCCCGGTTTCGAATGCCGTGCCGGAGAAGGCACGTTCTACGCCTTCCCGCACGTCACCGACGCACTGCGGGCCCATGGGCTTCAAAGCGACGCGGAGTTGACCGAGCTGCTGATCAATGAGGCTGACGTTGCCTGTGTCCCGGGTACCGCCTTCGGTGCGCCCGGATACATGAGGATATCGTTCGCCAGTTCCATGGAAATGCTCGAGGAGGCACTCAATCGCATAAAACGGGTGCTCTCGGCTTGACTTCGCCGGGGGGCTGACCGAGAATCGCGGCCCTCGCGAGCGTGCGCGAATCCTCAAGGATTCCAGACAAATACCATTCCTCGGTAGCTCAGTTGGTAGAGCGGTTGACTGTTAATCAATTGGTCGCTGGTTCGAGTCCGGCCCGGGGAGCCAGACAGTGAAAAGCCCCCTACTTTGGGGGCTTTTTTCGCGTGGGCAGCCTAAAGTTTGTAATGTCTGCTTTTCCCGAAAACGGACGTTCCGGATACCTTACTCCTCGCCGGTGAGCCTCGTGTCGAAGACCCATTGAGGCGTACGCCCCTCGGTGACATATGGTTCAAGTGGTGGTCGTTTCGCGCCCGGCGGCGGCGGCGGTGCCGGAGCTGCCCAGGAAAGCAGGTCGGTCTTCGCCATTCGCGTGACGATCTGCTCCGGCGTCACGTTGATTACCATTAGGTCCTGCGCGATGACAACGGGGCCCGAGTATTCAGACGCAATGCCCTCGAATGCGGGGTCGATCGTGTAGTCATTCGTGAAAAAGTGCGTGCCTACGCCGAGCGCCGGCCTCGCTATGGCGAATATGCGCCCGAGCATGTCCGCCGGCGTATGCTCGTGCACCACGTTCTCTGCAATCTGCAGCGGCATGTTATTTTGTTTGGCGAATGTCGGCGCGTCGATAAAAAGTTCGTGGACAAAGACATCGACGCCGGCGGCCTGCTCTGCTTCGTACCGGGTCGGTACGCTATCCCCTGTGTAGGCCATCGAGAGGCCGTTCCACTCAAGGCGGTAACCCACAGCGCCCTCAAGGAGGTGATCGACGGGGAAGGCATAGATTTTGACGTCGTTCTCGTCATAGACCAGCGCAATGGTGTTCGACGCGGTGAACTGCCCGAAGTCGAACTCGTGTGGAATGAGCCGCATGCCTCCGCTGGGGATGATCCCTGTCTTGCTGCGTGTATGCCAGGCCGCTGCCTTTGAGACGTGTTCAGCGAAAGCGGCGACACCCAATTCGGGTGTGGAACCTGACGCCCCCCAGACATGCAAAGGGGTATTCCTGGCCCAGCCCATCGAATCCCAGAGGTTGAAGATTCCCCCGACGTGATCGAGATGCAGGTGGGTAACGAATAACTTGTCGAGCTGGGCAAGCGGAACTCGCAAGCTCCAGAGTGCGGGTACCGTGCCGCCACCAGCGTCGATGACGAATTTGTCGCCATTGCCGAGTTCCACGAGCCAGCTCGTCGAAGCCTGTCCGCGCCGGACTGGCGGGTTCCCCGAGCCGACGGCCGTGATCCTCATCTCGTTCGGCGCCAGCACTTCCTGTTCCGGCACGAAGTGCTCCGGATAGGTTTTCAGCGAGGCTCCTTCCTTCCTGACAACGACAGGCGTCTTGGTCAGCGGTTTGCCGCATAGCGGCACCGGGAAACCGTCCGGTGTCATCGTGCATTCTCGAGGAAAGCGGTAGTCCGAAGGCTGTTCTGCCAGTCCCGTATTTCCAACGAAAAGTGTGAGTAACGGCAGAATGAAAACCATCTTATTCTTCATTTTTACTTTCTCCGTTTAAATGGTGAGCGCGCCGAACAATCGTAATCGCGACCAATGTACCTAATCGCCCGATTTGGCCGCAAGCGGTTGGCTAACCCACCAGTAATTGGCGATGCCTGATCGCAAACGTATGTCTGCTTTGGGTCATTAGCGGTCGTTCACCGCGATATTACTCGAATGGCTGCTTTTAGGCGTATAGCGGACATTGGACCAACTCCAAATCGCGCCACATCTGTATGCACCACAGCACACTCCACGCACTGTGTGCAATGAAAAAGCACGGTTTCAGTGCACTGAGTGGCACTGGGTACCACAGGGTGTCAACTGTTAATCAATTGGTCGCTGGTTCGAGTCCGGCCCGGGGAGCCAAATTCAGAATAAGGCCTCAGCAATGAGGCCTTTTTTGTTATTGCGGTGATGCAAACACGCCGGACGGGTTGATTTAATACGCACGATCACCTCTGTCTGATCGCTCGGATTAGAGACTACACCCTGATACAGACCAGCCGCACCGAGCGGGCCCGGGGAGCCAGACGAGAAAAAAGCCCCCTCAATCAGGGGGCTTTTTTCGTGTACAAATGCGGTCGATAAGAAAAACCCGGCACGTGGCCGGGTCTTTCCGGAGTTTCTTGAGCTCAATCGATGGGTTGTGTAGGCGCAGGATTTATCCCTTCCAGTTTTCCTTCGATAAGCCAATCCGACGATAATCCGGTTGCCGGCTCACCACGGGGAGCGGTATCCCACTCCACACTGGTGCCCATGGGCCAAGACTCATGGTTAAAGGTGACTTCTCGCACTTCGATGTGATCCTTGGTTACATTGAAAATGGTCAAGTCATCCGCCATCGTCAAGGGACCATCATAGGTTGCGCGGACACGTTCGAATATTTCCAGCTCAATGTCGCGGTGGTTCCAGTAGTGATAGGCGACCGCCATACGTGGCTCTACCATAGACATCAGCTTGCCAAAACCTTCGGGTGGCGTATGGATCAGCGACGTTACCCAATAGGCCTGTTTATAGGGGAAGCCAGCGATACTCACCCACTGCTCCGGGGTAAAGAAACACTCATGCACCACGAGGTCTGCACCCTTGGCTTCCTTGGCGAACCATTTGTTTGGAAAACTATCGCCACCAAACACAAAACTCAAGCCGTTCCAGTCCAGACGATAGCTAACCGAACCATCACGAATATGGATGGCCGGAAACGACGTGACCTTCACGCCGTTTTCGTTGTAAACGACACCGGTTTTAGAAAAATCAAATTCATGGGCGACGATTTCACCACCGGCGTTCGGGAGAGTACCCGCCCGTGATGTGACATCCCATGCCCAGGCGGCACGAATATGATCGATATGCACCTTGGTACCGAGCTCAGGCGATGCGCCCGAGGGACCATAGACATGCAACGGATTGTAGCGGCCACCTATCCATCCCGCGATCCACAATGCGGCAACATCGCCGACATGATCGGAATGGAGGTGACTGGCAAATACCTTGTCTAACTTGCCGTAATCGGCCTCGAGGCCGGCAAGCCGATCAGTGGCGCCGGTACCTAAATCAAACAGGAAAGAGTCACCATTGCCGAGCTCTACCAGAAAAGATGCCGCGACATTACTGGGTGATTGATTCGGCATTCCGGTACCCAATGCGGTAACACGCATTTCATCCTTGCCCACTTTTTCTGTACCGGGGAAATAGGTGCGTGGATACTTGTCGTTCTTGATCTCTTGCGGGATGCGGCCAGACGGAACATTGATTCCATCAACTTTGTCGGGCTTGGCCAAAGCAGCACCAATAATTACGATTGGTAAACAAATGCTTGCGAGGACTATTACAGCTCTGTACTTCATCGTGAAGCCTCCCACTCTTATATTTGGTTATCTGGGAATTAGACGCAGTCTATCAGGTCACCGCAGGCCCACCAACCGCGTGCCAATGTCTACATTGGATCGGAATCGGCCATTGAACCGAATACAAATCGCGCCCTAAACGCGCCATATCTGTGTGGACCACAGCACACTCCACGCACTGTGTGGAACGAAAAAGCAAGGATTGAGTGCACTGAGTGGCACTGGGTACCACCGGGTGTCATCTGTTAATCAATTGGTCGCTGGTTCGAGTCCGGCCCGGGGAGCCAGACAATCAAAGGGTTGACAGAAATGTCAGCCCTTTTTCTTTGTCCAAGTTCTCTTAGGTAGCGTATAGGTAGCACGTAAAGACGTCCGCTTTTGACCCAAAGCGGACTTTCAATCGACCAATAAAACTATGTACTGACCGGCTGCTTTCGGCCATAAGCGGTCATCGCTTTCTAGGCGTTACCCCTCATTGACACGATTCTACCGTCGGCCCATAAAACCAAGTCACAACCGACAAAAGCAAACCTAGTCAAAGCTAGGGAAGGTTTAGTGATGC
>Ga0255054_10002329_pt1 | contig 10912 bp, 11 predicted proteins | sample JV7_2_23_MG_FD_188634 | JGI IMG/M metagenome (GOLD analysis project Ga0255054, IMG submission 188634) | Seawater microbial communities from Jervis Inlet, British Columbia, Canada - JV7_2_23 | ecosystem: Environmental > Aquatic > Marine > Inlet | place: Canada: British Columbia | collected... | reverse complement strand
CACATCGAGCTTTCATGGCGTTCCGACTTCAACCAGTATTTCGTTGAGCACATGGGATTTACCGGAGACGAACGGAGATCACGGCAGTCCCGGACACGTACCTTGCGGGGCAGGTGATGGAATCAGGACTGCGCATGTGGGGAGACCAAATCCCCCCAAAGGTGTTATAATGGGGCCGCATGACCAGGGTCGACATCTACCGGGGCTGGTGCAAGAGATGCGGCATATGCATCGCCTTCTGCCCCAAGCATGTCCTGGAAGCCGATCAGGATTCCTTCCCCACCGTGAAAGACCTTGAGCTATGCTCGGGCTGCAAACTCTGCGAGATGAGATGCCCGGATTTCGCCATAGCTGTAACAAGGGATGAAAAGCGCAAAGCAAGACCAAAAGCAAAATCCGATTCTTCTACAGGGTAACGAGGCCTGCGTCAAGGGCGCCCTCATGGCGGGATGCCGGTTCTACGCAGGCTATCCCATCACCCCTGCCACTGAGATAACCGAGGTGATGGCGAAGGACATGCCCGAGACCGGCGGAGTCTTTATCCAGATGGAGGATGAAATCGCAAGCATGGGTGCGGTCATCGGCGCCTCGCTCGCCGGTGCCAAGAGCATGACCGCCACAAGCGGGCCCGGCTTCTCGTTGATGCAGGAGCACATCGGGTATGCCTGCATGACCGAGGTTCCCTGTGTCGTCGTGGACGTGATGCGTGCCGGACCGAGCACAGGCCTTCCCACCCAGCCATCTCAAGGGGACGTCATGCAGGCACGCTGGGGAACTCACGGCGACCACTCCATAATAGTTCTCTGCCCTTCATCGGTGTACGAGTTCTTCGAACTCACGATACAGTCGTTCAACCTGTCGGAAAGATACCGAATACCCGTGATCCTGCTTGCAGACGAGATAGTGGCCCACATGAGGGAGGGAGTTGTGCTGCCTTCACGGAACGAGATCGAGATCGAGAACAGACCGAGACCGACCGTTCCACCGGAGTGGCACATCCCCTATGGCGACCCGGGCACTGGAGTCCCCCCCATGCCTGCCTTTGGCGAAGGGTATCGCTACCACGTCACAGGTCTGCACCACGACCTGAGGGGCTATCCCACCACCCGGAAGGATGAGGTCGAGGCCCTGATGAGACGCCTGTTCTCCAAGATATCCAATGATCTCGATCGCCTGCAATGGTTCGACTCATACTACACTGAAGATGCGGTCATAACCGTGGTGGCCTACGGCTGTGTTGCCCGGGCCGGGTTGCAGGCGGTGAGGGAAGCCCGGGCAAAGGGGCTGAAGGTGGGACTCATCAAACTCCAGGTCCTATGGCCGTTCATGCGGCGCACCGTAACAAGCATCCTCGACCGTTCTCAGAAGGTGCTAGTTCCGGAGATGAATGTCGGCCACATCTCCCGTGAGGTGAAGAGGGTCAACCGGGCCAACTGCGAGGTGTTGACCCTTAACAAGGTCGACGGAATGCCGATAACCCCGGGTGAGATACTGGAGATGCTAGAGGAGGTCTACCCGTGATAGAAACCAGCCACTTCATCCACAAGTATCTCCGCTCAAGCAAGAGGTTCCCGCATATCTGGTGTGCCGGGTGCGGCATCGGCATCTTCATGCAGGCACTCATGAGAGTTATCGACCGCCTTGGTTATAGCAAAGATGAAGTGGTTCTCGTATCGGGCATCGGTTGTTCCAGCCGTTTGCCTGTCTATGTAGACTTCAACACTCTTCACGCCACCCACGGCAGGGCCCTCACATTCGCCACGGGCGTGAAACTGGCCAACCCCCGCCTGAGGGTGATCACAATCATGGGCGACGGAGACGCTGTTTCCATCGGGGGGAACCACCTTATCCACGCCGCCAGGCGCAACGTCGAGATCGCCAGCTTCATAGTTAACAACCAGGTTTACGGGATGACCGGTGGCCAGTCTTCGCCCACCACCGCCTACGGCACCAAGACCACCTCCGCGCCTTTCGGAAACCTGGAGGCCGCCTTCGACGTATCCGGGTTGGTGCAGGCTGCCGGGGCGGCCTTCGTCGGCAGAACGAGCGTCTACCATATCCCGTTGATGGATCGCCTGATAGAGAAATCCCTTACTAAGAAAGGGTTCAGTATGGTCGAAGTGCTCGCCCAGTGTGTAACCTACTCAGGACGCTGGCTGGGTCTCAACTCCCCTGTCGACATGATGGCATGGCAGAGAGATAACTGCGTAACCGTGGAAAAGGCAAGTGAACTGAGCGAGGATGAACTCGCCGGAAAGACCACTATCGGCGTTCTTGTCGATCGTGAGAGGCCGTCCTACAATGAAGAGTATGCAAAGCTTACCGCAGGCAAACTCAAGGTATGAAATAAGGATAGCCGGATCCGGGGGCCAGGGCATAATCCTGGCCGGGGTAATGCTGGCCGAGGCCGCTATTCTGGATGGCAGATACGTTGCCCAGAGTCAGAACTACGGCCCTGAAGCCAGAGGAGGCAACTCGGTCTCCGAGGTCATTGTGAGCGATGCCGAGATCGACTATCCCCAGGCAGTGCACCTCGACCTGCTTGTCGCCCTCACGCAGGAGGCATGTGTCAAGAACCTGGCTGCCATGAAAGAAGGCGGCCTCGTTATTGCGGACTCAAGCCAGGTGCGCTGGGTTCCCTGGGACAGGGTAGCCCGCCTGCCCTTTCGGCAGATAGCCGGGGACATGGGTGAGCCCAGAGCAGTCAATATGGCCGCTCTCGGTGCGGTAGCCGCCCTCTGTCCTATCGTATCGGCCGATTCGCTGATCAAGGTCATGGCCAGGAGGCTCCCTGCATCGAAGGTGGAGGCAAACCGCAAGGCCTTTCACGAGGCCATGCAGGCAACCGACAGGGTGAAGGAGGGCCTTATCTCCCTCAGACCCAGGGACACCTTTGAACTCTGAGCCTGCCGGGCCTACCGGCACGCGTGATCTCGCTACCCCGGGCTATCATGATACACAGGACCATTGACAGACGCGCAGAGACAGGATGCCGTACACGCCGCGGCTCAGTCACATCAGCAATGGCCTCCGACGAATGGTATCCCGACACTCCGACAGCGGTACATCAGCCCATGTCGCAGTCAGGACTCCGGCATTGAAGGTTGACAGACGAAGCAGATTCGACACCATCTTTCACCCGAGAACAGTAGCCGTGATCGGAGCCTCCGATCATGACGGTTTCTCACAGGCCTTGATGGGCACAAAGCTAAGGGACCGTCTGTTCCTGGTCAACCCCAAGCACAGTCGACTCCATGGTAGGAAGTGCTACTCGAGTATTCTGGATATCGAGGATGAGATCGACTACGTTGTCATCGCGGTGCCGGCACCGAATGTCCCTAACGTGTTGACCGATTGCATCTCCAAAGGCGTGAAGACTGCCCACGTCTTCACGGCCGGCTTCAGCGAGACCGCCCTGCCGGAAAGGAAGACGCTCGAGGACGAAGTCAAGGAGATCGCCAACGACAGGATCAACCTCATCGGCCCCAACTGCATGGGTGTGCAGTGCCCGGAGTCCGGTCTGGCCTTCATCCCCGACGCATCGACCGAGCCGGGGTCGGTGGGAGTGATCTCTCAAAGCGGCACCTTCGCAGAGCAGTTCCTCTCCGTCGGCAAGCTGAGAAACGTGACGTTCAGCAAGGTCGTTAGCTACGGAAATGCCGTGGACCTGGACTGCCCCGACTTCCTCGAATACCTGGCACACGACCCCGAAACCAGTGTCATAGCCCTCTACATGGAGGGAACCCGGAACGGTGGCCGCCTCAGACAGACACTTGCGGAGGCAGCACGGGTGAAGCCGATAGTGGCACTTAAAGGAGGGGTAACCGCGGACGGCACACGTGCCGCAGCTTCTCACACCGGTTCGCTCGCCGGTTCGCCCGATACCTGGAGGGCGCTGTTCCGGCAGACAGGGGTGCTCCAGGTAGAAAGCTTTGATGAACTGCTCGACTCCACCCTGGCATTATCCTGCGCCCGACTGCCGGCAGGCAAGGGCACCGCTATCATCACCAACTCCGGTGGGTTCAGTGTGCTCGAGACCGACCTCTGCGTCAAGGCAGGACTGGAAGTACCCCGGTTCACGGAGGAAACGATGGCGCAACTGCGCAAGATGGTGCCTCTGGCGGGAACAAGTATCGGGAATCCCCTCGATGCCTGGCCCATATACTACAACCTGCCCGGGAAGCCGGGTACTCTCGCCGACGCCATCCGCATCCTGTCGCACGACCCGAACATTCACTCGATAGTGCTGCACTTCGACGAAGTCAGCTATCTGATGCGAATCCCTGGAGACAGGGTTGAGAGCCTCCTCAGTGAACTGATCCCGGTGATGGTCGAGGGATGCAGATATGCCCGGGACACCATGAGCAAGACCGTGATGGTCTGCGTCGCACTTGATGCGTACTCAGAGGATGAGGACGACAGAAGGTATCACCTGATGGCCAAGAAGGCCTTTGAAGCCGAATGCTTTCCTGTCTACCCGGCGCTCGGTCCATCGATTAAGGCTCTGCTCAACCTCTACAGGTGCAGCACGAGGCATAGCAGATCGTAGATCATCAGCGAGTCTTCAGGTGACTCGCAGTCCAGGCTGAACAGCACCCGCAACACCCGCATCAGGCCGTCCCGATCAGCTTCGCGGGCGACTAGTTTGACACCATAGCCGCAGGGTGCTAGAATTCCTCGTTGTCCATAGAGGTGAGAAGATTTACGCTGTAGTTGAGATAGCGGGCAAGCAGTACAAGGTGGCGCCAAAGCAGACCATAGAGGTTGAACGCCTCGGCGTGCCGGAGGGCGACGCCGTAGAGTTCGACAGAGTGCTGTTCATCGGAGGAGATGGCGATACGGTAGTCGGAGACCCGACAATCAAGGGAGCGCTGGTGAAAGCCACATCTCTGGGAGAGGCCAAGGGTGAAAAGACCATCGTGTTCAAATATAAGCCGAAGCGCCGGTACCGGAACAAGAGGGGACACCGCCAGATACACACGAAGATACAGATCAACGAGATAGTCAAGGGTTAAGGAGATCAAGCATGGCTCACAAGAAAGGCGGAGGCAGCACCAGATGCGGGAGGGATAGCCAGTCCAAGCGCTTGGGCGTAAAGAGGTTCGGGGGCGAGAAGGTACGCGCGGGCACGATAATCGTTCGCCAGCGCGGTACCCGCATGCTGCCCGGCAACAATGTCGGCGTGGGCAGGGACTACACCCTGTTTGCTCTGATAGACGGTCACGTCAAGTATGAGCCGGCAACCAGGTACAAGAAGAAGGTAAGCATCTACCAATGAAGGACAAGATTCACCCCAAGTATAACGAGGAGGCCACGGTGAGTTGCCTCTGCGGCAATACCTTCACCGTCGGTTCTGTCAGGCAGCAGATCAAGGTCGAAGTGTGCAGTCAGTGTCACCCGTTCTACACGGGCGAACAGAGAATAGTCGACTCCAGGGGAAGAGTCGAGAGGTTCAAGCAACGGTACAAGATGAAATGATCGCGGTCTGCCCGCCGCAACTGGCGACCGCGCACACTTGTATTATCTCAACCCCGGTACTCATCCGGTGCCGACGCTACCAGAGGCAGAGCTCAGATTCTCAGATCGTACGGTGTTCCCATCATGATGCTTCCCGCGGTGATGCTCGGCGCGCTGATGACCTATCCTATCCCACGGCCGTGGCAACAGGCGGCATGAGGCCCTGATGGCGAAACCATTTCACTACGGCGGCCAGGCAGTAATCGAGGGGGTCATGATGCTCGGCAAGAAAGGCCTGGCCATGTCTGTGCGTCAGCCCGATGGTCGATTGAACACCATCAAGCAACCGCTGGCCAGAATATACAGGGGGCGTCTCAGAGAGAAACCCCTCACAAGGGGGCTGATCTCTCTCAGCGAAACCATGGTCCTCGGCACCCGGGCACTGCTTCGCTCCGCTGAAATCGCAGCGGCTGAGGAGGGAGAAGAGAAGATACATCCCGCCCTGCTGGGGGGCACCGTGGCTCTGAGCTTTGCCTTTGCCGTTACTCTCTTCTTCCTCATCCCCCTTCTCGCCACCCGCTATCTTATCGATCCGTACATCAGTTCCGCCCTGTTGAGCGTCACCCTTGAGGGACTCTTCCGCATCGGCCTGTTCATCGCATATATCAGGTTGATAGGGCTCATACCCGATATCAGGCGCGTGTTTGCCTATCACGGCGCCGAGCACAAGACGATCAACGCGTATGAATCGGGTACCCCTCTCGAGGTCGAAGCGGTAAGGCACCACCCCACGGCACATGCCCGCTGTGGCACATCATTCATCGTGATCGTACTCATCATAGCCATACTGGTCTTTGCCCTCATAGATGTCCTGCTCGGTCGGCCGCCCCTGTGGATACGCATGCTGTCCCGCATAGCCCTCATCCCGCTTATCGCCGCCATTGGATATGAGGTGATGAAGTTCGGGGCCGGCCATGTCAGGAACACCCTGGTCCGCGTTCTCCTTGCTCCGGGCCTGATGCTGCAGTCTCTGACCACAAGGGAGCCTGATGATAGCCAGCTGGAGGCAGCCATATCGGCGCTCAACGAGGTCATCGCCATCGACACAGATACTGATGCGGGCAGCGCCGCAGAACAACCCGGCGAAGACGAATCAGACTCCCCGTAGAGCCCGGCACTCCTGCCGGCATCTGCCGTGCCGCGGGTTTGGCCGCTAGTAGCATCTCTGGCAGACACACAGGCAACACGCCAACCGCACATATTGCTGTCGTGGAGGTCTCCCCCACAGAGATGGTATGATATCGACCGGAAGCCTCTCACGTAAGGGCTTCCTGAAGAAAGGAGCGACCGCATGGACGTCATCGCAGCAATAAGAGCTCGTAAGAGCATAAGGAGTTTCAAGCCCGATCCTGTGCCCGGGGAGGTCCTCGAGCAGATACTGGAGACGGCGACCCGCGCCCCTTCCGCGATGAACACCCAGCCATGGGAGTTCACCGTGCTCACCGGCGATGTACTGGATCGTGTTCGGCGGGCCAACGTTGAACGACTCGGGTCAGGCACTCCGCCTAACCCTGAACATGAGGTAGTCGCCTGGCCGAAAGAGAGCATCTATCGCCAGCGGCAGGTCGAACTCGCCAAGCAGCTCTTCCGCGCCATGGACATACCTAGAGAGGACAAGGAGAGGCGGGCACAATGGACGGAACGCGGCTTTCGCTACTTCGATGCCCCGACAGCCATCATCATCTCCGCCGATCGATCTCTGAGCGAGTCCGGGCCGTTGTTGGACATCGGTGCCGCGATACAGACTATCTGCCTTGCCGCGCTGCACTTCGACCTCGGCACCTGCATCGAAGACCAGGGAACGATGTACCCCGACGTGCTGAGAGAGCACGCCCGTATACCCGACTCCAAGCGCATAATCATGGCCGTCGCCATCGGGTATCCCGACCAGGATTTTCCCGCGAACAGGGTAGAGAGCGACAGGGAGCCGGTAGGCAACATCACGACCTGGCTCGGCTTCGACTAGAGCGGCGTTGGTTGGCGTTGGGGCGGATCTTGTGTAAAGGCTAGGCCGTTCAATCACAGGCAGCCCCTCGTTCTCGTCCGTTCCACGGCAGGAGATCAGCGCTGAGGTTCTCGCCGGGCCGTCAGCAAACATCCCCTTCCGTTCACGCACCTCCATGCTGTCCTCCTGAATGTGAATATCGCCTCTATCTCTGCACTGCATATGCGCCTCAGCACAATGCTATGGTAAAACCGAGGTTTTGCTAGTACACTTTAGGTCGGGAGCGCGGCAAATCCACAACGGTAGCAAATATGGACCTGGAAAGAGAAGCGAGCTTAGTGAAGAAGGCACAGCGAGACCCCGCTGCCTTTGCCGAGTTGTACGACCATTACTATCCGAAGATATTCGGCTACGCGCTACGGCGAACCGCCAACCTCGAGGCTGCCCAGGACATCACTTCCGAGACCTTCTTCAAGGCATTGAGAAGCCTGTGGCGGTTCCGCTGGCGCAACATCTCATTCTCCTCGTGGCTCTTCAGAATCGCCAGCAACGAGACGGCACAGCATTTCAGACAGTCCGACTATAAGAAACCGGCATCGCTGGAGGCCCTGCAGGAACAGGGACTTGAGCCCGCGTCGCCCGACGACCCGCAGGGCGAACTCATCGAAGCACAGGAGGAACTCGACCGACACCGGGAATTCCGGCAGATACAGCAGAGGATTACCCGACTTCCCTCCAAGTACCAGGAGGTCATCGTGCTGAGATACTTCGAGCAAAGACAGCTGAAGGAGGTCGCCGAGATACTGGGCAAGAAAGAGGGAACGGTGAAATCCCTGCTCCACCGGGCCATCGAAAAGCTAAGAGAAACGGAGTAATGCAACCTTTTTCGACCATGAGCGTTATAGTGATAGAGGAAGTAACACATGAGAGAAGAAGACCTTATCAGGCAACTGGAAAGTCTGGAAACCCCGGACATCGAGCTAGCAGGGCACAGACAGGCATTGAGGGCGGCACTCATCAACTCCGACCGCTTCCAGAGGAGAACTCCCACGGGCTGGGCCAGAATACTGGCCCCGGTCGCTGCTGCAGCTGCCCTGATAGCATTCTTCGGATTCGTCAACCTCATACAGCCTGAACTGCACACAGCCCGGGCCATGGAAATCGCAAGGACCGATGCGCAGGTCCAGGCATTGATGACGGAGTACGGACTGGATATCGCAGAGGTGAAACTGCAGGACGGCGAGGCGTTTGTCCTGCTTGCCCCCCGGCTCGTCAGAGACGTTACTCACGAGATGGCTGATGAGCAGAAGACAGTCGATGACCCGGTATCCTACAGCAGGGTCTTTCCGATGCTGTCCCGCCCTTTCGACTGGATGCTGCCTTCTTCCACCGATGAGGGGGGAACACATATCGCTCCCTCGGCAGGGGATTTCCCCTCCGGCGAAGAGGGGCGTCTTCACTATTATGTCATCAAGATTGACCTGGCAGAGAAGACGGTCAGCGGATTCCTTGAAATCGACTATACGGCTGTGCTTCGGGAGATGGACTTCACAGAAGCGAACTTCGCCAAGTCTGCACTACCGGGGGATGTGGCCGGCGAGGAGCCGGCCCCCGACATGTAATACCCTGCCTGCGGATTGGACATAGACAGATACGTAATACAACGCGAGAAGCGAAAAGGAGATACTAAGAATGAGACACAGAACAGCGAAGTTCATTGTATGCATGTTGTTGGTGGCCGTCCTGCTGGTCACACTCCAGCACGTGGCCCACCGACCACCTCCTGTAGGCGCCGGCGAGATAGGTACGTTTTCCTCGTACGAAGAGCTGAAGCAGTTCGTAACAGCAAACGCAAAGGGGGGCTATGCGCCCTGGACCGCCTTCCCCCTGGCCCGGGCTGAGATGGCCTTTGACTCCGCGGGCTCCTCGGCACCCGACTACTCCGCCACGAACATCCAGGTTGCCGGAGTAGACGAAGCGGATATCGTCAAGACCGATGGCGAGTATCTCTACGTCGTCTCCGGTAACAGGACCATCATCGTGAAGGCGTACCCACCTCAGGAAGCCCAAGTCCTGTCTGAGGTCGAGGTACGGGGAGCGGTGCTCGGAATCTACATCAACAAGGACAGGCTGATCGTGTTCGAGGGAGGATGGCCTTACTACGGTGTAGATGTGCGCACGGCGCTCCCGGAAGATGGATCCGACGCGCCTTATGTGCCTTACATCCCGCGAACATCTGTTCTGGTATATGACATCTCAGATAGAGAGAACCCATCCTTGGAGAGGGAGTTTTCTGCCGAGGGTGACTACGTCAGTTCCAGGATGATCGGCGAGTACGTTTACGTGGTGATAAGCAAGCCGGTGTATGAGCAGAACGGTGAGCCTGACCTTCCCAGGATTGGCATTGATGGCGAAGAGAAGGAGATACCGGCCGAGGATATCTACTACTGCAACGTCTACGACCACTATTACATGTACACGAGTATTATCGCCGTAAACACCCAGGACGATGCCCAGGAGCCAACAGTCGAAACAATCATGCTTGGAGCCAGTAGCAATCTCTATGTCTCGCTGGAGAACATCTACCTGACCTTCCCGGTGTGGGGAAGGGACTGGAACTTCGAGAAAACCGCCGTCCACCGCATTCATATCGAGGGTGACCGGATAGAGTATGTCGCCAGCGGCGAGGTTCCCGGCATGGTGCTTAACCAGTTCTCCATGGACGAGTATGATGGCTACTTCAGGGTGGCGACCACCACCCACGGACAAACATCCCAGAATAACGTATACATTCTGAGTATGGCTCTGAACATTACCGGATCGCTGGAGGGCCTCGCTCCCGGGGAAACCATTTATTCAGCCAGGTTCATGGGCGAAAAAGGCTATCTGGTAACCTTCAAGCAGGTTGACCCGCTATTCGTGATAGACCTCAGTGACCCCCGTCACCCTGAGGAGCTCGGCTACTTAAAGGTGACCGGCTACTCAGGCTACCTCCATCCCTACGACGAGAACCACCTCATAGGGATAGGTAAGGAGACAACGGACGCTGGGGAATTTGCCTGGTATCAAGGAGTCAAGATGTCGCTCTTTGATGTCAGCGATTTCGCGAACCCGCAGGAGATACACAAGGAAATAATAGGGCACAGGGGCACTGATTCACCTGTCCTGTGGGACCACAAGGCGTTTCTCTTTGATAAGTCGAGGAACCTGATGGTGATACCTGTTTCGGTTGCCCGGATAGACCAGGCGGAATATCCTGACGGAGTTCCCTCCTGGGCCTGGGGCAGAACCGTCTGGCAGGGCGCCTACGTGTTCAACGTCACCCCGGAGGCAGGTTTAAGGCTCGAAGGCAGAATCACTCATATCGATGAGCTGCCCGACCCAGAAGAAAGCTACTACGACTGGTATCCCTTCTCGGTGAAGCGGTCGCTCCGCATAGGAGATGTTCTC
>Ga0255054_10002328_pt1 | contig 10912 bp, 8 predicted proteins | sample JV7_2_23_MG_FD_188634 | JGI IMG/M metagenome (GOLD analysis project Ga0255054, IMG submission 188634) | Seawater microbial communities from Jervis Inlet, British Columbia, Canada - JV7_2_23 | ecosystem: Environmental > Aquatic > Marine > Inlet | place: Canada: British Columbia | collected... | reverse complement strand
TGCTCGTTGCCGGAGATCAACTGTACGAGGGCCAGCCGGCGGTGTACGCGCTGGACGTCGGCATCCTGCCGAACGGGAACGTAGTGGTACTCGATTCGGGCAACCGGCGTCTGCTGCGATTCGGCTCTGACGGCGGGTACCTAGGTTCGCTGGGTGGGCCGGGGGAAGCGCCCGGGCAGTTCGTCACACCTTTGTTCCTCGAGGTGGCGGGCGATCGCATCTACGTTCTCGACTCGGGGCTCAACCGGGTGACCGAATTCGACAGCGCCGGCATCTTCCTGAGTCGCTTCGAGGTCGATCTGGCGGGGTTGGCGGGTACGACGCCGCTCTTCGCGGCGGGTGGTCAGGATCAACTGTATGTGGCGGCCGAGCCCGTGCCGTTCTTGGAGCAGATGCGGGATACCGGTCAGGCGGTGATCTATCGGATCAGGATGAGCGGCGCGATCGTCGATACGCTGGTGACGTTTCCACCTTCGACCTGGACACAGATCGAAACGTCGGAAGGCCGTTTCTCTTATGTTAAGCCGCGGTTGTCGCCGCTGCCGCGGTTGTCGGCAGAGCCGGGGGCCGTGGCCTTAAGCACTGGCGCCCGCTATTTGATCGACATCCGCTACCCATCTGGAGCGTTGGTACGGCGTGTAGCCCGTCAGTACGAGAACGTGGCGGTAACGCCGGAGATTCGTGACAGCGTGCTCGACGACCTGGAACAAGGTGGGAGGATTCCGCGGGCCGCTCTCGAAATGCTCTCCTTTGCCCCTGTGGTCCCCGCGATCGAGAATGTGGTTCTCGACGACCGGGGTCGCCTTTGGGTGGATGTATACTCCAGCGATCCTAGAAGGCGGGACATCTTCGACGCCGAGGGCCAGTTCCTAGGACCGCTATACTTGCCGCAGCCGCTGCGGCTGGAAGACGTGCGCGGTGACCAGGTCTGCGGTGTTATCAGTCAGGTCTCCGACCAAGCGGCCGTGGCGTGTTACCGTCTTAGCGGAGACAACGTCCCGTAGCGGGTAAGCAAGACCAGCCCGCTCGATTCAGCTGGTAATCTGCTCTCCGCGGAGGCGCTGCAGTGCGAGGCGCGCCAACTCTACGCGAGGCTGTAGGTGTGGGTAGTCAGCTCACCTCGTCGTAGCGGAAGCAATCGACGGTGTGGTCGTTGACCATGCCGGTGGCCTGCATGAACGCGTAACAGATCGTCGGCCCCACGAACTTGAAGCCGCGTTTCAGCAAATCCTTGCTCATAGCCTTCGATTCCGCTGTCTCGGCCGGTATCTCCTTGAGTGCGCGCCAGGCGTTCTTCATGGGAAGGCCATCAACGAAACGCCAGATATATGCATCGAAGCTGCCGAACTCTCTCTGCACCTCGAGGAACGACTTCGCGTTCTGGATCGTGGCGGCGACTTTAAGTTTGTTGCGAACGATGCCGGGGTTGGAGAGTAGCTCGGCCACCTTCTTCTGACCGTAGGTGGCGATCTTCCGCGCGTCGAATCCATCGAAGGCCTCGCTGTAGCTCCCCCGCTTCTTCAAGATCGTCTCCCAACTCAGGCCCGCCTGGGCGCCTTCCAGGATGAGGAATTCGAACAAGCGTCGGTCATCGCGGACGGGCACGCCCCACTCCTCGTCGTGGTAGGCGATTGAAAGGTTGCTGGTGGCCCAGTCACAGCGTTTCATCCGGGCTAACTCCTTTCGGGTCTGCCGCGTGGCCTGCTGGCCTGGTCTCATTAGGGCGGGCGCGCCGACGCGTCAAGCGCCGGAAGCCCGAGGCGGGAGATGACCGCCGGGCGGGGGGGCATTAGATTGGTGCGTCTGATGGCCGGCTTTATGGGCGGCCCGGGTTAGGAGGGACCCGCATGGGGCTTTTTGAAGGAAAGAAAGCGTTGATCTTCGGGGTGGCTAACGACCGCTCGATCGCTTGGGGTATTGCCCGGGCGCTGCACCGCGAGGGGTGCGAGCTGGCGTTCAGCTACGGAGCGCCGCCCTTGGAGAAGCGGGTGCGACCGCTGGCAGAGAGCGTGGGCGCGAAGTTTGTCGAGGAGTGCAACGTTGCTGACGACACGGCCATCAAGCACCTGTTCAAGAAGGTGGGGGAGACGTACGGTACCATCGATGTCATGGTTCACTCCATCGCCTTCGCCGACAAGACGGACTTGCAGGGCCGTTTCGTCGACACGAGCCGCGAGGGTTTCAAGATGGCTCTGGACATCAGCGCCTTCTCGCTAGTCGCTCTCACCCGAGCCGCCGAACCTCTGATGACAAACGGTGGCTCGATTCTCACGATGACGTATTACGGCTCGGTAAAGGTCGCGCCACAGTACAACGTCATGGGTGTAGCGAAGGCGGCGCTCGAAGCGTGCGTGCGCTACTTGGCCAGCGACCTTGGCCGCAAGGGCATCCGGGTAAACGCTATCTCCGCCGGGCCCATCCGGACGCTCGCCGCCTCCGGCGTGGGTGGGTTCAAGAAGATTCTCGGCTACTCCGAGCGTGCGGCGCCGCTCCGGACACTGGTCACGACCGAGGATGTGGGGAATACGGCGCTGTGGCTACTGAGCGACTGGAGTCGCGGCGTGACCGGCGAGGTGACCTACGTCGATGCTGGCTGGAACATCCTCGGGCTGACGGTTCCGCTGGAGGAGTTAGACAAAGGGAGCTAGCGGATGTGGTCGTCACCGAGACCATCGATCTTCAGACACGCGGCAACGCAGAGATGCTGGACATCACGGGCGAGGTAGCCGCGAAGGTACGAGAGAGCGGCGTCGCCTCCGGTATCGTGACCGTCTTCTGCCCCGGTTCGACCAGCGCCCTCACCACAATAGAATACGAATCAGGCGCGCTGTCCGATCTCGAGCGCGCCTTCGATGAGATCGCGCCGCCGGATCGAGATTACGCCCACAACCTGCGATGGGGCGACGGCAACGGACACTCCCATGTCCGCGCCGCTCTGCTAGGTCCTTCGCTCACGGTTCCCTTCGTCAACGGGGAGTTGCAGCTCGGGACCTGGCAGCAGATCACCTTCGTGGACTTCGACAACCGTTCCCGTTCGCGCCGCTTGGTGGTCCAGGTCATGGGGGAGTAGTTGGCGCGCCGGGAGCGACCGGTACGCGGGCTACTGCTATGACTGTTCCTTTAGCCACGCGCGCCAGGCGTGATCGAGTGCTTCGAGGTCGGCAGGAAGGTTCGGCAGGTTGAGGAGATGGTCGGGGTCTCGCGGGTTAGCCCGTAGCCTGCGGACGATCTCATCGATGGCAGCATCGCCACCGACTTCGTGGATGTAGGCGAGCAGGCTGTAAACTTGAGGGTAGTAGTACCCGCTGCCGTCGAAGTACTCGCCGGGATCCGGGTAGTCAACGTACTGCGTGTCCACGCTTACTCGGCCGTCAGCATCCTCCCGAATAGAGATCTTCATCAAGCGGTCAGAGTACTCTCTGCCCCAGACGACGGCGGGTCGGTCTGATTCACCCTCACGAGGGTGTTGGCCATATGCGATGTGCTGGGTAGGAGGGAGGCTCGAGCTGAAGATCCGCGCGATGGCCAATCGCTGATTTCGGAGGTGCGGCGGCTCCATCCAGATGGCGACGGCCTCCTCGAACCAATCCACCAAAGGTGTGGCGTACTCGTCGGGGATCGGGGGAGTCCAGTGCGTCGACAGGTGCTGCCAGACAAGCACATGGCCGATCTCATGAGGAAGCGACTCCTCCCACTGTTCGGCTACGTAAGCGTCGACTTCGGGACCGATCAGCCCGCCCAGCTTCGCGAACTGGCGAAGGTCATCGCTCGTATGCCAATGCAAAACCCACTCGGCCCGCGGGTCGTCCGTGTCGCCTGACAGGACGATCGTCACGCTGCGTGTAGACGTGCGAAACAGCTCCTCGAAGCGGGTCTGTGCCGCCTCGCAGGCTTGCATTGCGAAACGGGCATCCTGATCGCTTGTGGCACCGACGATCCGGCACGGTTCGCCGCCGGACGCGGCGAGGATGGTGGCGAGGAGGTAGTAGACGGTCACGCTCATTCTCGACCCACATGTGTTCTCAAAAGATGTCCGACTTCCACCGCATCTTGCTCCTCCACCATCATCCACACCTCGTTGTCAGCGTGGAGGAGGATCCCACCCGTATGAAAGAGTTGCTCGTTCTCGATGAAGTAGCCGAAATCGGTTTCTCCGGAGGCGCTCGAAATCAAACGGTTGGCTCACACATCTAGAGAATAACCAAGATACTCGAGCTTGACAGGGGCGCCGCGGCAAGGTAACGGGCGCTCACCTGCACTTCGAGGTGTGAGTCGATGGCGAGTACACCGATCCTACCCTTTTCGTGGCGGAGTGGCACGGCCAGCAAAGCAGCTTCCGAATGTGATCGATCCGGCCTAGTCCTCCTCGGCCTCCTCCACGATTCCGAGAATCTCGCGGGCCTGCTCGGCTACCTCGGGGGCGACGACGATCGACGCGCCCGGGAAGAGCGGGCCGTGCATCATGCCCTCCTGCGACTGGATGAGGTAGGGGATCCCTTCGTTCTCAAGCAGTCCTGCGGCGGCTTCCGCCTCCATTCTTGTCTTGAAGTTCGCTATCTCTACCAAGTCTTGCATGAATACCTCGTCTCGGCGTGAGGCGGGTCGACAACTATGCGGCCCGAGTATTGGCGGCAGCGACTCCCGTGGCCGATGTTACCCTGTCGCCGGTTCGGGTGTCAAACCTCCAGGACGGCCTCTACGTAAGGTCTGTTGAGCATCCGTTGATGCCGCTCTGCTACAGGCTGTTTCGTGCGACGCTCCGCTTGACTGGCGCATCTAATCTCGTGAGGTCAATGTTAGGCGTTTAGCCCCGTTGACCGGCCAACAGAAAGTTTCGGAAAGACTATGGTATTCAGCCGTCGCACCCTGAGTATCGTCTCCGCGGTCGTCATCTTGTCGGGCGCGCTGGGCGGGATCTACATGCGGTTACGCGCCCTGCAGGCGGAGGACGAGCCCGACGCCGCCGAGACGACAGATGAGGATCAGCCGGAGGTCGAGTCCGCCCAGAGCTTCGGGACAGGGATCGCCATTCCCGTCTCTGCCGCCGCGGTGCTGCGTGACACGTTCATCATCAATGTGTCGGCGGCGGGGCAGGCCCAGGCTTTCGCCCGCACGCTGCTTGCCGCCGAGGTGGAGGGTCCGGTGACGGAGGTCTTGGTGACGGAGGGCCAATATGTTCGCCGGGGGCAGGTCCTCGCCCGCATCGACCCGGAGCGTTACGCCTTCGAGTTGGAGAAGACGCGAGCATCGCTGGAAACGGCGGAAGCCCAGTTCGCCGAGCTCACGCTATTCGACGATGAGATCGAGGATGCGGAGCTGCGAGCTGAGCGGCGGCGCATGGCGCGAGCGAAGAGCGGACTGACATCGGCGGAAGTCGCGGTGCGGGAGGCCGAGCTAAACGTAGAGCGCGCTACGGTGCGGGCGCCGTTCGCCGGCGCCTTGGCGAACATGGCGATCGTGCCGGGTCAGCGTGTCCAGCAACGAGACTCCATCGCCGAGGTCGTGGATATATCGCGAGTCAAGATAGAGGTGCAGGCGCTGGAGACAGAGGTCCCGTTCTTGGAGAAGGGCCGCGACGCCAGCGTGATGCTCTCCGCATTTCCTGACAGAGTCCTGGCGGGCCAAGTTGCGTCAATCAACCCGGTCGTCGATCCGCGGACGCGAACCGCGCGTGTCACAGTGGTGCTGGCCAACCCCGACGGATCCGTGAAGCCGGGCATGTATGCGCGGGTACGGATCGCGGCGCGCCTGTACGCGAACCGCACGATGGTGCCGCGGAGCGCGTTGCTGGAGCGGGACAACCGCACGCTGGTGTTCGTCTTTGAGCCGGATGCCGAGGGCACCGCGCAGGGGACGGCGAAGTGGACCTATGTGACGACGGGTCTCGAGAACGAGGACTACTTCGAGATCATCGAAGGCGAGGGCACGACGATGCTGAAGCCGGGACAGGTCGTGCTGACGGAAGGCCACTACACGTTGATCCACGACGCGCATATCCGGGTGACGACAGATGATGCGGAGGGCTGAGGCGATGCGAAGATTGTGCTTAGTTACGGCGCTTCTCATCGGTGGGCCACTGCAGGCGCAGGTGCCCGATTCGCCGGCCATGCAGGATACGGTGCTGACGTTAACGGGTGCGAGCTCGCTGCTGCAGCAATACAACCCTGACTACAGAGCGGCGCTGGCTTCAGCTAACGCGATGGGCGAGGGTGTGTGGAGCGCCTGGGGCGCGATAATACCAACGGGGACGGCGCAGGCGAGTTTCGGGCGCAACGAGTTCACCACGCGAACCTTCGTGGATCCCGCCGGCGAGGCTCAGGAGTTGGAGGACCCGCTCACTAGCATTACGAAGACGGCGTCGGCGGGCCTCGTCTTCAACTGGCAGGTCTTTGACGGTGGCAGCAAGTTTTTCGACATCGGCGCTAGCAATGCCTCGGCGCGTGCGGCGGACTACGCCGCCATCGCGCGATTGGTGCAGCTACAGTCGCAAATGCACTCCCAGTACTACGAGGCGCTCAAGCAGCAGGAGCTGTCGCGGCTGTCTCATGACTTGCTTGCAGCACGGCAGCGTGACTTGGAGGTCACGCAGGCGCGATTCCGGATCGCATCAGCGCAGCAGACCGACGTCTTGCAGGCGGAGGTGCAGGTCGGCCAGAACGAGCTCGCGGTGCTGCGCTCCGAGCAAGCTGCCGAGGCCGCCAAGCGCGACCTCTCGGCGATGATCGGACTGGAAGAGGGGATGGACTACGAGCTACGAGACAGCGCAGCGATCTTTGACCCGTCAGCGCTCCGGCCTGTCGACTTGGTGAACGCGGCCCGGGCCTCGAGTCCAGAGCTGCTGAGATTGGATGAGGAGATCAGCGCAGCCAACCGACGACTGTGGTCGGCGCGGGGCACCTGGCTGCCGAACATATCGATCTCGCTCGCGCTTAGCCGGTCCGAGGTGTTGGGCCCCGAGGGCGACATCTTCAACACGGACCCCAGGAACTCGGGTAACAACCTACAGTTCGCATTCAGCTGGCCGCTGCTGGCAGGTTTCGAGAAGAAGTGGCGAACGGGACAAGAATCGGCCCGCCTACAAGAGGCGCGGCAGAACAAGGTCGCCGGCATTCTGACGACCGACAAGGAGATCAAGAACGCATACGACGCGTTGGTCACCGCCTTCCAGGCGGTTCAACTGCAGGAGCGCAACGTCCGACTGGCCCGCGAGTCGGTGCGACTGGCGACCGAACGCTACCGGATCGGAGCCATCTCATACATCGAGTTGCAGAACGCGACGAACCAGGCGACGGAAGCGGAGCGTGGGCTGATCGAGGCGCGCTACGATTTCATGCAAAGTTTCGCGCGACTGCAGGGCGCCGTCGGGCGACCGATCCAGATCCCGGGGCAATGAGAGACTGCCGCGGCCTTTCGCCGATGATTGACCGCTGAACCGATGGCGCTACCCGATCTTTCCATAAGACGGCCCGTGGCCACTGCGATGGCGTTTCTCGCCATAGTGCTGGTGGGCACTATCGCCTTCACGCGCCTGCCGGTGGACCTGCTGCCGGACGTCGCGTTCCCCACGTTGAGCGTTTGGACCCAATATCCGGAGGCCGGCCCGGCGGAAGTCGAACGATTCATCACCGAACCGATAGAGCGTGCTGTGACGCGAGTGCCGGGCGTGAAGTCGATCAACTCGGTGAGCCGGGAGGGCGCGTCGCAAGTCCAACTCCAGTTCCTCTGGGGCACCGACATGGACTTCGCGACGCTGAACGTGCGAGAGAAGTTGGATAACGTTCGCTATGACCTGCCTGAGCGAGCGGAGCGGCCGACGATCCTGCGGTCGGATCCTACCAGCGAGCCGGTGATCACCCTCGCCGCCACATCGGAATCCACCGATCTCTGGCAAATGAAGGAGCTATCAGAGAACGTCTACAAGCGGCGTCTGGAGCAGATCGACGGGGTGGCGCAGGCGGCGGTGGCCGGTGGGTTAGAGCGGGAGATCCACGTGAAGGTGGATCCGAATCGGCTGGAGGCGTTGGGCGTGACCATCGACCAGGTGTCGGTGGCGCTGGATGCGGCGAACTACAGCGCGCCGGGCGGGACGATCCGGCGTGGCCGCTACCGCTATGCGCTACGGGCGCTGGGTGAGTTCCAGACGGTGGCTGAGATCGGCGAGACGGTGGTGGGTCGCGGTGACGGTGGCGCGATCGTGCTATTGCGAGACGTGTCGGAGGTGGAGGACGGTTACGCCGACCGCGAGACGATCGCTCGCTACGACGGTCACGAGTCGGTGGGTCTGCTCCTATACAAGGAGGCTGGGGCCAACACGGTTCAGGTGGCCGAGCGGGTCGAGGAAGTTCTAGGCCAGCTGCGAGAAGAGTACCCGGAAATCGACTTGGCCATCGCAACGTCGCAGGCCGGGTTCATCCGTGACGCGATCACGAACGTGGTGCAGGCGCTTGCGCTGGGAGGCGTGCTCGCCTTTCTGGTGTTGTTCCTGTTTTTGCACGACGCGCGATACCCGCTAGCCATATCGTTGTCGATTCCTATCAGCGTGATCCTCACCTTCGCCCTGCTTTATCTGTTCGGCGTGAGCCTGAACATCATGAGCTTGGGCGGTTTGGCGCTGGGCGTCGGCATGCTGGTGGACAACTCGATCGTGGTGCTGGAGAACATCTTTCGGCACCGGGAACGTGGGGTAGGTGCGGCGGTGGCCGCTGCGTTGGGTGCGCGCGAAGTGCAGGCGGCGATCACGGCTTCGACGCTTACGACCATCGCGGTGTTTGGCCCGATTATCTACGTGAAGGGCGTGGCCGGCGAGCTGTTCAAGGACCTGTCCATCGCCGTCGCCGTGTCGCTGTTGGCTTCGCTGCTGGTGGCGCTGACGCTGTTGCCGATGATCGCGGCACGGATTGGCACCCCGGATACGAAGAAGGAGCTTGCGGAAGGGGAAACAGGTCGGATCATTCCACGCATCGGACGCTTCGCTCAAGAAGCACGTGAGCGATACGATGGCCGTGCCGGTTGGTGGCGTTGGCCTTCGATCCTCGTGCGCTGGATTGGTGCGGTAATCGGTTCGTTGTTGAAGACAGGCGGCGCGCTCGTCGTCGAATTGTTGAAGTTTTGGGGCGGCCTTATCGCACGGCCGCTGTCGGCGCTGGCGCAGCCGATTTTTCGGGCTTTCGACCGCGGGTTCGATCGTTTCGCGAGGCGCTATCACCGGCTGCTGGAGTGGGCGCTCGACAATCGCGGAGCCACGCTCACCGCTGCAGCGGTGGCGTTTGCGATCGCAGTACTACTCGGCAGCAGTCTGCCGCGCGACCTATTGCCGCGGGTGGACGAGGGCGCGTATCGGGCGCGGATCAACCTACCGCTGGGGACGCCGCTCGAGCGAACGGACGACGTGACCTCGCAGGTCGAGGTAGTGGCGCTTGGAGACGCCGCTACGGATGCGGCGTTCGCGCGTGTGGGTCGGGCGGAGGCAGCTGAGGTGACAGAGCGTGAGGCGACGGGTGTGAACACGGCGGCCCTGGATGTGCGGCTGAAGGAGGGCAACAGGACGGACGACGCTGTGCAACGGTTGCGGGCGGGGATCGGCGACTTGTTGAGCAGCGAGGCGCTGACCATCGAGACGGGCCGTAGCACGGAACTCGGTCGGGTACTCGGGTTGGGCGAGGCCGATATCGCCGTGCGAATTCGCAGCGATGACCTGGACGCGGCTCTCGACATAGCGCAGCAGGTCGAACGGCGGTTGAACGCGCTTCCGATGCTCACGGGTGTGCACACGGGGTTGTTGCGAGGTCAGCCGGAGATCGAGATAGAGATCGAGCGTGAGCGCGTGGCACGTCATGGGCTGACGGTGCGCGAGGTAGCGGACGCCATCGAGGCGTACATGCGGGGCCTGGTGGCGACGCGTTTCGTCGATTTCGACCGACGCATCGACGTATTGGTGCGACCGCCGGAGGACGTCCGCCGCGAGTTCAACAACCTGCTGCAGTTCCAGATCAGAGGTGTGCCGGTCCGCGAATTGATAATCTGGCGCGAGACGCTGGCGCCGGTGGAGGTACTGCGTGACGGTCAGGGTCGTGTGGTGCCGGTCTACGCCGACGTCACGAGTGGTGGCTTGGACGCGGCGGTGAGCTCGATCCAGTCGGCGCTGGTAGATGTCGAGTTGCCGTCGCGGATGCGTTACGAGGTCGGCGGGGTGAACGAGGAGATGCGGGAGTCATTCCGATCTTTGGCGTTGGCGTTCGCGCTCGCCCTGGCGCTCGTCTTCATGATCCTCGCCGCTCAATTCGAGTCCGTGGTCCATCCCTTCACCATCATGCTGGCCGTTCCGCTGGCGGCGATCGGAGCGGTCATTGCGCTGATGGCCGCCCGCGACGGTGTGAACGTGATGAGCCTGATCGGCTTCGTGATTCTGGTGGGGATCGTGGTGAACGACGCCATCATTAAGGTGGACTTCATCAATCAGTATCGGCGCGAGGGTGCGTCGTTGCGGGATGCGATCCTCGAGGCCGGGCGCGTGAGGTTGCGGCCGATCATCATGACGACGGCGACGACGGTGCTGGGTCTGACGCCACTCGCGTTGGGGCTGGGTGCGGGAGCCGACTTGCGGGCTCCGCTGGCGGTGGCGGTGATCGGCGGCTTGATCTCGGCCACGTTGCTGACCCTGGTCATCGTGCCTGTGATTTATGCGAGCCTGGAGAGCCTGCGCGGGCTCGCGGGTTCGGAGGCGTCGTGATCCGCCTGTCGATCAACCGGCCGACGACGATCGCGATGGTCTACATCGCTATCGCGGCCGTGGGCATCGCTTCGTTCACCGCCATTCCCGTCGAACTGCTTCCCGATGTCGACTACCCGCAGCTCAACATCGACACGAATTGGCCCGGCGCATCGCCGGAGGTCGTGGAGTCGTTTCTCACGG
>Ga0255054_10002327_pt1 | contig 10915 bp, 6 predicted proteins | sample JV7_2_23_MG_FD_188634 | JGI IMG/M metagenome (GOLD analysis project Ga0255054, IMG submission 188634) | Seawater microbial communities from Jervis Inlet, British Columbia, Canada - JV7_2_23 | ecosystem: Environmental > Aquatic > Marine > Inlet | place: Canada: British Columbia | collected... | reverse complement strand
CAAAGGTGGCGATCCTCTCCGTTTGGTAGAGGTAATCGGATTCCCCCGCATCGTAAGATCTGTTGTACCGGTCCTCAGGGAAGGCGATCAACCACTCTTCGGGGATGGGGTAGAGGTAATCAGCAGTCCCTGTTATCCGGCTCAGGTATTCAGGATCCATCTTTCGAACGTCCCGGGTAGGCATCAGGTAAGCGTGGCCATCGTAGGATCGGCCCCTGATCCAGATCTCATCTCCGTCCTTGATCACCTCGTAACGGTGCGTCTCCCGGAACAGGTACAGGTTGGGGAAGGAATATTCGGAGATAGGGATCTCGATGGCTCGGAGACGGTCGTGGAAAAGGGGGTGATGGTGGAGGGCGAGGGGCTGGGAATTCATAGCATATTCTATAGCACGGAGTGGGTGAGAGGGGGAGAGGGGAGAGGGAGAAAAACCTGTATCGGAGTATCGGGGTAACGGTGTGTCGGGGAAAAAGCAGTGAACGGTGATCGGTGAAACTTAAGAAAACCGCTTGACGCAGAGACCCTTCGACAGGCTCAGGGCAGGCACGGAGACACGGAGACACGGAGACACGGTGACGCGGGGAGGAGGGAAAATTGAGAATTGCGAATTGAGGATTATTTTGATTTTAATTCGGAATTTTCAATTCGGAATCCGGAATTTTCAATCCTACTGGATTCTGGATTCTGTATTCTGGGATCTGAAATTCCTTTGAAAGGGGAGATAAAATGAATTTCAGATCCCATACCACCCTCGGCCGCACCGGCCTTTCCGTCAGCCGCCTCGGGTTCGGGGCATCCTACCTGGCTCCGGCTGAAGCTCTCGAGAAAGCTTTCCACGAGCGGGGTGTCAACTACTTCCTGTGGGGTTCGGGACGGCGTGCCCCCATGCGCGACGCCCTGAGGAACCTGGTTCGGTCTCAAAGGGATCGGGTTGTGATCGCCTTCCAAACGTACAATAAGGACGGACTGTTCATGCGTCACTTCCACGAGAAGGGACTTCGGAGGCTGGGTGTCGACCACGTGGACCTACTCCTGCTCAGTTGGATGAGGGGCATACCCAGGGGCCGCATGCTGGATACGGCCTTAAAGCTCAAGGAGGAGGGAAAGGTGAGGTACCTGGGCATTTCTACCCACAACCGCCCTCTCGCGGGCCGCATCGCCGCTGATCCCGACAGCCCCATAGACGCCGTGATGATCCGCTACAACGCTGCCCACGTCGGCGCGGAGCAAGACCTGTTTCCCCATATCCCCGAAAGCAATGCCCCCGGTATCATTGCTTTCACAGCGACCCGTTGGGGGCAGCTGGTGAACCCCAAAAAGATGCCTCCAGGGGAGGAACCCCTCACCGCGGCCGACTGCTACCGGTTCGCCCTGTCCAATCTCCACGTGGACGTGTGCATGACCGGCCCGAAAACGGCAGACGAACTGGAGGGCGGCATGAAGGCCCTGGACCTGGGACCGCTGTCCGGGGAGGAGATGGAGAGGGTGCGGAGGATCGGGAAGTATGTGTATGGGAAATAAGGTGTGCGATTACGAATTGAGAATTGAGGATTGAGAATTCTGAGGACAAAAAACCAGGATGCTGACTCTCGATCCTCAATTTTCAATCGATAATACTCAAATTTAAATTCTCAATTCATCCCCTTTCTTCTTGATCCTTTTTGCTTGATATAGGTATCAAAACGGTTACAAATTGTTTTGTAAAAAAAAACGTTACAATTTTCAAAATTGTATACAAAAAACGTGAAAAAAAGTTGCAATATATGAAAAGAGTATGTTACTGTTCACTTTCAGAGCGAGTTGTAGTTATTTTTCACATTACAGTTTTGGCTGTTTGTGGGTCAATACTGCGCCTCTGAAGATGAGCGGTGATGCGCCCTATTATGGGAAAAGTGTTTAAGCCAGCGCTTTAGTGAGGACTGTCTTTGCGGGGTTTTTGGAAGGTGTTGTGCCTAAGCATGGGGACAATTGACAACCCCAGCTTTAAACAGGGAGATAAGCGGAGATAAATTAGGGAGAGAAACTAGGGAGAGAAAAGGAGCTTAGCTATGAAGATTGTGAATACGTTGAAATTAGTGTTTTTGATTGGCCTGCTGGCACTGAGCATGGGCCTGTATGGCTGCGCAGGTAGTGATGGCAGTGATGGCAGTGACGGCGCTGATGGTGAACCCGCCGTCACCACCGACGAAACCTGTAATGTCTGTCACTCCACTGACAGGATTGCCGATATCGACGATAGGCATACTATCGTTGCACTGGAAAAGCCGGAGGTCGTGGATATCGTCGTCAGTCGTAGTGCCGCCGATACTCTGACCGTTTTCTTCTCTGTTATAGATGCCAGCGGCAGCTCTCTTGAAGGCATCATGGACGCTCCGGGCGATGCTGGTAATACCCGCGTCTACATGGCCGACATCGTTCCGGCCGGCACCGTCACAGGAAACGCCCCCCAGACCACCTGGGATACCGACTACCTCGAGAGGTGGGCCAGGGAAAGTGGGGACGACGCGGGGGTTATCGCAACGGATCTTGGCAATGGTGACTATTCCTTCCAGATGGCAGCAACCCCAGCCTACATCGGAAGCGCCAGTGGCGATGCCCCCGATGGGGACCTGAACCACACGCAGCGGGTTTACGTCCGGGCTGACGCCCGCGACATCGTGGGCTTTAACCGCACCATGGGTGTCGCGGACTTCACCATGCCTACCGCTGGCGCAGACACAGGTATTATCACTGCTACCACCCGCACCATCGTCGATGCTTTGGCCTGTATCTCCTGCCATAACGACCCGTTAGAGAGAGCAGCCCACGGCGGCGGCTATCAGAGCCCGCAAGTCTGTAACATGTGTCACAGCCCCATCGGTGTCTATGGCGACGAGATGCAGGCCGACCTGGTTTGGATGGCTTCCCTCGTCCACAAGATCCACGCGGCGATCGACATACCGGCCTTCCCGACCCGCATCCACGGTAACGGCTATGTTGACGTGACCTTCCCTCAGCCAATCGCCGACTGCGAAGTCTGTCATTTCGACAACGGCCAGGATATGGCTGATGCGTGGAACACCAACCCGACAATGGAAGTCTGCGGCACCTGCCACACTGCTGTTGATTTTGGGACCGGCACCGGCCATGTTGGCGGAGCTCAAGCCAACAATAACAACTGTTCCGGCTGCCATGGTTCGGCCAGCATTATTGGCTACCACGCAGACGCCCTGGTGCCAGCTGCTGCTGACACTCCAGAATTCGATGTGACCATCACCATGACCGCTCCGGCCGATACCAGTAATTCTTACTATGTTGCCGGTGATGCTCCCATTGTTACCGTAACGCTGGCCGCTATTGACGACACCAGTATCACCACAAACTATGATGCCGCAGGAGACGCAGAGGGTGACCGCGATGGCAATCTGTCAGAAGCCGGCCTGCGTGTCTATGGACCTCGCGCACACTTCATGCCAGTGCTGACCGCAGCCGCAGCAGAGGGTTCACAGTCTAACAACCTCCTCAACGATGCTGATGATGCACAGGTCTTAACCGACGCGACTGGCTTCAAATACCAGCTGAGCGCCATTCCGCCTACCATGGCTGCCGGTACTTACATGGTCCGCTTCGAAGGCGGCGATTATGGTGCAATAGCTGACACCAACTATCAAACGATGTCTACTGCTGTTATCAGCTTCCAGATAGGCACCACAACGGTAGAAGCCAAGGTTGCTGGTGACTGCATAACTTGCCATGGCGACACCCGCATGCACCTTTCGGGCGCTCATCCGCACAACGCCGCGTTTGATACAGACGAGTGCAGCGCCTGCCATGACTACTCGGGCAACTACGGCACGGCACTTGTGCAGCGTGTGCATGCTGTCCACTCCGAAAGCGAACTAGGAGCCGATGGCCACAATCGTGCATGGGAAGAGATCACCTTCCCGCAGAACCAGGGTTCCTGCCAGGCCTGCCATACTTCAGGTGTGGAAACCTACGGAGACTTCAGTGGCGATCGTACCCAGGCCTGTACGGGTTGCCACGGTGACAACGCCGGTATGAAGGATCATGCGCTGCAGAATGGTGGTGGTTCCTTCTAAGCATGCGTAAGCATGTTTGATCTTCAGGCTCACGTGCGGGCCTTGCGGCCCGCACATCAGATCACTAAACCCGCTTCTTCGGAAGCGGGTTTTTTTTGTGCGCCCGGCAGGGCGCATCCACTTGGAGGTGCAAGTCCTTTGCAGGCCCAATAGGGGAAACTGTTAGCCCAACGGCAATGGGTTGCCTGAGTACTGATAGGCAGGGTCGCATTGCGAAAAGTGTCATTTTCCCTTTCCTCACGGATCAATGACTTTCATTGCCGCCCATTGATCAGGTCGCCCCATCCGGGGCGCAATGGTGCGGAGAGGCCCGGCGGGAATCCGGTCTTTTAGTTGATCTGGGTGTTGATTTAGGGGTTGATTTGGGTTGTAATCTGCCTATAATATTGGTGATCTTCTAGGGAAGGGTTGATTGGAGCCTATCGCCGTTCCATTATCGCATCAGGAGGGGGACCGCATTTCCTTAAGGTCTCCAATCTTTGGTAACTTTGACAGGTCCGCAAAAAGTCCGGGCGGGACTTTGTGCTCCACGGAAAGGGAAAAGTGTCATTTTCCCTTTCCTCACGGATCGATGACCTGCGTTGCCGGTCATCTACCCGGGCGCCCCGCCCGGGGCGCGTTGATGATAGACTCGTAGAAGAGACTTTCTGCGAGTTTGGCAAACTTAGATTTCTGGGATATCCCGGAGACACTCAACCACCGGGCGCGCCGCGGTGCAGAATGCCGGCGCCCGCAACGTCTCTTCAGGGGGAATCATGCGAACAGTCACATGCTATTGCGGTTGGTTTCTTGGCCTCATACTTCTTGTGGGCCTTCTGTCTGCCCATTCCGTCGGCGCGGCGACCCGGATCGAATCAGATACCATTTTCAGGGTGTTCCAGCGGGACACAGCAGCGGAAGAGGATGCGACAGTTTTTCCCGTTTACGAGTACCTGCAGATCGATACCGGTGAACTGGAGGACTACGGTGTGTCCTTCCACCTGTACGGCTGGGGGCGCGCCGATCTTGTCGACAGCGAATATTTCGAGGACCCCACCGCGGGTGAACTGCTCTACGGCTACGTCGAATATCGCGCCGATGCCAACCAGTACGGCTTGAGGCTTGGCCGGCAGCATGTTTTCGAGGGCGTGGCCAACGAGACAGTCGACGGTTTGCGCCTGAGCGGGAACCTTGGTGACTATTTCTCGCTGTCGGTCTACGGCGGCCAGCCGGTGGGACTCAATGCGGTGCAAGGCAGCGACGGCGACAGCATTGTCGGCGGACGTCTGGCCCATCACAACGGTTCAAAATACGAGATCGGGGTCTCCTTCAAAGCCAGCGAAAATGACGGCGAGACAGCCGAAGAGATGATGGGCGTGGACCTGGCTCTCTCGCTGCCCAGCGATCTCAGGCTGTCCGGTTACTCCACCTACAACCAGGAAAGCGAAGACTGGGCGGAGCAGTCGTGGGAACTGCGTGTGCCGTTGGGCCGTTTTACGCTCAAACCGTATTATCAGCAGTTTTCCTATGAGGATTATTTTGCCGCCGGCGCCAATGCTGTCAATCCCTTCCTTTTGCTGGCGCAATCCACGGAAGAGCTGACCGCCTACGGCGTCGATGCCCTTTACCAGTACAACTCCAGCTGGAACTTCGGCTGTAAGGTGAAACAGTATGCGTACGATGAGCTTGACGCGGCCCAGACCTACAGTGTCCTGGCCGCCTGGCAGGGAGAGAATCGGACCCAGTACGGTGCGGAGATCGGCCGCACAGCGGCCGGTGACACGGCCGACAACGATTACACCCTGGTGCGGGTGTATGGTTACAGTGAAGCCGCGGGCGGCCGGTTAGGTATGGACTTTTTAAGCGGGGATGTGCTGCTGGCTCAATACGATGAAGAGATCTACGGTACAGACAGCTCGGTGTTCGCCTCCTTTGGCGGGGGCAAACGCTTCATGGGTGACGCCCTGTCGGTCAAACTGTCCGGCGATTACAGCCAGGACCCGTATTTCGATAAAGATATTCGCGGCACCTTGACAGTGTCTTACAACTTCGCCCAATAGGGAGAGTTCCCCGGTTCTGACAGGAGATAGAAACGATGGCGAAAAAGAGGATTATTTTTTCCATTCTGACCTTGCTGACTATCCTGCTGCTGGTGGCGGCCTGCACCGGGCTGCAGAGTAAGTATGAGCCCCCAGCCAGGCATCCGAGTGCCGAGGATCTTGATGAGCAGCCGAAGGTCTGCACCAATTGTCATGATGCCCGCGGCGAATATGTGGCCTACGAGAACTATGTCCACACGGCGGACTGGGGCCTGAATCACCGCAGGCAGGCTTACCAGGGTGAGGCGATCTGCGCCATGTGCCACCAGACCAGCTTCTGCAGCGACTGCCACGCAACGGGGATCGAGTTGAAACCGTCGCTCAAGAACCAGTCCGAGACCTATCGCCCCATGCAGCACCGCGGCGATTACCTGAGCCGCCACCGCATCGACGGGAAAATGGACCCGACCTCATGCTTCCGCTGCCACGGCAACCCGAAATCAGCCGAAACCTGCGTGCGCTGTCACGGCTAGCCGGGAACGAGGAGAAAATTATGCGTAGACTGGCATTTTTGTTTTTTATTACTTCGGTTTTTATGCTGAGCGCCTGTGCTGAGCCCAATCCAGACGCAGGGAGCCACCTAATGGACGGCAGCTTCCTTGACGGCACCGTGCACGGTCCTGTCGCCAAGCAGGACCTGACCTTCTGCCAGGCCTGTCATGGCGAAACGGGCGGGCCCGGCGACAACCCGCGCTTCAACGTCGGCATCAATTCAGCGGGCGGCAACGGGTGCGAAAACGTGGGCTGCCATGATCAGGTTGCAAACCTCGCCCATCCGCAGGATTGGGCCGGGGTGAACAGCACCTTCCACTATTCGGCCGGGAGCGTTCAGCAGGCCTGTACCCTCTGCCACGGCGCGGACCTGGACGGGGTCGGCGGCGTCGGGACGAGCTGCCTGGGATGCCATGATGACCCGGTGAACGCGTCTACCCTCGACTGTATCTTCTGTCACGACTATCCGCCCGATGGGTCTGCAGATCTGGAAGTCCCAAATGGGGTTGATCATTCGGCTATAACAACGACACTTGCCTGGACCGCTCATTCTGAATGTTCCACCTGCCACGGCATGAGCGAGTTGGCGGCGGGCGGCGCTTTCGACCCGGCCGCCAACTATAACCTTTTCGACAAGTCCACGGACACCATCGGCGATCACTGGGACGGCAATATCCAGATGAATGGTGACGTTGGATACAGCGATACGAACTACGGCTGTGACAGCGCCGGGTGTCACCTCAACGACCCCGTTCACCAGCTGCCCAACTCTTCCGGGCTTACTGTCGTCCTCGAGGGTTACGGCACGGGGGCTGTACCTCACCCCTTAGACGGCAGTTTCCTAGACGGCAGCGTACACGGACCTGAGGCCAAGCAGGACCTGACGGTCTGCCAGGGATGTCACGGTGAAGCGGGCGGGCCCGGTTCCAGCCCGCGTTTCAATTTAGGGATCAGTTCGGCGGGCGGCAATGGCTGTGAGAGCTGTCACGGGGTCAACCTTGCCCATCCGCTGAACTGGGCCGGTGCGAACAGCACCTTCCACTATTCGGCGGGAAACGTCCAGAATGCCTGCACCCTGTGTCACGGAGCGAGCCTGGACGGCGATGTGGGCATCGGTAGCCCGAGCTGCCTGCAGTGCCACAACGATACTACCGCCTTCACCCTCGACTGCACAGCCTGCCACAACTATCCACCCGACGGAACGCCGCACGCGGGGACCATCAACGGGGTCGACCATTCGAGTGTCCCCTCTGGCCCGCACAATGATTGCACCCTGTGCCACGGCATGAGTGAATCCGCGGCGGGCGGCGGCTTCGAGCCGGCCACGAACTACACTTTGTTTGACTACGGTACGGACACTATCGGATATCACTGGGACGGCAGTATCCAGATGAATGATGATGTCAATTATAATGAGGCGACCTACGGCTGTCTTTACTGTCACGCTGATGACCCGCAGCACGAGCTGTCCGACTCCGGTCTTCCCGTCGTCCTGGGAAATTTTGGTTTATGAGTGTTTTCCCTTCTTCCGGGATGTCGACAATGATGCGCCGGAACTTTGAATAAGAACGCTCCCTATACAGCATGAAAAAGGCCGGGACATATGTCCCGGCCTTTTTTTCAGGGATCGGTGGTAGATCAGAACCCAGAACGCAGAACACAGAATAAGATCAAAAGCTCCGGGTCATAAACCTGGAACCTGGAACGTGGAACCTGGAACTCCCCCTCGGCAGGCTCGGGGCATGGCAGCCACAGGTTGGCTGGCAGGGCAAAATTAATAGGGATGAAGGGGATGGGGATAAGGATAGTCCAATGGCCAATGTCCAATGTCCAACGGGGAGAGCGTGTTGAGCCCAGTCGTCGCAAGCCAGGATCACCTCCATTTTTGTCATTGCGAGGAGTCCCGAGTCCCGCCCTCGGCGGGATCGAGGGACGACGACGCAATCTCGCCGCCGCGGGATCGCTTAACACCTAACTAAAGTTCCACTCCTTAACTTTCCCCTCCCTTGAGGGGAGGGGACCAAGTCACGCCATGGGCGTGACCACCTCGGTCCTCCCCCCTCAGCAGACACTTTCCCCCTCACCCCGGCCCTCTCCCACGGCGGGGAGAGGGAGAGTATGGAACTGGACTATTGGTAAGGGGAGGAAGAATAGTGAAGTGAACTATATTAGAGTTCGCGATGACAGGGGTAGATAATGGTTTGAGATCTGAGATGGTTTACCGATCACCTGATTCTACTAATCACTAATCACCAATTACGGTGTTTTTCTCCGACACCCCGTCACACGGTAATCCCGATACAGGTTTTTCCTCCCCGCGTCGCCGCGTCCCCGTGTCTCCGTGTCCGGTGCCTTTTCCTGTTCTTTCCCCGTTACACCCATACCCCCATACTCCCTTACATTCTCCTGTTCTTCAGGTACCCCTTCTTCTGGGTTCTCTCCACGTACTGGCACGCCTGCTGCGAGAGGGCCAAGATCTTCTCGGGCTTGGTCTTCTCCCCATGGGCGGACACGGCGGCGCCGATTGACAGGGCGTAGTCATCCCCGAACTGCTGTGTGAAGGAGCTTATCAGTCGATCGGCATAGTTATCGACCAGAGAAGCGTAGGTCAGGATAACGAACTCTCCCTGGGGCCGACTCTGGATGAAAGTGTCCTCCACCCCACCACTGCCAAGAGCCTGGATCATGACCTCCTCTATATCGTTTAAAGCTTCCACCGAGTATATATCGTCGGCTTCCTTCCCGTTGTCGCCCGGATTGACGTGGACAGTGAGGACCCCGACAGTTTTTCCTTCAGCGATGCGGTTGGCCAGTTCGTTTGTAAACTCCTCGTCACCGGGATGCCAGGCGGTAATGCCCCGCTGTGGGCTGATAAGACCCTGGCTAGGCAGGGAAAAACGAAAAGAGGTTGTTTCATTCGGTGTGCTCTGTACCGAAATAGTACCACCGTGCTGCTCGACGATCTCCTTGGTCAATGATAGCCCGAGGCCGGTACCTTTTACATCCTGATCGTCTTCCTCTCCGTCGTCCAATATCCCCCTGAAGAAACGCTTGAATACGAGGGGAACCTCTTCTTTAGGGATTCCAGGCCCGTTGTCCCTTACCTCATAAACGGTGTGACCTTCTGAGGTGTCCAGGCTGATGTCGATATGAACGCCCGAACCTCCATAATTGATAGCGTTTCCGATAAGGTTGACCAGCGCCTGCTCTATTCTGTCCTGGTCGGCGATGAGGTGAGGGAGGTTGTGATCACAGTGAAGGCGTACCATGGCCTTGCCTGCTTCCGCCTGTGGTTTAAGAAGTTGTACGGCATTTTCAACGACCACCAAAGGATCGAACGGTTCCTTGGTCAGGGATAGCTGTCCTGACTCAAGGCGGGCCAGGTCGAGGAAGTTGTTTATGAGGCGGTTGAGCCTCATGCTCTCATTGTTGATGATGTGAAGATACCGCTCAAGGGAATCCGGGATTTCGTTGCTCCTGAGCAGGTAGTCGGAGAACCCCTGGATCGAAGTGAGGGGGGTGCGCAGTTCGTGAGATACAGTGGTGATCAGTTCCGTCTTGAGGTGATCGAGTCGCTGGATCTGGACTCGATCAAAGATCCCTTCAAGCAGTAGTCCGGTGAATTGTGTCAATATGGCCTGCTGCAGTCTCTGAATCTCCAGAGCATCCGCGGCCATGTCAGGAATGGCTGAAAGGACCAGGCCGAACAGGTCGTGTCTCGGAGGCAGTAGGCTTCTTACTAGCCGCAACTCTGCTTTCTGTACCATGTCCCAGGCAAAACCCAGTTCGATAAGCCGTTCGTTGTCCTGATACGGGGGATGAAGGGAGGAAGCAGTCAGGGATTGGTACAACGAGTAACCTGATCTGAAGTCCATGACCGACATATTGATGCCGCCCTCTGAACCAAGGGTACTTGCCCAGGCCCTGTTGTTTCCCATCTCTCCGATGAGGATCATATGGGAGTGAGGACCCATAGCTATGTTTAAGGCCCGGATGGCTGCCGGCACCAGTCCCGATTCGATATCCGTAGAGTCTGACTGAAGTTCCTGGAGAGCCGACAGAAGAGATGTCGTGGAGTTGTAATGATTAACCAGTCTCTCTCTCTGACTGAGGTTCTCCATCCCCATTCCGACCTGGAGCGCCAGGGATTGGAGAGTACGCAGGTTCTCTTCTGTGAAACCCTCGTTCATGGTGGTGTCGGTGACGTTCATGACGCCCAGCAGCCGCCCCCGACTTTTTAAGGGGACGCTGATGAACGATTTAGTG
>Ga0255054_10002324_pt1 | contig 10924 bp, 6 predicted proteins | sample JV7_2_23_MG_FD_188634 | JGI IMG/M metagenome (GOLD analysis project Ga0255054, IMG submission 188634) | Seawater microbial communities from Jervis Inlet, British Columbia, Canada - JV7_2_23 | ecosystem: Environmental > Aquatic > Marine > Inlet | place: Canada: British Columbia | collected... | reverse complement strand
ACGGGGTTTCAGATGATCGGCGGGTTTCAGTCTCCTGGAAGCATGATCGGAGCGGTAAAGGGAGCCACAGAGGAGGATGTCCTAATTTTGAAAGGAATGGATGGGCAGATATATATGCTGGTCGGGGAGGGGAGTTCAAGAAATTGGTATGAACTGGACTCAAAGCCTGATACAGCACTTGATCTTGATTACTCTAAAAAAACATCAAATCCAGCGGGGTAAATTATGTCATACGGAAAATTTGAAACAAATCCTTTTGATTTCACGAAAAAGAAGAAATCACCAGCAACGGCCAATGTCGGTCCAGGGTTTGATCCCTCTATTACCGGTGGGATTTCTCCTGAAAAGGCCCTTGAATTCACAAAGGCGGGAGGACCGAAGCAACCGAATATTATCCAGAAAGGTGCAGGACCGGCCTTTGCCGGACTGGAAGCTGGAAGTATAGGATCCGTCAAGGACACAAAGAGTGCCATTGCAAGGGTTGGTATGGCAACCGCCACAGGTGCCGCTACTGGCGCTTTAATCGGTTCTGCGGCCGGGGGGATAGGCGCTGTGCCTGGTGCTGCCATTGGTGGGGGACTTGCTTTGCTCACCTCTTCCCTGGACGCATGGTTACAGGTATCAGGGGAAAATAAGAGAAGGCGGGAGCAGGATAAGTTGATGGCAGAAATTGATGCCAAGAACGCAAAATTGGAAGCCCAGAGAAGGATGGATTCCCGGGCTGTTATTAAATATGACCGGCAAAAAGCTGAACAGCAAAGAGCTTTTGAAGCCTCCAAAGAAAAGAAAAAAAGAATCGCAGAATTCGTAAATTCAAATCAGACTCTCAGAGACCGATATTTAAAAACGGGGATAACTCATGGCTAAATTATTCGACACAGACGCAATGCGTTTACAGGAAACGGAACGCAGGAACACCAGACAACCGCTAGATGCCGGTGGTACGTCCAGGAGGGCGCTTCAGGCCGGGGGGATAGCAACTGATGTGACACAGAAACAAGCGGTCCAGGAGCGCGCACGATACTTCCAGGAGATTCTCGATGGTGGAGTAGAGACCGCCAGTCAGTTCTGGAATGAACTGGAAGATGAGCAGAAGACCCGGGTTCCTGATCCGCAGGCGTTTGGTACTGATCAGAAGAGTCTGTTATCCTGGTGGCAGATGGCCCTCGGTGAAAAGGACTTCCAGGCCAGTAAGGAAGCGGGAGGTCAGGAATTTGAAGAAGCCGGGAAGACCTTGTATGACACCAGGCAGATAGGCGGGAAGGAATTGCTGGAAACAAAGAAGCCCGCCAAGGTACGGGAGCCCAAAAGATTTCCTCAAACGGAAACAGAACGTCAAAGGTGGGAACTCTGGAAGAAAGAGCATGGAATCAAACCTGAGAGAGCCCCTTCTTCAGCCGGCATGAATATCCACGAAGAGAGGGAACGGGCAAAATTCCGTATTTCTGAAGTTGAAGGAGATATCGAGCGGCAGCAGGAATATGTCAACAACCTGAAAAAAGCCGCATTCAACACTACTTTCATCAAAAAGGATATGATCGGGAACACAACTGAAGTCACTATTGTTGATGAGAAGGACCGCAGGGCCAAACTTGAGGCCGCTCAGAAGGAAATGTCTTCACTGAGAAAGGAACTGAGGGATGCAAAGAGTATTGCCCGGGTTTCTCCCGGTCGGAAACCAAAGCCGAAACCCGATGAACCCGGAGTGGATAAGAATAAAATCCTCCAGGACCTTCAGGACAGGTTAAAAAAAATCGATGAGGCAATCGCCGCTGAAAAAGACAAAAAGAAAAAATGACCTTTGAGGAACAAGTAGCGGATCTGGAATTCCGTATCCAGACAAAGGAGTTGGAATTCAATCTCTTGAAGAAAGAGAATTACCTGGATTCCCTCCGGTCCGCTCCGGAAGAGGAAGTGGTAGAACCTCCTGAAGAAACCCCGCTGTTTACTCTCGGCACCCCCATCTATTCAGAAGAGACCATCGAGAAGGCGCCGGAACACCCGGAAACTCCGGAACAGAAAATCTTCCAACCTGGAACCCCTATCTTTGATTTACCCAAAGAAGATAAATACGCGGAAATGCGTCCAGACTGGGCATCCAAAGGTAAGGAAATAACGGAAATGCAGGGAGCCGCTATTGGTGAGGATGTGCTTTCCCCTCAAGATTTTGCTGAAAGGGACTTTGCGGAGGCAGAAGGGAAGGGACTTTCCCGGGGAGCTTTAAAACAAATCCGTTCCGCATGGCAAGTCCTGTCCTCCGTGTCAATCCATAAGTTGACGAATGCATACCGGAAGGGGGGATTGACCGATGAGGAAAGAAAAGGTCTCGATTATTTAAGCCGGTATGCAGAACTGGAAGCAGAAAAAGAAGAGGGCCTAACCAGGAAGGCCAAAGAGGAGCAGGCGGGAATCAGCGTAACAGACGTTCCGGCGCCCATGGGGCAGAATTATGTCCTGTGGTCCCAGATGGTTGAGAAGGAAAAATTAAGCGAAAAAGACCTGGAAGACATATACCTGGAAATGAATCCGGAAGTCGCTGAAATGCTGGCGTATAAAAAGCCGGAGAAACAGAAAGAGAGTGAAGCCGATTTTTACCAGTTTTTAAGGAGAAGGCTGCGGGAAAATATTGCAGAGGGCAATGAGAAAGGAGTCGCTTATTATGAAAATTCACTAAAACGGTATGAAGAAAAGATTGATGAACCAGAAAAAGTAAAGAGGGATATCCGGTATGAAATTAAGCAACTGATAAAAGATGAGGGCAAAGAGCTTACCATGGAGGACCTGTGGAAAAAGGCAAAGGAAGTGCCCTGGAGTGAAACAGCGGAGGAATTCTTTTTCGGTTCGATTGAGGATCTTCCTCTCTGGGTTGCCGGTTTTGGTGGAATAAAGAAATTCAAGAGCGTTTTTTCCCTTTTAAAGAAGACCAAAAAAGGGAAGCAGATGACCTATATGCGGGACTTTTTGAGACACAACCCGGATATACACAGGACCCTTCTGAAGAATATTGATAAACTCCCCAAAAAGGGTCAGAAATTTATCCAGCAGAGTTTGAAGAGTGTCGGTCCCAAATCTGTCCTGCCGGCCGCAGCAGATTATTCTGCAGAGGTCGCGGTCTTCCTTACTCCCGAAGTACTCAGAACTGGGGAAATGCCTTCTTTTGAGGAGTATGTCGCAATGGGACTGGTGGTGGCTGGCTTCAGGATGGCCCGGAAATCCTATAACAAAGCAAAGACCATTTTAAGAGAACGCAGGGTCCGGGCTCAGAGAACCCAACAGCAGGGACCTGCAGAAGGAATGTCCTCCTCTTTCTTTGATGAGGGTTTTGAACCGGGTGTGGCCCCGGAGCCGGGATTGAGGGGAATGGAGGGCAGAAAACCTTTACAAATCAAATCTGACCTGGAGAAAAGAACCTTTACAGATATATTAAAAGACTCCAAATCAACAAAAATCGCAGAAAAGAATATAGATGTAAAGACTTCACTGGATAATATCAGCAAACAAAGGTATAGTAAAAATGTCGAGTACGAGTTCACCGAAGAGGGAATTCCAATAACAATCAGCGGAAGGAAGCAATTAGATGACTACGGATATTTCCACTACCCAGAAAAAGACGCCGAAGGGAACCTCATCGAGTACGAACCCGGGGCGAGTATCACTATTACGCCTGACGGCAAAAGGAAAATCCTGGTCAATAGTGAATCACTTACGGGCCTTACTGGGGGTATCGACCACGAAACAAGCCACGCAGTCTATGAAGCCCTAAAAGAAGAGGTCGCGGCCTTCCCCGGATCCCAGAACAAGGCATTATGGGACAGAATCCAGGCATGGGAAGATGGCGTTAGATACGAAGCACAACTGCAGGGATACGACATTCCTGATGAAACGGAGTTGTGGCCTACTGTATACCAGTTCCAGACCTCCGGCGCCACGGAAGGGAATGCGGATTTGGCCGCTCTTGTCCGGGCCCCTGATGACCTGGTAAAAGATTGGTCAGAGATAACCGGTCTCGGCCGGCAGTCGGTCCTCCCGGAGACAATCCAGATCAAGTCCCTTCAGAAACAGCTTGATACGAAAATCGTTGAAGCTGAAGAACTGGGCATTGATGTTGAACAATTCAAGGCGCCCACCGAAACCCCTGGATATTTCGATATGAAAGAGGGATTGAAGATTAAATTCATGCGGAAGGGGAAATCTGAAGAAGAAGCCCTTGCCGCCGCGGAAGATGTTCTTAAAAGGACATCACCGGAGGACCAGGAACTTTTCACCGAACTTGCCTCCCAGGAACGCAGGAAGGCTGAAATCGACAATCTGACAGGGTTTAAGACCCGGGACTGGGCAGAACGCAATGATAAGTTGATGGACGGTTTTGACAGTGAGGGCCGGCCGAAACGGGTTGTGGTGGATGGTCTGCAGATAATGGTCGATATGGACAGTTTTGGGATACCGAATAAAAAACATGGGCAATTAATGGGAGATCAGGTGTTGTCCGAATTTGGCCTGAAAATGAGGAAAAAGATAGGAGATCGGGCAGATATCATCAGAATCGGGGGTGAAGAAACTACTATACTCCCACATTCTATGTCGGACAAAGAACCTATATTAAAAGGGTTGGAAGCTCTCCGGCTTGAATTTAAGAAGGAAATATTCGCAGGAGGCGAGTGGACGAACCAGTCTTTCTCAGCTGGAGTCGGTGACACATTTGAAGCCGCTGATGTTCAGATGAACCTGGCGAAGAAAGCAGGAAAAGACAGAATCTTTGAAGGAGGCAAGCAGTATGGCAAAACTGAACTCGATACCAAAAAGGACGTTGGAACAGGTGAAAGAGGTGGCACTGGCGAGACTCCTGGACAAAAGCCAACAGAAAAAGGGAAAATAAAAGCCTTTCTTGAGAGTAAGGGGGAATCCTCTTCCCCCGAAGCAATAGAGAAATTCATCAAATCCGGCAGGAAACTCCCTGCCGAAAAGAAGCCTCCTGACATAAAGCCGAAAAAGCCTGGTGAGACTGAACAATTCGCCCTGCAGAAGAAAAACCGGGACGCCTATGAATTTGATGGAAAGAAATTCTGGTCTGGCTCAGTGAATCTTCAGGACGGGGTAATTGAGGAGGTCCATCCCTATAAAACCGCACAGGACGTTGATTTCCACCATAGCTCTTATTTCAGCAAAAATCGCCTTGAAAAAATGAAAGAGGGTGAAGAAGCCTTTTTTTATGTTGATGAGAGCGGGGAAATAGTAATTGATCCCACCGAAAGACTCCCCCAGAAAATTGATCAGAAGAAGATAATTGCTGAGATTGAAAAACAAATATCTCCGACAAAAAAACTTTCTCTGGAGCGCAAAAGATATTATTTGGAAGGGGTGCGGGGGGAGGTGCATTCCGGCCTCACCCCCACTGGCGAATCGGTGCGTATGCCACCTAAAGAAGTGATTGCCAGGGATGTAAGTAATATACCTAAAAAGTCCCCATATGTAAAGAGTCTGACAAGATTCTCTTTGGAAAAGGTAGAGAAGAAGGTGCGGTCAAATTACAAGGGGGAGGAACAAACACGGATTTATGAGGTTTCCGTGTATCCGAAGGAATTGAAGAGAATTGTCTATAAACCCGCAAAAGGGATAACGTCCTCCACGCAGGCCCGGAAAATCAACTCCAATCCTGAGAGAGTAAAAGACTGGCAAAAATTATATGAGAAGGCGCCCAAAGTAACTTTGCTGAATAAAATCAAGAAGAAGAAGGCCACAGAGGGCAAGATGAAGGATGTGCCGGTTATCCGTTTAAGTACGGGGTGCCAGAGGACCCGGGCCATCGTGGAACGGGTGGAGAACAAACTCCTGCCTCCTGAGACAGTCCTGGAGGCCTGTTATGGGGGAAGTTGTTTCGTTAATAAAACCCTTGCAGCTAAATTTAATAATCTGGAAAATATCGAGGTCATGGATCTGACTCTGGTTGATAAGGCAAAATTGAAACCCTGGTTTGAGAAGAAAAGTTTCCAGGACTGGCTCAATGACTCTTCATCCGGCTTTATAAGGCAGGGGGACCGCGGGGACGATTCTCATGTGATAGCCTCCGGACTGGCAGAGGAGTGGCTGAAGAATATCGTTGCCCAGAATATAAAGCCGAAGACAGTATTTATCTCCTCCTCCTATGCTCCGGTAACGGATGCCCAGTACAAGGCCCTGGAAAAATATAAAGACAACTTTGTCCTTCACTTCAGCACTTCCGGATGGTTCTCAAAAGAAGAACTGATGATCAGGTTGGGTGAGTATGAGGCTGCAAGGAAAGCAGGGCTGCCGGCCAAAATCAGAATAATTTCTAATAAGGACGTTGTCAGTGATATGCCGGTCAAAAATGAGAAGTGGCTATTTGAGAAAATCCATGCAATGAAAGTCCCCCAGGAAGATATTCTTGAGACCCCCTTCCACGATGATACGAAGCACATCCGCAGCCAGGAAACAAAGAAGTGTAAGAATGTTTGCTGTAAGACTGGGGCATGCAGGACCTGTAGTGTTAAATGTCTAATAGGGAAGGCGCCGAAGAAGACTCGCTTTGCCCTGGAGAGGAAGAAAAAGGGGTTTGATTCCATTACAACGGCAGAGTGGCAGAAGATTAGCAACGAAATGCGTATGAAGGGATTCGATATCCGCGGCGCTGATGATGCCAAAGCTCTTGTGAAAAAACGCGGATATAAGAAGATTCAGGATATTGAGGGAAACTGGAAAGAGGCTTTTGATAAGGTTCTGGGTGGGGAAAAGGCTCCTGCTGTAGAGAAGATATCTGATGTGGCAAAGAAGAAAATTATCAAGGAATTCGGATATACCCGGGACTGGTGGGAAACTGGATATCTCACTCCTGAAGGAAAACAACTCGATTTCTCCGGTAAAAAAGAAGGTGGAGAGGGCGGCACAAGGGCCCTGGACCACAGGGATATTGGTCGTGCTTATGGACCTGGTGGTTCAGAGGGCATGATTAATATGATGGAACATGGGTATATGAGGGTTTCCCCTGAAGGAAGCGGGGTTGATCTGTACGTCCCTCCGACAACCGCACAGCGGAACAAATTGATTGAATACTTTACTCAGCGCAAAGGCGAAATCAACCTGGAAATCGGAGACAGGGCATTTGAGGCTGAATACCCGGAGGGCACAACTCCGCGGAAAATATTCAAAGATATTGATGATTTCTTTGCAGGAAGAGAGCCAGTACCGGTTTCAAAGACTGCTAAATATCGCTTTGCGCTGGAGAAAAGGCCCAAGTTAGATAAGGCAGATATTCCCAAGGAATACCAGGACCATATCGCAGACAAAACAAAACCGTCCAAACCCCATACCCTTCTTCAAGCTGCCGGCACAGGGTTATCGAAAGCCCTTGTTCCAATTTCTACCCGACTTGAAGCCATTTCCCCCAAATTGAAATCCCGGGTAAGGAAGCATATCTATGATGTAAATAGCGGTGCAAATGAATACCGAAAAAGAGCCAAGGTGTTATTGGCGAAGATGAAAAAAATGCACCCGGACGATAATAAGGTTTTGGACCTGGCCCTGAAAAACCGTGACAAGGAAATGGTTGAAACGGTTGTAAACAAATACGGGATGATGAAGGATTACACTAGGGTGCGGAATCTTCTGAAAGAAATGTGGGATAAAGCAAGGGATGCCGGTTATGAGGTTGGGTGGTTGGATGATTACTGGCCCCGGGTGATTCGTGACAAAGAAGGGTTATTAAATAAAATCCGCGGCACAAAAGACTGGTCAGTCCTGCGGGATGCTCTTGAGCAGAAACAAAAAAAGATAGACAGGCCCCTTACCAGTGATGAAATTATTGAAGTCACGAATATGGTATTAAAAGGATATGCCCCGGGAATGTCCAGAGTACCAAGCAATGTGAAACAGCGGAAGATCAGCAAATTGAACTCGGAACTTGATCAGTTTTATTTACCATCCTCCGATGCCCTGCTCAAATATATTGACAGCATCAACCAGGGTATTGTTGTAAAGAAGTTTTTTGGCAAACATCTTCTGAGGGATGAGAGCGGGAAAATTGACCTGAGTAATTCTATTGGGGCATACACAGCTGAACTGCTGATGAAGAATCAAATTACCTCAAAACAGGAGAACGAACTGAGGGGAATGCTGGAAGGGCTGTTCAATCCGGGGAGACCGGGTGAGGTGATGTCGATATTCCGCAACCTGGAATATATTGACACGATGGGATCCCCTTCGTCTGCTCTCACACAGATTCAGGATATTGCCTTTGCCATGCACAACGCTGGTGTGTTCAATGCGCTCACACAATATTTTACCAAAAAACCGATTAAGATGGAGGACGTTTCTGTTACAAAAATCGCGCAGGAATTTGCAGAACCATCCAAAACCACCAAGGCCGTTGAGGCTGTTTTTAAAGCCACTGGACTGGCCTTCATGGACCGGTTGGGAAAAGAGACCCTGATAAATGCCGCCTTCAAAAAAATAACGAAACAGGCAAAGCAGAAAGACGCGAAACTCCTGGATAAGCTGGAACCTATTTTTGGGGACGAGACTGGACTGGTTATAGATGATCTTGTAAATGATAAAATATCTGACAATGTGAAATATTTACTGTTTAACGAACTGGCCGACCTTCAACCGATAGCCCTATCCGAAATGCCGGAATACTATCTGAAAAGCGGGAACCTGAAAATACTTTATATGCTGAAATCCTTTACCATCAGGCAGGTCGATGTGTTCAGGAAAGCTGCCTTTAAGGATATCAAAGACGCAAAAGGGCCAAAGGAAAAGATGAACGCTATTCTCAGACTGGCACGACTGGCCGGAGCATTTATAGCTATGGGGATGGTTGCCGATACTGCGAAGGACATGGTATTTGGTCGGGATTTTGATTTAGAAGACACGGTTGTTGATAATGTATGGAAGACCGCGGGACTCTCCAAGTATCAGATATGGCAGTTCAGGATGGAAGGGGCCCGGGAACTGGCTATCAAATTGATTGCTCCGCCTTTTAAAATTATAGAAGGAATCACCAGAGATTATAACAAACTTTCCAAAGGAGATTTGAAGGCAATTGAGTCTGAAACCATAGGTTCTATTCCTTTAGGGGGGAAGCTCTTTTATTGGTGGTTTGGGAAGGGCAAACAAAAAGTCCTGAAACGGAGGAGAAAAAAGCTGTGGGAGCCGGTGTCCGATAAAAGAAAGTACCTGACGAAATACAATGATTTGAAGAAGGCAGATGCACCAAAAGCCCGGAAATATTTAAAAGAACACGAAGATGAAATCAAATTTGTAATAAAGGGCACCAGGTTAAAAGGAAAATATAACAAGCTTCAGAATCTCATTGATGATACTGATAAACCGAAATTAAAAGAGAAGTATCAAAAACTGCAGGATACCGTAGTGGACGCATACGAGAAAGCTATTGATGAGTTGAAGTAAGAAGGTGTGCCAGTCACTTCTCGGTGGTAGTGACTAAACCAGTTGCCCTACTTAAAGGGGCGATCGACACACTCTCAATTTCATTTCCCCAGATGTCCCACCCTGGTGTGGCTTCCCTTGCAAACAATTCAATTTTATTAAAGCCATCCCGATCTGAGACCAGTTCGATCATTTTCCTCATTTGATACGGCTTCTTACTATGCTTAAATCTTTGGGCATAGAAGGCTGTTTCGCCCTGACATCGTTTCCCATTTTCGCATTTATAGGGAATCATGCCGCGCACAGCAAAGAGACAGTGTTCCGTCTTTCCTCGGAAGTATTGCCCCAGTCCTATTTTGTCCTTGAACCAAGTAATTGCTGTTTTATAATCGAATCCCCACGCTTTTATGACATCGAATGCTTGGGGTAAATATGTGTTAGTAGTCCAGAGATAAAGATGTGCGTTTGGAGTGGTTATTTTTTTGACCGGCAAATTCATTATTTCCGTGATGGACATCAATGGATAATGACGGTCTGCTCCTCTTTTTATTTTCCCACCGCCGCGTTCCGGCCACGGCGGATCTGCATAAACTATCTGATATTTTTTTTCAGATTCCATACTGACACCTCTTCTTAAATATCCACCTGGAAGCTTGAGTCCTTCTTACACCTTGCTCCTGCATGAACATTCTCATCGTACCGTAGGACATGCCCAGGAGTTTTTTCGGGCCCTCCATCATTACGAAGTGGGTTACGATTATTAATTTGGAGAGTCCCCGGGCAGTCTCCGGTTTCTTCTCAAAAGCCTGGTGGACGGTTTCCGCTCTCTTTCCGGTATCAGCTTCAAAGTTCTCCAGGAATTCATCCACAACGAAGAAAAACTTGATAGCGTGTTCCAGTTCGCCATCGTTCATTTGGGCCATCAGGCGCCGGGTATTGTCAAAGAACTGGCGCTTGACCGGATCCGGGTCTTTCTTTGTAAAAGGGGTTATGATGTTTTTCAGTTTGGCATCATCCATAAAATTCCTCTTTCTCTTCATAGTCCAAAAAAGCAAATTCTCTCATAGAACATCCAGGGTATAGCAGGAGCGTCCGACCGGTATATACATACCGGACCAGGAACGTCCCGTCAATGGTCTTCTCTTCCCATACACGGAGGACAGCAAACTTCTCCAAGGTCCAAAGGAATTCAGGGAATTCAGGGTCCATAGCTTTCAATTACCTCCATTGCCATATCGTCAACCCTAAACATAAATTCTACCAGGAAAATGCACAGCAGTATTCCCAGTAGAATCCAGATTAGTTGGTTAGTTTCCTTCCTGAGATCCACTTTCAGCTTCCCCGGCTTCTTCCGCATCGGCGAAAAGGTCAGTGTTCTGTTCTTCATCAGTCATTTCTCTGGTATCCACGACCTCTCCCGTATCCGTCCGGATAAATTCCATTATCCCTTTTTCGTTGTTTCTGCGGACATCTACGTCCACCGGCCGGACTTCTTCTTCTGCTCTGATGAGTTTTGCAAGGC
>Ga0255054_10002323_pt1 | contig 10924 bp, 10 predicted proteins | sample JV7_2_23_MG_FD_188634 | JGI IMG/M metagenome (GOLD analysis project Ga0255054, IMG submission 188634) | Seawater microbial communities from Jervis Inlet, British Columbia, Canada - JV7_2_23 | ecosystem: Environmental > Aquatic > Marine > Inlet | place: Canada: British Columbia | collected... | reverse complement strand
AGCGGCCTAGCAAACTTGGCGGGGCCGACCCGCGCGGCGGGTTCCACTGCGATTCCCGGGAGCACGCTAATGAGGAAAGCTCAGATGAGAGTGCGACGAAGGATGCTGAGGACCCTGACGGGCGGCGCCATTCTGACGGGCAGCCGGACCCGTACGAGCCGCCGCAGTAGCTGCTCGACGTGGCACGCGACGGGAGCATCGCATATTGGCCGAGCGATGCTCCCCCTCGCCACGTACTCGATTGTCGGACTCGCCAGTCAGGAGGGTACATGCTTCGCGTAGTCTCATTGGTCATGTGCGCCGCAGTGCTAACAGCTTGCCAACCGCGCTTCGATCCCCAGGATCCGGTGATCACCGCCGTTCTCGACTCCATCGCCAACGCAGCACGGGAAGGCTCGGCGCAGGTAGATGCTGATCGAGTGCTTGCGATGGCCGAAGGTGAGGGTGAATTGACCTTCATTACCGGTGACGTGATGCTGAGCGGTTTCGAGCAAATCCACACGTCGTTCAAGAACACCTATGCCGGGCTGGCCAGTCAGCAGCAAACGGTGCTTGAGCAACGAATCCGCATCCTCAGTCCCGATGTGGCTCTCGTGATGGCTGTCAGTGAGGGTACATACACGGACAAGGCGGGTTGGACCTCCGAGCCGGCGGGGATCGGTATCACAGTTGTGTTCGTACGCGAGAACGGGCAGTGGCGGGCCCGCCATGCCCATCAGTCCATCGCCTTTTGATACACATTGGAGTCGAGGGATGAACAAGAAACCGATGTTCAAAGCAATGATCGCGGCGGCGATTGCGATCGCGGTGACTTCGTACGCTGTGGCTCAGGTGGCGACGACACCCGAAGAGGAGCCGCCAGCCCCCACGTTGGCCCAGATAGGGATGGTCATATATCCCGCGGGAGGGCAGAGTCCGGAGCAACAGCAAGCCGATGAAGCCGCGTGCACGCAGTGGGCAGAGGCGCAGACCGGCCTCAAGCTCCAGGCAGGCACAGTGAACACGGACTCCGCCGCGCAGGCGGCGCGGCAACAGGCGTCCGAGGCGACTCAAGGAGCAGCGGTCAGAGGGGCGGCGAGGGGTGCAGCTGGAGGCGCCGTAGTCGGCGCTATTGCCGGCGACGCGGGCACCGGCGCGGCCATCGGAGCCGCCGCCGGGGCGATGGCTGGCAGGCGTGGCAGGAAGCAGGCGGAGGCGCAGGCGGCCCAGCAGGGTGCAGCACAGGCAGAGTCGCAGAACCAGCAGGCCGTGGAGACGTTCAAGAGCGCCGCCGCAGTGTGCCTCGAGGGTCGTGGGTATACCGTCCGGTAGATGGTCGCGCACCCATCGAGTTGACATACGCTGTACCCGATATGGGGAGGAAGGCTCGGATGAGAGTGCGACGAAGAATGCTGAGGACCCTGACGGGCGGCGCCATTCTGACGCTCTCGGCCCTGGTTCTTTGCGCAGAGCCCCTCGAGGCGCAGGTGGCCTCTCCCCTTCAGGCAGGGCATTACATGCCCGGAGTGGTGAACATCCGTGACTTCGCGGCACCGCCTCCCGGTCTGTTCGTCCTCTGGTACAACTGGTTCGTGTCGAGCGACACGTACGTGGACCGGGACGGCAACGAGCTGACCAACCTCAGCCAGATCGATCCGGGCCTCCCGGACGTCGATGTGGATCTCCAGCTCAACGGGTTCGCGACCGTGCCGGCTTTGTTCTGGGCGTCCACGTTCACGCTCCTCGGCGGCGCACGCTATCTGGTCGGCGTGTCGCCCAACTGGATGACGGCCGACTATTCGTTCGTGGCCGAACCGGGCGGACCCGGCTTCGGACCTTCGGACAGCGCAGTCGTGGAGGGGAGCGTTTCCGGACTGAGCGACCTGTTCGTTGCTCCTGTCGGTCTCTCGTGGGCACTCGGTCAATTCGACGCGACTTTCTTTTACGGCTTCACGGCGCCCACGGGCAGGTACACGACGGGAGCGGACGACAACATCGGGCTCGGCTTCTGGACCCACCAGTTCCAGGGGTTCGGCTACTTCTACCCCGACCCGAGCCAGGCCACGGCGCTCATGTTGGGCCTGACGTACGAGTTCACCTCCGAGATCGAGGACACGGAGGTGAATCCAGGCAACCGCCTGAGCCTCGAGTACGGCGTTAGCCACTACCTCACGGGGTGGCTGGAGCTGGGAGTCCAGGGGGCGCACAACTGGCAGGTCACCAATGACGCTGGTAGCGACGTCTTCTGGGATCCCAGTTATCACGATCAGAAGAGCACGCTCCTGTTCAGCGCGGGATTCTGGCCGTGGGCCGGGCGACTCTACGTGTCGGCAAAATACGGTTTCGACTACGGGGCCCGACAGCGGTTCAAGAGCCAGCACCTGATGCTGAACCTCGTCTGGCTGACGAACGCACTCGACGGGATGTGACGCGACGATGCCCCTACGGACGCTGGCTCTCTTCGCCCTGATCGCGTTCGGTGTTGGCTCACCCCTCCACGCCCAGTTCGTGTCGAATCCGGAGAAGACCGACTCCCTCCGTCTTCGAAACGGCGACTGGGTGGTCGGAGACCTCCGCGACATGGCGCTCGGCATCGTCACGTACAAGACGGACGCGATGTCCACCATTAACGTGAAGTGGGGCCGCGTCCTCACGGCCATCACGGAAAAGCGCTTTCAGATCTACCTCGACGACGGACGGCGCTATTTCGGCTCGCTTCAGGCCGGCAGCGAGCTCGGCCGGGTCGTGATCCGGGCGGACCGCGACACGCTCGAGGTGGCGATGCAGTCGGTCGTGGAACTCAAACGGCTCAAAGAGACTGTCTGGAACCGACTGGACGGGAGCCTCGACTTCGGCTTCGGCTTCACGCAGCAGAACGCGAAGATCGATCTCTCCCTGCGCTCGGAGACCCGATATCTATTCAACCGCAACCGGTTGAATCTCCTCCTCAATGGGACATTCACCGGGCAGGACTCCGTGTCCGACATCACGCGCGGCACTGCGCGACTCGTGTACATCCGGGACGTGAAGCGCATGTGGTTCGTCGGATTGACCGCCTCCGTCGAGCAGAACTCGCAGCTGAGTCTCGACATCCGTGGATCGATTGGAGGCGGGCCCGGCAGGTTCTTAATCGCCAACGACCGCATGGAGCTTGGGACCATGTTGGGGATCGGGTACAGCCGGGAGAGATTCACCGGGGATGAGGCCAGGAATACCGTGCCGCTCGCGCTCGTCACCGACTATCAGTTCTTCAACTGGTCCGGGCTGGACACGGACCTGTCGAGCAGGCTGTCCATCCAGCCCGTGCTGAATGACCAGGGCCGCTGGCGCATCTCGTTCGCCGCCTACCTGTCGCAGGAGATTCTGGGCGACCTCTACGTGCGGATCGGCGTGGTCGAGGAGTACGACAGCGACCCGCCATCGGCGGGCGCGAACAAGAACGACGTGAGTATCACGACCTCGCTCGGGTGGACGTACTGACCGGAGTCGAAGGAGAAGGAGACCGCAACAATGGTCCCACAGATATTCGCCAAGCGACTGCTGGTCGTGACGCTGTTCGCAGCGTTCGTCTCAGGCTGCTCGATACAGAAGATCACGGGACCGTTTCCCGAGGCCCCGCCCTACGGTGAGATCGTTAGTGACATAAGGATCGAGGGCAACCGTCATACGGCCACCTGGATCGTACTGAGCGCAATGGCATCCGAGATAGGTGAGCCATACACGGAAGAAAGTGCGCGCACTGATTATCTCTGGCTCAGCCGCCTGGGCACCTTCACATCCATCGTCTTCGGCACGGAAGACGCGGACGACGGAATCGTGCTCGTCGTGACCGTCGCCGAGATCAGCCCGTACGTTCCCAGTATCAGTTTCGCGTTGACCCAGGAGAACGGAATCGAGATCGGGCCCGCTTTTTCGTCACCCAATCTGTTTGGGTGGGCGGCCCGAGCGTCGGCTTACCTTCGGTTCGGCGGGTCCACCAACTTCGGCATCCGCTATCGGGATCCCTGGATGCCGGGAAGGAGCTGGCTGTTCGGCTACAAGGCGGAATTCTACCACCGCGAGCGGCAAAACGTACTGGACAACTTCGGCGAGACGTCGGACGAGTTCAACTTCCAGGTGCGTCGCAACGTCTTCAGCAATGACTTTCGCCTGGGGCTCCGCTTCACGTATCTCACGGTGGCGAGCGACTCGGCGAACAGGACGCTCTCGCCCGACAACAAGGACAACATCCCGGCGCTCGGCCTGTTTCTGGAGCTGGACAGGCGCAATGCCGCCTATCCCACCAACGGATGGTTCGTCGAGACTGAAGTCGCGAAGTGGGGCGTCTTCGGAGGCGACGGCGATTACTGGCAGGTGAGTGGTGATGTACGCCGCTACCAGCAGCTTCCCTTCGGACCCGGGCACTCGCTGGCCATCTATTCCATGCTCCAGATGACGACCGGTGAAGTAGGAGTCGACATCCCGATCTACATGGACTTCCACATCGGCGGCACCAACTCGGTGCGTGGCTGGCCACTGGGGGTCCGCGAGGGAAAGAACCAGTGGTTGAACACCTTGGAATACTGGCTGGTCCTGGTTCCCGAGAGGGCTTTCCGCGTGTGGTTCCTCAAGTGGCGCATGGGACTGCAGGTCGCCGCGTTCGGGGATGTCGGCACGGCGTGGAACGACAGTCAGCAATTTGGTGACAACTTCATCGGCGGATTCGGCGGCGGCGTCCGCCTCACGATACCCGTCGTGGTTCTCTTGCGGTTGGACTTGGCCTACTCCCAAAACCAGTTCGGGATCAAGATCGCCATCGGCGGCGGGGAGAAGGCAGAGGCACAGCGGCAGCGGGTGCGGTAGAGCCCGCGGCGTAATCACTGAAGCGCGAGTAATTGAAGCAATCTCAAGGAGGTCCCGTGCGTTGTAGTTGGCCTTGCCGCGACATGGGAAGTGAGAACATTGAGTGGCCGTGCACCTACCGAATCCGGCTTGAGGGAGAACTCCCCTCGAACTGGCCGGATCGCCTGGGACGGATGGGCATCGCGATCGAGCTGCACCAGGGTGGAAGACCGGTGACGGTCCTGCAGTGCTCGCTGATGGATGAGGAAGATCTTTCGGCGGTGCTGGAAACACTGTACGGGATGCAACTCCCGCTGCAGTCGGTGGAGGCAGTCGAAACGCGAGAGGTCAGCGATCGCGGCCATTGAGCGGCCTCGTAAACGCAAACCCCACAGCCACCTAAGTGACTGTGGGGTCTTACTTTACGAGTATGCGCCAGACAGGATTCGAACCTGTGACCTTTGGCTCCGGAGGCAATCCCCGCACGCTCACCAGCGCTCGTGGGCGCTCATTCTGCCCGGCTTTCCTGATCTGAACGCTCATTAGCGCTCATACGCGCTCGTGGGCGTTGTGACAATGGTTGTGACAATCTGAACGCTCTGTGCTGTTGCAGACATTCTCTACCTGCCCACCGCAACATGCACCCACCTAGGTGACTGGGGGGCTTCTGGGTATTCCCCCTTTGCTGCTGGCGAACCTAGAGATACATTAGTGACATACCCGACTCTTTCACTCCCCTTTAATCAGTATACGCCGTAAGCATCAGTCAACCGAAAGTGAATCGAAACGAACAACTACCGTAGCCATCGCAACCAACCATGAGGAGCAAGAAATGCGAAATGCGTTTCGGGTTTTGATTTCGACCGCTGTGGTGTTGACGGCCGTCTCCACTGTAGCGATCGCACAGGAGGGTATACCGTCCGAGGCGGCTCTGTCCAGCGCATACCAGGGCATGTCATTCTCCCCCTACGCCAACCGGGGCTTCCCGAGCCGGCCCTACTGGGGAGACACGCATTTGCACACAGGCCTCTCGCTCGACGCCGGCGTGTTCGGCGCGCGGCTGGATCCGGAGGACGCGCACCGATTCGCCCGCGGCGAGGAGCTGATCTCATCGACCGGGATTCCGGTGCGGCTCTCGCGCCCCCTCGACTGGCTGGTGGTCGCGGACCACTCCGACGTGATGGGCTTTGCCCTCGACCTGGTCGCCGGCAAGCAGCACCTGCTCGCGGAGGAGAAGGGCCGCGAGTGGTACGACATGATGCAAGGCGGCCAGGGGACCAGGGCGGCCCTGGACATCATTGGTCTGTTCGCGTCCGGTCGCTTCCCGCCGGAAGTCGCCCGCCATTACCTCCCTGACGCCCCGCCGTACCGCGCCACCTGGGAGCGGATCGTCAACGCGGCCGAGGAGTACAACGAGCCCGGGCGCTACACGGCGTTCATCGGCTACGAGTGGACCTCGCTGGTGACGTCTAATAATCTGCACCGGGTGGTGATCTATCGCGACGACGCCGACTTGGCACTCCGGACGGTACCGTACACCACCTACCCTCCGCAGGGGAGCCCGAACCCCCGCGACCTGTGGAAGTGGCTCGAGCGCTACGAGGAGCAAACCGGCGGCGACGTGCTGGCCCTGGCCCACAACGGCAACATGTCGAACGGCATCATGTTCCCGCTCGAGGCGCAATATGACGGCGTCACGATCGACCGGGACTACGTGACCCAGCGGGCCCGCTGGGAGCCCCTCTACGAGGTCACCCAGATCAAGGGAGACGGCGAGGCGCACCCGTTCCTCTCGCCCAACGACGAGTTCGCCGACTACGAGACCTGGGACTTCGGCAACTTCCCCGGGGAGCAGATCCCCGCGGTGCCCAAGCAGAACGAGATGTTGGCCGGTGAATACGCACGCGCAGCGCTCAGGCGCGGTCTGGAGCTCGAGCGGCGCCTGGGCACCAACCCCTACAAGTTCGGCATGGTGGGCTCCACCGACAGCCACACCGGACTGGCCACCGCCCAGGAGGACAACTTCTTCGGCAAGCACTCGGGTGCCGAGCCCAAGCCGGAGCGCATGGAGCATCCCTTCATGGCGAAAGCGAACGGCGAGGTGGTGATGGCGGGTTGGGGCGTGGTGGCCTCGGGCTTGGCCGCCGTATGGGCGACGGACAACACCCGCGAAGCCCTCTTCGACGCCATGGAGCGCAAGGAGGTCTACGCCACCACCGGGAGTCGGATGGCGGTGCGCTTCTTTGGCGGCTGGGACTTCATTGACGAAGACGTCGCCAGTCGCACCCCAGCGTTCCTTGGCTACTCCAAGGGCGTGCCCATGGGTAGCGATCTGCGACCCAGAACTGGGAACCGGGCGCCGAGCTTCATGGTGTACGCGCTGCGAGATCCGATCGGCGGCAACCTGGATCGCATCCAGATCATCAAGGGGTGGATAGGCGCGAGCGGCGAGACGCACGAGAGGGTGTACGACGTGGCCGTCTCGGATGGCCGCACGATCGGTGCGGATGGACGCGCCCGGACGCCGGTCGGCAACACCGTCGACGCGACGACCGCCAACTTCACCAACACGATCGGAGATTCTGAGCTAGCTGCGGTCTGGACCGATCCGGACTTCGACCCGACGCAGCAAGCGTTTTACTACGCGCGCGTCATCGAGATTCCGACGCCGCGCTGGTCCACGATCGAAGCCTTCCGCTTCGGAATTGCGATCCCGGAGGGGGCGCCGGTTTCAACGCAGGAACGCGCCTACACGTCGCCGATTTGGTACACGCCGTGAGCGTCGCGATTTGAGTCAGCAGGGATTGGGGAGAGACTAGGGAATGAGCGACGAGCATTCGAAACTGCCGCCGGATAGGCTCTTGCAGCCCACGACCGCGAAGTGGTTCTTGGTGGTCTTCGGGGGCTCACTCGCCTATGCTGTGATCCGCTATCACCTCGCCGGCGACGTCGAGTGGCGGCATTTTCCGCTCTTCATTCTCAACAAGGCCACCTCGCTCGCGGCCGTCATCTTCGTGGCCAGCTCGTATCTGATCGGAAAGGTCATCCGCTGGCACGACCACGACAAAGCGCTGCGGCTGGTGGTGATCAAGTTCTGCGGCTTGATGGGGTTCTTCCTGGCGGGTATACACGCGTTCTTCTCGCTCAGCCTGCTCTCCCCGGCCTACTACGGCAAGTATTTCGACGACGTCGGTCGGCTCAATCTCCAGGGCGAGATAGCGATGAGCGTCGGTGTTCTGGCTCTGTTCTTCCTGTTGTCGCCGGCCATAACGACGCTGCCGATGATGCCCAAGGCAATCGGGGGTTGGCGCTGGAAACGCAACCAACGAATGGGCTACGCGGCCCTTGCCCTGGTCGTGGCGCACCTGGTCTTCCTTGGTGTCAAAGGCTGGCTAGCGCCAAGTGGGTGGCACGGCGGCATCCCCCCGATCAGCCTCGTCGCCGTCATAGCGGCACTGGTGCCACTGGTGGTCAAGCGCAAGGTGGAACACGACAAGAAGGAGCGGGCTGCAGCGAGGCTGGATCGAGATTCGGACCATTGATGGAGAGACTTGTGAACAGGGGATTCACCCGAAGCTCGTACTGACTGCACGCGATAGAGGAGGTATTCCGATGAGAGTGCGCAGAACGTCAATGAGGACCTTGAAGGGCGTTGGAGCTCTCGCCGGCGCACTGTTGGTGTTCGGCGCCGTGCCGGTGAACGCCCAGGTGGCTTCACCGCTGCAGATGGGTCACTACGCACCCGGTGTGATCAACATTCGCGACCTCGTCACGCCGCCGCCCGGCCTCTTCGTGCTCTGGTACAACTGGGGCGTGGGGAGCGACACGTACGTCGACCGGAACGGGAACGAGCTGGACAGCCTCAACCTCAGCCAGCTCGATCCTAGCCTTCCGGACGTCACCGTGGATCTCAAGGTCAAGGCTTTCGCGACCGTCCCGGCCATTGCCTGGTCGTCCAAGCGCACTGTTCTGGGTGGTGCGCGGTACATCGCCGCAGTCGCACCCAACTTTCTCGTTGCCGATGTCACGTTCGTGGCGGACCCGGGTGGGCCCGGATTCGACTCCCTGCCGAACCGGGTCGTGGAGGGGAGCAACTCGGGCTTCAGCGATTTATTGGTCATGCCCATTGGGCTCTCCTGGGCTTTTGGTCATTTCAAGAACGTCACCGCGACCGACGAGGAACTCGCTGCAATGGGATTCCCGCCGCGCCGGCGTGTCAACCTCAGCTTGCTGTACTCATTTACCGCGCCCACTGGGAGGTACGAGACGGGGGCTGACGACAACCTCGGCCTCGGCTTCTGGACGCACATCTTGCAGGGTTTCGGCTACTTCTACCCGTTCGAGCACCAGGCGACCGCTCTCACGGCGGGCGTGACGTACGAGCTGAACAGCAGTATCAAGGACGTGGACGTCAAGCCCGGCAACCGCCTCAGTCTGGAATGGGGCGTCAGCCAGTACCTCGCCACGTGGTTTGAGCTGGGCGTACAGGGCGCGCACAACTGGCAGACAACGGACGATTCGGGAGACGATGTCTTCTGGGATCCGAGCGTGCACGATAAGAAGAACACGCTCCTGTTCATGGCTGGCTTCTGGCCCGTGAGTCAGCGTCTCTACGTGTCGGCGAAGTACGGCTTCGAATACGGGCTCCGGCAGCGGTTCAAGAACAACAACCTGATGCTGAATCTCATTTTCGTGACGAATCTCCTGCACTGAAGCTGAGACCACGATATGCGGCTGACCGCGACGTCCCGTCCTCCGCGAGGATGTCGGATTCGGTTTCTTGCTGCGCTACGGTGTGCTGCGTGAGGCGTGGGACTGGTCGTTCGAGGGCGGGTTCTTTCACATCGAGGCGGACGCGACCATCGCCGCCTTCAACTCGGACGATCTTCAGCAGACCAACGTGAACAGCATTCCGATCTGGGTGCGCTGGCGGTTGCCCGGCGAGGCGCACCTCGTGTGGGACACCTACTTCCAGAAACGGATAAACACCGCGCTGTTCCTGGCGGGCGGCCTCCTGCACCCTGAGACCGCGTTGAAGGTGCGAACTCGGCTCACCATCTCGCTCGGTTTCTGAAAAGACCCCGCAGCCACCTAAGTGACTGCGGGGTCTTACTTTACGAGTATGCGCCAGACAGGATTCGAACCTGTGACCTTTGGCTCCGGAGGCCAACGCTCTATCCAACTGAGCTACTGGCGCGCGCCGGGCTGACTAGCAACCCGGTTTAGTCGGGGCGGCGGGATTTGAACCCGCGACCTCCTGCTCCCGAAGCAGGCGCGCTACCGAGCTGCGCTACGCCCCGATCTTCCAACAGGCGGCAGACAACCAGACGGGCAGGGGCTCGAGCGCCCTTCTGCCCGCCTAATGTCTGCTTCGAGTGCGCCCAGGAGGACTCGAACCCCCAACCTCTTGGTCCGTAGCCAAACGCTCTATCCAGTTGAGCTATGGGCGCGTTCGAGTGGGCGGTACAAGACTCGAACTTGTGACCTCCACGATGTCAACGTGGCGCTCTAACCAACTGAGCTAACCGCCCGGCTCCGCGCTTGCTGACAGCTAAACGGCTAGACGGGCAGTCTTGCATCCGTCTAGCCGTGTTGCCGTCTGCCGTTCCAGTAGCGGGGGCGGGATTTGAACCCGCGACCTCCGGGTTATGAGCCCGGCGAGCTACCAGACTGCTCCACCCCGCGCCGATTTCGTTCTTACTTAGAGCGGGAAACGGGACTCGAACCCGCGACCCCAACCTTGGCAAGGTTGTGCTCTACCAGCTGAGCTATTCCCGCGTCGTAGGCGTCTAGACATGGAGGCGAGGGGAATCGAACCCCTGACCTCGTGAATGCCATTCACGCGCTCTCCCAACTGAGCTACGCCCCCATTATATTAGACGCCCCCGGGGACCTGCCCGCCGGGAACATGGCAAGCTACCCGGGCCGTTTAGGGGTGTCAAGCGGCCCAAAAGGCGGGCGAAACCTTGGGGGAGGCATTGGGGTAGTGGGTGTGGGGTTTGTAGCTCCTACAACCGAACCAGCCGCCGAGGTCCCCCTCCGGGTAGCACATCGGCGTACAAACTGATATAACGGAACCATGGCTGAGAAGAAAGAAACGAAAGAAAAGAAGGTAAAAAAGGCA
>Ga0255054_10002321_pt1 | contig 10926 bp, 11 predicted proteins | sample JV7_2_23_MG_FD_188634 | JGI IMG/M metagenome (GOLD analysis project Ga0255054, IMG submission 188634) | Seawater microbial communities from Jervis Inlet, British Columbia, Canada - JV7_2_23 | ecosystem: Environmental > Aquatic > Marine > Inlet | place: Canada: British Columbia | collected... | reverse complement strand
TGCGGCGACGTCGCTATGCCGGACCACGCGCCAACGCCTGCAGGTCTGCGCCGGTCGGCGCCTGGAACGGGCGCAGGTCGAAGAGCGGCAGCACGGCCAGCACGTGGTCGAAGATGTCGGCCTGGATCGCCTCGTAGCTGGCCCAGGCCTGGTCGTTGCTGAAGACGTAGATCTCGATGGGCAGGCCGTGCTCCGTGGGGGCCAGCTGACGCACCAAAAAGGTCATGTCCTGGTGCACCTTGGGGTGGTTGCGCAGGTAGTGTTCCAGGTAGGCGCGAAAGGTGCCCACGTTGGTCAGGTGCCGCCCGTTGATCAGCAGGGACTCATCGACCTGGTGCTCGCGGTTGTGGGCCGAGACCTCCTCGAGCTTCCGCGCGACGTAGTCGCTGATGAACCGGATCTTTTTGAACCGCTGCAGCATCTCCGCGTCGCAGAACTTGATGCTCGTGACGTCGAGGCGCACCGCGCGCTTGATGCGGCGGCCGCCCGACTCGTCCATGCCACGCCAGTTCTTGAACGGCTCGGCGACCAGCGCGTAGGTCGGGATCGTCGTGATCGTCTTGTCCCAGTTCTGCACCTTGACCGTGGTCAGCGACACATCGAGCACGTTGCCGTCGGCGTTGTGCCCGGGCATCTCGATCCAGTCGCCCTTGCGCACCATGTTGTTGGCCGTCAGCTGGATCCCCGCGACGAAGCCGAGGATCGTGTCCTTGAAGATCAGCAGCAGGACGGCGGTGAAGGCGCCCAGGCCGCTGAAGAAGACCACCGGCGACTTGCCCAGCAGGATAGCCAGCACGGTGACCCCGACGACGAAGTAGACCGCCACCCTGACGATCTGGACGATCGTGCGGATCGGAAAACGCCGTGAGATCGCGAAGCCCTGGTAGATCCGCTGGCCGCCGTTGAGGAAAGCGTCGAAGACGGTCATGCCCACGAGCGCCATGTAGACGGAGGTTCCGGTTAGCACGGCGCCGGCGGCGCGCGGATAATCAGCCAGAATCACCGGCGCGGCCACGTGGACGATCAGCGCCGGTACCAGGTGCGAGAGCCGGGAGAACAGCCGGACCTCTACGAAAGCGTCGTCCCACGTCGTCTTCGTTCGTCGGGCCGCCACTTTGACCAGCCGCAGCAGGATGCGCTTGGTCACCAGGTAGGCCAGCACGCTGAACAGCCCGACCAGCGCGACCGCCACCAGTGCTGCGGCGACCGTGGCGTCGCCGTCGGCCAGACCCTGCTCCGCTAACCAGGATTTCAGCGCGTTCATGGCTCCTCCGCCACCGTTACGGGACGTCCGCTGCGCGGCTCGGGTCCCTCGTCCACTCGAATCATAGCCGTTGGTATGATCCCGCCGCGAGGAAGGTGTAGGGATGGCAGGATGGGTTCCCAAGGCCCCTGTCAATTGGGCCTGGCAGGCTGCCGTACCGTCGGCCCCGAAGGAACCGCCCCGGACCACGTATCAGTAGATGCCCGCTTATCCCGCGCCGCGAAGATTTCGTTCAAGCGCAGTTGGGACGGGGCTTTCGTGCATCTGGGGGCTGGGGGGTAGACAGGTAACGGAACGCTTTCGTAACAAAGACGGCAACAAGGTGAAAGGCATGAAGATACTGGTCGCGACCGGAAGCGCAGTGCTTCGAGTCGACCCCGACGAAGGCACCGTAATGGAGGCCGCTGGGCTAGGAGATGATCTTCCCACATGCATCGCGGCGGACCCGTGGGTCGTCGGCCGCGCCTGGTGTGGGACCTCGGAAGGCGGGGTTTTCCAGAGCGACGACGGCGGTGTGTCCTGGCAACCCTGCTCTCCACGATGCCGTCGGCTGGCGAGGAATGGACAGTCCCGCTCATATAGTCAGCGTTGACTAGTTAATCCTGACCATATATCATCCCACACCTTAGAGCTCGCTGAACATGTCCGAAGGCGAAGAGGCAACGGGGGCGGTGGACATGATGGGAGCGAGAGATTGTCGACCGCGGAGCGCCAGAATTACTGAGGCGGGCCCGGTAACATTGGAAACCCAATAGGAGTTCTGAAGAGTGGAAAGAGAGCTTCTTCTCCTTGGGCTTCTCCGGAACCAGGAGATGCACGGTTATCAGATCGCCGAGTTCTTGGACGGCCATTACGGCATGTTTTTCGAGCTGAAAAAAGCCACTGCCTACCATCTGCTCCGCAAGATGGAGGAAAAGGGCCTGGTCTCTGCCCGCGAGGAGCAGGAGGGGAATCGGCCGCCAAGACGGGTCTATGCGATCACAGACAAAGGCGAGACCGTCTTTCAGGAGATCCTTCGCGAGAGCCTGGCTCAGTTTCGACCTGCCGCGTTTCCCGACAACGTCGCGATGCTGTTCCTGGGGGCTCTGCCGTCCGCCGAAGCCAATGAGCTCCTCGAGATGCGACAGAGGCGGATCACGGAACTCCTCGAACATGTGCAGGCCCACATGCGGGCCCATGAGTCCGAAGAACTCGATCCACCGCCACTGCTCATTCACCGGCAGAAGTACCTGGCCACCGAGCTGGAATGGCTGGGAGAGGTGATAGATCGACTGGAGAGCAACGGAGCGCAACGATGAAGAAAGCCGCACTCCTGACCGTGGCACTGGTCGTTATCCTCGCCGGCGTCAGGTACGCGACCGGTCGAAGCTCGGGATTCCTGACGCCCGCGGACGACAATTCAGCGCCGGGCCGGGAGACCGCCGTCGTTACCGAGAGAGACATCGGCCCGACCGTGCTGGCCACGGGGGTTATCCGGCCGCAGGTCGGTGCCGAGGTCCAGGTGGGCTCCCGGGTCTCTGGCGTCCTGCTGAGGCTCCACGCGACCGTGGGTGACAGGGTAGAGCAAGGTCAGCTTCTGGCAGAGCTAGACCCGACGGAATTCGAAGCCCGCCTCCAGCAGAACGAGGCCGCACTGGAGACTGCGATCGTCGAGCGCGATTTCGCCCGACAGGAGTACGAGAGGGCGAAGGGATTAATCGAGAGACAGGTCATCGCGCAATCGGAGTACGACAACGCCGAGCGCATGTTCAACGCAGCCGAAGCCCAGCTCAAACAGGCACAGGCCAATCTCCGGTCGGCCAAGATACAACTCGAGTACACGCGGATCCGGGCACCGATCTCCGGCGTCGTCGCCGGTGTGTCCACGCAGGTGGGCGAGACGGTGGCCGCCAGCTTTGCCGCCCCCACTTTTGTCACGATCATCGACCTGGATCGGCTCGAGGTGTGGGCGTATGTGGATGAAACGGACATCGGCCGGGTCGCGGTCGCACAAAAGGCCGTGTTCACGGTCGACACCTATCCGGATACTGATTTCGAAGGCGTGGTGACGGCCGTCCGACCGAAGGCGGAGATCCAGGACAACGTCGTCAATTACATCACGGTAATCGAGATCTCGGACAACCAGGGCCTGATTCTGAGACCGGAGATGACCACGACGGTCAACATCGTGCTCGAAGGCCGTGAAGACGTGCTCGCGATTCCGAACGGGGCCGTCCGCCGCGAGAACGGAGGATCCTTTGTCTACGTCCTGCGGGATGACCAGCCTGAGCGACGGGCGATCGAGACGGGGTACCGCGGCCGCCGCTACACTGAAGTCGTGGGCGGGCTGCAGTCCGGCGAAGTCGTGATCGTCAACGATGTCGCCGTCTCGCGGTAGGCGCCAGGACGTCCCTGCCCAGTCGCCATCAGTGCAACAGGGAATGAAATGATAGAGCTCGAGGGAGTATCGAAAACGTATCAAAAGGGAGCGGACGTCGTTCGGGCTCTCGACACCGTGTCCATCATAATCGAGGAGGGCGAGTTCGTCGCGGTTATCGGGCCTTCCGGCTCCGGGAAGTCGACACTGATGAACGTCATCGGATTGCTGGATCGCCCGGACACGGGATCGTACAGGCTCGATGGCACGGACGTGACGACGTTCACGTCGGATGAGCTAGCCGTGCTCCGGAACGAGAAGATCGGGTTTGTCTTCCAGTCCTTCCATCTGCTCCCGAAGACGACGGCCCGGGAGAATGCCGAGCTGCCACTCATCTACTCTGATCGACCGAACATCAAGGGGCTCGCGCAAAAAGCCCTCGAGCAGGTAGGCCTCGGGGATAGGGCGGACCACGAGCCGAGCGAGCTCTCCGGTGGTGAGCAACAGCGTGTCGCGATCGCCCGGGCCCTTGTCAACGAGCCGGAGTTGATCCTGGCGGACGAGCCGACCGGCAATCTGGACAGCAAGTCGGGTCTGGAGGTCATGGCGATCTTTCAGGAGCTCAACCGCCGGGGGAAGAGCGTCGTCCTCATCACCCATGATAAGGATATCGCTTCGATGGCCCAGCGGCGGCTTCAGATCGTGGACGGTCGAATCGTCGGCGACGAACGGGTGGCAGAGCCGACGGATGCTCGAAGCGCACTGGAACAAGGAATCGCTCAATGAAGAAGAGGACTTTCGCGTTTTCGCGCACCGTCGGCACCTGTCTCCTGGCAGCCGTCGGTGCCGTCTCCTGTGCGGAAGCAGGCGATGCAGATCGGGCGGAGCCGATCGACCTGAAGTTCGATCCATCTGTCGGACTGTCAATCACTTACGTGGCAAACTACAATCAGGCCATCGCCCTCCATATGGGAGGGCAGGAAATGAGTGCCACCCGCGAGTTCGCGGCCAAGTACACGATCACTGGCACCGATCCGGCCGAGGGTAGTGCCCGAGGCACCGTGCGAGTGGATTCGCTGAACGTGGCGCTCGTGTCGGCACAGGGGCGACAGCGGTTCGACACGCGCAATCTGATCGGAAGCGAGTTCGTAATCGCCGTCGCCCCGACCGGGGGCTCTCCTACCTACGAAGGAGAGATTCCGGCTCCCGATTTTGGGGCGATGGCAGGCGGCGAGGTACCCGTGAGCTCTCTGCTTGAGTATGCGTTCCTCCACCTTCCCGACCATCCCGTTTCTCCCGGCGACACGTGGAGCGGCATGGCCGTTCGGAAGCAGATCGAGGGAAGTCTACGCGTCACGGCAAACCTGACCACAGCGTACACGCTCATCGGCTGGTCTGAGGTCGATGGAACGGATTGCGCGCGGATCGACGGACAGGTGAGCGCCGACATCACGGGCACCGAAGAACAGATGGGCAGCACGTGGGACTACTCGGGAGGACTGGAGGGAACCGCCAGCTGGTGCGTAGATCCCGCGACTGGTTCGCTCGTCGAGATGACTGGAGAGGAGAAGTCGGCAGGAAGCATCACGTCCGGCGAGAATGACATCCCAATCGAGCAAACGACCACGATTCAGATTCGGAAGATCGAGGGGCAGCTGTACTGAATTGGCTTCTCGCCCGACTCGCTACACTCGCAGCGACGGAAACCGGGCGCAGAGAGGATAGAACGGTATGAGAACTCGTCGACTGGTCCGGAGCGGCATGGGTTCCCTAGGAAAACACAAGCTTCGCACCTTTTTCATGGCGCTCGGGACGCTAATCGGCGTGGCTGCGCTGACCGTGGTTGTCGCCTTCGGCCGGGGCACCCAGGAAGCCGTGCTCGAGAACATCGACCGGATGTTCAGCGGCTCCAGTATCCTGCTGACCGCAGGAGGCGGATCGATGATGGGTGGTCCGATGTCCGACGGTCCGACGACGACACTCACCATCCAGGATCTGGAAGCAATCGAGGCAACCATCCCGGAAGTTATCGTTTCCGACCCGCAGCAGATGGCTGGTCCACGGGAGGTGGTGTTCGGGGGCCGGAGTGACGAAGCACGCATCACGGGCAATTCCCATAACGCGGAGCGCGTGTGGAACCGGGGCGTGACCAGAGGAGCCTACTTCTCGGGGTCCGACGTGGAGCAATCCGCGCGAGTTGCTCTCGTAGGCGAGACCGTTGTGCGAGAGCTGTTCGAAGGGGCCGACCCGATCGGGCAGCAGATTCGTGTCGGCACGGTCCCGTTAGACGTGATCGGCGTTCTCGAGCCGGTGGGGATCGATCCCCACGGTTGGGACCGGGACGACGAGATCATCATCCCGATCTCCACGATGATGCGCCGGGTACTGAACGTGGACTACATCATGATGGCCAAGATGCTGGTGAGTCCCGACGTCGAGTTGGATCCGGTCGTCTACAAGATCGAAGAGCTCCTCCGAGAGCGGCATGCCCTCGTGGCCGATGTGCCGAACGACTTCCACATGATCACACCAGTTCAGGTGGAAGAATTCGTGGAGTCCTCGAATCGCGTCTTTACGGTGTTCCTTCCGCTCATCGCCGCGGTTTCCATTGTCGTGGGCGGAATCGTCGTAGCGAACCTGATGCTCATGGCCGTCAACGAGCGGCGGGCCGAGATCGGCCTGAGAAAGGCCGTAGGGGCTCGGACGCGCGACATCTGGCTCCAGTTCTTGATCGAGTCGGCGTCGGTGACGGCACTCGGCGGCCTGCTTGCTCTCGGGCTCGGGTTTGTCGTTCTCCAGATCCTAGGCCGGGTAATGGACACGGCGGCTCGCTTCCCCTGGGAGGCGGCAGTCTTTGGGATGGGTGCGGCCATCGCGGTCGGGCTGATCGCCGGCGTTGCGCCCGCACGACGTGCGGCCGAGCTGGAGCCCGTCCAGACGCTTCGGTGACCGTCGTGGCGGTTCGGGAGGTCTTTCGACAAGGGACCCGCTGCGTTGACAGCCTGTTGACTCTCCAATGAGACTGCGACGCAACGCCAACCTCTCGCGGAAGGCACTCCTCCGGCACCGCCTCCGCACTCTCCTGGCGGTCTCCGGTACCTCGGTCGGAGTCGCCTCCATCCTCGTAATGGTGGCCATCGGCGAGGGGGCGAAGCGGGAAGTTATGGACCGGATCGAAGCGATGGGCCGCAATCTCCTCGTGGTCAACGCTGGACGCCTAGACCGAATGGCCGGCCGCCTGCGGGGCGCAGTCACGACGTTGAAGCAGGCCGATGTCGACGCGATCCTTAAGGAATGCCCTGCTGTCGCTCTGGCCGCGCCTGCCCAGGACCGAACGCTCCGGGTCAAATACGGCCAGCTCTCCACGATGACGAAGATCCTCGGCACGACCCCGGAATACGAAGAGATTCGGAACTTCCGGACCACCAGCGGCCGCTACTTCACCGCCGAGGAGGACCGCGCGGGACTCAGAGTCGCCGTCATAGGATCGCAGGTCCGAGATGAACTGTTCGACGGGATCGACCCAGTCGGTGAGATCCTTCGAGTGGGGCGGGTCCCGTTCGAGGTAATCGGCGTCCTCGAGGGCAAGGGGGTCACCGTAAACGGGGCATCCAACGAGGACAATCAAATCGTCATCCCGATTCGCACCGCCATGCGGCGCGTGTTCAACCTGGACTATCTGAAGATGGTTTACGTACAGGTTCGGAATGGAAACGAGATGGATCTGGCCGAGGCTCAGATCGCCGCCCTTCTCAGGCAACGGCATCGGCTGGATCGCTTTGGAAAGCCCGACGACTTCCGTATCCAGAACCAGCGCGTGATCCTCGAGGCTGAGACGGAGACGGCCGCCTCTTTCCAGCGGCTCATTACGGGGCTCGGCGCGGTGGCTCTGGTCGTGGGAGGGGTTGGCATCCTGGCCATCATGATGCTGTCTGTCCGCGAGCGCCGGAACGAAGTGGGGCTGCGGGTAGCCGTCGGTGCGAAGCGCAAAGACATCCGGACGCAGTTCCTGGTCGAGGCACTCATCCTCGGAAGTCTTGGTGGCGCTGCTGGTCTGGCACTCGGTGCGGCCACCGCCGCCGGAATCTCCCTGGGAACCGAGTGGAGAACCACGGTCTCGCCCCCGGCCGTAGCCTTGGCCATTGGAGCCGCCCTCGCGGTCTCGCTGATCTTCGGTGTCTACCCGGCCCAGAGGGCGGCCGCCTTGGATCCGATCGACGCGCTTCGGGCGGAGTGAGGGCCACAGTTCTGCCCGCGAGACTTAAGGGAGTGTGCTCATGCGCAAGCGCGGCCTTCAGGGACGCGTGCTCTGTGCCGTCTCGTCGTTTGGCTGGGCCTGCAGTACGGCCGACTCAATAGACGTGCAGTCACTCCCGCTTCATCGGCTGGAACGATGGTTAAGGAGTGCCGCACGGCGGCAATAGTCGGCCGCTCTACGAGGACGAGATCAGGAGCGTGGAGGAGGCAAGATGCGAGCAGGGGGATTCCGGAAGGAACCGCCCCGTAGCCTTCACTGCGCCAGCTAGCAGTCGTTGTTAGACCGCCCTTGAACCGTCAGCCATGCCCGACATGTATTCTCCACCTTGGAGGATGCCGTCATCAGTGGCTGACTGGCGCCACCTAGCGGCGTGCTCTTTCCCTGCAACCCCCGCACTCTCACCGGTGGCGTATAGCGCCTCGTAGAGTTGGTACTGACCGCGAGCTCCGGTCTCCGGGTCTCTCGGACCGGCATGACCCGCCTCGCAGTACTCAACTCGGTCTCGCATGCCGAGCAGCTGACGGCGGGCCATGATGGAGTCCACAACCCGAAACACCAACAGAGCGATGTGTGCTACAGGTCCGGCGGCGTCAGCTGACATGCGGCTGATCAGGCGCGTACCCCGGCCTTCAGGGACGAGCCCGAAGTAGGTCACCAAGCGGGCGCTGGAGCCGACGAACCGTACCCCGTCGACCCACCAGGCGAGGGCGCGCCCCGCATCTATGTGACGCAGGTACCCGATTGCCGCTGCGTCACCCAACCGTGGCTCCGGAATCCACGAGACGATGTGCCACGCGGAGACCCTTCGGCCGTTGTCGAGCCACTCGACGCTGTACCATCCCGCCCCGCGCCCTAGTTGAGCAATCCAGGGCCAGACGCGCTCTGGCGGCGCGCTGATCGAGATGGCTCGCGTCATGGCCACTCGTTCTGGCGGACCACCCTCGAGGTACTCGTCACCGGGCATCTCGCGCGCCCGCTCTACGGGCGTCGATCCCCAGGAGGTTCCCCAACGCAACAGCGCGGCTCCGCCCACGATGCCTATTGCCAGGAGCGCCGCAACCCAGATCATGGCTGGTGCGCTCTCCACACGCCTTCAGCCCGCTCCGCGCGTCGCTTGATTCCCCTGAGCATTCGCGTCTCCATAATCCCGTGTCCGACTCGGCCGAGCGATAGCATCAGAGACTCCGGAAGGCTCGCGAGAAGTCGGTAGATCCGGTGGATTGGGAGGACCCGGTCTGGTGCAGCCGCTTTTCGGGCGAGATCGCGCCACGAAGAGGACACCTTGGCTCGCACGACCAGCCGTGTACCCAGACCGCCGGCAGGTTCCAGGATGAAAGCCCAGCTCACGGCCGGGGCGCCGCCTCGCCACGGGACCGTCAGAACCAGACTGCGTCCGGGGTCAACATCCGCCACCAAGAACGCATCGGTTGCACCGGGAACCGCCGGCATGACCTGGCCAACTACGACTTCCTGGTGTTCTGGGAGGATCTCCGTGGCGCTCGGACGTCCTCCGTTGTCCAAGAAGTCGTAGGAGTACCAGCCACCGCGATCGGCGCCAAGCTGTGCGATCCACGGCCACACGGACGATGGCGGCGCCTCTACGGTGATGGCATGAGTCCAGACACCCATGGGCTCCGGGACTAGCGAGTCTCCGGGTAGGACTCGCCGCTGTTCATGTTCCGACGCACGGCAATTGAGCACGCCTTGATCCTTCACCTAGGTTTGCCGACCAGGTTCGGGTCATCCACGACGACGTGCACATACGTCGCCGGGGTCATGATCCCAATGGCAAGGAGGTTAGCTACACGCGCAAGTGCCCCAGCTATGAGCATGACTCTGACGAGCATCTACGAAGGGGATGATCCAGCGCACGAACGAACTGAGGGGCACTCTTCCGCAAAGGACGCATTGGGTGCTGCAGCAACGGACCTCAGACGCAGAGACCGCCCCATCCCACAGCCCAGGTGCTGGGCTGGTGGTTCGAATGCGAGAGAACGCAGATCTCGCACTCACTCGCCCTGTTGAAGCAAGTGCTAGTGGCAGGAGCCCGTCCCAGGCTGGGACTATGAGTATCGACGCCCGAGGATCAGGAACCTCGATTGCGGGTCCGCCGAAGACGCAGTTTCGTTTCCTTTCGTTTGAAGCCCTAAGGGTCTCAAACAAAAGAAAAAGAATCCAGATGGCTGTGTCCCATGCAGGTAGCGGTGCCCATAGGTAGCGACAGCGCGGTCTCTCCGGCGAACCGACCTCCCTGACTCTGCTCTGCGAGGACGAGATCAGGAGCGTTGGAGGGGCCAGACGCGAGCCGTGGTGGACCACCTGGCGTGACCTCTCCATGTTTCCTCTCCAGGTTCGCCTCCCTATCAGGTGCGGAAACCGGGAGAAAGGTCCGCTTGAGCAGGCTTTTCTCATCTCGTAGCTGGGCACTCGCGCTGTTCACACCATTGGATGGATCAACGCTGCGTCAACGGGCCTCAGACGCAGAAACCACCGCCTCCCGCAGCCCAGGTGCTGGGGTGGTCGTTAGAATGCGAGAGAACGCAGGTCTCGCACTCGGTCGCCGTGTTGAAGCAACGAGTAGGTCTGAAGGCTCACTCAATCACCTCCAGCTTACTCGTCGGGATCCGGTGAACAACTATCCTGTGACTTACACCTAGGGTCTCAAACAAAATAAAAAGAATCCCCCATCGTAGAATCCAACCAACCGACCCCTCCCGGACGGACAGACGCCCAGCTCACTTACGGTAGACCGGAGGACAGACGCCTCTAGCCAGCTGAGCTAAGGCCCCAGAAAAGGACGAGCCGGCCCCTGCAGAGGCGCCCGCTCGCTGATTTCCCAGCTACCGGCTGCCATTCGAGCGGTCAAGGTTGTGCGACCACCCACGCGGGATGCTGTCCGGCTTACCCCGGCCGCGCCAGAGATTCCGAACCTCCCCTCCCGGTCCGGAGATCCACCACACCGAGCGGAGAGTTTCACCCGACAGACACCGCCCGGCCTGGCGCACATGTTAATGGCTGCGGAGGAGCCGATGGGCCGACTGCAGGTAG
>Ga0255054_10002319_pt1 | contig 10933 bp, 9 predicted proteins | sample JV7_2_23_MG_FD_188634 | JGI IMG/M metagenome (GOLD analysis project Ga0255054, IMG submission 188634) | Seawater microbial communities from Jervis Inlet, British Columbia, Canada - JV7_2_23 | ecosystem: Environmental > Aquatic > Marine > Inlet | place: Canada: British Columbia | collected... | reverse complement strand
CTGACCGATCCGCAGCGCTTTTCGTTTATGTGTTCTAAGTATACCCATCAGAATTTAACCCTTGCCCCGATTGATCCCACGCTGATGTCCTGGACACTGGGCGCAGCATCCCGATCGAGCGAGTGAAGGCGATATAGCAAGTAAATTTCAGTGCCGTACTCCTCGAATTGCTGGACCGCCGCCGCAGCGACCGAATAGCCGTCGTCGCTGTCGGTGGGAAGATTCAGTGATCGCGTGTAATCGACGCCGAAAGCCGTCTCGCCGAAGGAAAAGAATCTCGTCAGCCATCCAGCCTTGCCGTAAAGGTTTCCGGCATCATCCTGGTTGTCGCGCTCCAACAAACCGGCGGACAGGGTGAAATTCAAGCCGGTGCCCTCATGCAATAGTGAAAATGAGCCGTCGTATTGAAAGTCGGTGTCGTCCTCGTTGGGATAAGCGAAAGCCGCGGCACCGGCGGCCTTGAAGCCATAGCCCTGCCCCCCCCACCACAAAGACGCATCATAGCGCTCATCGCTGATGAGCGAGCCGGCGAGGTGGAAACCATAGAAGGTGGGCGTGTCATAGCGCACCCTGTTTCTGCGGTTCAAACCGTCAAAGTTATTGAAGGCATCAGCGATCCTGACATTCGTGAGGGTGTCATCGGAGGTTTGCCGGAACAACATCCCCCCGGCAGTGTCCGAGATGGTCGCGTATGAAATCACGCCGGTTCGGGATAGATCAACTGAGGCGCTGGTGTAGGATGCCGTGGCGCCCTTGCCTAAGGAAAGCTTGCCGAAGCGCTTGCTGTCAAGGGACACCTCCGTCCAGCGCTGATCGAAAACGTTGTTGGTTTCCTGATTGTTCTGGTCGACTTCTCCGGCCTTATTCGGAGCAATTGCAAGTTCAATTTTCGAGCCGATGGTCAGGTCGTCGGTGGCCCTGGCGGTGCCGACAAAGCGGACACGGCTTTCGCTGTTATCGTTGTCGACAAAATATGCCTCCGTATCTTTACCGTCGTCGACGATGTTCACGGCCCGGTTAACCTGCCCCGAGATGGCGAGCTTGACCCGCTCCCCACCACTCGAAGTGACGACCTTTTCAGTGGGCGCCTGCACGTCGGTGGCCTTGGCAGTGCTGATTTGGTTGACACGACTTTTGGTGTCGTCGGCCACGGACCTGGCTTCTTTGGCCTCGGTTTGCGCGTCGGTGGCTGTTTTTTTCAACTGGTTCACCTGTTGCTGCAAAGATTCCAACTGTTGCTGTTGCTCCTTGATCAGGCGTTCCAGTCTTTCAATCGTTTTGGCGTCTACACTACCCTCCTGCGCCGCAACCGTGCCTGCAAAAAACACCTGGGCTGCCAGCAACAGCACGACAAAAATAATGAAGGCACTTCGCTCTCTTATCACCTTAACACGCTGCAAGACTTTCGCTTCTCCAGTCTCCTGGGCCTGGGCGGTTATCACTTTAAAACCCAGGTTGATAATTCCAAGAACCAAAAGCAAAAGGTGTTTTGAAGAAAATTTTTTCATGGTCTGCCCCTATACCTTAGAGAATGATATGTTTTGCTATGATGATATCGATCGAATTTCGATCCGGGCCGAGTCAGCGGTTGTCTCCACTGACTTGTCTGGTTTTGAGTGACGTTCGGTTGTGTCTCAAGATCTGAAATCATGCAGTTCCTCAATTGATCAATAGTTGTGGGAATGGCCATGGGAATGCGGACCAAAACTGTCATCGCCTTCACCCTTGAGGATAGTCGCCTTCAACTGGGAGCGCGTCCCGTAACTCCTCATGTCGTCAGGCAGGCCGGCCGGTTCCTTGATGATGTCGGGTATCGGTGATTTGTACGTGTAACCCTCGGTCCGTTTGTCGAAGTCGGCCTTCGCCTGTTTACGCAACTCCGCATCCGTGAGAAGATCGATGCCGGTGAGCGCCAGGACCTTCGACGCGGTAACGGCCCCCTTGAACCCAATGCTGGTTCCGTTGCTGGCGGTGGCCATCCATGTATGGAGAGGGATTCCCTGCGGTAACGATGGAACTACAACTCCCATGGTCGGGGTGATGTAACTGACATCACCGACGTCGCTGAAGCCACCCCTTGTCGGTTCATCCGGAATTGGCTCAATCTGCTTGGTCATTCCCACCGGTTTCAACCCGGCCGCCTCCTGGAGCTTGGTGGCAAAGGCCTGCTCCTTTGACGTGTATTCCGGCAGGCCCACGGTTTTGAAATGCTTCTGCATCCGGTCGGCAAGCGGGGTGTTCGGCAGCAGATCATGAAGCCCGAAGTAATCGACCGCCAGTGTTTCCGTTTGGGTTGCGAGGGCCGCACCTTTCGCCATGTCCTTAATCCAGACGACACCCTTCTCCACCCGCTCGCGGTCTAAATCCCGATAGGTGAGCAGGACCACTGCATGATCGGGAACGACGTTCACAGCTTGCCCACCCTCCTTGATGATGTAATGAATGCGGGCCGTCGGTTCCACATGCTCCCGCATCATGTTCACGCTGTGGAGAAAGATCTCCGCTGCGTCCAACGCACTCCGGCCCTTCCAGGGATACATTCCGGCATGTGCTTTTTTCCCATTGAACTCGATATACATGTGCTGAGCGGCTGCCATGCGCACCTTGCCCACGCGAGCGCCATCCATGGGATGCCAGTGAAGCATCGCATCGAGGTCATCAAACAGACCTTCGCGGGCCATGAAGACTTTGGCGCCCTCCGATTCCTCGGCAGCAGCACCGTAGACGCGGAGTGTGCCGGGAATTTTCTTCTCCTCCATCAATTGTTTGATTGCCAGCGCGGCACCCATCGCCCCGGCACCGATAAGGTTGTGACCGCAGCCGTGACCGGAGGTAACACCGTCCTTGCGCGGCTCTTTTTTCGCAACGGGCTCGTTGCCCAGGTCGGGCAGCGCGTCATATTCGAGCAAGATGCCGAGTTCCGGCTCGCCCTTTCCGAATTCCGCGACAAAAGATGTGGGAACGCCCGCGGCTTTTTCGCTGGTGATGGTAAAGCCGTTTTTCTTTAACAGGTCCTTCAGATAAGCGGACGATTTGACCTCGAGGAGTGAGACTTCGGACAACTCCCAAAGCTTCTTGGCGATCTCTTCAACGGTGGGCGCCACCTTGTCAACGGCCGCGAGTACTTCCTTGTCCTGTACAGAGACATCGGCGACCGCCTCGGGAGCAGGTTGCAGGAGGGCGATGGCCAGGACCAGCAGGGCCGGGGCAATCCTAAATATTTGTCTGTCAGCTGTTCGCATTGTTTTTTCCTTTATTTGCATTGTTTTTTCCTTTACTCGATGGACTGATCGTAGATGTCTCCATCGATCTCGACCAGATGAGGGATCACATCGCCGCTCCATCCCTTCTGAGCATAACGGTCGATCCTCTTGATGAGTCGAACCGGCTGCCCTTTGGCGAAATTGTAGTCGTCGAACTCGAAGTACACGTCAGACGGGGCAATCAGGGACCTGAAACGGTAGTGCTTGTTTGTCAAATCAGAAATCGATTGCCAGTAGGTACTGATTCCGCCGTAGGTCTCGTTAGGGTCCGAAAGATTTACAACAAGCTTCTTGACGAGTTCTGCGTCCTCCTCAGGCGACGGTAGACCCGCGGGCATCATGACGGAGGAAAGCCCGGAGTACATGAAGCCGTAAGCCGTTGGAGCGTCGTTTTTCCTGGGTTTCGGGAAACGCCGCAGAAAGTAATCGGCCCGCACGAAACGGTCGACCCCTGACCAGCTGACGGGGAGTTTTTCTTGTTGTACGTTCTTATACTTTCCAGCGTTCGCGAGCTGCTCTTGATATGGGGGTTGTTCGTCAGAATCTGGAATTCCCGGCCGTGGAAGATCTCCACCTTGCCGTCCTGGATTTCGACAATGGCTGAGTCACCCGTGGCATCCGCAATGGCGAGATGTTTCGGCGTGGCATAGCTGTAACCCGAACCCTTCCTTCCCACGACAGAGACGATATACACCTGACTCCTGATGGCGTTGCTGGCCTCTGCGACGGTAGCGAAGTTGTCAAGCACGAAGCTGACCCAATGATCTTCGTCAAGCTCTTTCTTTTTGCTGTCCGGTGCCACTATCTCATTCGGACTGCCTTCCGCGTAGTAGAGCGTGCGAGCCGTCAGGCCGGCCTCGTTCATGCCGTCGTTCGGAAACCTATTGTTCTCATAGATGGCGACATTACCGTACTTGACCGTCCAGTTAATTGACTGGGATCTCTTGTTCTTGTCCGCTGTGCCCCACCGCTTAACTCCACGCGGCGTTGCGACGAACGTCGGGTGCGAGGCGGTAATGTAGTCCTCGGTGCGCCCTACAATCATTAGGTCCGGGTTGGTATTCCAGAACACCCGGGTGCAGCTATAGGCATCGACTGCAACAAGCACTAAAACCGCGAACACGGTGCCCACGCATAAAGTCAGATACTTTGATTTCATCATTCTTAGCTCCTTCAATAAAAAGATATTTGTTGGATAAGCAGCGTGTTTAAGATGTCTCTTTGACTGCTACTGTCTCGGGATCTTTGTGATCGATCTCTGATGTAGCGCCCTTGAAATTTTTTAAAGTTTCCGCTTCGATCAGACTGGCTCAGCCAGTAGCGGCGATGCGCCATTGGCTTGCTAAGTCTGGGTGCTCCGTCGGCGAGAATGCAGCTTTCGCCGACGGGGCACCTCTCAGTCTCCGGCCATCTTAACGCACTACTACTTGGCCATGTCCGCAGCCCTTTCAGATTTGATGTTATACCCGCCTGCCATGGCGATGAACATGCCGGTGGCGAACATGTTGCGCCCGTCGAGCAGGCTGACGGCAGTATGCGCCACTTCTTCCGTCTCGGCGAAGCGTCCCACGGGGATCTTCTTGGATATGATCGCCATCTTGTCCTTGCCGCCAAGGGTCTTCACCGCGTCAGGGTAGTTCATGAAGTTCGTGCCGAAGGCGTTGACGACGACCCCCCTGGGCGCGCCCGTCATGGCGGCGCTGCGGATCAACATGTTCGCTGCCGCGCGCATGGCGCTGTAGCCGACCATGTCGTAGTAGGGCTTGCCGCCGGTTGCGCTGGTCAAGACCAGGATCTGCCCGGACCCCTTTTCCATGAGAGGCGGCATCAGGGATTGAAGCGCATAGAGGACCGCCAGGAAGTTCGACTCATAAATCTTCTGCATGTCTTCAGCGGTCGTATTCAGGACATCGCCCTTGTGATGGATCGCAGTCCGGATGTAGGCCGAGTCGAATCCGCCGAAATGCTTCATCGCCGCATCGACCAGCTTCTGCGTGGAATTGGGCTGGCTCTCGTCGTTCGGGCCTTCCTGCTCAATGCCGGGGACCACGATGACCTTTGCGCCGGCGGCCTCACAAGCCTTTACAAGACCTTTGGCCGGCTGCGCGATGACGAGATTGTGGTCCCGCTCGCACAGCATGCGCGCCAGCGGCGGGCCGAGCTGCATCAACGCGTCGTTGATGATGGCGACGCGCTTGCCACCCTTGGTCGCGTTGGTCTTGAGAACTTTGCCCGGGATGATTGTCTCCGCCGAAGCCGCGCCCATAACCAGGCCGACAGCAACAATTACGGCCGCCACGGCCATCAGAAAATAACGGTGATCGAGCTTTTTCCTATCCTTTTTTTTCGTGTTTGTCGTCATGACGACATTTTCCTTTCTGTTTGAGGTTTCATGTAAAAGTTGTTTAATCATGCTTTCATATACTTGGTTGTTGCATTAATAATGAACCGCCCGACGCAATCGACCTAAGCTTTCGGCCTTGTCGCCTTAAACGGTATATCTAGAAACTTTATCGCCTCTGCCCCGTTTAAGATGGGTCGGCCGACATGGTTGATGAGCTCCTTGGCCCTTTCCATCTGCTCCAGATTGCTCAGTCCAGTAGTCCACCAGTCCTCCAGCCCGACACGGAAGCTGCCACCCCGCTCGAGCGCCATGCGGGCGAGGGGTGTGTCCATAATGTCGTTGCCCACTAAACCAACGGACCATTTCAGGTCAAGCCCCTCGATCATATGGAGGTAGAGCTGCAGTGCCTCGGGGATCGGCGGCGCCATGCCCGCCCAGCCGTAGTCTGCGAAATAGATGTTGAGCTTCGAGCCGCGGGGCAGGGTGCCCGCGCGCGCCATGGCGACGACGTTCTTCATCCAGCCCGGTTCGAACACAGAGATCGACGCACCGGTGCCCAGCTTCCTGCAAACGTCAAGGACGATCTTGTCGTCGCCTGGCCAGAAACCGTACCACCAGAACTTATCCGCTTTCCGGGCACCCTTTTCATCGTAGACCGAGAGCGGGACGACCCCCGTGTCGAACAACACCATGTTGGCGAGGCCCGCCTCGGCAATTGGGCGGTAGTGCCCGCTCTGAATCTCCGGCGGCCACACCGTTCGTGTCTTGTGATACGTGGCCGGGTCGAAGTTCGCCGTCGGGTAAAGGATCCCGTAAGGGTGCTTCTTGCGAACCGGCTTGAAGGCCTCGATATAGACTTGAGCGGCCTGCTGCACGTTATCGCTGGGCTGCTGGGAGTGCGCATGCACAATCGTCGCGCCTGCATCCAGGCACTGGATCGTCTGTTCCGCGATTTCAGCCGGCGTCTCCGGCGCGGACGTGTTGATCTTCTTCGTCGTCCCGCCGTTGATGGCGACCTCGAGGATCACCGGCCTGTCTTCCTTCTTAAAGGCGAAGTTGCTGCGCATCCCGGACGTTGCCGGTCCAGCGACCGCTCGGTTTGCTGCCAGCGTAACGCCGGCGGCCGCTAGAGTTCCTAGAAATTCTCTTCTGTTCATTTTTATTTCTCCTTTATAAACAGGTTTCCTTTTCCAATGAACGCACGGGTTACGATGACATCCACGTCCGGCCTCTCATTCTGCATATCATCGGCCTCGCTAACCGACCTCGACAGTCCCATCTTTTTTGACGGCGATCGGATTGCCGCTCTTCACGGCCTTGAGGAACTCGTCGCCGAGCTGGTCGATGGTGATGATCGGCTTTTCCTGCCACACATTCGCCATGACGATGCCCGACGCGGACACCGCATCGATGTGGTGCGAATAGAGCATCGCCTTGGGCGCCACGCCCAATCCGGCCACGGCCATAAACGCGGCGCCGCCCATGCTCGAGCCGATGCACTGCGAAGTACAAAGGATCACACCGTTGAGGTCTTTCTTGAAGAGTTCTTTGTTATCCTGGTCTGTGCAGGTGGCCTTGTCGGTCGCCCCACCCCAGATGTTCTCGATGTAGGAGGACGTCGGGTTGAAGGGCTGCTTCGACACTAGTGCTTTGCCGTTGATGTCTCCGGCGACCACGGGGCGGCCCTGGAATGTTTGCTTTGCCATTGGTTTTCTCCTTTTTTTTTCGTTTTTATTTCTCGTTGTTTCGTTGCTGCGCCATGGGGTGTACGGCCCGCCTCAAGCGGATCAACGGCGCGCAGACGCTCAGGTGACCAGTTTGCCGGTCATGATAGACTCGATCAATTGGTCGTCCGAGACGTAGATCGAGTTCGAGTACTTGCGGGTCTTGTTGGAGTTGGTGACCCCGAACTCTGTCTTGTTGTAGCCCTTCAGGCCGCTGAAGCAGACGACACAGGTGTTCGTGAAGGTCACGCCGGCCTTGTGCAAGTCCCGCGTCATCACCGGATGCTCGTAGAACATGTGATTCCGGACCAAGGTCGCGGAAAAGAAGTGCGTCTGAATCGCGACCTTCTTGAGGCCCCGCTTCTTGAGTTCATCGAGGATCCTGGTGCCCCAGCTTACCATCTCGTGGTAGGTATTGTGCGGGCACCCGATGTAGGCGCGGTTCGGCTTCTTGACGTTCTTCGGCCATAGGTTCGGGTAGGTGCCGCGCACCCGCTCGATCTCCTTGTCGTCAATAACGTAGGTCTGGTAACCCTTGGCCAGCAGGTCGCGCCCGTGGTCCAGCGCGTCCGGGGTCAACTTCTCGACGTGGTACAGACCGACCGCACCGTTCGAGGCGGTAGCCGCGCCCATGGACTTCATCTTGTGCACGTTCTCGGGAGTGATCTTGCCATCGAAATACTTGTCGATGCCGACGATGTAGGGCACGTCCTCGACGCACTTCTCCCCGATTGCACCGCCCAGCACCCCCCAGTCGGGTTCTCCCTTGGTCTTCACCTCGATCAGCCACTTGGCCTTGCGGCCCTCGTCCGTCAAGAGGCCAAAGTACGGCGCCTTGCCCAGAATAGCGCACATCAGGTCCATGCCGCAGGAGTTGCGGTTGGTGCGGATGCCCAGGATGGAGTTTCCGGCGTTTACCGCCGAGGATTCAGCCCAGGCTGTAGGGGTGCCCTTCTTCGGCGCGTTGCCGATCTCCGGCAGGTAGCACATGCAGCTACGCGTATCGAGATTCCGCCCGCCGAGCCGCACATGCAGGTGATCGATCTCCGTCTGCAGCGGATAGCCCTCGAAGATCATGTTCTGCTCGTCCGGCGAGGTCTGGACGTTGTAGAGGTCGAAGGGGCGCGGGTTGACGGTGTACGGCGCGTACGCCTTCAGACCCTCGTTGGCGCATTCTGTGAACGCCTCGATGAGCGGCTTCATCGCAGGGGTGCCGGTGAAGAACGAGGTGTGCGGCGCGCCGCCGAGTTTGACCAGCTTGGTGGCGCCGAACAGGTTGCCGTGATCGACGACGGTGCGCATCACCTTGGCGAGCGCCTTGCCCTTCTTGCCATCCAGGATGTCCTGTTCCTCCTGGGTCAACTTCATCTGGTGCGGCGGCTTGGACGGGTCGTAGGCGGTCTTGGCGGGGGTCACGCCGACGCCGGTGGCTTTGTAGCCGGGAACGGGCTTGCCGTCGGGCCCGAGTCCGAGCATATCGGACTGGCGTTCAGTATAGAGCGCGTGGTCCGGCGTGCCGGGCCGCTTGGTGAGAATATGGTTCACGCCGGATCCTGTCGAGGCTGTCGAAGCCGTTCCGGCCTTCGCAGCCTGTGCAGGTACGTTTCCGGGCAGCAGTGCGACAGCCGCACACGCCATCGTTGAACGTTTGATGAATTTTCTACGATTCATTTTCATGGTCTATTCCTCCTTTTGTGATTCGTTTTGATCGTTAAGATGGTTTTGTTCGTTCAGGTTTGGTTAAATGGTTTATTAACGGATTTTTTCATTGGGCACTTCTCCCACTGAGGTTAATAAAGGTCTGACCGCTTGGACGTTACTCAGCCGACCTCGACGGTCCCGTCAGCATGAATGGCGATGGGGTCATGGTAATGTCCTCTTTTTAGTTTGATGGCTTCAAGCAGAAAAAAACGTGCCGCCATTTTGAACCGCCTCGACCGCCTTTATTAAATTCTCGGCTGATGAACACTTTTGAATGTAACCCGATGCCCCACAAGATTTACATTTTTCCATCACCTCCCGCCCTTCATGGGTGCTTAAGACGATAAACTTTAGCGCAGGTGGATAGCGAAATCATGATCGGTTTTCAGATTTTAGCGTTTGCCGAATGACGACCTGCGGTTTTTGATGCCCGTAAAGGGCAATAATTGTAATTCGATTGGTTTCAGAAGAGTCTCCGGCGCGGAGAAAGGATAACCATATCATTTACAGCTAAGCGAGGCGTCCCCCTAACCGCGTCCGGGAAACAAAATGCCGGCCGACTTGGTGCCTGCACAACGCTGTCCGTCCGATTTGAAAAGTGGGTTTTTCTCCTTTTATGGAATGCACTTTACCCCGAGTGCTTTAGAGAAGAACTATGAAATTGATGAATAAAAATTATGCCTTCAAGAAACTTTGTCAAGAAAAATAATCATTATTCTTCCACTGCATTGATGAATCTGGTCGACGCTGATTGTGACCGGAAACTGGCAGAAAAATACCTGGCCGAGCCCGCCCCGCACGGCGTGGATGCGCGAGTTGATGATGCCCGGCATAACCCTCATTACAGGGAGAATTATTTTACTAATAAACACCTTATACTCAGATACCAGTAACACCAATAATTTGCATGTCCGGAGAGATATAATTCTATTGGAGATTTGGTTAGAAAATCTCAACGTTTTTCGGCTACTCAAAACAGTGGACTTCGTGCCTAACTATAACATTCAGAGGGGCTGAATATTTGTTGGATGTGCTGATGTAATATGATAATTAGGAAAATTGCAGGTTTTATCAAGTCACAGTAAAAACCCCGACCAAAATAATCGGGATTTTTAGTTACTTTGCAAATCCCTGCAAATGAGTGCATATAGGGTGCAAAATAGGGTATGATTAGTGCAACCTTGAAAATAACGGTTGTAATAAAATCAATAAGTTACGGTCTTCCCTCAAATTGAATATTTGCGGCGGGCTGCAAGAAATTTCCGATTACAGCTTGTTCTACTATCAGCTGAAAAAATTCATATTGGGTCTTGATACGGTCTCGGCGGGCGTTTCAAAAAATCTGGAAAGAATCGTTTCAACCTCCTGCATATCACGGGCATTTTGAACCCTGGTAAAAAGAGTGTGCCCAAATTTGAAATTGGCCGAAAAATAGAAAGCAAATTTTTTAAAGCGTCTTAAGGCGTTCGTAGGATTAAAGTGTCTAAGCATCAGTTTTGCCAAACTGCCGGCGGTCTCAAAATAAATTCCCGAATCAACCTTTAATCCATCCGACCACTCGGCAAACAGCCAGGGTCTTGCGATCGCCATCCGTCCGATAGCGACGCCGTCGCAGCCCGTGGTTTGCAGCATGTCCCAGCAGTCTTTCTGATCAAAAACATTACCATTGCCAAAAACGGGTATGGAAACCGTCTGCTTGACCATTGCGATGTACTCCCACTTGGGCGGCCGGGATCGCCGATCCGGAGCGACCCTCGGGTGGAATGTCAACGCATCCGCACCCGCATCTTCGAATCTTTTTGCCAGATCAACGGCAGCCTGGGGGTCGTCCTTCCATCCGGTGCGAAATTTGACAAAAAGGGGAATCGCAACACTTTTTCTAAATTCAACCACAATTTTGG
>Ga0255054_10002318_pt1 | contig 10935 bp, 13 predicted proteins | sample JV7_2_23_MG_FD_188634 | JGI IMG/M metagenome (GOLD analysis project Ga0255054, IMG submission 188634) | Seawater microbial communities from Jervis Inlet, British Columbia, Canada - JV7_2_23 | ecosystem: Environmental > Aquatic > Marine > Inlet | place: Canada: British Columbia | collected... | reverse complement strand
AACCGCGCCGAATATCGGCGACTGCCAGCCCCTGTGTCTGCTCCCGGCACGCTCGACAAACCGCGCCGGCGTGACGCCCCGGTCGGTGCCGTCGTTCTGCCACTTGGCGACGTGCTGCACCTTGGTACGACCCTTGACCGGGTATTCGCCGCTGCCGTAAATCTCGACCGTCGTCCCGTCCAGGCGAACGAGGTCTGCGAGCATCTGCTCGAACATGCTACTCGTCGCCGTCCTTGTCGCTGACGGTCTTCTTCTTCGAAGCCTTGACGGTCTTCTTCACCTTCGGGCGTCGCGCGTCGCTGGCATCCATGGCCGCGTCAAGCGCGTCCTTGGACATCTTCGGCGCCTTGTCGCACGGAAGCACCGTGTCGAACTTGAGCACGCCCATGTCGTCGCGGAGCATCCGCAGGTCTTCACAGGTGCGCGGGTTCTTCGGGTCGATGTCGGCGTAGTTGTGCTCGCCTGCCAGCACCTTGGTGCTCGTGAGCTTGCCGTCGACCTCTTTGCCAATCATCGCGCCGTATTGAGAGAAAATCTTCATTTTTTACCACCCGGGTTGAAAGATGTGAGGGTGTGCACCGACCTCGTCGTCGTCCTCCACCCCGTCCTGGTTGTCATCGGTCGAGATGACCATTTTCTTGAGGATACCAATCTGGCGGTCGTATTCCGCGCCGATGTGCATCCGCTCGTCTTCGGAGTCCTTGTCGCCGTTCATGACCCACGCGCGTGCCATGGCAGCCATCACCATCGGCGTGATGTCGTCTTGGTTCACAATGCGTTGGATGTCCAAGCCGTCGGCCTCGAGCTCGTTGGATAGCTGTCGCTCGGCCTGCTTGACCATGCGGTCGAACTTGTCGCGGGGCGACTTGAACGCGTCATAGGCGCGCTCGTAGGCGTCTTGAAACTGTAGCTCCAGCCCGGCGATGTCGAGGACTGAGTTAGAGACTTGCACCTGCTGTGAGATGATCCGCCCCGTGGCCGTCGGCGTCCAGATGAGTTCGATGACGATGCCCGCCGTGTAGACGTCAGTATCCGAGACGTCCAGCGAGTAGTCGGCAAACGTCCCATACACCGCGTCGCCATCGGCGAATTCCAACTCGGTAAACGCCTCGAGTTGCGCAGTCTTCGTGGCGTTGTCCCATCCCTTGACGATGGCTCGCAGCTCGCCCTCTGCGCCAACGAGCAACAGCGCATCTCCGATCTTGAGAGCGCCGGCTCCGGATGCAAGGGTGATCTCGTCAGAATACCGAGAGACAGCGCCGTCGAGCGTGGTCGCCGTGTAGAGCGTGGCCGCATCGGCCGACATCAGCACCGCGCCGTCCCGGTCGTTGACCGCCACAGACAGCGCCGACAGAAGCGTCGGATCCCACTCGGCGGGCAAGTCGAAGTGTATCGGCTGGGCGCTCGAGCCGTGTCGTAGTTGCCTCATCTATCCGACCCTTTGGATTGAAAAGCAGCAGTGCTCGTGGAGGAAATCCACGGCGCCCGTGTTGCACTTGACGTAAAGCTCTACGGCGTCGCCGCCGACCAATGTGACGAACGATGCACCGTCCCCAAACGCACCGACATCGACCGCTGTACCAAAGAAGCGGTGAGAGTGGCAGATGGTCTTCGTCGCAAGCGCCACCGTGCCGCCCGTGGTGAACGGTGTGTATCCCGAGCCGTCGATGTCACCGGCGTTGTCGTCGTTTAGCTCGAACGTGTCATCAGCCTTGTTGGCCACGACGTACACCTTGTCGTTCAGTTCCACCATGCCGCCGACGCTTGCGAGCTTGACGTGGTCGCCGTTTTCCAGCCCGTGGGCAACCGCCGTCACAACAACGGGGTCGGCCGCCGTGGCACCCGTAACCGCAGTGGTCGTCTGCGAGATGGCGAACACGTCCCACTCGAACACCTCGGCGTTCTCGTCAGATGCGCCATCGGCAGCGAACGATACCCGATAGTCGCCATCGTCGGACACAACTACCCGGTTGTTGGCCTGGTCGCTTGTGCTCTCCTTGTTGGGCATGTCCGTATCAAACGCGTCAACGAGGTGGTGCAGGTCAACTAGGTCAAGCGTTGTCAGCCCCGCGTTGCCGTCGACGTTGATACCGGCGTAATAGTTCAGTATCAGCTCGCCGCCAAATCTCTGTGGTGCGGTTGTCATCGGATCCCCCTACGTCGTGTAGTCGTAATTGAATACGACTTCCTTTGCAGCCCCGAGCCGGTTTTTGATGCTGATTTGCGTGCCGCCGTCGATGACGCAGAACTTGGTGTCCGTGTCGGTCCCGACTACCGTCCCGCTTTGCTGCCAAAACGTGAACGTCCCGTCGCTTTTCCAGGTGATCTCGAAATACTCCTCGTTGTCTCCCACGAGGAACCACCCGCGCCCAGTGCTGGCATCTGGCAGCAAAAACGCCGCCTCGTCGCCAAGCGATACCGGGGTCGTGTACAATGTCTTCTTCGAGCCCGTTGCGACCACGCCCGCAGAGTTGGTCCCGTCGTTCGTCAGGACGTCGCCCTTCACCTCGATCGCGTTTGTGACATACAGGTCGCCAAGCCCGGTGGCCACGGCGGGCGATCCAGTGCCAATCTTGACGCCAGCCGCCACGAGCATCTGGATCGCCGTGGTGCCGACTTCCGTGCCGATGGTGATCGCACGGCCGTTGGTGGTGCCCGTGCCGATGCGGATAGCCGCGTCGTCTGCCTGGGTGCCGATGTCAAGCTGGTCGTCTGCGTCAATCTCGACGATGGCGCCACCGGACCCGGCGTTGGTCGCGAGAATCTGCGCCGTGACGTCCACTGTACAAGAGGCGTGGCCGTTGGCCGAGACGCTGTTCGTCAGGTTGCCACCCGCGCCCACTGTGCCAAGCATGTAGCCCGTGAACAGGTTCGCGTCCTGCGTGCCCTGCCCACGCGACCCGGCGCCCGTGTGGATGATGCTGAACCCGTTGGGGCTTGCCTGCGAGATGGAGAGGGCGGGCAAGAGGGTCGTCGCGTGCTCTCCCGTGATGCTCACTGCCGACCCGTCGGCCGCCGTCGTGATGGTGTTCCCAACCTCAGACGATCTCTGGAGGGTTGGTACCGCCCGGAATCCGGGGACGGTGTCAAGGGCACCCGCCTGCGGGATGACTATCAGCGCAATGGCCGCCGAGAACAGCAGCGCGATTGTGATAAATCTCTTCATATCGTTACCTCATCACAATGCGGTAGGCCGAGTCGGCAACCCACGTCACCTGGATTTGGTCCACGTTCCAGCCGTCGAGCGAGATCGCCTCGTTGGTCTTTAGGACAATCGCGTCCTCGGTGGACACCGCGCCCGACTCGGACACCTTGATCGAGATGTTCCCGGCGCCGTCGTTGTAAACAAACCCCTGGTCGCCGTTGCGCGAAAGGTCCGTGTTGACATCGTGCACCTGCGGGCTGTCGCCTGTGACGAAGCTCGTGTCGATGTAACTCTTGTATCCAGCGCCGCTACCACCTGGGAGCGAGAGCACAATGAGGGACAGCGCCTCGCCGATGGATCTCAACTGCCCGTGGATGTTCCCGTCGACATCGGAGGCAGATCCGACTGCACCGAATTGGGTGTCGTCAGTGGCGAGAGTAAACGGAACGGAACCCGCCATAGCGGCCGTCCCAAGCGCCGGGGTTTTCGCGTCAAGAGAAGTCGTGTCTCCCGCGATAACCGCCGTGTCAAGCGCGATGTTTGTCGTATCGCCCGCGATGATGTCAACCGCAGTGTCGAGCGCCGTGAACATCGTGTCATCGGTGGCAATCGTCACAGCCTCGGACGCTGCCATCACACCCGTACCCAGAGCGAACGCCGTGCCGCCCACGGCCACCTTGTCGACAGATGCCCCGCCACCGCCGCCCGGTGCACAAGCCGCGCCGTCGGTATAGACGGACATCGGCCCGTCAACCTTGTCCTGGTCGAGTAGCATGGTAGCCACGCCAGTGATGGAGTTCCCGTCGGTGTTGGTATATTCTACGAGCAGCTTGTCGCCGTTTTTCAACCCGCCGATATTGGTGATCACAACGTCGGTGTAACCAGCCGGGTCAACAGCGGCGATCACCGCGTCGTATGCAGTGCCCTGCCCCGAGTCAAGGGTGACGGTGATGTTCTCGGCCGTGGTCGGCGTCGCGTCGAACGTGAGCGTGATTTTCTCGACGTCGAAGTCGTCGGCGGCGAACATCGTCCATGCTACCGCCGAGGTGGTCGCCGTCTGCACTTCCTGTCGCCTCTCGGCCGCGACCGATACGCAAAGCAAGCTCGCCAGCAAAAAGGCTAAAATCTTACGCTTCATATTCTTGGCTCCTGTTGTCTGTCTTTGGTTGCAGCTTCTTGTCTTTGATCGCTTTGTCTTTTGCGGTCTTGGTGGCGTAGCCCGCGCCATCTATGCCGTCGCGCGTGCATTCGGTGACGGTGAGCGGGTTGGTCGCCTCGTAGTCCACGACTACCTCCTTGGCAGCCGTGTCCCACAGGAGGTGGTATCGCTTATTCTTTATCTTGACATTACTCATTAACTGTGACCGCCCAGCCGTTGCCGAGTAGCGTGGCCTTTGCCGCATCGCTTGCCGCCGACCGCGCGGCGTTTGTCCCGGCGACGTTCAGCGTGCCGTTGCTGCCACCGGCGGCGGCGAGGTCAATCAAAAAGCTGTCAACTTGGTCCTGTGTCCATGCGTTGTCTTGCAACTGTATCCCGCAATTATTCCACGCCGGGAGCGTTGTTGTCGTGTAACTAACCGACGTATTCGAAAACCGCAGATGCGTCAGACCCGTTAGCGGAGCGAGATCTCCAATGTCTCCGCTTACTGACGTTCCCGACATTCTGAGATTAGTTACTGAAGTCAGCGCGGCGAGGTTGACAATATCGCCAGAAACCGAAGTGGTTTCTATCTGTAAATTTTGTAGAGAAGTCAACGCCGCAAGAGCACTGATGTCGCCACTTACTGACGAGGCATTGGCGTTGAAATATATCAACCCGGTCATCCCAGACAAGGCAGAAATATTCCCTTCGATCGCCGTCGTGTAGATGTAGAGATATTGAAGCGACGTCAGCCCCGCTATCGTCGAGATGTCTCCGATGATGTTAGTGCCATTTATGTATAGCCGGTAAGACAAGCCCTCGAAGTTTGCAAACTCCGATATGTTCCCGGCGAACGTCGTATCCTGATCCAGAAAGCTCGTCACAGCGGTTAACTCACCGGTGAATACAATGTGTTTCACGCCGCTGCCAGAATACGTGTGGCTCGTTGTGATCGTGTTGCCGGTGCCGGTGTGTTCGATCCACTCGGATTCCCCGTCACCCCAATCGACCCATATGCCGGTGCTGGCAGGTCCACGCGTCTGGATCGAATGCGCTCCGGTGTCCGTGGTGAAGAACCTGGCTTCCCCGGCGACAATGCCATCAGCCGCGCCGATAGCCACCGCCTGCTCGTGTAGTGCTTTGAGTTCAGACACCGGTTAACGCCTCGTTGAAGATGTGCACCTGCTTGATTGGGTACGCCGTCGGGCTGTTCTTCTCGTTGTTGTTGCCGATGTTCAGCACGGTCGCGTCGCTGTCGTCGGGTGTCTCGGCGGTAGTGCCCTCGCCGATGTAGACGCCGTCGACATAAAACATGGGCTTCTCGCCACTCTTGCAGACCACTGCGATCGACTCGTTATCGGCGAACGTGTGCGCGATGGTCGAGCCGTTGAAGTCGATTTGATTGCCGTTCGTCAGGAGCTTGTAATTCGTGCCCTTGTCGACGATGGTCCCGGCCGCCTCGGACCCGGCGAACGTGCCGAGCACCAATATCGTGACATCGACGCATTCGAGCAAGGCCGCGTCGGGATACTCCACATTGCTCGTTGCGCTTGCGAATAGCGCCCCATCCTCGCCGCCGCCGGTGATAAGCGTCGGCACCCCGACCACGTCTCCCGCGTAGTCCGTCCAGGGATAGGCCGGGTAGTCGAGGAACTCGGAGAACACACCGACGCCCTCGGCGATCAGCCGTTGCACGGCACCGAATGCGCGACCACGATACAGCCAGTACATGTGCGCGTACTCGTCGCAAAGCAGCTCGACCGGCGTCAGCACCTTGTCGTGTATGACCAGCGCGTGCAAGTTGCCGGCGATGCCGCCAGGGGTCTCGGCCGCGTCAATCAGCGTCTCGTCGTTTACCTGGACAACCAGCGGGTAGTCTGTGCCGCCCACGTATCCGCTCGACGACTGCGCAAGGGTCATGGTGAAGGCCGCTGGCAACTCATTCGGGTTAATGATGTAATCATCTACCCCATCAAATACGTAATGAGGCGTGGGCAAGAGGACAAGCGTTACAAATTGGCTCGACGTCACCCGGTCGGCTTGCTCGAGGTCTCGTTGTGCGATCGTCCTGTCCCAGATGTACGCGCCATCGGTGTCGTCGTTGAACGCATCGCAACGATAGGCCGCCCAGGGCGTCTCCATAAGCGCCTCGAGGGTGCCCGCGCTATAAACGTCGTGGTCGCCCTCGGATAGCGTGGCGTCGAAGATACGGGCCTTGTAGATGGTGCCCGTGAACATCGTGCCAGAATAGACCGCGTTGGCCTCGCCAATCGTCTCGTTGATGGTGGTCGTCTGCGTGTCGACGTCCAGCGCATCGACATACAGGTGGTGAGCGCCGCCCGTCATGTCGACCACGTATGTGATGGTATGTTCCTCGCCGTCGGCGTAATCGATGTCCACAGAGCAGCGCGTGGGGATGGCCACACCGTTGCTGTGGTTGGCACGGATACCCGTGCTATCGACCCAGACGCAAAACCCGTCGATGGCCGCACCAGGTATCAAGGCGGCGTTCGCAAGCAGGGTGCCGATTGTCTCGATCGACGTGCTGAACCGGATGACCACTGAAAACTTGCCCGGCTGGGGCACGATGACATATTCCGCCGTGCCCGTGCCGTCGAAGACAACGCCATGGTCGGCGGTGGTCGCCCCGGTGATGGTGGCCGCGTTCTGCTCCATCCGCTCGAGCGTCAGGAACTCCTCGGCAAAGGAGCAGCCGCGCATCCGCTCGCACGGTAGCGCGTCCCATCGTGGGTTATGCCAGGTTGCAACGGCCATCTAAAATGGTAACTCCTCGTAGTTTATGAACGTCATCCCAACGATATTCGTTTCGACCCACTCGCGGTCGCGCTCGGGTATCGACCCCACGCGGATGAACTCAGTATCGGGGTGGTCTGCGATCACCCTGTTCCACGCCATGTCGACCTTCGGCTTGAACGGGATGTGGCCGAAATACATGTCGTTATCCGCGTCAGGCACAGGGCGAAAGAAGTCCACGCCGAACAGGTACAGCCTCTTAGCGGTCATCGTGTGCGCTAGAAAGTACGCGCCGAGTATCCCGCTGTTTTGGTTCAGTCGGTGGTTGATGCTCGCGAACCGCACGACCTTTTCCTGGTCGGCACAGAGCCACCAGAACCGCCCGTCGAGGTACACCCGCGCCAACATCTTCCACCGGTGGTTCAGCTTCGCTCGCAGGTGCGCCCTGATGTCGTCGACAATCTCCTCGTCGATGGCGACGATGTAGTCGGGGTCGTAATCCCGGTACAGGTAGTTACATCCGACGACCAAGCCCTGCCCGTCCAATCTGTGCAGGTCAAACCCGGCGCGGCTGCTCCCGTTCCCTACCAGGATCCCGACATCAACGGATTCCTGTTGCGGCATTTGCGGGAGCCGGATCATCGGCGGCGAGCTTGTCGTCATGTTTCTTATCCCACGCCTTGAGCTTCTCGGGCTCGTCGATACCGCGCTTCGGTCGCTTGGTGTTCTCCAGCTTCGGCAGCGCCGCGTAAGTCGCCGCGTCGACCTCCTTAAACAGCCAGTTCCATGCGTGCAACTTCTGCCCGTTGGGCGCGTTCACCGGCTCGTCACTGAACTCCCGCGACCGTATCATCGTGCGGTTGGTCTTGCCGTGGATACCGTTCGTGTTCAGGAAGTGCACCGCGTCGGTGAAGCTGCACTCGATGCAGCCCTTTTCGTCGACCGGGTAATCCTTGATCCGCAGGTACTTTTCCTCGTAGCTGCCGTCCATCATGGCGACGTTGATGTCTCCAGACGACACGACCCGGCCATTTTTGACCAACGGCTTCTTGTTGATTTTCTTCACCACGTCGCCGGGCTCGACGGCGTTGCCCCACTTGTCGCGGATGCAAAACAGCTTCCACAACATCGGCGTTACGCGGTCGTCTTTCGCCTCGCTTTCCATGTCGGCGAGTTCTATCAGCACCGGCTGCCCGTGCCCGCCTGCCCTGATGACGACATCCGACAGGTACGGCGGGTCGTTCGGGTCGAGCATCGTCTTGATCAGGTCGCTTTGCGACTCGGCGTCTCGTACCTCGGCGATTCGTTCGAAATCTAACATCTCTTGCCTCCTTGGTGGCCTGTGCGAGATTATGGATGCCTGCTTCATCAGGCCCCGGGCGGCACCCCGGGACGACACCCCCGAAGGGGTGTTTCTGCGTTGGCTAGAGGGCCTTGCCGATGACGGCGATGCGGAGCTCGCCGACGCTGTGCAGGTCGGTCGAGGACACGGCCGCGAACGCCTCGGCGGCCTCGGTGGCGCCGGTCTTCGCGGGCGACTCGATGGCCGAGATGAGCACGGTCCCGGCGGCGATGTCGGTCCCGTCATCCGGGAGCACGACGCCGTAGGAATACAGCGCGTCGGCGATGGCGTTGACGCCAGCGGGCCACGCGGCATACAGCGAGGAGAAGTGACCGGTCAGGTCGATGGGCTCGCCGGTGGCCAAGAAGCTCGTGTCGAGCAGGCACTTGTACACGGCGAACAATCCGAGCCCGCCCAGGGGCGCGGGTCCAGCGATTTTCGTTGCGGTTACGGACATATCAATTTGCCTTTCGTCTTCAACCCCGAAGGGTGTCTGTTGTGGTTTCCTAGCCCGTGGCTAGTCCTTCGAGGTCATCTTGCCGGCGAATCCCGGCATGTCGCAGTAGGCGTTGACGCCCACGCGGATCACGAACTTGGCCGAGTCGCGGCCACTCGGGACCTGGCTGATGGTCAGGTTGCGGTGCATGCGGATCTTGACGTCCTGCTTGCGGAAGTAGAACACGTCGCCGGTGGTCATCCCAACCGGGCTCACGACTTTCTGACCTTCCCACGTGCCGACGGTCTGGTATCCCAGATCCTTGTCGTTCGTGTTGCTGTCCACGACCCACGTGTGCAACTGCGAGGCGAGGGGCTCGAACCGCTCCATGACCGCGGTCTCCATCGCGAAGGTGTAGCCCTTCTTGGGACCGGACAGCTTGTTGAGGCGCACGGCGTTGCTGTGGGTGCGCAGGAGCGCCAGCGTGATGGGCGTGTCGGTGCTCTCCTCGGTCGACGCAAGCGTCGGGTAAGTCGAGCGGGACAAGGAGGCGTCGGAGTACGCGCTGGAGCTGTCGATGTCGCTCTTGATCTGGGCGTACACCGAGTTGTAAATGTTCTGCCAGAGCTGCGGCATCTCCATCTTCGCGGCGTCGCTGATCAGGCTCGACACGGACGGGTTGCCACCGTTGGCCGCCTGGCTCTCGTCGATACCGTGCACCTCGAAGGCCGTGTGCTGGTAGAGCTTGGTCCAGGTCGCGTCGACGGCGACGAACGTCCCGGCCACGGGATCAACGTCGGCCTTGGTGTAGGCTGCGGCGTTGCTCGACACGGAGGTCCTGGTGGGCACGGTGAACTTCGTGCCGCCGCTGCGCCGGTTGTCCTCGGTGAAGGTGCTTTTCAGCTCCTCCCAGGGCTTCGTGAACACGGTCTCTTTGATCTCGGGCGTGATGACTTCACGTACGAGTTGTGAATAGTCTTCCACTGAATTGCCTTTCTATCTGGGCAGGCCCTCAAACGAACCGTGGCTATCCCACCAATCCGCTTTGTACTTTCGGCCCTGCTGTCTCTCTTCCGGTTTGTCGCTGTTGAGCAGCCCCTTGAGCTGTTCCCCTGTGAGCACGGTGCCATCGGTCGGAGACCCGACAACAGGCTTCCCTGGGGGCGTGGGCTTGCGCGTCGCTGTGGCCGCAAGGAACCCGGCGTTGGCCGCGTCCTCGGCGCACTTCTTCGCGTATTCCTCGGCCGTGCCGTCGTTCTCGGCGTCGTACTCGCTGCCGAGGAACTTGGCCCCGCGTGCGGTGAACCCGGCGCTTGTCAACTCGGACTTCATCTCGGCGCTTGACGCCTTGTCGCGCTCGGCCTTGAGTTCGGCCGCGTGCTGGTCGTCCTTGAGTTGCTGCGCCTTGGCGTAGTCCTTCTCGGCCTCGGCCTTGGCGATGGCCGCGTCGTCGTCGGCCTTCTTCTTGGCATCCGCGCGGTCCGTATCGGCCTTGTTGAGCCGTGCGATCTCGGCGGTGAGCTTGTGGGTCTCGGGGTTGTCTTTCCACTCCCGGTGCGACCCGCCCTTGCCTGCATCCTCGAGCGCCTTGCGGTCGGCTTCGAGTTGCGCGCGCTCGGTCTCCAGCTTTTCCGACTGCTCTGTGATTTCTGCTTCCGTCAGTGCCATTGTGTCTCCTGTACCTTTTTAGACCGGTGGTTCCGGTGGAGTTATGGGCTATCGATTCGCTTGCGCGATTGTTTGAAAATTCCCGGCCTTCCAGCGTCACCGGGCGCGGTCTTGCCGCTGAGCTTGGCCGTAACACTTTGGCCTGCCACCGGATGCAAGTGTCATGTTGCCGGTGGCTTAACCCCTGATCAGTGGGGGTAGCTGTTATATTCCAACGCCGTCACGCGGCGTCTAAGTGGCAGTTGCAATAATCCCCGCCACTGCAGACATCGGCGCCGGGCATGCCGATTTCGTCAATAAACTCGCGGTAGGTCGCTACCATGCCGAACAGCGGCGGGCAGTAGGGACAGTTGCGCGTTGACCGCTCACCGATCCAAACCATCTCCCGGTCGAGATCCCCGTCAACCTGGCGAAAGGAATACAGCCGCTCGACTGACCTCCGATTTTGC
>Ga0255054_10002316_pt1 | contig 10944 bp, 12 predicted proteins | sample JV7_2_23_MG_FD_188634 | JGI IMG/M metagenome (GOLD analysis project Ga0255054, IMG submission 188634) | Seawater microbial communities from Jervis Inlet, British Columbia, Canada - JV7_2_23 | ecosystem: Environmental > Aquatic > Marine > Inlet | place: Canada: British Columbia | collected... | reverse complement strand
GACTGCTGAAGCGCGCCGAAGACTTGCTGGCGAACGAGCTTTAGGCGCTGCCGGCTCATCAGGCCAAAGTTCGGGGAAGCGAGAGCTTCGCCGAACGTGAGGAACTCTTTGAGCATGTCTTGCACGTCATCCTCGAACGGCTTCGACCAACGGATGAGCTGCACGGGATCGAGAACACGCGTCTGCACGTCTTCGATGGCGCTTTGATATTCGGCGTGGTCGATGGGGCCGAAGTGCTCGTTGTGCCAAACGACGAGCTTTGCGTCCGCGCTCAGGATCTTGCACGTATGGCGGAGGCCAGCGAGCGTGGATGTCCCGAGTTGCCCACCGGCTAGGACGATGTGGACGAAGCAGTCACGGCGGGCGTCTCGGAGCATGTCAAACGCCAGGCATTCACTCATGTACCGCGTGAGCGGCGTGAACGAGGCCTGTCCATTGTCCATCACGACGCAAGGCTCGGTGTCGGCCACAAGGGTCTCAAGCAACGCGTCGAATCGCCGTCGGTCAACCTGGTGCTCGGGATCGAGCAGCTCAAGTCGCTCCGTGCCGAGCCGCTCATAGCGCGAGAGCGTTCGATTGCCCTGGTCGCACTCGATGGGGAGCACATTCCAGCCCTGTTCGAGGCCGTATTGGATGAGCCAGGAGGCGGCCAGAGACTTCCCGACGCCTCCCTTGTTTCCGACGATGCAGTGAAACTGTTTCATACCTCGAGGTCCTCCGCGTTCGGGACGATTCCCGGCGGCCGCGTGCGCGGGGGCGGATAGCGTTTGGGGTGCGAAAGGATGGTCGCTGAACTACGAGCTCCAGTGGGCTCTGCCAGCGGCCGTCCCGGTGCTTCCGCGTCCAGAGGTTCCAACTTGTGTTTTCGGCAGTACCGGAGAAACGAGCTGTAGGAGCCTGGAAAGGGCCCAGAAGCTCGCAGAGCATAAGCCTGCCAAACACTTCGGACCGAGCAGCCGCCTTGCACGGAGGCCGCGATTTCCCGGAGATTCAGTCGAAAGTAGGCGTACGCGTGGCGCAGTCGCGGATCGATGTCAGCCGGTTCTTTAGCTGGGGTCGCAACGTTCACGTCCTGTTATCGGTTTTGCCCCCCGAAAAGTTGCGCGGATCGGGAATCTTTTTTTCGTGACTCGTTTTGATTGACGGTGACGCGTTCTGCTCTTGTCTGACGAGGAACGAATCGCTTTGAACAAAACTGGTTTGCTTTGACTCCGACTGACGAAGTTTTGCGTCATTGCGAAGCAATGCGAGTCACTGCGATTCAGATTGGCGCAAAGAACTTCAAACTGATTCATCTTGGGTCAAAAGGGACCCGACTTTGTTGGGGCAAGGAAGAGTTTTGTCTGCCAACAAAACTGCACGCACCACCTTCTCTCGCTCATCGCGTGCTCGGTCGCGCGAGTTGCGTGCTCAACGCCTTCGGCTTATTCGCGCGCTCCGAACAGAGTTCTCTCTAGACAACACGATCGCGGTGCCTATGCTCTAGAGCGTGGGGGAACTGAAGCATCGACTCACTGTGCGCTTGACCGACGAGCATGTGGCTCACCTGAACGAGCTCGCGAATGCGAGCGGACTTAAGCGCAACGAGGTCATGAGGCGGTTACTTCTGAGCGAAGAAATCCCGAGTGCGGCTGAGCGCCGCGATATCCAGCAGATTCTTCGAGTCCAAAAAGAACAGAACAGGCTTGGGGGTCTCCTCAAAAAGGCGCTCACGGAGCGTGAAGAAAAGGCGTCACTTCGTCGGACGCTCGTGGAAATCGAACGGAACGCCGCGGAGCTCAGACGCTTGATTGGTCACATTCGAGGCGTTTCGTGATCATCACTCCGAAGCGACCTCGCAACAACACGGCAACCTCCCGGATTTCGCAACTCGTCCCGTACATGTTGAAGGGCAAAGGCGGGGAGAGGTGCACCTGGTACATGGCCGGCAATCTAGAGGGCCTAGAACGACGGGAAGACGCCGACTTGGCTCTCTCGGTCATGGAGCTAATCCAAGAAGGCAACGTCCGCACGAAGAGGGACAAAACCTATCATGTAGTGATCTCGTTCCACCCAAACGATCGTACGCTCGCTGATAGAGAACTTGAGGATGTCGTTCGCCGAACGGTTGCAGCCGTCGGTTTGCAAGAGCATCAATACATTGCGGTCCGACATAGTGATCAGGAGCACGAACATGTTCACATCGCGGTGAACAAGATCCATCCGGTGACCTTGAAGGTCCACCACCCCTTCCGTGACATTCCTCTGTTCAAGGTCTTAGCGGGCGAGCTTGAGAAGGAGCTCGGGCTTTGCCAGGTCGATCGGAGCGTGAGGCGAATCGACAGCGATCGGTCACGCGACTACGAGTCGGCCCGAGGGGTACAAAGTTTTCCTCGCTGGGCGAGGAGTCACATCGGCGAGAAGATCGACTTAGACGGCGTCTCCAACTGGAATGAGCTGCACGCGCGCCTAGCGGTACATGGCGTGCGAGTCGTCGCGCGCGGCAATGGTTTAGCTGTGGTCGACGCAACGCGAGGGGACCTAGCCTGCAAGGCCTCTTCTCTTGGGCGTGATTGGTCCAAACAAAGGCTCTGTGAGCGCTTCGGGGATTTCGTTTCAGGTCCCGGGGCGGAGCACGTTGCGACGATGATCCGCGAGGCGTATCAACCGGAACCGCTCGGGCCGCTGCGTGACGACGGACTTTGGCGCGAGTACCAGGATGCACTCCGCGCCGCGCAAGCTCGGCGGGACGAACAGCGCGAGACGTTGTCTTCCAAGATCGGCACAGCACGAGCTGCGCATCGGCGACATTTCAAGTTGAGGCATCACGCGATTGCGGCGATGCCCATCCCTGGGCGCGAGAAACACAAGTTATACAAGATGCTGTCGTTCGAGAGGAAGGCGGCAGAGCGCAAGCTTCGGGCGTCGGTCAAGAGATGGCGGACCGTGAACGTTCACGGACACCCAGGGTCTTGGAAGGAATTCTTGGCTACACTGGCCGCTCGCGGCGACCAGAGGGCAATCCGTCGCCTCAGGAGGCAGTCGCGGGGGTTGGCAATCAAGAGCGGTGACAAGGACGTTCGGGCCTTGCCCTCTCGCAGTGTGCGGACGAGTCGAGGGAGCATCGTTCACAACCTGGCAGGAGGCGTACGGCTCCGAGAGTCGGCCGGATCCATCGAGCTCCTCGGCGAGGCCCGTGATAACGCGCTCGAGCAGCTGGTGAGCGTCGCCAAGCAAAGGTTTGGGTCCAGACGCATCACGCTAGTTGGACGTAAGGATGTTCAACAGCGATTGGCGAGAATGGCGGCCGACCGAGGTTTGGAAATTACTCAAGAACGTGAGCGCTGACCAACCGATTGCCAACCTCCTGCAATCGATTCATGGACAACGCTTGACGCGATCTGAAGAGACGACGGGCGCTACCGGTTTGAATGAGTATGCTCAGCGGCATGAAGATCACAGCCTACGTCATCGATGAGGGACGGTTAGTACCGCTCAACGTGGCTGCGCCACGTGAGATTCCCGCTCGAGCCATATGGGTCGACGTTGTCGAACCCACTAGAGACGAGGCAATCGAGCTGGCAGAGCAGCTCGGATTGCATATAGAGGTCGACGAAGCGGATCTGAGCTTCGAGGTTTACGGCCACGTCGAAGTCGAGGGCGATCAGCTCATGATCGTCATGCAGGTGGACGGATCCGACGATCTAACGAGCGCGAAGGGCGTGATCCTGATGAACACCGATAGACTCGTCACGTTTCGGAGCGGATCGGTACCTGAGATTGAGGCTGCGGCTTCCGCAGCCGCTGACATGGAGGGGGGCCCGGATGCTCAGTCGCGGCTCGTGATCAAAATTCTCTCAAAGGCCATCGAGGTGGCATCAAAGACTCTAGATTCCGCAGAAGCCGAGGTCCATCGATCTGCCCGTACGCTATTCAGCACGACCGCGAGCGTCAGAGCGGAGGTCGACCTCGAAGACCTCCTTTCTGATATTGGACGCCTCCAGACACAAATGGTGGCGCTTCGGTATCGGCACAGTTTGATCTCGCGTGTCGTCGAGATTCTCAGACGGGATCCGAGATTCTCGAGCACAGTCGATATCCGGGAAGAGCTCGAGCTTGCCGCAAGTGAGTGCGTGAGCGTGGGTGATTTCGCACGTTCGGTGGACGAGCAGTCGAGCCGACTGATGGACTCCACGATCGGGTTCATCGGGCTTCGCCAGAACGCGAGCGCGCGTTGGTTTTCGATCGTTGCCACGGTGTTCATGCCTCCGACCCTGCTAGGTGCCATCTGGGGCATGAACTTCAAGTACATGCCTGAGCTCGATGACCCGTACGCGTACGCCCTCGCCTTGATGCTCATGCTCCTATCGGCGACGGTCCCGCTCTGGGTCGTGCACAGGATGGGCTGGCTCCGCCGCTAGCGTCACTTCTTGAGCGACGATAGAAGGTGTTCGACATATTTGCGCCCAGCGTCCGATCTGACTTTGGTCAGGGACCAGTCGCCATCCTTGATTTCATAGACCGTCAGTCATTCCTGGACGACACGTCGCAAACCCCGTTGGCCTTTGCGCTCGTCCCCGGTAGAACCTCCCTTCCCAAACACCCCGAAAGGCAGTGAAACCATGGGCGAGAAAATCGACAAATTCACCAACGACCTTCGCGAGCAGCTCACCACTGCGGATAACCGTCTCAACGACTTGAAGAATCAGCTTGAGAGCGCTGGTGAAGAGTCGCGCGATGCGATCGAAGCGAAGATCGATCAGGCGAAGTCAGCGCTCGAAGAGCAAAAGAGCAAGGCTGAGGAAGGCCGCCAACGCGTCAAGAGCTATCTCGAAGCCGACCTCGCAGAGACCAATCAAGACGTTCACGACTGGAAGCAAAAGCGTGAGCTCCATAAGCTCGACAAGCGAGCCGAGCGCCGAGAGAACTACGCAGCCGACGCGATCTTCATTGCGGCAGCCGCGATCGACGAGGCAAACGTTGCCTTTCTCGAGGCCCTCGAAGCGCGCCTGGACGCCGAAGAAGCCCACGGGGCAGCTGGCGCCTAAGAGCGCTCAGTCGCCAAAGATCCCAAACGCCAAACAGACGATCTTCCTGAGAGGCTCATCTCATCTTCAGCGGCTTAATTAGACGGGGTCGACCGCCCGGCGGTGCAAGGATTGCGTCGCCTTTGAGCGAAGAAAGCAGAGCCTCCGCGTGCTTGCGGCCCGTATCCGATCGGACGTTGGTCAAGGCCCAGTCGCCGTCCTTGATGAGCACGATGCCCCTCATGTTGGGGAGCTTCAGCTTCTTGCGAATGAGCGTTGTCGCTTTCGCTGCGATCGTGATGTCCAGGTTGTCCGGGATCACGATTGCTGGGCCGTCGACAATCTCGTCGAGGTAGAGTGTGCGGGACTCGAGCTGCAGTTCCCCGACGATCATGCGGCCGTCGCCCAGGAACACGTTCAGCGGCGAAAGTGACCCTTTGAGAGCCATGTCACTCCGCCCATAGGCTCCGGACAAGGACTGCACTTTGGTCGCTTTGGGCGTGAACTTCAGCGAAGCCACGCTGACCTCGATGTGCGGCGCGTCCTTCGGTCGGTACGCGATGGCGCTCGCCACCACCCACCCCTTCAGCCGTTCGACCCGTTCGCCCTTCGCCGCAAGGTCGAGGTTCACCGCGACGGTTCCGCGGAGCTCTGCTTCGTCGCTCAGCGGATATGCCTCCGCGACCTCCGCCAGGTCGAAGTGGCCTTCCCCGGTTAGCTCGATGTCAGGCTGGGACAGGGGCGTCCTGAGCGCAAAGCGCCCTTCGACATGGCTCTGCCCCGCCCGAGCGGTGAAGCTCGGAACGTGGATCGCGACCTTGTCCAGGTGTCCGCCCGGATGCTTCACGCTGGCATCCACGCTGATGTCGGTCAGTGGAAGCGGGAGCTCGGGGTGTTGGAGCGTGCCGTTACGAACGAACAGCGATGCTGAGAACGATGGTGCGCGGTCGTCTCGAAGGCTCAACCGCCCCTTGACCTTCGCGCGAATGGAGTATGTTCCGGTCGCCCGAAGGCCCGCGATATCCCCCGCGTAAGCGCCAGGGATCGCCGACACCAGCGCGCGGATCGATTGCCGTTCGCCCGAGACAAGCTCGAGGTCCAGGTCGACATCCCCATCCTGCCATTCGATCTTCCCCGAGGCCTCTCCGGTGAGCTCGTTGAGCGCGACCTCCAGGCGCTCGACCTCGATGCGCTGTTCGTCGGCGCGCAGGACCCCGGCGAGATTGACGCTCGCTTTGGCTCTCTTGATGTATCGGACGCCTGCGATTCGAACCGTCAGTGATTCGACCGTCGTCGAGGACGAGACCGTATAGGTGGCACCCTCGATTACTGCGGAGCCGTCGTGCTCGAGGCCTTCGAGCGAGACCTCGGTGCCTGGGGAGCCATACTCGATCCGTCCGCCGCTCACTTGGTACCGCCGAAGACGAAGCGCGAGCGCTGCGGGCTCCTCTTCGGCCTCGGTTTCTTCTTCATCGGCGGCTTTGACGATGTCGTAGTTCGCCTCTCCGTCTTCGTTGACGAGTAGGTAGATCTCCGGCTGGTCGATGGTGGCCGACTCGATGAGGAGCTGCTCGTCTCGGACCAGCCGAACCAGGTCTACCCCCGCACGAAACGACTGAACCGAGGCAAGCGTGACCCCCTCGAATGCGCCAGCGCCCACGACCTCCAAACCGGCGACCTCGATGATGAGCGTCGGAAAGGTCGACAACAGTGAGAGCTCGACTTCCTCGAATGAAACCGTCGCCTCGAGCCGCTCGCTGATCTGCCGTCCGACGAGCTCGACGACGCGGTCCTTCAAGACAAACGGGGCAAGCGCAAGCCCGCCTAGCAACAACAGAACGGATGCGCCGACTCCAATGAGGGCTGCTCTCAACAAGGTCTTCACGGTGACTCAACGCGTTCCAGCCAACGCATCTCTAAAACGCGACCCCGAGATGCTTCGGCAGCACCGAGAAATGTAGCTTGTTCTCGGTCGTCGGCTCCCCATCGAGGTTGAAGTGCACCTCGCGTTCGGCCTCGATCGTGAACTCCGGCAGCTGCCAGTAGCGTAGTATTTTGTTGTTCGGGTCGTCCGGCGTTTCGAGCTCGGTGCTGAGCCGCATCAGATCACCACCGGTCGCGTGACCGACGGCGACGAGGTCGAGCAAGCCGTCGTCGAGCTGGGCCTTGGGAGCGACCTCGAAGCCGCCACCGGCGAGGCGGTTGTTGCCGACCGCCATGAACAGCATGCTGCCCTCGATCGGTTCTTGGCCGGGAATCAACAGTCGACCCTTGTACGGCTCGAGATTGAACGCCTTGATCAGCCCCATGAGGGTGTAGGCGCCGCCACCGAGCGCCTTTTTCATCTTGAGCGGTGTCGTCGCCGTGATCTCGGCGCCAAAGCCGCCGCTGGTCACGTTGATGAACGAGCGCTTGTTCGCACGACCGACGTCGATGACTTGGGCAGGGGCCGTGCAGGCGATCTCGAGACACTGTTTGAGGTCGTCGCAGGGAAGACCGAGGCCGTGCGCGAAGTCGTTTGCAGTCCCGAGGGGAAGCACACCCATCTCGACCTTGGGCTTCTTCTTTCCCTTGCCGACGAGCGCATTGACAATCGCGTTGATCGTACCGTCCCCGCCACCCGCGATGACGCGCTTCGCCCCATCCGCGATCGCTTCTTTGACCACCTTCGGCTTAGCCTTCTTGTTCCAAGGGATCCGAACCCCAAGGTCGATGCCCTTGCTTCGTACGTACTTCACCGCCTCTTTGACGACCGGCTCGTTGGCGGATTTGCGGTGCAGGATCAAACAGACTTCGGATGCCATGAATCAACTCCTCGGCGTTCCAGATCTACCCCGTTCTGCTTCAAGTCGCTACTGCTCGCGCTTCCCGCGGACCCAGGTCGGGGTTCGAGCACAGTTGCCGAGAACTCCACGCTCCCAAAAAAATCTGGCGCACCAAATCGGCGGGGTTTGCGCGCGGCTACGACGAGCCTGCGAACGCAGGAAGGAAACGCCCAGCGGCTTCCACTCAAGGCGCTCGGTCAGGCCCTTCAGCTGGCCCTCTGGACGTACGCCTCGATCATCTTCCTTTCCGTGCTCCCATGTTTCGGCCTTCGCGTGTTACAGGAACGGAGCGGCGACGACCTCCGAGCCCTGGCCTTGCTTGAAAACCGAGGAACCCGCCAGCTAGGCTAGCCCCCAACCCCCCAGGAGACCGTGATGCGAAACGAGGAAATCAAAGCCGAGCTAGCTGCGCTGCGCGCCGAGGTCGTGGCGCTGGCTGAGGCCCGCAAACAAGCGCCGGAGGCTCACCAGCCGTCAGAGCCTCCAGAAAGCTCGGTGTTGGCGACGGACCAGGGCACCTCTTCGGAGACGGAGCACGAGGGATTCATGGGTCAGGTTCAGGAGCTGGTCGAGCTCCTGGAGCATGAGCTTCGTGAGACGCCCGTGGTCAGTGGCTTAGCGATCTTCTCGCTTGGCATCCTAGTCGGGCGGTTCTTGCGGTGAGGAGGGCGTCATGAATGGAGTCATGCTGAAGCTTCGAATCTGGGTTCACGCCGAAACGGCGCTGCTGAAGATCAACGCGCGACGAACCGGGCAGCGCTTCACTGCGCTCGCGATCGCCCTGGGCCTCGCCATTCTCGCGGTCGGGATGATCAACATGGGGATCTTCGAACTGTTGGCCGAAACCTACGGGAGGGTCAAAGGCGCGTTCTACCTCGCCGGCGCAAACGGCGTCCTGGCAGCGATCGTCGTGTTCGTGGCGCAACGCAGCAAGCCTGGGCTCGAAGAGGAGATGGTCGGCGAGATCCGAGAAATGGCACTTGCCGAGCTCCAGGCAGACGCCGACGAGCTCAAGGAGGAATTCGACCGAATCGCGGGTCGCGTGCAGCAGATCGAAACCGCTGTCTCGACTCTCACGGGCTCGGGGTCGTCACTATCTAAGCTCTCGGCCGTCGCGCCGGTGATCGAGGTCGCTGTCCAAGCACTCAAGACGAGGCACGAAGGCAAGTGATGACCAAACGATCGAGAATCATTCTTCACGGCAAACAGGGCGCCAATCAGGAGCTTCGCGATGCGGTCGAAGCGGTGCGCGAGGATGGGCATGACATAGACGTCCGCGTGACCTGGGAAGTCGGGGACTCCGGGCTTTTCGCAGCGGAGGCCTCGAAAGACGGCATCGACACCGTCATTGCCGGCGGCGGCGATGGCACGGTGAACGAGGTGGTCAACGGTCTGCTGCAGGTCGAAGGCAATACCAGCGCCTTGGGCGTCATCCCGCTCGGGACGGCGAACGACTTTGCGCGGAGTGCTGGGATTCCCCTTCAACTCGAAGGTGCGCTGCGTGTGGCGGTTGAGACCGAACCGGTGACCGTCGACGTCGGTCGCTCGGGGGACCGCGCCTTCATGAACGTCGCCACGGGTGGCTTCGGCACGGAGGTCACCGTCAACACCAACCCGAAGCTCAAACGTCTTCTCGGCGGGGCCGCGTACTTCATCACGGGGCTTGGGCGCTTCTCAGAGCTCGAGCCGGTGCAAGTTCGCCTGCGCGGACCGGATTTGGACTGGGAGGGCAAGATACTGGTGTTGGCTGTTGGGAACGCACGTCAGGCCGGGGGCGGTCATGTGCTCTGTCCGGAAGCGGTGCTCGACGATGGACTGCTGGACGTAGGGGTTCTTCCGGACGTGCCCGACGACCGGCAATCCGAAGCGGTTTCCGAGCTGATGACGAAAGGCTTGCACCAAGCACTCAAAGACGCGGCACGGTTCTGGCGCGTGCCTTGGGTCGAAGTCGAGGCACCGAAAGGCATCTACATCAACCTCGACGGCGAGCCTACGCACGCAACGCATCATCGCTTCGAGCTCGAGCCGAAACGACTGAAGCTCCACCTTCCCGAATCGACACCTCTTCTGAGCTCGAGCGAACAGGGGTCATGATGCGGCTCGCATTCGCTTTCAAAAGGAGTTCGGCATGAAAGCCCTCACCAGCTTCATGCTTGTGTCGGCTCCAATCTCGGCCAGCGACTACGTGAATGCTTCGATTATCGCCGAAGGCGCCTCGGAGTGAGCTCGGCTTGGCCGTCTGGAAATATCCGGTCCACGCCCTCGCCTACGGTTTTGGAACTGGGCTGGTACCTGTTGCACCGGGTACCGCAGGCACCTTGGTCGGCGTCGTTCTGTTTCGTGCCATGGCGCAGCTCCGGCCCGCGTATTACGCGGCGGTCACCGCCGTGTTGGGCGCTGCGGGCATCTTCATCTGCGAACAGACGGCAAACGACCTCGGGATGGCAGATCCCGGCGCCATCGTCTGGGATGAGATCGTTGGGTATCTCGTCGCCATGTATCGGCTGCCGGTAAGCTGGGGATGGGTCGTCTTTGGCTTCGTCGTCTATCGGATCTTCGACGTGTGGAAGCCCTATCCGATAGGGCTGATCGAAGAAGGATTCGGAGTCGGGACGGGCATCATGGCCGACGACGTCGTAGCGGGCGTCTACGCCTGGTGCGTTTTGCAGTTGGTTCGATGGGGCCAAAAGCGGTAGACCTCTTCGCGGGCGAATGAGCAGCACGCACCAGTCTTGGAGGGATGTCGTCGCGCGGGTCCCCGGAGCCGCGGTGATCGTGCGCGCGGCGGAGAAGAGCAACGAGGATCACGCCAAGGACATGGCCGCGAGCATTGCTTTTTTCGGCTTCTTCTCGCTTTTCCCGCTTCTAGTCGGCGTGGTCGCGGCGGCGAGTTTTTTCATCGATCGTGACAAGATTGAATCGCACCTCGAGCGGATGCTCGCCGGCGAGTTCCCCGGAAGTGCCGACTTCCTCAGAACGAACCTCGAAGCCTTGACCGACCTGCGGGGGGCGGCGAGCGTAGCGAGTGTGGTCGGGCTCCTATGGTCTGCGAGCAAGGTGTTTGGCGCCCTCAGTCGAGGCATGAACCTCGCACTCGGCATCCCCAAGGGACA
>Ga0255054_10002315_pt1 | contig 10944 bp, 6 predicted proteins | sample JV7_2_23_MG_FD_188634 | JGI IMG/M metagenome (GOLD analysis project Ga0255054, IMG submission 188634) | Seawater microbial communities from Jervis Inlet, British Columbia, Canada - JV7_2_23 | ecosystem: Environmental > Aquatic > Marine > Inlet | place: Canada: British Columbia | collected... | reverse complement strand
ATCTACCACGGACGACACTGGCCGGCGACGGGTGGCGCGGGTCCCTTCTCGCCGGACTACTCGGACGGACCGGGCGCGCCGCTCTACCCGTTCGGCCACGGCCTCTCCACGACCACGTTCGACTACGCCGGCCTGGAGCTCGGAGCCGAGCGCGTGGCAGCCGACCAGCCGCTGGAGATCGCCTGCCGGATCACCAATACGGGCCCGCGGGCCGCCGATGAGGTGGTGCAGCTCTACGTGCAGGATCCTCTGGCCAGCGTGGTGCGCCCGACGAACCAGCTGGCCGGCTTCGCGCGGGTCGCCCTGGAGCCGGGCCAGAGCCGGCGGGTGGTGTTCGAGCTGGATCCCAGCCAGCTCGCCCTCTACGACCGCGGCATGCGCTTCGTCGTCGAGCCGGGCAAGGTGCGGGTCCGGATCGGCGCTTCGTCCAGCGACACACGCCTCCAGGGCGAGTTCGAGATCGTCGGCGAGACGCGCGCCCTGGACCCGGCGCAGCTCGTTCCGACGCAGGTGCGGGTCGACTAGCAGCGCACTCGCCGCACCCGCAGCCAGGCCGCACTAGGCCGGGCTAGCTAGGCCGGTCCGGGCTGCGCACCTTTCTCGCCCGAAGCCTCCGTCGAGCCCGCGTGAGGCATGCCGACGCCCCTCACGAGCGCGAAGACCACCGGGATCACCACCAGAGTAAGCACGGTGGCGGAGACCAGGCCACCCACCATGGGTGCCGCGATGCGCCTCATCGTCTCCGAGCCGGTCCCGCTGCCCCACATGATGGGCAGGAGGCCGGCGATGGTCGACGTGACCGTCATCATGATCGGCCGCAAGCGCAGCCCGGCACCCTCCCGCACGGCCGCCACGAGATCGCTGCGCGTGCGCAGCCGGCCCTCACGCTGGAACCTCGAAACCGCCTCCTCGAGAAACACCAACAGGATCACGCCCAGCTCTGCGGAGACTCCGGCCAGGGCAATGAAACCGACGCCGACCGCCACGCTCAGGTCGTAGTCGAGCAGCCACAACAGCCATACGCCTCCCACCAGACCGAACGGCAGGGTCAGCATCACGATCAGCGCGTCCGAGAGCTTCCGGAAGTTCAGGTACAGCAGCAGGAAGATGATGCCAACGGTAATGGGCACGACCACACGCAGTCGCTTGGCGGCGCGCTCCATGTATTCGTACTGCCCGCTCCAGGCGATCGTGTACCCGGGCGGAAGCTCCAACGCGTCGGCCAGGGTCTTCCGCGCTCGCCCCACCCAGGAGCCCACGTCCACCCCGTCCAGGTCCACGTAGATCCAGGCGTTCAGGCGGGCGTTCTCGCTCTTGATCGAGGGCGGCCCCTTGCGGATCTCGAGCTTGGCGAGCTGGGAGAGTGGAACCTGGGCCCCGACCGGGGTCGACACCAGCACTCGGCGCAGCATGGTCAGGTTGTCGCGCAGCTCGCGCGAGTAGCGCAGATTGACCGGATACCGTTCGAGACCTTCGACGGTCCAGGTGACGTTCATCCCGCCGATTGCGGACTGAATCACGTCCTGCACGTCGCCGACCGTGAGGCCATAGCGGGCGATCTCGCGTCGGTCGATCTCGAAGTCCAGATAGTTGCCGCCGACCACTCGTTCCGCGTACACGCTCAACGTTCCGGGCTCGTTGCGGAGGATCGCCTCGATCCGCTGCCCCACGTCCTGCAGAACAGCCAGGTCGGGGCCCGCGACCTTGATGCCCACGGGAGTCTTGATTCCGGTGGAAAGCATGTCGATCCGGGTCTTGATCGGCATGGTCCACGCGTTGGTGAGCCCGGGCACCTTCACGGCCGCATCCAGCTCGGCGATCAGCTTCTGGATGGTCATGCCGGGCCGCCACTGGTCGCGCGGCTTCAGGGTGATGGTGGTTTCGATCATCGAGAGCGGGGCGGGATCCGTAGCGGTCTCGGCTCGACCGATCTTGCCGAAGACCTGATGCACCTCGGGAAACTGCCCGATCATGCGGTCGGTCTGCTGGAGGAGCTCACGCGCCTTGGTCACCGAGATCCCCGGAAGCGTGGTCGGCATGTAGAGCAGATCGCCCTCGTTCAGGGGAGGCATGAACTCGGATCCGAGCTGACGCAACGGCACGAGGGTCGCCACGAGAACGAGCCCGGCGCCCGCGAGCACCCAGACCTTGCGCCGCAATACCAAGCGGATCACCGGCGCATACGCTCGGAGGAGAAGCCGGTTCAGGGGATTCCGCGCCTCCGGAACGATCCGCCCCCGGACGAACCACATCATCAGCATGGGCACGGCGGTGATGGCCAGCATGGCGGCCCCGGCCATGGCGTACGTCTTGGTGAAAGCCAGGGGGCGGAAGAGGCGACCCTCCTGGGCCTGGAGCGCGAAGACCGGGAGAAACGACACCGTGATGATGAGCAGCGAGAAGAAGAGCGCCGGACCCACTTCCGTCGCGGCGTCGATCAAGATGCGTGCTCGCGGCTTCTTGCCCTCGTCTCGCTCGAGGTGCTTGTGGGCATTCTCGATCATCACGACGGCAGCATCCACCATGGCGCCGATCGCGATGGCCACTCCCCCGAGCGACATGATGTTGGCGGTCATGCCTTGCTGATACATGATCACGAACGAGATCAACACGCCGAGCGGGAGGGTCAGCACGGCCACGAGGGCGCTGCGCAGGTGGAAGAGGAAGGCGACGCAAATGAGCGCGACGATCAGGATCTCCTGCACCAGCTTCTCACGGAGGTTCTCCACCGCCCGCTCGATGAGCCCCGAGCGGTCGTAGACCTCCACCAGCTCCACGCCGTCCGGCAGGCCGGCTTCGAGGGTGCGCAGCTTCTCTTTGACGTTGTGGATGACCTCGAGGGCATTCTCGCCGGAGCGCATGACGACCACGCCGGCGGCGACCTCCCCCTCCCCGTTGAGTTCCGTGAGGCCCCGGCGCAGCTCCGGTCCCATGTGGATGAATGCCACGTCGCGCAGCAGAACGGGCGTTCCCCGGCCGTCGGTTCCGATGGCGATGCTCTTCAAGTCCTCCACCGACTTGATGTAGCCGAGGCCCCGGACCATGAACTCGCTCTCGGCCATCTCTATGAGGCGACCGCCAACGTCGTTGTTGCTGCGTTGAATGGCCTTCCGGACCTGCGGCAAGGAAATGCCGTAGGCGGCCAGGGCGTTGGGATCGACCTCCACCTGGTATTGGCGAACGAATCCGCCGATGCTCGCCACCTCGGCCACGCCGGGGACCGTCTGGAGCTCGTAACGCAGGTACCAGTCCTGGATGGAACGCAGGTCCGCCAGATCGTGCTGCCCCGTCCGGTCCACGAGCGCGTACTCGTAGACCCACCCTACGCCCGTGGCGTCCGGACCCAGGGTTGGCGTTACTCCTTGCGGGAGCCGGCCGGAGACGAAGTTCAGGTACTCGAGGACGCGGCTGCGCGCCCAGTAGAGGTCCGTGCCGTCCTCGAAGATCACGTAGACGAAGGAGAAGCCGAAGAACGAGTAGCCGCGCACGACCTTGGAGAACGGAACGGACAGCATGGCCGTGGTGAGCGGATACGTGACCTGATCTTCGACCACCTGGGGAGCCTGACCCGGAACCTCGGTGAAGACGATCACCTGGACGTCGGAGAGGTCCGGGATGGCATCGAGTGGCATCTGGGTGATCGCGTAGCCGCCCCACGCCAGCAGCGCGACGATGCCCAGGCCCACCAGGAAGGGATTGGTGGCCGAGCCCTCGATGATCCGTCGGAGCATCGACTACTCCTCGGCTCGGGACCCGGGCATCTCGTGCCCGGCATCCCCATCTCCTGTGCCCAGGAGCTTCTGCACCGCCTCCCGCAGCTTGCTCTCGCTGTCGATCAGGAACTGACCGGACGTCACGACCTCCTCACCATCACGGAGGCCGCTTCTCACCTCCAGCCAGCCGTCACCCGAGTCGATTCCGACCTCCACGTCGCGGGGCTCGAAGCGCCCCTCCCCGAGCACGACAATCACGAGGTTGCGCTGACCGGAGCGGATCACCGCCTCATCGGGGATCGCAAGCACATTCCGATGGACCTCCGTCTCGATCGTCACGTTGGCGAACATGTCGGGCTTGAGGGTGAGATCCTCATTGGGGAGCTCGAGTCGAACCCGGGCGGTGCGCGTCTTGGGGTCCAGGAAGGGATAGACGTACGTCACCGTTCCCTGGAAGCTCTGACCGGGCAGATAGCTGAGCTCGACGCTCCCCTTCTGTCCGGTCTTGATCCAGGGAAGCTCGTACTCGTAGACGTCGGCGTAGAGCCAGACCCGAGACAGGTCGGCGATCGTGTACAGATTGGCGTTCGGGCTGACCTCCATGCCCTTGCGAACCATCATGTGGGTGACAACGCCGCTCGAGGGTGCGTACAGGGTCAGGCTCTTGCGAACCTCTCCCGTTTCCAGGAGCCGGTCCACGTCGCGTTCCGGTATGTCCCACAGCTCGAGACGCCGACGGGTAGCGTCGAAGAGCGCAGAACCGCCCTCCGAGACGTCCGGGAAGGGACTCTCGGACGTCATGTCCCGGTAGCGCGCCGCGAGCAGGAACTCTTCCTGAGTGGAGACGAGCTCCGGCGAGTAGATCTCGAGGAGCGGCTGTCCACGTTTCACCATCTCGCCCTCGTACTCTACGTAGAGGCGCTCGACCCAACCCTGGATCTTGGTGTGAACGTGGTCGACCAGCCGCTCGTCGTAGTCAACGCGGCCGACCGCGCGAACCCTGCGCGAGAGGTCGCGCCGCTCGACGCGCGCCGTGCGCACGCCGATGCTCTGCACGATATTCGGACTGACGCGAACCTCCCCAGCGCCGGCTCCGGCCTCGTCTTCGCAGACCGGAACCAGGTCCATCCCCATGGGCGACTTCCCCGGCGCCTCGCGGACGTAGGTGGGATCCATCCGAGCCTTCCAATACCGCGGCTGGCCGCCGCCGGGGCAGGGACCCGCCTTCGACGCACTGGATCCGCCGGACGCCTGGGGTTGTCCGGTGGGTGCCAGCCAGCCGCGGCCGACCCATCCGATCGCCACGGCCAGGACCGCCACTCCGAGCATCGAAGCCAAACGACCGGCCCTCATCGCAAACTCTCCCCCAACGCAGCCTCCAGCCCGGCGAACGCAACGCGTCGCTCTGCCCGCGCCCGCTGCAGCCTCAGCTCTGCCTCCAGGAGACTCACCTGGCTGTCGACCAGACTCAGGAAATCCACCTTGTCGACCTCGTAGCCTGCGCGACTCGCCTCCAGCGACTGGCGGCTCTGCGGAACCAGACCGGTCTCGAGCAGCGCCACCGCCGCGTCCGCGCGGCGGAGCTCCGCAAAGCGGGAACGCAGCGCGCTTCGCAACTTTGCGCGTGCGGCACGATAGTCGGCTTCGGCGCGCCGCAAGAGCGCTGCCCGCTCGGCCACATGGGAGCGCCACTTGGAGCGGTTCACGGGAAGCCGCACCGTCACGCCCGCGGTCAGAAAGTCCTCGCCGGAAACCGGATCCCCGGCCACCCGCTCCCGGATCCGGTAGCCGAAGCCCAGATCGAAATCGGGATAGCCATCCAGCTCCGCCACCCTGCGAAGGTCCTCGGCCTCCTGGATCCGCGCCCGCAGCGCGCGGAGGACCGGACTCGCGCCCTCCAGCCGACCCAGGATGGGCTCGACTTCCGGCAGCGGGGCGCCCTCGGCCAACTCCTCGGTGCGCCCGAATGCGGTTCCGGGACCCAGGTCGAGCACCGCCGCCAACGCCGCCTCGCTTTGACTGATGGACGCGACGCGCCCGATCCGCTCGTCCAGGAGCCGCGTCAGCTCCACCTGCGCCCTCAAGACGTCCTGCTGCAGCCCCGTCCCTACCCTGTACTTGGTTTCGGCGATCCGAGTGAGCTGACGCAGAAGCTCGAGGTTCCGATCGGTGATTTCCAGGGCCCGCTGAGCGAACCCCAGCTGGGCCCAGGCGCGCTCCACCGTCGCGGCCACCTGCCTCTCGCGGTCCCGGACGATTCCTTCCGCAGCCTCCGCGCCGGCCCGGGCGGCGTCCTGGCGACTGCCCAACAGACCGGGGAACGGGAGCTTCTGGGCCAGGGTCAGCTGATGGCCCGACATGGGTGTCGAGTTGAAGTCCCAGCTGCTCGTGGGAACATTGGTGGCCTGGTAGCCGAATCGCGGGTCCGGCAGCGCCCCCGCCGGCGCCACCCTCTCGCGCGCCGCATCCGCCGCGGCGGCATCGGACGCCACCTCCGGGTTGGCCAGCGCAGCGCGCTCCAGGCACCACCCGAGCGGAAGTGGGCTCGGAGGCACGATGGCCTCCTGAGCAGCCGCTTCCGCGGCCCCCAGGACGACCAGGACCAAGCCCGCCAAGAGCGGTCGGATCAGCATCGCGGCTTCGCTGGCGCAGATTCGCATGGGTCGAGGCTCCTCAGTGGATGGCGACGACGAACCTCGATGATCGCATGACCGGGCCGTCCGAAAAGGCGAACTCCGGCATCCCCCTGGCCGGCCCCTGCACCGTCGGATTCGGTGTCTGCACCCGGAGCCGACCCTCGGGGCCCAACGCCAACCGCTCCTTCCTCCTCACGCCGTGCATCCCTTCCGCCCGCGGCTGGGCAGCCACGAGTACGCGTCCCGGGTCCGGCAGGTGACAGGGCCCGGACTCGAACCGCCGCGGCGACGCCGAGGTACCCGCCGGCGGCGATCCCGGCCAGCCAGCCGAAAAAGACCCCCCACGAGGTGTCGATCGACTGGAGCGCCACTCCGGGCGCCAGAAGAACGAGCAGCATGCCGGCGGGCAGAATCGGTCGGACCGGAGAACGTCGCCGATGGCTCAGCACCAGGATGCCCGACGCCGCTCCCAGGAAGAGCGACGTCACCATCCCGAAGCAGAGGGCGCCTGCCGCGTAGCCGCCTGCCTGACTCACGGACGCTCCCACACCCGTCTGCCGCCACCAATGGAGGAAGTGCGGGTCGGGGCACATCACGCCGCATACCCCGGCAATGCCGAGCCCGAGGATCGCGACGCTGGCGGAGCTCGCGAGCGGGAGCGACGGAGTCCGAACCCCGAGAAACGCGATGGCGAAGCCAACCACCAGGAGCCCCGACCAGACCGCGCTGAATACTGCGATGTGCCACGGTGGATGCTGACCGAAGGGATGGGGCGAGAGGAGCAGCGTCACCGCTACCCCGCCGGCCACGCCCACGACCCCAGCCGCGAGCAGGAGCTGCGCGGCGCGCCCTCCTCGGAGCTCGACGTCGCGCTCGATGGCATCGAGGATTCCGGACCGGACGCCTTCTCGCACCTCGGCGGGTGTGTACTCGCTCATCATCATCGTCCCCAGCGCTCACGAGTACGCTCCGGAGGTGGGCCAGGTGACATGCCCGTTCGCCGGATCCTGCACATGGGCTTCTCCTTCGCGCGTTTCCCCAAGGCGGCCGGTCAGAGGCGGACTCCCCGCAGGCGGAGGGCGTTCCCGATCACGGAAACCGAGCTGAGGCTCATCGCAGCCGCCGCAAGCATCGGACTCAGGAGGATGCCCAGGAAGGGATAGAGCACGCCGGCCGCCACCGGCACACCGAGACTGTTGTACACGAACGCAAAAAAGAGGTTCTGGCGGATGTTCCGCATCGTGGCGCGGCTCAGACGACGAGCCTTGACGATACCGCGCAGGTCGCCTTTCACGAGCGTCACTCCTGCGCTCTCCATCGCCACGTCGGTTCCCGTGCCCATCGCGATCCCCACGTCGGCCCGCGCCAGCGCCGGGGCGTCGTTCACCCCATCGCCGGCCATCGCCACGACGCGACCTTCCTGCTGAAGGCGAACGACGATCTCGGCCTTCTGGTCCGGAAAGACCTCCGCAATCACTTCGTCGATCCCCAGCTCCGCCGCCACGGCCTCCGCCGTCGTGCGGCTGTCGCCTGTGAGCACCACGATCCGGATCCCCTCGGCGTGGAGGCGCCGGATGGCTTCCGGTGTGGTCTTCTTGATCGGATCAGCCACGGCGAGCAGGCCCGCGGGTTGGCCGTCGAGCGCCACGAACATGGCCGTGCGGCCTCCCAGCCGGAGCTCCTCGGCCTCAGCCATGAGCCCCTTCGCCTCGACTCCCAGCTCCTCGAGGAGCTGCCGGTTGCCGAGGACAACTGTCCGGCCCCGGACCTCGCCCGAAACGCCCTTCCCGGGATGCGACATGAACTCCGCTGGGGCCACGAGCTCCAGCCCTCGCGCTTCCGCACCCGACACGATGGCCGCCGCCAACGGGTGTTCGCTGCCTCGCTCGAGGCTGGCGGCGAGCTCCAGGATCGTTGCGTCATCGAAGCCCCCGACAGGCGCGACCGAAACGAGCTCGGGACGACCTTCCGTGAGCGTCCCTGTCTTGTCCACGACGAGCGTATCGACCTTCCGGAGGACCTCGATCGATTCCGCGTTCTTGAACAAGACGCCCTCCGTGGCCCCTCTTCCGGCCGCAACCATGATGGACATGGGCGTCGCCAGCCCCAGCGCGCAGGGGCACGCAATGATCAGCACCGCCACTGCGGCCAGAAGGGCATGCGCCATGCGAGGCTCGGGCCCGACAAAGCTCCATACGCAGAACGCGACGATCGATGCGAACAGGACGATCGGAACGAAGTAGCTGGCAACGACATCCGCCAGTCGCTGGACGGGTGCGCGGCTTCGCTGGGCATCGGCCACCATCTGCACGATCTGGGCGAGCAGCGTCTCGGCGCCCACACGCTCCGCACGGATTACCAGACTTCCCGATGCGTTTACGGTGGCTCCGATCACGCGGTCATCCGGCCCCTTCTCCGAGGGGATCGGTTCGCCGGTGATCATCGACTCATCCACCGCGCTGCGGCCTTCGATCACCAGACCGTCCACGGGCACCTTCTCCCCGGGGCGGACTCGAAGAAGGTCGCCGGGCTGGACGGAGTCGAGCGGAACGTCTTCCTCGCTTCCGTCTTCGCCGACGCGACGCGCAGTCTTGGGGGCCAGACCCAGCAGGGCTCGGATCGCCGCCCCGGTTCGGCTCCGCGCTCGCAGCTCCAACACCTGCCCAAGCAGGACAAGCGTCACGATCACGGCTGCGGCCTCGAAGTAGACGGCGACCTGCCCTTCGACTCCGCGGAACGAGGCGGGAAAGATCGCCGGCGCCAGGGTCGCAAGCAGGCTGTAGCCAAAGGCCGTCCCGGTGCCGATGGCGATCAAGGTGAACATGTTGAGGTGCCGCGTCGCGATGGACTGCCAGCCCCGCGTGAAGAACGGGGCCCCTCCCCAGAGGACTACAGGCGTCGCCAGGATGAGTTGCACCCAGACGAGCAGCGCCGCAGGGATCCCGGCCTGCAGCGGCCGTCCGGGAAGCATCTCGGACATGGCGATCAGGAAGATGGGCACCGTGAGCACCAGGCTGACCCAGAAGCGCCGCTGCATGTTCCGCAGCTCGGGACTCTCTTCCTCCTCCGCCGTGATCCCCATCGGCTCGAGCGCCATGCCGCAGATGGGACAGCTTCCGGGCTCGTCACGCACGATCTCCGGATCCATGGGGCACGTGTATTGCTGCCCCGCGATTGCGGGCTCCGGGGCGAGAGGCTGCGACCCCAGGTAGCGCTCCGGATCCGCCCGGAACCGCTCGGCACAGCCAGAGCAGCAGAACACGAAGGATTCTCCGCCGTGCTCCACACGATGAGTTCCATCGGCCGCGACGGACATGCCGCACACGGGATCGCGCAGAGCCGTTTCTCCACGGTTTTCGGAAGCACAACCGCCGTGCTGGTGGTTCGCCATGGCCCGCTACCGGCCGCTCATCGCGCCGAAGCGAGTGAAGACCTCCATCAACTCCGCCATCTTCTGCTCCCTCTCGCGGCGCTTCCCGCTCGCGAACGCAGCGGCGACACACGTCTCGACGTGCGCTCCCAGGATGACCTTGCCCACCTTGTCCAGCGCTGCGCGAACCGCCGCGACCTGGAGAAGGACGTCCACGCAGTAGCGGTCTTGCTCCAGCATCCGCTGGATGCCCTCCACCTGCCCCGCGATCCGGCGCAGCCGGTGAGTCGCCTTCTTCTTGGTCTCTGCATCCATCCCGCTCTCTCCTCCCCGGCGCCGCCCGGGTTGACGAGTATACCCGATGGGGGTATATAGCAAATGAACGCGAAAGCCACTCGCCCGGGCGGGCGATACCGGCATCAGCCCTCAGGCAAGGCGGGATCGGCAGAGAACGGGATGAGAGTTCTTACGGCCAGCGCTGCGGCTCTGTTCTGGACCCAGGTGTCGCTGTGCGCCCTGGCCGGGATGGGGGTTCCGGCGCGCCTCGATCCTGCTCCCATCGACGAGAGCTCCGACCTTCATGCGCGCGCAGTGGGGGGGAACGGCTGCGCAGCTGAGAGCCAAGCCCCGGTTTCTCATCACCCAGGCGAAGACCCGGGCCCCACATGCAGCGCCCATTGCGATCTCCTGACCCAGGCCCTCACCAACGCGGGCCCGGCAGTTGCCCCTCCGACCTCACCTCCCGCTCGGCTCGATCCAAGCCGGCTCGCGGCCGCTCTTGCAGTCACGGCAGCGCGCTCCTACAGCGCGTTTCGCCTCCCATCCGGTCAGCCTGACCTTCTCCTGGCGAAATCGACCCTCCTGATCTGATCCAACACTCTTAGGTGTATGTCCGAGCAGCAAGCCCCTTCGGGCCCGCTGCCCGCCGTGAATTCGACGTCACCAAGTGGTGGTTGGCCCGTCGGTGCCAGGCGCGCCAGCCACGGGGGGAAATGCAATGGGGGAGATCCCCGATTCCAAGCTCATGGAGCAGTATGTCGAGGGATGCAGTAACGCGTTCGACGAGCTCTTCGGCAGGTACGAGAGACGAGCGTACGCCTACTTCCTGAAGCGTTCCCGCTCGCCCGAGCGAGCCTCCGACCTGTATCAGGAGCTCTTCCTGCGCCTTCACCGTTTCCGAGATCGATTCGATGCCTCGAAGCCCTTTGCGCCGTGGTTCTTTCGA
>Ga0255054_10002314_pt1 | contig 10949 bp, 10 predicted proteins | sample JV7_2_23_MG_FD_188634 | JGI IMG/M metagenome (GOLD analysis project Ga0255054, IMG submission 188634) | Seawater microbial communities from Jervis Inlet, British Columbia, Canada - JV7_2_23 | ecosystem: Environmental > Aquatic > Marine > Inlet | place: Canada: British Columbia | collected... | reverse complement strand
GAAGAAGCTTTCTGGGGGCGCTCAGGGATCTTTACCGTAATCGATTGTTCAAAGCAACTTCCTGGACGGACATTCAAAAAGCGTTTGAAGCCCGGGGGCAGCGATCGTTGCAGGATTTTTTTGATCAATGGGTATTTCAAAGAGGTGCACCGCAGCTTTATTTGGATGAGGTTCAAACCAGGCGGACGGGCGGTATCTGGAGAATTAAGGGCCGCATTGTCCAGGAAAGCCCGGTATTTAGCCTTGATTTAAATCTCATACTGGAGAGTCGCGCACAGACAATTTCCAGAACAATCCGGATATCGAGTAAAGAGACTCCATTTCAGATTAACAGCAGATCTATGCCGTTCAGGCTTGTCGCCGATCCCGCCAGCGATATCATGCGGCGGCTTTTTGCAGATGAAATCCCCCCGGCAATTAATTCAATTAAAAGCTCTTCTTCTGTTCTGGTTGTGTTTTCATCTGATCTGGAGCCGGAAGTCAAAAGCGCAGCCCGTACGTTGATTCTTTCCCTGGGATTAAAAAATTACACATTAACCGAAGAAAACAAGATCAACCGTGAAAAGCTTCTTGGGAAAGATATTTTAATGATCGGTTATCCGCAAATGAAAGATATTTTTCGGAATTTGCCCGATCAACTTGCAATTAACCAAAAATCTTTTATCTTAAATAATAGGGCCTATGACCAATCATCGGATGCTTTTTTTGGCGTTTTTCCCCATCCCTTTGCTGAAAATCGGATCGCAGCCCTGTTTTTCCCGTTGTCATCGCGTCAAGCAGAAAACGTTGCCCGTAAGATCACTCACTACGGCAAATACAGTTATCTTGCTTTTCAAAACGGACAAAATCGAGCCAAAGGATTCTGGTCAATAGAACAATCGCCCCTTGAATACAGATGGAACCATGGAAAAAAATAATTTATGATGAAAAAGATTTATGATTGCATACTGAAATTCTAACCTCTAACTTGCGAGATGCGCGACGATGAACTACTGCAGCAACTGTGGCGATACAGTGAAATTTTGTACCCCTGCCGGCGATGACCGCCTCAGATATCTTTGTGAATCCTGCGACACAGTCCACTATGAAAACCCCAAAATAGTGGTCGGATGCATACCGGAAAAAGATAGAAAAATTTTACTTTGTCGTCGGGCCATTGAACCCCGATCAGGAAAATGGACGTTGCCGGCAGGTTATCTGGAAAACGGAGAAACCGTCGCACAGGGAGCCCAACGCGAAACACTTGAAGAAGCCGGTGCCAAAATTGAAATTTTAGCCCCTTATGCGCTATTTAATATTTGCTATGTCAACCAGATTTATCTGATGTTCCGGGCTTGTTTGCTTGACGGTACTTTCAAAGCCGGCAGTGAAAGCACCGAGGTGCGGCTTTTTTTGGAAGAAGACATTCCCTGGGACCAGATTGCATTCACCGTGATAGAAAAGACCCTGCGGCTATACTTTAAGGACCGACCCACCGGAGCATATCCTTTTCATATCGGTGACATTCTGTCGAAGACGGAAATAAATGCAGTAGGGTATTGACGGATAATATATCTGTCTCTTATTATTAGAGCTGGTTTCAAAACCCTCATTTCTTGAACCTTTTTCAGACGAGTTGCTGACACATCAGCCAAGAGGATTTATATATGGCGCTAGAAAAAAATAGGATAAACCGCATTCAAAAACTAATTCTATTAGCCCTGCTGCTGATTTTGGCACTTCTGTTTGTTTCCGCCTGTGGCGAAAAAAAAGAATCTGCCAAAAAGCAAACCGCGCAAATGCCATCTGATAGCTTTACTTTTTTCGATCTGGGCACGCAATCCACACTGTCAAAAAGTGTTCGCAATGATCTAAACCAGAGATTGGGCCGTGATGCCATAGAGCATCGAAGTATAATTGATCTGGATATTAACTTTTATGACTTCCTTAAGACATATTTCCCTTCTTTATATGAGTTAAACCAGAATTTAAATTTTCCAGCGGGAGAAAGAATCGAGCATAACACGGTTAAGCTCATGTATCGGTATGCTCAGAAAAAAAACATACCGTTCGATTATGTTGAATTGGTCTTTTCAAACTATTCGCAGCACCCCTTGCTGTTTGGAATCAACTTCCAGAAAGACGAAGCCAATATAATTCAAACACTGAAAACCAAATACGGCCAACCCCAGCTCATTGATTGGAAAGACAAAAACGGCGAGTCCATGTACTGGGAAAAGAATAATGACCTATTAATTGTATCCCTCGTCCCCGACCAATTCGGCAATCTGGAATATCAAATCAGGATTTATTTTGTAGAAAATATCAAAGAGCTTATCGCAACCGAGAGGGCGGAGAACGAAAAAATCGAGAGCCAGAGGGCTAAGTCCGGCAAAACCGCCTTCTGAACTGGCTTCATAACATTTATCTTTTGCCCGAGGACTGTGTTATGATCCAATTTAAAATACTCGAATATCGCGGCGAGATGCCGCTCCCACAAATTGTTTCGGGAGAGGGCATGAGAAATTGCACTGATTACTGATAGCAGTGGGAGTGGCTTCCAGCCACGATTTTTACGCTCCGCTTTTAAATCGAATCACGCCGTGCCCTCGAACAAAATCTAAACGCTCTGAAACCAGTTCAACATTTTTCAAAATAGTCTAATCTTATACCTTGTACCGTGTGCCTTGAGCCTTTTACGTTATCGTACCCAGATTTAGGGTATTTGGCTTGACGTATCAAGTGTACAACCACAAGTATCCACTGAATTATGTTTGAACATTTTGAAGTCATTTGCCGCGCGCTGCTGCAACCCCGCTCGGTGGCTGGAATCCTTCCTATTTTAGATCCCAGCGGACAATTTAATACCGAAGCCGATGAATCGGCTGCTCTGGCGGCAAAGTTGAATGCCGCCTTTATGATAATATTGGCCGGCGAACAGCATCCTGAATTTGATCATGCCCGCAACACTCTTTCAAAAGCAGCGGATTCACCCGCTTGGGCCGAGGTTGGCAAGTTTTATCTGGCAGGCAAAGCCATCATAAAAGAAGAAATCGAACGTGTCTGTAAAATGGATCAAAAATTTGCAACTCGGCTTAAAGATCTCTCTAAATGGCTATGGTCAACTCCAAATAAAAAAGATGAACAGGAAGTGGCCGATCAAATCTGGAGCCTATTTTTCCCGGAGGGCGCCGGGTTAAGGCAAAATCCGGCAGAATCTGTAAATGCCCTCCGGCATAAGCGCCTGGTTAAAATCAATCTTCTGAATCCGGACCCGATTCAAGATGCCAGTCGTGAAATCCTTTTTACTTCAAATGTATTATTGACGCTACCGGCTGAATTGGAGTCCACCGGTGAACTGCCCTATAGTGAGGCGCTTAAGCAAAAACTTCAAAAAGTGTTCCAAGAGGCACAGTGTTACTGGTATGATCACCCCATTCAGATCGGCGTCAAACCCGAGCAAAATGAACTTCTTTATGGCTTGCGAGGCCTTGATGCCGCCGTTGAATTTGAGCGCAAACACGGAAATATTTCGCAAACTGCTCGCCTGACCTGTCTGCTATCGGTTTCAGTGACCCATCAGGGCCTGCATGATATTGCCCGGGCATATATTGAAGAAGAATTGTCACGTACGGGATCTATCAGAGATATCGATGTCTATGTATTTACCGAAACCGACACTCGGCAAATAATCGACACCGTACTGGCACCGGCCGCCGAGCATTATCTGGGGAAGAAGAATGCCGCCAATTTACTGGAAGTCATGGGCGTTGATGGTGAATACGGGAGGCACTACAGTTTTTTGAAAGCTATGGCTGCCTTCTGGAACATCTTCATTCAGCCCGAGATCAAAGGTACATTTAAAATTGATCTCGACCAGGTCTTTCCGCAACAGGATCTTGTTGAGCAGACCGGTGCCTCCGCATTTGAGCATTTTAAGACCCCGCTCTGGGGGGCGAGCGGTCTCGATTCATCCGGAAATCCAATCGAACTGGGTATGATTGCCGGTGCCCTGGTCGATGAAAAAGATATCACACAATCCATTTTTACCCCGGATGTGAGCATACCGGATCGAAAGCTTTTGCCGGATGAGTATATTTTTTTTGGTATGCTACCCCAGGCTATTTCCACTGAAGCAGAAATGATGACCCGCTATGATACTCATCAAATCGATGGTCTTCGAACCTGCATCGAGCGGGTTCATGTTACAGGTGGCACCAACGGCATTCTGGTGGACAGCCTCCGCCGGTTGCGTCCGTTTACGCCGTCCTTTATCGGACGCGCTGAAGACCAGGCCTATCTTCTCTCGACCCTGACAAATCCATCACATCGGCTGGCGTATGCTCATAAAGACGGCCTTATTATGCGCCATGATAAAGAGGCCTTTGCTCAGGAGGCCATCAAGGCGGCTGAAATTGGAAGAATCCTCGGGGACTACATCCGCATACTCTACTATTCCGCTTATGCTCAAACACTCTCCGAAAACCTGGCAGCGGTGAAAAAAATCTTTGACCCTTTTACCGGAAGTTTTATTTCCAAAATTCCGGCTACGGTTGCCCATCTTCGCTTTGGATTCAAAGCCGCTTCTCTATTCAACAAAAACCGGGATAACGAAGGTATGGAGTTTGTCACCAGTGGATCAAAACGCCTGGCGAGAGCGCTTGCATTTATTCGGGGTAAAAACAGTTCTCTCAAGCAGCAATATGAGAGGGAAAGGCAGGGTTGGAATCTATATTACGACACGCTCGACGCCGTTGAAAGGGCCTTGAACAAAAATAGTCGCTACGCCAACGACTTGAAGCGCAAGGCACAAATCATTATTGACCAATGTACTGTCGGTGTGATTAAAAAATAATGCCTGTATTGTACGCCGAACTTTGAAAACCATTAATAATATGCTAAATTTTTGAAATGGATTCCGATCAAAATAAATCACAGTTGCCGGTAAAATCGAATTCTTCACCGGCTCAAATACAGGGCGGATCAGAGGTCCAAACCGGCCTGGGCTTCTTGCCGCGGACCGATTCGATTCAACCGGAAGAGAAAATATCCATCGCGCAGGATGAAGGATTCAATCCGCTGGCAATCGAATTGGCCATGGGATCTTATAAAACGTCTGCCTCTTACAAACTTCTATTGTTCATCCTTGCGATCATAGCCGCTGTCCTGGTTGGTTTTCTTTTTCCCGTAAACCGGTTTTTCAAGCCCAAAACCGAAGACCTCGGAACCATGACCATAGGCGCCCCTGTTATTGAGGAAAGCCAGATGCTATTGAAAGCATTTAACGAGCCCTGGCTCAAGGTCTTGCTGGAGATGGATCGTTTGTATTTTCGCGAAGGGAAATTAACCGAAGCGATTCAAGTGGCCGAATCAAATCTGGAGCGGGTACCGCAAAAAAACTGGGAAAGCTGGAAAAAAGTTCATTATCGTTACTGGGAACTGTTATCAGATGCGGGGAGATCGCTTACGCTGAAAACCGCCACCAGGGCCTATCTGCAAACGATCCCGGAAGATCCTTTTGCCAATTACTATTCAGCCCACGCGTTCCTTGCGGCTGTTGACCGCATCCGATCATTTAATCAAAAGACGCGACAAGTCTATCGACGGGAAGCCGAAACCCTGATTCGGCAAATTGATCGCGCCTGCAATGCACTCAACGCACAAACAAAGACTTTAAGCATAAAAGAAAAAAAAACCACGTTGCGAGATCTTTATCAAAAGCTGCGCCTGCAGCAGGCCAAGCTGTTTGTTCTGATCTGGCGACTGGGAAGCTACAAGGAAGACAGCCATCCGGACGTTGTCTACAGAGATAAAGCCTTGAATATCTGTAATCGGGACGAGCTGGCCCATTTGAAGGAAGCCAAGGAACTCAAAATATCCATCTACAGCCACATTCTGGATCGCTGGTACTGGTTTGAAGGCCAGCAGGTTATCCAGGGCGCTAAACAAAAACGCAAGACACTTGTCGAAGAACTCAGGGCCTTGAAAAAAGAACTTAACGACACCGCGAACTTATGAAGGAACCCGGCCTAAATTCAAAGAAGCGCAAGAATACGAAACAGCCGCAAGCCACTCATAAATCCGGAATCGCCGGCATGTATGACCCCAAGTGGATTTTTGTGGCCTTGTGCTACATTGCCGCCATTGCTTTGATGGGACAAGATCCCTGGTATGGTGATAAGCAATTTACATACAACCAGGGTATTTTTGTCGGAATTCTCGCCATTCTTATTGTGACCGGATTTTGCTGGGAAAGCTACCTGTTGGGCCGCCCCAGCGGCATAAATCTTATTTTGCAGTTTCTCCTGATCATCCCCCTGGCCTTGCTTATCGGACGAATTGCCGGACTTCCAGCCGCACCTGAGACATCCTACGGATTTTTAGGTCAGCTCAAGGATTATGTGTCCAATCTAAAAGATGAGATCGGTTTCGGAAGTCTTGTTCCCCACTGGATTCAAGATGTTTTTCGAAACCCCGGCATTTTAGTGCTCATCTTTTTCACATCAATCGCCTTTACACAGCAGAAAAGCAGTCGTCGATTTGCGCTAATATTGGTCGCGTTTTTGATTCCGTCAATGCAAACCCTGTCCCATGACCCCAAACCCTCTATCCAGTTCATTATCGGTTTCCTTGCCATGATCGCCGGAATTGCTGTTCAATACAGCCGATACGGCATTATCGTCGGACAGCAAAATATCCTGGCCCGATTGCATGCAGTGGATGACCGCCTGGAACTCATCAGCAGTTTGCGAATATCAAAACGCGCCATGGAAGATGGTTTTATTACCGAGGACGGGGTGCTCGCGGTGGTGCATAGAGAATACGGTAAAAATTTTGACCTGAACCAACTGACGGTTAGAGGAATCGCCCAGGCGATTTCACACCGCCTGGTCCGCGAACATCGAGTTTTAGAACTGCACGGCGATGAACGTGGATTTTTTCTAATACCGTATTCCAATATCTTTAAAATTGATTCCATTTTTGACGAAATTGCGGTGTGGATCCGTAAAATTATATTAACGGGGCTGGTGGTTATCTGGCTGATTTCACCGATCGATTTCTTTCCCGACAGTATTCCCATTATAGGTGCTCTCGACGATGCGCTCATAGCGCTCGTGGGAGCCAGTCAGTGGCTGGACACGTTTAGACGCAGACCGTACCCGATACCGCGAACCCCATAACCCAAGCGTACAAAATACCGTTTCGGTCAAGAAACCTGCAGCGGACTCAGGGGTAATCTAACGTCTCGGAATTTCTATAATATTTTGAAATCATGAAGTTTTTAACGACACCTGTCTTTATGCCACCTACATAGAATGTTGGAATTTTGGAATAATGGTCAAAAACGCATAACTTCAGTGTTTGGATCAAGGTTTGTTGATCTAATCGTTCGTATTCGTCGGCTGTGATTTGATTCCGCCTCCGGCGGACGACGACAATAACCTTCTGAAATGTTCCTTGAAATGCTGTGGACGGCATCAATGCTATTGGCAGCTACTTTCTTGAGTTCGAATGGAAATCATAATGTTTTTCAATGCGATGCAATACAGACCCAATATAGCGCTAAAGCTTCACTGCTTGCCCAGTATAGCGCTATAGCTTCACTTCGTGCCCATCATTCTATCATTCCAATTGTGAGCGAAGTGTACTAAGTTCTTTAAAACAACGGTGTATCAAAAAAATGTTGAGGAAACCAAAATGGGGGAAAACGGAGCTCAAGCAGCAGTTCAAGAATTGTTGGCGCAGGCCGGCGTTACGATCAACGGCAACAACGCCTGGGACATCCGGGTGCATAACAACGATTTTTATTCGCGGCTCTTGAGCGGCAGTGCGCTTGCACTGGGTGAATCCTACATGGATGGGTGGTGGGATTGTGCGTCCCTGGATCAATTTATTTGCAAAATTCTACGCGCCCACCTTGATAAAAAAGTTAAAGGAAATTTGCGACTGGCAAGGCACGCTCTGAAAGCAAAACTTTTTAACCTCCAAAGGGCCAGTCGCGCCTATCAGGTGGGAGAAGAACATTACGATATCGGCAACGATCTGTACGCTGCCATGCTGGATAAAAAAATGTTGTACACCTGCGGCTACTGGGCAGCTGTCGACAATCTGGATGCAGCCCAGGAGGCCAAATTGGATCTCGTGTGCCGTAAGATCAATTTAGAACCGGGAATGACCGTCCTCGATCTGGGATGCGGATTCGGGTCTTTTGCTAAATACGCGGCCGAAAAATTTGGCGTCCGGGTAACCGGGGTAACCGTTTCCAAAGAGCAGGTTCAACTGGGCGCAAAGCTGTGCCAGGGACTGCCGGTGGAAATCAGGCTCGAAGATTACCGTGAAGTGACGGGGAAATATGACCGTGTCATATCCATTGGAATCATGGAACATGTGGGCTACAAAAATTATCGCACTTACATGGAAAAAGCCAACCAATGCCTGAAAGACGACGGTATTGCCTTTATTCACACCATTGGCAACAATGTCAGTTCAACCACCAGTAACGCGTGGATAACCAAATACATTTTCCCCAACAGCATGTTGCCCTCCATCGCGCAGATCGCGCGCGCCATGGAAGGATTGTTTGTGATGGAAGACTGGCATAATTTCGGTCAGCACTACGATAAGACCGTAATGGCCTGGCATGCTAACTTTGAAGCGGCCTGGCCTGAACTCAAAGATAAATACGGTGAACGTTTTTACCGGATGTTTCGCTATTACCTGCTGAGTAGTGCGGGAGCATTTCGGGCCAGAAGCATTCAATTATGGCAGATTGTGATAACCAAACCCGGCAGAGAGTGCCCGGATTGCCGGATCAGCTGACGGTAAAACATGAATGATTGAAGCCGACGTCATTGTCGTGGGAGCGGGGCCGGCCGGTTCAGCATGCGCCTGGAAATTAAATCAAAACGGCATTCAAACCGTTTTACTCGATAAAAAGGCCTTTCCGCGCCAAAAGCTTTGTGCAGGCTGGATAACACCCGGCGTGTTAAAAAATCTGCAGCTTAAAAAAGAGGAATACCCATTCGGCATCTTAACTTTCGAGCGACTTTTTTTTCATGTTGGCGGCAAAAAATTTCGGGTCCCTACCTGCCAGTATTCCGTCAGAAGATACGAGTTTGATCACTGGCTGCTAAAAAGAGCCGCCGTACCCCTGCACCGGCATGCGGTGCAAGATATCAAAAAAGAAAACGGCTATTACCTCATTGATAATTCGTATCGCAGCAGATATCTGATCGGGGCCGGCGGGACCTATTGCCCGGTTTATGGGACTTTTTTTAAAGACGCCAATTCCAGAGGGCAACAGCGGTTGATGACCACCATCGAAGAAGAATTCAAATACGATTACCCGGATGCAAATTGTCACCTCTGGTTTTTTGAAAATAATTTGCCCGGATATGCCTGGTATGTTCCCAAGGCGAACGGATATCTAAATGTGGGCATCGGCGGGAAATTTCTGACACTCAAAAACAGGGGGCAGACCATCCGAAGGCACTGGGATGATTTTATCGCAACATTGGCTCAACTTTCTCTGGTTCAAGGCCATACCTATCGACCGCGCGGGCACAATTACTACCTCAGACAGTCGCTGCCAGCCGGGCAGATGGACAACGCATTCATTATCGGCGATGCGGCCGGTCTGGCGACCCTGGATCTGGGTGAGGGTATCGGTCCGGCGATAGAAAGCGGAATTCTGGCGGCCAACGCAATCCTCACCGGACGCAGGTTTTCAACAAGCTCCATAGCCCGATACAGTCTGGCCCATATCTTATGGGCCGGAATAAAAACAACCCTAACTGGTAGAACGTTTTCTAATTTCCATTAAAGTTGATAAAGGATTTAGATCTGAAGACGAATCTATGGCAGAAATAAAATTTCACGGCTATTACCCGGGGGTTGTCGGGAAAATCACCGAAATTCATGCTGTTTTTTACAATGAGCACTGGGGATTTGATGTCTCATTTGAAACCCAGGTCGGCAGAGAGCTTTCGGAATTTATCAGCAAATTTGACGATGACAGAGACGGGCTCTGGGTGGCCACTAAAAATGGAATATTTGCCGGGTCGGTCGCTATCGACGGACAAAAGGTCCACACTGACGGGGCCCGGCTGCGTTGGTTCATTGTCGCTCCCGAGTTTCAAAATGCCGGTATTGGCAAAAAATTGATTTCACAGGCTGTTGAATTTTGTAGAAAGAAGAAATACCCAAAAGTATTTTTATGGACCTTCGACGGTTTAGATGCCGCCCGCCGGCTGTATGAACAGAAAAAATTCAGATTGAGCGCAGCGCACGACGCGGATCAGTGGGGCCAGCATATAAAAGAACAAAAATTCGAACTGATTTTACAGGACCTGGCCGAATAAAGTTGAGCCCGTTACCCGTTGGCCCGTTGTCGGTTATAGATAAAATTCGGTAGCATTCAATTTTGAACGGGCTCAATGGGCTTAATCCCGTTTTACGGGGACATCCGGCCGGCTCAAGCGGCCAACCTAAAAAGATGGTCTACTCATTTTGAGAAAGCTTCAAATATTTTTCTTTTATTTCCGGGAGGAGCCTAGTTATGCAAAAAGTAAACATTAAGTTTGGCGAATGGATCGAGGAAGGATTCAATTTGTATAAACATAATTTCGGTACCCTGGTCCTGGCATCCGTCATCGCGCTGGTATTGAGTGCAATAACTATCGGCATCCTGACTGGCCCCATGATTGCCGGACTCGTAATCCTTACGCTGCAGCTTTTACGAAAAGAGGAGCCCAAACCGGATGCCGGCAGGGTTTTCAGAGGGTTTAATTATTTTCTAAACTCTTTTCTATTTATGGTTATCTGGGGATTGGCCATTCTTATTGGATCTTTTATACTGGCTCTCTTTCCAGTCATCGGGCAATTATTTTCTCTTTTCTTCGCCTATTCCGCCCAGGCTTTCTTGATGTTCGGTCTTTATTTGATTGTAGACAAACAGATGAATTTCTGGC
>Ga0255054_10002313_pt1 | contig 10949 bp, 8 predicted proteins | sample JV7_2_23_MG_FD_188634 | JGI IMG/M metagenome (GOLD analysis project Ga0255054, IMG submission 188634) | Seawater microbial communities from Jervis Inlet, British Columbia, Canada - JV7_2_23 | ecosystem: Environmental > Aquatic > Marine > Inlet | place: Canada: British Columbia | collected... | reverse complement strand
GAAGAACGGGATCGAGCTGTTCGCGGCGAGCGCCAAGGTCCTGTCCCCCACGACGGTAAGGGCCGGCGACGAAGAGATCGAAGCGAAAAACATCCTGGTCGCCGTGGGGACGGCGGTGCGCGGACTCCCCGGCATCGAGCCGGACGGGAAGACGGTCCTCACGAGCGACGACGCACTCGCGCAGGAGGAGATGCCGGGCTCGGTCGTCGTCCTGGGGGGCGGCGCGGTGGGGGTCGAGTTCGCCTACATCTACCGGACGTTCGGCGCCGAGGTGACGGTCGTCGAGATGGAGGACCAGCTCCTCCCCCGCACGGACCGGGAGGTGGCGAAAGAGCTGGAGAAGTCGTTCCGGAAACAGGGGATCCGGGTGCTGACCTCCGCCCCGGCGAAGGGGTTGGACAAGGCGGCAGGGGCGCTTATCGTCTCCACGGGGGGAAAAGAGGAGAAACTCCCCGCGGAGAAGTTCCTCGTCGCCGTGGGAAGGAAGCCGCTGACGGAGGGGCTCGGTCTCGAGGCGTGCGGCGTGAAGCTTACGAAAGGACATATCGAGGTGGACGCTTCCTTGCGGACGGCGTGCCCGTCCATCTACGCGATCGGGGACGTCATCGGGGGGATGCTTCTGGCCCACGAGGCCTCCGCGGAAGGGGTGGCGGCGGCGGAGATCATTTCGGGGCTTAAGACCTCTCCTCCCGACCGCGACAGGATCCCGTCCTGCATCTTCTGTCAGCCCGAGGTGGCGACGGTGGGCCTCTCGGAGGAGGAGGCGAAGAAGCGGGGTATCCCGGTCAAGGTGGCGAAGTTCCCCTTCACGGCGCTGGGAAGGGCGGTTGCGTCAGGGCACACGGAAGGGTTTGTCAAGATGGTGGCCGAGGATCGATACGGGGAAGTCATCGGGTGCCATATAATAGGACACGGCGCGTCCGACCTCATCGCCGAACCAGGTCTTGCGCGCACGCTCGAAGCGACATTCCACGAAATCGGCAGAACCGTCCACGCCCACCCGACCCTTTCGGAGGCGATCCGGGAGGCGGCGCTGATGCTGGGAGGCGAGGCGATCGACATATGATCTTTCAGGCGGAGGGGCCATGACAGAGCAGAAGGAGCGGGAACTCTATTTCTGGCTTCGCTTCATCCGGGAGTTCGAGGACCGGGTTTCCACCCTGGACAGGCAGGGGAAGATCCAGGGCGGAGTCTACTCCGGAAAAGGGCAGGAGGCCGTCGTGGTGGGGGTGTGCCATGCCTTGCGGTCCGACGACTGGATCTTCCCGCTGCACCGCGACCTCGGCGCCTTCCTCATCAAGGGGGCGGACCCGAACCGTCTGATGGCCCAGATCTTCGGCAGGCGCGACGGCTTCTCCAAGGGGAAGGACTCCTTCCTCCACGGGGGGGATTTCTCCAACTGCATCTTCGGAGCCACGTCGATGCTTGGATCCACCCTTCCCGTTGCGGCGGGAACGGCGTACAAGTTCAAGATCAAGCAGGAGGACCGGGTAGCCATCGCCTTCTTCGGGGAAGGGGCGAGCAGCCGGGGGGATGTGCACGAGGCGATGAACTTCGCCGGGATCTACAAGCTCCCCGTCGTGTTCCTGTGCGAGAACAACTTCTACGCGTACTCCACCCCCAACGAGCTGCAGTTTGCGGTCGAGGACGTTGCGAGCCGGGCCGTCGGGTACGGATTCAAGGGGGATGTCTGCTCGGGGAACGACCTTAACGAAGTGATGCAGTCTGCCCGGAAGGCGATCGAGCGCGCACGGACGGGGGATGGACCGACCTTCCTCGAGTGCAAGACGTACCGCTACCACGGGCACTCCGAGCACGACCGGGCCACCTACCGGAGCGAGGAGGAACTGATTACCTGGGAGAGCCGCGACCCCATAGAACGATGGGAGGTCTATCTCGAGAAGCGGAAGTACGACCTCGCCGCCATCAAGGCGGAGGTGGGGGAAAAGGTGAAGAAGATCGTCGACGATGCGGTGGCGTTCGCCGAGGCGAGCCCGGTCCCGGAGGGACCGGAGGCGATGGAGGATCTGTACGCCACCCCGATCACGGAGGGATAGCCGATGCCGGTCACCTACATCCAGGCGATCAACCAGGCGATGCAGGAGGAAATGGCCCGGGACGAGAACGTGGTGCTTCTCGGGGAGGACGTGGGCATCCTCGGCGGGGCGTTCAAGGCGTCGGAAGGGCTCCTGGAACGGTTCGGATCCGAGCGTGTTCTGGACACCCCGATCTCGGAGATCCTCATCGTTGGGGCAGGCGTGGGTCTTGCGATCCAGGGGATGCGCCCCATCCTGGAGATGCAGTTCATCGACTTCATCTCGTGCGGGTTCGACCAGATCGTCAACATGGCCGCGACGCTCAGGTACCGTCACGGCGGGCAGACCTCCTGCCCCATCGTCATTCGGGGGCCGTGCGGCGCAGGGGTCCACGGAGGGGTGTACCATTCCCAGAACCCGGAGGCATGGTTCTTCCACGTGCCGGGTCTGAAAGTGGTGGCGCCTGCGACCGCCTACGACGCCAAGGGGTTGCTCAAGGCCGCCATCCGGGACGACGACCCCGTGATCTACCTGGAGCACAAGTTCCTCTACCGGCGGATCAAGGAAGACCTCCCGGAGGGGGATCTCGTCGTTCCGATCGGGAAGGCGGCCCTCCGGAAGGAGGGGAGGGACCTCACCGTCATCACGTACGGCTCGCCGGTGCACGCGGTGATGAAGGCCGCAAGGGACATGGCGTCCGAAGTCGACATCGAGGTGATCGACCTGCGGACGCTGCTCCCGTACGACTGGAAGACGATCCGGGAGTCGGTGACGAAAACCGGCAAGGTGCTCATCATCCACGAGGCGCGGCTCACCGGCGGGATCGGCGGGGAGATCGCGGCGCGCATTGCAGGGGATCTCTTCGAGTACCTCGACGGCCCCGTGATGCGGCTGGCTTCGAGGGACACGCACAACGCCTTCGCGGGTCCCATGGAGGAGTACATCCTCCCCAACCAGGAGAAGGTGACGGAAGCGATACGACAGCTTGCGACGTACTAAGCTGGGCGGGGACACTCCTCTCCCGCATCGTGGGCGGGGACACTCCTCTCCCGCATTCCGGAGATGAATCAGGAATGTCCCCGGTGAGGTGAGAGAGAGCGGAAGGGGGAAAGGAAGATGCGCGTAGACGTCGTCATGCCCCAGCTCGGGGAGAGCGTGATCGAGGGGGTCGTGGTCAAGTGGCTGGTGAAGGTCGGGGACACCGTGGCCAAGGAGCAGTCGCTCCTCGAGATCTCCACCGACAAGGTGGATGCCGAGATCCCTTCTCCGACGGCGGGCAGGATCGTGGAGATCCTTGCGAAGGAAGGGGACACGGTCCCCATCCAGGAGATCCTCTGCAGGATTGAAACGGAGAAGGTGACCGACGCCCCGCCTCCGCCCCCCGAGAAATGGGACGAGGAGGAGGAAGGGTTCCCGGGGGCGATGGCCCGAAAGACGGGTCCCCCCATTCCGACAGCGCCCCGCGCGGAGCCGCCGAAGGAGATTACGAAGCCCGTGCCGCCCCCTCCGGCGAAGGAAGGCGTGAAGGTGCGCATCTCTCCGGTGGTGGCGAGGATGGCCGCGGAGTACGGGCTCGATGTCTCCCGGATCCCGGGGACGGGAATCGACGGACGCGTGACCAAAAAGGACGTCGAGGAGTACATCGCCCGCGGCGGGAAGGAAGCCGCTGCGGTCCCGGCGCCGAAGGCGAAGCCCGCCCCGCCCCCGCCGGCACCCCGGGCAAAGCCCGCCCCTCCTCCGGGGGCGAAGGTCACTCCGGAGGGGGACCAGGTGATCCCCTTCACCCCGATCCGGAAAATGATCGCCGAGCACATGGTGATGAGCAAGCGCACCTCCCCGCACGTCCACACGTTCGCGGAGGTGAACATGCACAGGGTGGGGACGTTCCGGGACGAGAAAAAGAAGGAGGGGATCTCCCTCACGTACCTTCCCTTCGTCATCTGGGCGGCGATCGAGGCGATCCGGGAGTTCCCCGTCCTGAACGCACAGGTGGTCGGAGAGAGCACGGTCATCAAGAAGGCGATCCATATCGGTGTCGCCGTCGATACGGAGAGAGGATTGATCGTCCCCGTGATTCGCAACGCCGACGATAAGTCGCTCCTTGGCCTGGCCAAGGCAGTAGATGACATAGCCGCCAGGGCCGCGGCCAAGAAGATCCTCCCGGACGAGCTCGCCGGCGGGACGTTCAGCGTCACGAACCCTGGGCGGATGGGGAACCTCTTCGGGACGCCGATCATCAACCAGCCCCAGGTCGGCATCTTGCGCATGGGGCAGGTCGTCAAGCGGCCGGTGGTGATCGAGGCGGGTGGCGAGGACGCGATCGTGATCCGCCCGATGATGCACCTGTGCCTCGGGTACGACCACCGGGTCGTCGACGGCGTGGCCGGCAACTCCTTTCTCTTCCGTGTGCGGGAAATCCTCGAGGCGGGGGAGTTCCACCTCTAGGGCGCGTGCCGTGGAGAGCGTCTGGCTCGGTTGCGTGGAATACAAGAAGGCGCTCGACCTGCAGTTTTCCTACGTTGACCGCCGGGCGGGAGGGGAGACGCAGGATACGCTCCTTTTGCTCACCCACCCCCACGTCTACACCATCGGCCGGTCCGGAGACCAGGCCAACCTTCTCATGTCCGAAGAAGCCTTAACCCAGGAAGGGATCCCCGTGGAGCGGGTCAGCCGAGGGGGTGACGTGACGTATCACGGGCCCGGACAACTCGTCGGGTACCCCATCGTCCGTCTGGAGCGGCCGGACCTGCACCGGTTCGTACGGTGCCTCGAGTCCGCGCTGATCGACGCTCTCGGGACTTTTGGCGTTTCCTCCCACCGGATCGAGGGGCAGACCGGCGTCTGGGTGGAAGGAAAGAAGATCGCCTCCATCGGTGTGGGTGTCAGGCGGTGGGTCACCTACCATGGATTCGCACTGAACGTGGCCACGGACCTGACGTACTTCCAACGGATCCACCTCTGCGGGCTGAAGGGCCGCGAGGCGACCTCGATGATCGAAATCACGGGCAGGGATGTCCCGATGGAAGAGGTCCGCGGCAGGGTGGCCGAGTCGAGCGCGCGTCACATCCGGGGTTTCTCGTGAAAAGCACAAGACCTTCAGAGCGTCCCCCGTGGCTTACGGTTCGGGTCCCGGTCGGGGAAGGTTTATCCCGCGTGACGGAGACGCTCCAGAAGCACGGCCTGGTGACCGTGTGCCGCGAAGCGAGGTGTCCGAACGTCGGGGAGTGCTGGGGGGAAGGGACGGCGACCGTCCTCATCCTGGGGGACGTCTGTTCCCGGGGATGTGCATTCTGCAATGTCACCTCCGGGCAGCCGGCTCCGCCGGACCTCTCCGAGCCGGCGCGGGTCGCGGCGGCGGCAGCGGAACTTCGCTGGCGGCACGTGGTCGTGACGTCCGTCACGAGGGACGATCTCGCCGACGGCGGGGCGGCGCAGTTCGCGCGGGTCGTGGAGGCGTTGCGGGCGCTGCCTTCTCCACCCGCCGTGGAGCTCCTCGTGCCGGATTTTGCGGGGGATTGGAATGCCCTCGCGACGGTGACACGATCCTGTCCGGACGTTCTCGCTCACAACGTGGAGACCGTGCCGCGGCTCTACCCCGAGGTGTGCCCCCGGGCGTCCTACGAAAGGTCTCTTACGCTTTTGTCCCTGGCATTCGGGATGGCCCCCGGACTTCTGCTCAAGTCCGGCCTGATGGTCGGGTTCGGGGAGGCAAGGGAAGAGGTGGTCGCAGTGTTGGAAGACCTCTTTGCCGCGGGTTGCCGGTCGGTCACCATCGGCCAGTACCTTTCTCCCTCCCGGAACCATCCCCGGGTGAGGGAGTATCTCCCTGTCGAGGCGTTCGGGGAACTGGAAGACGCTGCCCGCGGGATCGGGTTCCCCCGGGTGGCTTCCGGTCCGCTCGTCCGCAGTTCCTACCGGGCGGGGGGATAGGATGCACCCCTGGAACCCGGTGCGATAGAATACCCCCATGGCGAGCAGGCCCCGGAAAAAGGAGATCATCCACCTCGACATGGATGCGTTTTACGCGTCGGTCGAGGTTTTGGACAACTCTGCTCTGCGCGGCAAGCCGGTCATCGTCGGAGGCGGGGTAAAGCGGGGCGTGGTTGCCGCCGCCTCCTACGAGGCACGCAAATTCGGCGTCCACTCCTCCATCCCGATGACGAAAGCGATGCGGCTCTGCCCCCACGGCGTCTTCCTCCCCGTTCGCATGGAGCGGTACAAGGAGGTCTCGGACCGGGTCTTCGGGATCTTCCGCCGCTACACTCCGCTGGTCGAGCCGGTCTCCCTCGACGAGGCGTTCCTGGACGTGACGGAGAGCGTGCGGCTGTTCGGCCCCCCGGAGGAGATCGCCCGGAAGATCCGGGCCGAGGTGCGGGCGGAAACGGGACTCACGGTCTCGGCCGGGGTCGCCTCCTCGAAGCTCGTCGCGAAGATCGCCTCCGACATGAACAAGCCCGACGGGCTGACCGTCGTCCCCCGCGGGAAGGAGCAGGAGTTTCTGGGGCCGCTGCAGGTGGGGAGGCTCTGGGGGGTGGGGGAGATGACCCGGAGCGCCCTCGCGGAAATGGGGGTCCAGAAGATCGGCGACCTCGCGGGGATCCCCGAGGAGGCGGTCGTACGGAAGCTCGGGAAGCACGGTGCCCACCTGCACTGGCTCGCGCACGGGATCGACGACCGGGAGGTGGAGCCGGAGCGGGAGATCAAGTCGATGGGGCGCGAGGAGACCTTCGACGAGGACCTCCTGGAGATTCTCGCCCTGAGGAGGCAGCTCCTCGACATCGCCACCCGGACTGCCGCGAGGCTGCGGAGCCACGGGTTGAAGGGGAGGACTGTTGCCCTCAAGGTGAAGTATTCCGATTTCCGGCTGGTCACCCGCGAGGTTACCCTGCCCCTCGGGATCGACGACGGGGGGGAGATCTTCCGCCAGGCGCTGACGCTCCTGGAGAAGACGGAGGCGGGGAAGAAACCGGTCCGCCTGCTCGGGATCTATCTCTCCAACTTCGGGGGGGAGCCCGGGCGCGACGCGGGATCCGGGCAGATCTCCCTCTTTGGGTATCCGCCGCAACCGAACGTTCCTGCTGCCCGGTCCCCGGGGGCGCGGGACCCGGCGCGGACGGCGAAACTCAACGAAGCGGTGGACCGGATCCGGGGAAAATACGGGGAAAAGGGGGCCCGGCCAGGGACGCTGGCAGGGGAGGATTGACCGGGGAGGCGGTCCGGTTCTTCCTTGCTCTGAAAGATGCCCTGTTCCGCTGACGCGCGGCCTCTTTCCTTGGCAGGCGGCAAGGATATCAGGGGGGGGATTTTCAACAACTGGTGGCGAATCGCCACCGGTTTCGTCAAAACACCCCCCCATAACGGTCGATTACCTCGACTCCCTTTCCAACGACTTTCTCTCTCCGCTCTCCGCTTGCCTTTCCGCCGCTCCGTGGATAATATGGATTTTCCTCGCGTGCCGAAGTGGTGGAACATGGTAGACACGCCATCTTGAGGGGGTGGTGGGGAGACCCGTGGGGGTTCGAGTCCCCCCTTCGGCACCATGCAAACAAGCCAATGGAGCCCGGAGTTTTTTCCCGGCTCCATTTTGCTTTTTGCTCCATGCACAGCTCGATATTGGACTCGAACCGGCGAGGGCGCCGACCGAATAGGGAGGAAAAGCGCGACCTTGGTGAGCGCGTCAGCCCGATGCCGCGCCGCAAAGGCCGATCGCGTGATCGCGGAGGCTCAGGCGGTCGAGTCCCCCCAAACATCTCTGTCGAGGGCGAGAGGAAAAGTGCGACAGTTGCCTCCGGTTTATCCCGGGCAGGACGGTACCGTTAATTTCCGCCGGAAGAATTTGCTTGCCATCCCGACAAACGGTACGGATATTAGAACCATGTTATAGATACAGGCTCTTACCCCGCCTTCCCGAAACATCCACGGCAGCGCCACGGAGGCTCATGCATGCGCAGTGAAAACCTGACGATCGAGGAAAAGATAGAAAGACTGTACGAGCATATCGAGAGCCTGAGCCGGCGGGTCGCCGATCTCGAGGGAAGAAAGGCGGCAGCCACCGCGGGCCGGTCGGCGGACGTCTCCGCGGCCCGCCCGGGGACGATCGCCCCGCCGGTACTTCCGCCGCGCCCCGGGAAGCAGCCGGATAAGCCTGCCGCCGGGAAGCCCGACAGCTTCTCTGATGAAATGATCGGCTGGGCGAGCCGGGCGTCGTTCTTTCCCCGCCTGGCCACCCTCTGCTTTCTGATGGTGATCGCCCTGATCCTGCGGACCATCACCGACAACGGCATCGTCAATCCGCTTCTCGGCATGGGGCTCGGCATGGGCTACGCCGCGGCCCTCATGGTAGCCGGGTGGTTCCAGTATCGTCGGGACAGTTCCCTGGCCCCGGTGTTCGTCGCCTGCGGGGCGATCCTTATGTCGAGCATCGTGGTCGAGACCCACGCCCGCTTCCAGTCGCTCCCCCTCGTCCCCGCCTACTGGACGCTGATGGCCACCGGCGCAGGCATGGCGTTCATCAGCCGCCAGTTCAAGGCGTTTCTGCCGGTGTCGGTCGGTACCCTGGGGATGTGTCTGGCCGGCGTGGCCATCGACTACCCCGATCCTTTCTTCCCCTATCTCTTCATGATCCTGCTGACGGCCAACTTCTTGGGGTATTACGCGGGGACCCTGAAGCGCTGCGGCTGGCTCCGCTGGACCGTGCTTTTCGTCACCCTGGCCATGTTCTATCTATGGGGGATGCGGCTCGAGGCCGTCGCAGCCCGCAAGATCACCGCGGCGCCTACCCTGGCCTCCGGGTGGTTCCTGCCGGTCCTGACTGCCGTCAGCATCGCCTTCCTGACGATCGCCTTCTTCGGCATCGTCCGTAGGCGCGAGCAACTCTCCGTCTTCGATTTCTGTCTTCCCACGATCAACGCCGTCGGGTCGTACCTGGCCGCCCGGGTCGTCGTGAGCGAGGCCGACGGAAGCGCCCTCGCGCTCAGCCTGGTGGCGATCCTGTTCGCCCTCCTCCACTTCGGGGCCGCCTTTTGGCTCGCGATGCGAAAAATCGAGGGGGTCCCCGGCACCAACTCCTTCGCCGTCGCCGGGAGCGTCCTCCTGGCGCTGGCCCTCCCCGCCGCCCTCGGAGGCGTGCTGGCCGCGCCCGTGCTGGGGGCCGCGGCCCTGGGCCTGGCCGTCCTATCCGATCGATGGGGCAGCGGCGCCGTCCGTGCAACCTCCTACCTGCTCCAGGTCTACGCCATCGTGCCCCTGGTGCCCTATTCCCTGGGCAACGGTCTCGCCGCGGCACCCTTGGTCGGAACAGTCCCCGCCGCCGCGCTGGCCGCGGCAGCCCTGGGCCATTACCGGTGGTGCCGGCGGCACGCCCCGCCCGCCCGCTCCCCACTGTTCGGGACCTACGACAAGAAGGATCTGAGCGGCATCCTCACCCTCCTGGTCGCCCTGACCAGTTCCTTCTTCCTCCTTCGGGGGATCGCCTGGCGGTTCCTTGCCGGCGGGCCCGGAGGGGCGGATCTCTTCCAGTGCTCCCAGTCGATCATCATCAACCTGGGCGCCCTGGGACTCGGCCTCTACGCCTTCCGCGCCCGCAATCGGGAGATCCGCAACGTGGCCATCCTGGTCATCGCGGTGGGGGCGCTCAAGTCCACCGCCGACTTGCTTGGCACCAAGGGCGTGCCGCTGGTGTTAAGCGTCTTATCGTTCGGCCTCGCCGCGGCGACCCAGTCGATCACACTGAGCCGGTGGCAGAAGGCATCTCCGACGCTGCCCGCGGAGAGCCGCGATCCGGACAAGGAAACAGCCTCCGCCCTGGGCGAATAGGCTGTCGCGGCAGGCGGGAATCACACTGTCGCGCTAAAGGAGCGACGGCACGGTCCGGGCCGCGGCCGGGCCGCCGAGGGGAACAGCTTTTTTCTTGACAGTCCGACAGGTATTGTATACTGCATACTTGATCGCGTGTCCGTCGAACACGTTGCCGGGGAGGATGATCCCTTCCTTCTTGATGCCCGAGTTATCCATGTCAACTCCGCAATAGTTGGCTATGATCCGGAAGAGAAGATGCCCTTTCATTAAGCCTCCGGTTATACGGACATAAAAACCAAAGGAGAGAACATGACAGCGAAAACAACAAATATTATTTGGACGAAAACCGATGAGGCACCTGCACTGGCGACATACTCCTTTCTTCCCATCGTCAACGTATTTACGAAGGGAACCAGCGTTGCCGTGGAAACAAGGGATATCTCTCTTACGGGCAGAATCATCGCGAACTTTCCGGAAAACCTGACCGAGAGCCAACGAATACCGGATTATCTGGCTCAACTGGGTGAGCTCGCACTGACGCAGGAGGCCAATATCATCAAGTTGCCCAATATCAGTGCTTCCATCCCGCAGTTGCAGGAAGCGATCAAGGAGTTGCAGGCCCATGGCTACAACCTCCCGGACTATCCCGAGGATCCGCAAACCGACGCGGAGAAAGAGCTTCAGGAAAGATATGCCAAGGTTCTCGGAAGCGCCGTAAACCCGGTACTGCGACAGGGGAACTCGGATCGCAGAGCCCCGGTCTCGGTAAAGCAGTTTTCAAAGAAGAAGCCGCACAGAATGGGTGCCTGGGCCACCGATTCGAAATCCCATGTGGCTCATATGAGCGGTGGGGATTTTTACGGCAGTGAAAAATCCACCACTGTAAAAAAAGCGACGAACGTGAGAATCGAGTTCGTCGCCGGTGACGGAAAAGTAACCGTCCTGAAAAAACAGTTGGATCTGCTGGAAGGGGAAGTGATCGACGCAACGGTGATGAACGTTCGTGCCTTGCGGAAATTCTTTGCGGAACAGATCGAAGATGCGAAACAGAGTGGCATTTTGTTGTCGTTGCACCTGAAGGCTACCATGATGAAAGTATCCGATCCGATCATGTTC
>Ga0255054_10002312_pt1 | contig 10957 bp, 11 predicted proteins | sample JV7_2_23_MG_FD_188634 | JGI IMG/M metagenome (GOLD analysis project Ga0255054, IMG submission 188634) | Seawater microbial communities from Jervis Inlet, British Columbia, Canada - JV7_2_23 | ecosystem: Environmental > Aquatic > Marine > Inlet | place: Canada: British Columbia | collected... | reverse complement strand
ATTGCCCGCCTAGGTCTGCTTCTGGCCGTTGCGGCCTGTCACAGCAGAGTAATTCTGGTCATCTGAATGACCGGTTCCGGCGATAGCAGACAGTCAGAGTTACTGTTTCCGGTAAAGGAGTCTGACCAAGAAAAGTAGCGTTTGGACGAGATTCAACGGAACTCAGTGACGTTTGGTGGCACTCAAGACATTTATCCCTTGTCGTAGGGATCAAATCCCGGGTTGTCATCTGACACGTCAAGTGCGTCTTCGACTTCGATTGGGTCCAGCATTCGTCGCAATGCCTGGGTACTGACTAATGCCAGCGCTTCTTCGCTATCGCTATCGCCATCGGCAGACTCAGGCGCCATTTCCAGGCCGCGTATCGAGGCTGACAGCGCTGCATCGTTGTCCATCAACTCCTGTAGCTCATCCTCCGATATTAGGTGATAGAGACCCGTACCTCGTTCACGTGCGACTACGCCGTTCTTGCCACTTTCAGCGATAGCCCGAATGGACTCGCGGTCCGCGTCATCGGCTGCTTGCAAGGCCAACTTCAAATCCTGCGATGACATAAGATCGAATTCTGTTTCATCGACTGCACCGGTCCAAACGGTCCGCCCACGTTTATCGGTCTTGATCTTTGTGGGTCGCCGGATGACGACCGTAGTCGCAGATGCCTTTGAATCAGTCATTACCAGTGCTCATACAACATGGTTTCTCCGCAAGACAATTATACCTCTTTCTTGGAACCAAAATTCTCCCGGTGTTCTCCTTCGAATCGCCACCCATGTAAACTGCGTACACAAGGTTGGGTTGCAAGGCGTCCCTTTCTGACCGGTGGGAGATAGATCAATGAAGCTACGTTACAAGATCACGGGCGGTATTCTGATTTTCCTGCTGGCCGCGATATCTTCGCTGGCCCTTGTGCTGAGCCACAACGCAGCCTGCCCGCCAGCGCCTGCAATATCCGACGGAGCGAAGCTGATGAAAGCTGTTGTTTATCGTTGTTATGGTTCGGCTGATGTTCTTGAATTAGAAGATATTGAGAAACCGACTCCCGCGGACTATGAAGTTCTGGTTAGGGTCCACGCCGCCGCCATCAATCCCCTAGATTGGCACTACATGAGAGGCTCGCCGTATTTCATGCGGCTGGGATCCGGCCTGGGCAGACCCACCGATACGCGACTGGGCGTCGATTTCGCGGGAACAGTCGAGGCCACCGGCAGTAACGTTACGCGGTTCAAGCCCGGAGATGAGGTATTTGGTGGCAGAATGGGGGCATTCGGCGAGTATGTGATCGTTCGTGAAGATCGGGGGATGGTGCTGAAACCGTCCGACGTCAGCTTTGAGCAAGCCGCTGCTGTACCTATCGCGGCAGTCACCGCATTACAAGCTCTGCGTGACAAAGGGCGGATTCAGCCGGGGCAGAAGGTCCTGATTAACGGTGCGTCGGGTGGTGTCGGCACGTTCGCGGTGCAGATCGCCAAGGCACTCGGTGCAGACGTGACTGGTGTGTGCAGTACGAGGAACGTGGAGATGGTCCGATCCATTGGCGCTGATCACGTCTTCGACTACACCAAAGAGGACTACACCGATAGCGGGCAACATTACGACCTGATTGTCGATATGGTTGGCAATCACTCGCTGTTAGCAAACAGGCAAGTCCTGAAACCCGAGGGTAAATTCGTCATTATCGGCGGGGCGAAAGGAAATTGGTTCGCGCCCTTAATGAACCCGATCAAGGCAGCGATCATGTCGCCGTTTGTCGATCAGGAGTTCGGCATGATGATTGCGCGAATGGACAACGAAGACCTCAATATCCTGGGCGAACTCATGCAGTCTGGCAAAGTAACGTCGGTAATCGACAGACGTTACCGCTTGAGTGAGGTCGCGGATGCCATTCGTTACTCGGAAGAAGGCCACGCTCGAGGAAAAATAATAATAGAACTGGAATAGGTTCGCGCCTATCAAAATTGGACCGAACCAAGCTGAATCAAACTCTCTCTAGACCTTAGATAAGTCAGCGCGCACAATGCTCCCAATGGGATCGCTATTCATCATATGTTTCGGTGTCGTCGGCATGCTGTTCGGCTGGTTCGTATATTCGCGCTTTGTTGCCGCGAAGATCTACCGGCTCGATTCTGAATTTGAGACTCCGGCGCATGAACTGACGGACGGTGTCGACTACGTACCGACGAACAAGTACATACTCTGGGGACATCATTTCACGTCAGTTGCAGGTGCGGCGCCAATAGTTGGCCCGGCCATCGCCGTCTACTGGGGTTGGGTCCCGGCGATGCTCTGGGTGGTCTTTGGAACCATCTTCTTTGCCGGCGTCCACGACATGGGCGCCTTATGGGCAAGCAATAGACACAAGGGCAAGTCAGTCGGTGCGCTTTCCGAGACGATCATAGGGCCCAGGACTCGCTCACTGTTCATGATCGTCGTGTTCCTCGTGTTGCTGATGGTCAATTCGGTATTCGGTGTTGTGATCGCCAGGGCTTTCGTAGGATCGCCGACGGCCGTGATCCCGGCCTGGACGGCGATTGCCGTAGCGTTAATCATTGGCCAACTGATCTACCGCAAGAAGATCAACTTGATCACGGTGTCGGTTATTGGTGTGACGGCACTGTACGCGTCCGTCTATTTCGGCAGCACCACGCCGCTGGCATTGCCGGAAAACCTGTTCGGCCTGTCTGCCAACGCAAACTGGATCATCATCCTGTTCGTTTATGCAGCCATCGCGTCGACGCTGCCCGTCTGGGCACTCCTGCAGCCGCGCGATTACATCAACGGTCTGCAACTGTTTTTTGGGCTGTTCCTTTTGTATGGCGCGGTCGTCCTCGCAACGCCTGACATTTCGGCACCTGCATTCAACGATCTGACGGGCAAGGATGCGCCCTCGATTATCCCGTTGCTATTCGTAACGATCGCTTGCGGTGCTGTGTCAGGCTTTCACGGAATCGTGGCCTCGGGAACGAGTTCGAAGCAGCTCAACAAAGAGACCGATGCCCGTCTCGTCGGATACTTTTCAGCGATCGGGGAAGGTTCGCTCGCGCTGATTACGATTGTTGCCGTGACCGGTGTCACTCTGGCGGCGACGCCGGAACTGTGGCACGAGCATTACCACGAGTTCGGTGCAGGCGGCGCGGGTGCCTTTATCAGCAGCGGTGCGAATCTCCTGGCTGCCGGTTGGGGGCTGCCGACAGCCCTTGCCGAGACCTTGTTGGCTACCATGCTCGTATTGTTCGCCGGCACGACGATGGATTCTGGCGTGCGCTTGCAGCGTTACATCATCCAGGAGTGGGGCGAGATATATAACATCCCGGCGCTTCGCCGGGGCGTTGTCGCGACGCTCGTTGCGGTCGGGTCCTGTCTGCTGATTGCGTTCGGCGCTGGAGGCAGCTCAGGCGCCGGAGGCATGATCATCTGGCCGTTATTCGGTACGACGAATCAGATGCTCGCCGGCATGACCTTGCTCGTTATTTCGGTATACCTGATTAAACTCAGGCGTCCGGCCTGGGTAACGCTGGTGCCAATGACGTTCGTGCTGCTCATGTCATTCCTGGCCGGAATCGTCACGTTTCTGAGGTTTGCCAGAGAGCAAAACTACCTGCTCGCTGGTATCAACATCGTGGTACTCATCACCACGGTATATGTAATCCTCGAGGCGGCATCGGCGGTGGTGGCGTTCAAGGCCAATAGACAGGGCGCTACCGATTAACCGGCGGGAGTGCAGATGTAGCGCCATTTGACGTTCTTTCCGGCACCTTGACCACCTGCTTCTTGCAACGCTAGTCCTGCACTCTCACAAGCCTGTGTTGAATTAAATTCGGCAGTCACAGAAGTACCGGAAGTGTTGCCAGAAGCGATGAACCAGGCAATAAGGATAAATTTCATGTTGGTGCCTCCTAAATGAAACGATCAACGAGCGGGACTCTCTGGTTTATGTCTAGTCTGACATTCCCGCCGTCTTTATGGATTTTCTGAGCTTGATCCAGGATCGCTTGATCAAGCGGGCAATTCGTTCGAGGCGCAGTGGGCGATAGTACATTGCGTCTTCAGGGGATATGTTCTGGAATTGACGATTATATTTGTGCTTCACCCAGGCATTAAAATCATGCTGGTGCGAAAACCCATGCCGGAAATGGTTGAAGGGATGAAAACCCGGTTTGCGGAAAACGGAGACACCAAAATCGATCAGGCAAGGACGCGAGTCGCCGGTAACGAGAATATTTTCCTTTCGTTTCAAGTCACCATGCGCCACGCCACGCTCATGAATTGATTCAATAATCGTCAGCATCTCTGCAAAGAATGACGTGGGATCCGTGATAGTGGTGTCCCGCATTGTACGAGCTTCAACGTTCTCGAGTACCAGGTATCGCCGCAGAAAAAAGCCATAGCAGTGGGGGATACCTTCTATCCCCGTCAATCTACGATAGATCAGGTATTCCCGTTGCAGCATCCGATGGTTCAACCATGCGGTCACACCTGAACCGGCCGCCGACTTGATCAATATCTTGTTTGCACCGACCTGGCTTGTATGGATATTGCCCTGATATCCGCGGTGTTGCATTTGATCACCATCTCTAACGCAGGCGATAACATCAGACTCGGTGATACTGTCGTTACTCACAGCTTGCTGTAGTTGAAGAAAAATAAGGCGAGCAGGAGCGCCGCAATGACTGGCTCGAAGTTGGCCATCAGACTTGTTTTGAACGACCAGTGGCCCCTCAGGTTCCTATTGCGACCGCCGAATGACGGCAGGAGTGCCGGTGTCTGTTTCGCGAAGTCCTGCCAGGGGTCACCAAAAATCTTGAATAATTTGCGGTCTTCATATTCGATCGCGGGCGGGTAATAGAAGACGAAAAACGCAGTTCCGACGAGGAACGTCCACCACAGCCCGGAGGCCCCCGCAAAGGCATAGACGATGAGAATGTTGCCTACGTAGAGTGGGTGCCTGACAAGAGCATACGGCCCGTTCGTCGCGAGTTGTTTGTTCTTGATAATAAATCCGGAGGCCCACAGACGAACGCCGACACCAATTACGACGGGCACAACGGCCAAATGCAGGGCCCATGGTATGGGTTGTGCCATCACGACAAAGAACACGCACAAAAGAAATCCAAGCCATTGACGAGATGCTTCGTGGTAACGCATCTCTCTTATTACATGGGGCAGTCCGGAAAGAGGCGGAAGCGGCTGAGTACGGTGGGACATTTTGTTTCCAGCATTATTGAAGAAACGATACGCCATATTGAACTAGATACATGGCGTAAGACAGGACATGTATTTTATAATCGTTTGCCAGCGGCGAATGCGTTATTTTATCGTAAAGAAAGTGAAATACTATCGCTTTGGACTCTGTTCGGCCCGGAACGGGCGGCCCATCGGCCAATAAAAGTACCTATTGAACGGCGCGGTCAGAATGCGCAGACTAGTTGTTTTCCATGGCCATAATTCATTGAAAATTCTCGTAAAATCGTCCGCTTGGGTGATACTGCACTTGCTCGCTGTATTGCCACAGATCGCTGCCAAGAGGTTGGCAATTTGTGCAGCCTGGATGTTGTGGCGGACTAAGAGCAGGACGCGCCGCATCACCGAACGCAATCTGGAAATCAGTTTTCCCGACATGCCCACTGCCGGGCGGGAACAATTGGCATGTGCGAGCCTGCGCGAGTTATCTGAGAATATCTTCGATATTGGGCGAACCTGGTTATGGCGGCCCGAACGACTGTTGCGGCTTGTTGTCAACATCTCCGGCGAAGAGCATCTACAGGCGGCGGTTGATGGTGGGGCTGGCACGATCGTAATGACGCCCCACCTGGGCAATTGGGAATTGCTTAATCTCCATATCTGCAGTAAGTACCCGGTAACTACGTTGTATCAGGAGCGCAGACGGGCTGAGTTCAACGATCTCATGCGCCACGCCAGGGAACGCAGCGGCGCTAAACTGGTACCGGCTACGGCGGGAGGTGTGCGATCCATCCTGAAGGCACTGCGAGCAGGTGGAGTATTTTCGATGCTGCCGGATCAGGTACCGCCTGTTGAAGGCGGCAAGTTTGCACCGTTTTTCGGGGAGCCCGCCTTGACGATGACCTTGGTGACGAACCTGATCCAGCGCACGGGAGCAATAGCGATCATGGCCTATTGCAAGCGCGTGCCCGGCGGTAATTACGAGATCGTTTATCGGCCGGCCGACGAGAAAATATATGCGTCGGACTCCGCCACCGCATTGGCGGCACTGAACAAATCAATCGAGCAATGCGTACTGGAATGTCCGGAGCAGTACCTGTGGGCATACAAGCGCTACAAGAAACTGCCAAACCAAAGCAAGCGCGAATACTTCCAGACGAGCTAGGCGCAGGGCTACGCGTAGTGCGGATAGACCGGCTGGTACATGTACTGATAAATGTCGGCCTGTATGTCGTCGGGTTCTTCCTTGTCGGTATACCCATTGTCATATGCGATCTTGGCGACGTCTTGTGCGATCAGCGCCGAAACCTGCCGGATACTTGACAACGGTGGATAGACACGGCCTCGTTCCAGATCGGATTCCGAGACCTGGCTGGCCAGAGAGTGTGCCGCGGCCAGGAACATCTCGTCGCTTATTACGCGAGCACGGCTGACGATTGCACCCAGTCCGACACCAGGGAAGATATAGGCATTGTTGCCTTGCCCCGGCACGTGGGTCGTATTGCCCAGCTTGACCGGATCGAACGGACTGCCGCTTGCGAAGATGGCCCGGCCGTTGCTCCAGGTGTAGGCCTGCTCTGCGGTGCACTCCGCCTGTGAGGTCGGATTCGACAGTGCAAAAATGATCGGCCGGTCGTTGCATTCCGCCATGGCTTCGATGACGTCCTTCGTAAAAGTAGCCGGCTGGCCGGAGAGCCCGAGAATAGCTGTTGGTTTCAGTGTCTTTACCGCATCCACGAAGTCGGCGATAGGAGGATGTTCATGTGTATAAGGGATCTTGTGCGCAGCGATTTTCTCCCGGCCACTCACCAGCAGGCCCTTGGTATCGACAAACCAGCATTGCCGGCGTGCTTGCTCAGGGGCTATTCCCTCTTCGGCCAGCGCCGCGACGAAGACATCGGCAATGCCGATTCCGGCTTCGCCAGCTCCAAGAAATAGTATTTTCTGTTCGGCGAGTTTGCCTCCAGTAATGCGCAGCGCCCCGAAGAGGCCGGCCACGGCGACTGCACCGGTTCCCTGAATGTCGTCGTTGAACAAGCAGGTCTGGTCACGATACTTGGCGAGCAACCGGAATGCGTTCGTATTGCCGAAGTCCTCGAGTTGAATCAAAACGCCCGGAAATACTTCGTTTGCGGCGGAAATGAATTCGTCGACGAGTTCATCGTATCGTTCGCCTCGGACACGACGACGCTCAAGTCCGTTATAGAGTGGTTCGTTGAGCAACCTCTCGTTGTTGGTGCCTACGTCCAGCATAACTGGCATGCAGTGGGTTGGGTGGATGCCGGAACATGCTGTGTAAAGGGCTAGTTTACCGATCGGTATGCCCATGCCATCGGCACCGAGGTCACCGAGTCCGAGGATTCGCTCGCCGTCAGTCACGACGATGATGCGGGCTTCCTTATGCGGCCAGTTCTGCATGATCTCCCTAATGTGGCCACGGTCCTGAAGCGAAACGTAGAAACCTCTGGGAGTACGAAAAATATGCTGAAATTCCTGGCACGCTTTCCCGACGGTCGGTGTGTAGATGATTGGCATCATCTCTTCGATGTTGTTCATTATCACGCGGTAGAACAGAGTCTCATTACGGTCCTGCAACGCTATCAGGTAAAGATAACGCTCAAGGTCGGTCGGCTTTTCGCGGACATTGCCGAGCACACGCAGCTCCTGTTCCGCCAGTGGGTGGACACGGGGTGGCAACAATCCCCTCAATTTCAGGTAGTCGCGCTCAGCTTCTGTGTATGCAGTGCCTTTGTTACGTACTGGGTCATGGAGAATTTTAACGCCTCGATGCAACTCGGATGGTGCGTGATCGTCCACGTTCTTTTTCCTCTATTTCCGGGGTCTGTAAGCGCGAAAATACTCCCTCTGTACCAAGTTGATATGTCGGAATTCACCTATTTTCGGATCATGCGTATCAACGAGTCAGGTACTGAGTGATAGGATCACTGTAACGAGGAGTGGCAGCATGAATAACACACCGAATTTGCTTTTGAATTCGTCTCTTGGGTCGGAGCTTTCGCAGGATGAAGCAGGCGTGCTCAACGATCTCATGAGTCTGCATGAGCTGGCAGACGGCGACTTTCTCATCACAGAGGGAACGCACGAAACTTCGTTGCATGTCTTGCTGGAGGGCAAACTCGAGGTAGTAAAACACACCGGGGCTGGTGAAACCGCAAGCCTTGCTGTTCTGAGAGAAGGTGATCTCGCGGGCGAGCTCAGTTTCATCGATGGCGAGCCGCACACGGTCGGATTAAGGGCACTGTGCGATACTCGGGTGCTCAGCCTGCCGCGCGAAAATTTTGAAGGCGTCGTCGATACAAACCCGCAGCTTGTCTATAAAGTGATGCGTGCAGTTGCGCGCTCAGCACATCGGATCGTCCACAAGATGAACCATGAGTTCATCGAACTCAATAACTACATCTTCAAGCAACACGGTCGTTACTGAGTAAATGCTGCGCTTATCGGTCGTTTGCCCAAAGAAAAGGCCCGCATTATGCGGGCCTTTTCGTCTTTGTGAGCGTGCAGTCTGGCCTGGCATTTTCGCCTTACTTCACTATTTCAACTTTTTTCTCGATCACGCGGACCTTATGAGCACCGCCCATACCGCTTTCGCTGTCCACGAATCGAACCTCACTTCCGTGACCGGCTGACTCAAGCATCGACTTTATGGCCTGCCGGGTTGCATCGTCGACCGGTTTCTCGCTGATGATCATCACACCGTCCATACTGTGTGCGGTCGCCGTGCCTGCATCATGCATTACGTGCAAGTCGACATCGGTGATATCACCGTCGCTCATCCACACAGCGCCTTCGTGATGTCCATCAAATGCCGGCATCCTGATAGTCTTGCCGTCAACGTCGAACCTGAAGCCGTCTGCTTCGCGCGTCACCAGGATCGTACGCCCGGACTTGTCGATAATCGACCGGTTCTCACCTTCTTGCATGTCATGCAGGCTGAATCCGAGGTCGTCACCGTCGAGCTCAATACGTGTCTCGCCGGAGCCGTCTTCATCGATCACCGCAATCGCCATCTTGTGTCGAATTTCCTCTCCTGCAATCGCTGCAGCAGCCAGGCTGGCAGCAGCGACAAGGACTGCTATTTGCTTGAATTTCATAGTATTTGTTCCCTAAGTTTCTGATTCAGTATGCATCTATAGATGCGTGGCACGCAAGTATGGTCGCAACCAACAAGTCGCAATCAACCCGGTCGTCGTCCGCGGCAGTAGCCTTGGAGCAATTCCCCCGATTCGCATACAACTGCCATGGCATGCCAGTCTTCAACGAAGTGGTCGGCATCCTTTTTACCCAGGAGCTCGACCATCTTGTTGTACAAATCACCCTTGATAAGTTCGTACTCGCGGCGTACCTCGGCGCGATACCAGGAAGACGCATCTGTAGTGTGTACATCGATGAAGCCCGCCGTACGAAAAAGTTCGCCGAATTGATCCACGGTCTCAAGTGCGTAAGTAAGGCCTTCTATTTTGAACCAGTAGAGCATTTCATCTGAGTATTCACTCTCTGATCTCATCCATTCGTAGCAGGTGAAGTGGCCGCCCGGTACGAGCACACGGTAGCACTCGTCGATCAGGCCTTCCTTATCACTGGTCTGCGTAATTGCACCGGACGCCAGTACAATATCGAACGAACAATCAGAAAAGGGCAGTGGCCTGGCTTCTACGGTTTCAAATCGGCACTGTTTCTGCAGACCGTGTTTCTCAGCAGCAGTATTCGCTCTCTCTATTAATGGTGCTTCGAGATCAATCCCAACGACACTTGCGTCATGCGAACGCGCAATCTCGAACGCCGGGCCTCCAATTCCACAACCGACGTCGAGTATTCGTTTCCCTGCCGGTTCCAATGCGTCCAGCAGTTTTGCGACATTTCCAGGTCCGCCCGGCGCCATATATCCCTCGCCCCAGATAAGCTCGAGCATCGTAACCATATTGTCGTAATATTCGTTCTCGTGATGCATTACTAGAGCACTCAAACAATCGCAGGGTCTGGTAGGGGTCAGTTATCACTTATAGCACGCTTGGGCAATTCGGAAATTACGCAGTGCGAATCGCAGGCGTCTTTGTAAAATGCATAAGAATTCAATAACGGGACAAAGCGATGAGCCACAAGCTAATTATTATGGGGGCTGCAGGACGTGACTTTCATGTGTTCAACTGTTGTTACCGCGACAAATCGGACGTCGAAGTTGTTGCGTTCACAGCTACGCAGATTCCATACATCGAGGATCGTCGCTATCCGGCCGCTCTTGCCGGCTCGCTATACCCGCGCGGCATCCCGATATATCCCGAAGAAGAACTCGATGAATTGCTGCGCGGTGGCGATATCGACGAAGTTGTTTTCGCCTATTCTGATGTAAGCCTTGACTACATTGAATCGCGTCGCAAGAGAGTCGCAGCGCATGACGTTCGCTTCTCGCTATTCGATATTGATTCGACCATGCTGCCATCGATCAAACCGGTCATCGCGATCACGGCGGTCAGGACGGGCTGTGGCAAAAGCCAGGCGTCGCGCCGTGTCACTCACATCCTGCGAGATCTTGGCAAGAGAGTGGTAGCCATCCGCCATCCGATGCCATACGGTAATCTCGCAAAGCAGGCGGTACAGCGATTCGAGAAGTATGACGATCTCGATCTGCATGAATGTACGATCGAGGAACGGGAAGAATACGAACCGCATCTTAAGAATGGCGTGATCGTCTACGCCGGTGCTGACTATGCAGCGATCCTGGCGCAAGCCGAGCAGGAGGCAGACGTAATTGTCTGGG
>Ga0255054_10002311_pt1 | contig 10958 bp, 10 predicted proteins | sample JV7_2_23_MG_FD_188634 | JGI IMG/M metagenome (GOLD analysis project Ga0255054, IMG submission 188634) | Seawater microbial communities from Jervis Inlet, British Columbia, Canada - JV7_2_23 | ecosystem: Environmental > Aquatic > Marine > Inlet | place: Canada: British Columbia | collected... | reverse complement strand
CTCATTGAGACAGAGCGAGTCGGATGAACCGCCTCTGGTCTTGGGTACTCTGGCTGTGGAGCCATCGGCCGATCTGGGCGATGGCGATATCGGCTCGCCCGCCCGAGAGGCTGGACCGGTGGAGACAGAGCCTGGAGGTGCAGAGGGCACCAACGGCACGAATGGTACGAACGGCCATAATCGGGATGACGGCCGCCAGCCTGAGGTGAACTTGGCGCAGGCTCCGGCCGGCGTACCGGATGGGAAGCCTCTGCAGCCTCGCGATACGCGGCTGGCCGTTCCGGCTGTTCTGTTGAGGGACCTGCAACGGCGGTTGGAGCAAGGCAGGGAGCTGTACAACGTGGGCCTCTACATGGACGCGGGCGATACGTTCAAGGAATTGCAGCGACGCGCAGCTGCCGCTAAGCTTGAGTATCGTGATGGTGGTGAGCTTGCCGGGATCGTGGATGAGGCTCTCAAGGAACTGGGAAGGGCGCGAACGGAGTGTAAGACCTTGAAGCAGGACCCTTGCCCATAGATTGCAGCTACAGAATATCGACCTCCGAATCGGTAGTCGGTCCACCGAAATGACGCAGCGGTACGCCTACTTCGCGGTAGCATTGCTATCTGTGTCACTGACCCTGGGCTCGTCCCGCCTGGAGGCTCAGGAACGGCCCGCCATCAGCCTCGACCAGATCACGCAACTCCTGGGATCCGGTGTCTTTCCCGACGAGCGCATCGTCTTTTTGGCCACCCAGAACTGCCTCGGCTTTCAGCTGAACGATGAGACCGCTCGCAGCTTGGAACGGGCCGGTGCATCGGACAGCCTGATCGCTGACCTTCGAGAAGTCTGCGTCAAGCTGTTGGTGCGGGTGGACCCCTCGGAGCTCGACCTCCTCGTCGACTCGACTTCTATCATCCAAGCAGAGGCTCTGAGCCTGGACAGCGTCGTCGTTCCGAGTGTCGTCTTCCGGTGGAGCTCGTCTGACACCTTGGTGGCGGAGGTCAACAGCGGCGGCCTGGTTCTGGCCAAGGCGCTGGGGGAAACGGAAGTCAAGGCGAGCATCGATGACAGTCTGTTCGCGACCGCATCGGTCAGTGTGGTTGCGGCTTTCGCGGAGGTGGATTCGCTGGTTCTGCCGCCCGGGGCGAAGAGCATCGGCACCGCCGCGGCCCTCGGTATCATTCCCGGTGGTGGCGAATTCTACGTTGGCAATACGACGAAGGGCGCAATCGTCCTGGGGGGCGCGGCGGCGGCGCTGGCTGCGGGTTTCCTCCTCAGCAGCGAGGATACGCTGAGCGTCACCCGCGAGCTCCTGGTACCGGAGACATGCACGGGCTCTGCTTGCCGGTACGAGGTGAGGACCACGGCCGATGTCGAGGAGAAGAATTACGTCATCGTTGGTGCCGCCGTGGCCGGCGCCTTCTGGCTTTACGGCTTCGTGGACGGGATCCTGACGGCCAAGAAGTCGCGGCAGCCCGTCTCCTCGCAACCGCAGCAGAACGGCCAGGGGCTTTCGCTGCAGATCGCGCCTCCCGATGGTGTCCGCGTAGGTAGATCCGGCCGTGTCGAGCTCACATTCGTGAGGATACGATCGTGAGGCGGCTGGCCGCTGTTCTCGGGCTCTTTGGGGCGGCTGTCCTCGTCCTGAGCTGTGAGGAGGTCACGACTCAGGTCAAGGAGACTACGTTCGTCGTGGGCATCTCTATCGAGGGCTCACCGTTCGTTGCCGGTGGTGACACGCTAGTCGGAGACGTGGTGCAGTTTGCCGGGGCGGTCACCGAGAACGGCAACCCGATCACGGCCTCCGGACAACGGTTCACCTCTTCCAGGACGGATGTAGTGGAGATCCTGGATGAGAGCACCGGTGAAGCCGCGTTCGTCGGAGTCGGCACGGCGATCGTCTCCGTCACGTTCACGGAGCCGCGGCTCGCGCCTCCCGACACGTTGGCGGCTAGTATGACCGTCGATGTTACGGAGTACGTCGTTGAGCTGACGCTGAGGTCGACCTTCACCGGCATCGAGGTCGATCCCGATTCGGCCCTGGTAGGTGATGTCGTGGCCGTCGAAGCGACAGTGACGAAGAACGGCGCAGTCGTGCCCGACTCCGGGATGATGATCGTTTCGTCCAACGTGGGCGTTGCGCTGCCGGTAGCGGGAGCTGACAGCCTCGTCGAGTTCACCGGCCCGGGCGACGCGACGCTCACGGTGACGCTGGCCAGGCCGTTGACTCCGGGCTCCGGAGACCTGACGGCGATCCTCCCGGTCAGCGTGGTGGACCTCTTCGTCGATATCGATGCCAGCTCTCTCATCGACCAGAGCTTCCTATCGAACGGTGATACGCTGGTCACCGATTCGGTTCAATTCAGCGCAACCGTTGTGCAGGAGGGCGATACCGTCCAGACCGCGGGTGCCAGCTGGACATCCTCCGACCCCTCGATCGTCCGCATCGTCGACGCCGCGGTGGGTATCGCGGTCTTCGAAGATACCGGCTCCGCCACGATAGGGGTGAGTTTCCAGTCGCCGGAGTTGCCGGGCGAGCCGTTCACAAAGGGTATCAGGGTCACGACCTACGTGACGCAAGTAGAGGTCGCGTCGATCATCAGCGGCGGCGCGCTGGCGGACACGTTGGTGACGGACTCCGTCACGTTCAGCGCCACCGCCACCGCGACGAAGACCGGCTCGGTCGTACCCAGCTCGTTGTCGAACAGCCAGTCCAGCAGTTCGGCCGTCGTCGATATCCTCGCCCCCGCGCAGGGTAGCGCGGTGTTCCCGGACACAGGCAGCGCAACGGTCGTGTTGACGCTGAGTCAGCCGACGCTGCCGGACTCCACGCTGCAGACATCGCTCGACCTGCGGGTGACGACCTATCTGGCGGAGATCACCCAGGTCAGCCCTGGCTCCGCGCCGACAATGGGCGACTCGATTCAGTACGGCGTCGTCGTGACGGACACGCGAGACGAGTCGACCGTCAGCAGCCCCAATGTGACGTATGACTCGTCCGATCCTTCGGTGATCGCGATCCTCGACCCGGCAACGGGATCAGCTTTCGCTAGAGACACGGGTCAGGCGGTGGCCAGTGTGACCGTGAACGATCCGGGGTTGCCGGCAGGGGTCATAGTGGATTCGCTGCTGCCGCCGACAACCCTGACCCAGGAGTTCTTCTACGGCGCTTTCTCGGACACCATCGGCGAGTTCGGGGGCACGCCGTCGGGTGACACCATCGTGATCCAGCGGTCGTTGGTCCACCTGTTCACCGATACTACATGGATTCAGTTTCCGAACGGCACGGTGGCGTTCGTCGACTCCGTGACGTCGGACAGGCTGGCCTTCCTCGTGCCGGCCGGCGCTGATACGGGCCAGTTGGTGATGAACAACCTGGTGGATGATCAGGGCGGTCGCAGGACCAACGTCCCGACGCGGATCACTTTCGACGGGCCGGGCTCGGATGCGATTCCCGACTTTTTCGAGGACAACGACACTCTGCCGCTCACGACCAACGTGGAGATCACGCCGCCGTTCCCATTCGATGTATTGCTGAGCTCGGACCCGCGGAAGGCGGCGCCCGCGGACAGCAATTTCTTCTACTTCACTGTTCCATCGGCGGAGACATGGACGATGGACATCCTCGCTGAATGGCAGGTGAATGCGGACATCGACTTCAAAGTCTGCAACGCCGTCGGCGATCCGCCCACGAGTTACGATCCCGGCCTTTGTCCGCGTCCTGTGAGTGGCAACGGCACCGATCCGAGAAGGGAAGAAGAAACTGACCTGGTACTGAGCACGGGCCGCTATGTGATCAACTTCTACTGTTCCACCTGTCCGGTACTCCCCCTCACTTATAACGTCACGATCGAGAGACAGTGATGGGTAGGAGGAGCACGGACGCATGCCTGGAAGAGACCAGCTAGTCATCTGCCCCACCTGCGGCGAAGTCAACGACGCCGATCACATCTCCTGTAAGAGTTGCCTGGGTGACCTGAGCGGGAAGGGAAGCGCGCACTCCGGTCAGAGCCAGCTGGCACAACTACACCGGCTGGTCAGAAGCGTCGAGACGACCAACCGCCGTCTGGGGCTGCTGCTCGGAAGCATCTGGCTGATCGCCGCCCTGTTCGTGGCCTGGACCGTCGTGGCGGGCATCATGGGCGTCGGCGGACCCGGGGCCCTGTTTCACTGGCCCTTCTAGTCGGGCCTGGCGCTCTCCGCTTCTAGGCTGAAATCGGGCCGTGACTCGGGATGAGCGATCCGGCCCCCGAGCGCGGAAACCCATCCGACCCAGATCGTAGTCAGGAGCGCTAGAAGTAGAAGCGTCGGAACGAACCACTGCGGCAACTGCTTCGGCGCACGAAAGCCCACCAAGCCCACCAACGCGAGCGCCCCCAGCACTTCGAGCCCGATGAACGCCCAGATCGCGCCATCCTCGTGAGCGTGAATCAGGTCGTGTGACATCCCCGGCAGTTCTTCGATGATCTCTTCCGCCGGCTCGCCCGACATGTAGACGGGGATGGAGATTATCGCGACGATGACCAGTGCGACGAGGCCGGCCTTAACCAGATCCGGGTTCTTACGCCATTGTCCCGCCAGCAGCAGCGCCAGGCAACAGAACAGCCCGATCACCGGGACGTGGTTGATCATCAGATGCAGGTGGGCACCGTTCATCGCACTCCCCTTTCCAATGGTTGGGCGGTACAACCGCTGACAATCGGACGGAACCTGCGGCGTGTCAAGAACGAGCTGTTTGCGGCTGTGTTGAGATTGCCCTGCCCGCCGCATAGATTTGTGCGCCGCTTTGGGGCGGTAGCTCAGCTGGGAGAGCGCCTGCCTTGCACGCAGGAGGTCGTGGGTTCGAATCCCATCCGCTCCATTCTTCTCTCAAGCCGGTGCACGTGGGCTGAATAGCGAACGCGCAAGGGAAAGGACACTGGATGATGTTCAACGGCAGCGCCCGCAGATCTCAGCGGGTCGATCGGTCGCCGCGGTCCGCTCGCCATTTTTGGGTAGCGCTGGCGCTCCTCGCCGGGTGTCAGGCGGCGCCACCTCCGGAGGAGGAAGACTTCTGGAGACCGGGAGACCTGACGGGCGACGTTGGCGAGCTACCCGACGCCCGCGACGTCATCACCCGAATGGTGGAGTTCCGGCGCGGGCACGAGCAGCTTGCCTTCGAAGTCGTGGCTAGCTACGAGGCCGTACAGGAATCGGGTCAGAAGCTCCATTTCGACATGCTCCAGCGGATGGCCGTGCGCTGGCCCGACCGCTTGTTTTGGGTGACGCTCTACGACGATGCGACGACGGATTCGGCGTGGTTCGACCGCGGCGACTTCACCTTGCTCAAGCAGCCCGCGAACGTTTGGGGTAGTGTCCATGTCCCCCCGACCATAGCTGAAGGCGTGGACCGGCTGGTCAACGAATACGACCTGGACGTTCCGTTCTCCGACATCCTCAGTGGCGGTCTGGGCGTGTGGCTTGGTGAGGACGTCTTGGCCTTGGAGTACGTCGGGGAAGCGTGGGTCGAGGGCTTCTGGACCGACCACCTCGCGCTCCGTAAGCCCGGCGTGGATGTGGAGATCTGGGTGCGCCAGGGAGACGAGCCCCTTCCCATGCGGATCCACATCATCTACACGGAAGAAGACGGTGCGCCGGCCTACTCGGCTAGGTTCCGAAAATGGGCCACGAGCTTGCCCGAGGGTGCACTGCCCGAGTTTTCGCCGCCTCCGGGCGCGTAGCGGGTTGAACTGGTGCCGGTGCGCGACTAGCGATCTGTCGTATTGGGAGATCTCCGATGAAGCAATCAACGAACATTCGAGTGATCGTGGCCTTTTTGGCGATCTTGCAGGTGTCTTGGGCCGTCATGCCCGCGCTGCAAGAGAGCGCCCTGGCACAGCGGCGCGGAGGGGGGTCGGGGCGTTCCGCCCGGAGCGGTTCTTCGGTGAATCGGTCCAGCAGCGCGCGCTCCGGGTCGACGAATCGAAGCACCTCCACGCGAAACCGGACATCGTCCCCGAGTTCCGCCAGTCGGTCTTCGTCGGCCCGAAGCCCCAGCCGGTCGACGGCGTCACGCAACTCTCGCGGACACCGCACCGCGACCCGCAACACGGCTCGGCGCTCGACGCGGCACCGCAGCCGTCATCGTTCGCGGCGCGTCCATCGCTCGCGCCGTTACCGGCACGCGCGCTGGCGTCACCATAGCTACTGGCATCATCGGCACTGGTACCGGCGTCGTTGGGTGGGAGTCGTGTTCATCACGGTGGTCGCGTTTGCCGCCGTCTCCAGTTCATCGACGACCTACACCTACGGCTCGGTCACGTACGTCTACTACAACCCGTGGTACAAGAAAGTCCTATACGATGGCGAGGAGGGTTACATCCTCACCACGGCCCCGGTGGGACATGAAATGGAGGCGCTGCCCGACGGCGCCGAGACGATCGAGGTCGATGGCGCGACCTACTACTACGCCGACTGGTCCTTCTGGCAGGCCGCGACCGGCGGAGGATATGTCGTGGTTGCGCCGCCCGTGGGCGCCGAAGTCAGCTCGATACCGGAGGAAGCGATCCGCGATGAGGAGGGCGACGTCGTCGTCTACCAATTCGACGAGTTGTACTTCACCCAGGACACGAACGACGCCGGGCAGACCATCTATCGCGTCGAGCCACAGCCACCCGATGAGGAGATCGAGGAGATCCCTACAGGCTCACCTTCGTTTGTCGCGGATGGAGAGACCTACTACTACGTCAACTACAACTTCTACGTGCAGTACGAGGAGAACGGCAAGACGGGGTACGTGAACGGCGAGCCCGAAGTAGGCGCGCAGGTCGCAACGCTCCCCGACGAGGTGACCACCGTGGAGGAGGACGGCGTCACCTACTACCAGTTCGATTCCGTGTTCTTCGAAGAAGTCGAGGACGACGACGGGCAGACGTTCTACGAGGTGGTAGGAAGCCCGGATGGGAGCGACGAGGAGGTCGAAGGTTAGAGATAATACCCATGGCCCGAGTTGTCTTGACGACATCGATCTCCACATTACTGGAGGCAGTATGATACGATCGCGTATTGTTCAGTACGCGGGCATCCTGGCCGTTCTCGCGTTGGCAGGCTCGCTGACGCCCAGAGATGCTCTCGCGCAGTACGAAGCCGAGCCCATCGTCATCGGCGAGACGGTGACGATCCATTCCAGCTCGCTGAACGAAGACCGAACCGTCCTCGTGTACACGCCACTGGGTTACGACGGGTCGACAGCCATCTACCCCGTGCTCTATCTATTGGATGGTGACGCACACTTTCACCACACCACGGGCATCATCGATTTTCTCTCGCGAACCGGGAACATGTCTCAGATGATCGTGGTCGCGCTGCCCAACACGGACCGGACCCGAGACCTGACCCCAGTGACGACGACCGACACGGCGAACAACTTCCTGACTGCAGGTGGCGCTGACAATTTTCTGGCCTTCATCGCGGATGAGCTAGAGCCGTACATCGATGAGCGCTATCGCACCGCACCGTACAACGTGCTTGTCGGCCATTCGTTCGGCGGGTTGTTCGCCGTCTACGCTCTGCTGACCCGACCCGAAGTCTTCAACGTCTACGTGTCGATCAGCCCCAGCCTGTGGTGGAACGACGGCTTTCTAGTTGAGGAAGTGGAATCGTTCTTCGCGGCCTATCCGGAGAGCGATCGATTCCTCTACTACACGATGGGCAACGAGGGCGGGGCGATGCTGTCCAGCGCCTGGGCGTTCGCCGCGGCTCTGCAGGACCACGCACCGGAGACGTTCGAGTGGGAGTTCGCACTGATGGAGGAGGAGACCCACGGGTCGATCCCGCATCGAACCACGTACAAGGCCCTCGAGCTCCTGTATGATACGTGGAGCATCCCGAGCTTCGTGGCGTTTGCCGATGAAGGAGGACTGGCGGCTTTCGATGCGCATTACGCCGCCCTATCAAAGAAGTATGGCTACGAGATCGCCACGCCTGAGGCCACCGTCAATCAGCTCGGCTACTACTACATTGGGCAGGAGCGCACCGATGAGGCCATCGCGGTATTAAAGCGGAACGTCGAGGTCTACCCCGGCTCGGCCAATGTCTACGACAGCTTGGGCGATGCTTACGATGCCGCCGGGCAGTACGATTTGGCGCGGAACAACTACGAGAAGGCGGTTGAGTTAGCGGAGGCCACGAACAGCCAATTCCTCGATGTGTACCGAGCTAACCTGGAACGTATCCGGGAAAAGATCGGCACAAACTAGAAGACGACTGAAGAACGAACCCGCCTGACGCACCATGCGCCAGGCGGGTTCGTTCTTTGAATCCCCGAGGTACCGTCGCTTGGGGAAGAAAGAAGCCTTGGAAAGCGCGACCCGCCAAACACCGCCTACCACCCCACCCCGAACACGATACCGTAGACCAGCGACCACCTTCCCCCCGCAACATCCGCAAAGATCGCAGGAGAGGCCGCAACCGTCTCGTTCAGCGCGAACCAGTAGCCGACGCCGAAGCGCATCAAGAACTCCGCCTTGCTTACCTCCTTGATTTCTTCGCCGTGCTCTTCCTCCTCCGTGGCCGCCTCAACCCCCGGCCCCAGCGTGAGGGCCAGGCCTCGCCACGGATAGATAATCACGGGAAGCCCGAGGATGATATCGCGCTCCAGCGTGCTCGACGCCATCTCCACCGTAACAGCGACAGCCAGCAGCCGTGAGAACCGTCGCGCGTACTCGACGCCTAAGGTGAAGCCCGTATCCTTTGGATCCAGGTGCGTGGTAGCACCGAGGAAGGCCGAACCGTGGTTCTTGTGATACTCGTGCTCTTCCTCACGCGCCGATTCGCCGTGGCCCTGAGCAAACAAAGACGTCCGCGCCATCGACAGCGCAACAGCACACAAAACCGCCAGCGTAAACTTCATTCTCATCCGCACACTCCTCGTTCACCAGCCGGTTGCAAGATAGGACTAACCTGTTGATCCACACCAGCGTTGTCCACACCTTTGTTCTCCTGATGGCTCCAGCACGGCTGGAGCCGCAGATCACCACAAGAGAGTGTCTAATCATGGATACCGTACACGTCTCAACGATGGCCGGACTGCTGGCTACGTTCGCTTTGGCCGCTGGGTCCGCGGCACAAGCGCAGAGCCAAGAACTGGTCGACCAGGCCGGCCGCCGTGTGGAGTCCTTACGACAAGAGCTCATCGACGTGCGTCGCGACCTGCACCGGCACCCCGAGGTCTCCGGTCAGGAAGAGCGGACCGCCGGCGTGGTCGCGGCGCGACTGCGTGCGCTGGGTCTGGATGTGCGAACGGACGTGGGCGGACACGGCGTCGTGGGCGTCCTCCGAGGAGGCGCGCCCGGACCCATCGTTGCCTTCCGGGCCGACATGGATGCGATCTACTCTGACGCCCCCGATCCGGTTTCCTTCGCATCGGAGACACCGGGTGTCCGCCACATCTGCGGTCACGACATTCACACCACAGTCGGCCTCGCGCTCGCCGAGGCGCTGGCGGCCATACGAGATGAGCTGCCGGGGACGGTCAAGTTCATCTTCCAGCCCGCCGAAGAGAACATCCAGGGCGCTTGGGCGATGATCGAGGACGGCGCGCTCGAGAATCCCGTTCCCGATGTGATCTTCGCCTTCCACACCGCCCCGCTCCAAGTGGGTCAGATCGGAAGCGTCGAGGGCCCCGCACTTCCGGGGCTCGACCGGGTCACGGTGACGATCAGCGGCGACGGCGATCTCGAGAAGGCGGCCAGTGCTTACCTACGAGCGGTCAGCTCGGTCAATACCGGCCAGGCCGTGGCACCGAAGGACTTCGTGGGGGCCATGATGGGACCTCCACGCCCGCGCCCCGACCAGGCAGACTGGGTGCTCGGTGGCATGGTCCGGGCCGGGAGCCCGGAAGCGCGAGCCCGGGCCGAGCGAAAGATGACGGAAGAGCTCGCCGCCGTCAGCCTCGAAGGCGTTACCTACGAGTTTACCTACGAGGCCCAGGCGCTACCCGATATGGTCAACGATCCCGAGCTGGTTCGCAGCACGCTCGAGACGATCCGCTCGGTCATCGGGGACGGATTACTGGAGGTCAACGAGATCACACCGTACTTCAGCGAGGACTTCGCATTCTACCAACAGACCGTGCCGGGTGCGATGTACTGGCTGGGTGTCTCGAACTCGGAACTGGGCTACGTTGGCATGCCTCATTCCCCTGACTACGTTGCGGATGAGGAGTCAATATTCGTGGGGGCGAAGGTCATGACCGCGGTCGTGATCGATTACCTGGAGAAATACTGAAGCGGCTTTGAAGCAAGTATCGAACACCGCTTAACGATATGTGATATTCGAAGTTGGAGGCGATCCATCATGACCGAACACTCAATTGCGTTTCAGGACTACTATCCTGCCGATGTCGCCCACTGCTACGGCTGCGGACGGCTGAACGAGCACGGTCACCAGCTCAAGAGTCGTTGGGAAGGCGAAGAGACGGTGGCATGTTATACGCCGCGTCCGCATCACACAGCGATCCCGGGTTACGTTTACGGTGGGCTGATCGCTTCCCTGATCGATTGCCACGGAACCGGTACCGCCGCCGCAGCGGCCGCGCGACTGGAAGGCTGGGACCCGGCGGCGATCCCTACGCCACCTGAAGAGCTGCCCCGGTTTGTTACGGCATCGCTACACGTCGACTACCTGCGACCGACGCCTCTCGGTCCCGAGTTGGAAGTCCGCGGAAAGATACTAGAGGCGACCGAGCGCAAGGTCGTGGTCGAGGCGACGCTGTCTGCTGAGGGCAAGGTAACGGCGCGTGGGACGGTGATTGCTGTCAGAATGCCGGAGCACATGGTCGGATAGGAGGAGCAGAAGCGAATATCGAACACCGATTAACGATATGTGAAATTCGAAGATGGAGACGAACACCGGAAATATCGAACGTCGAACACGAAGCCTGAAGTAGAGATTCTCACTTCGGTATTGGTATTCGATAATCGACCTTCATCACTCG
>Ga0255054_10002309_pt1 | contig 10964 bp, 8 predicted proteins | sample JV7_2_23_MG_FD_188634 | JGI IMG/M metagenome (GOLD analysis project Ga0255054, IMG submission 188634) | Seawater microbial communities from Jervis Inlet, British Columbia, Canada - JV7_2_23 | ecosystem: Environmental > Aquatic > Marine > Inlet | place: Canada: British Columbia | collected... | reverse complement strand
GGTTCCGGGGAGGTTCCGAGCGCGTGACCCGAGCCGTAGGCCGATTCGCACCGTCCACCACGGGGCCGGCGCATCCCGGAACCCTGCTCGCCGGCCTGCTGTGCTGGTTGGACGCGCGCTCCCGTGCTGCGCGCGTGGTCCTGCGGCTGGAGGACCTGGACCCGGAGCGCTGCCGGCCGGAATACGCCCGTGCCTTCGTCGACGACCTGGCCTGGCTCGGTCTCGACTGGGATGCGGTGGTCTTGCAGAGCGAGGCGCGACCGCGGCACGAAGCGGCGCTGGATCGATTGGCTGCGGCGGGCTTGCTGTATCCGTGCGGGTGCAGCCGCACGGCGGTGCGCGCGGCGGGGCAACCCGCCCCCGACGGCGGCTTCCGCTACCCGGGCACCTGCCGCGCGCGCGCGCTTCCGGCGGGAGGCTGGCGTGGCTGCGGCGAGCCGCTGCGCCTGCGCCTGGAGCCCGGCTTGGTGGAGATTCGCGACGAGAGCGGCGCCGACCTGTCCCTGGACCCGGGGGCGGCGTTCGGCGATCCCGTCGCGGTGCGCCGCGACGGCGCGGTGGCGTATCGGCTGGCCTCGGTGGTGGACGACGCGGCCGAGGGCGTGAACCGCATCGTGCGCGGCCGCGACCTGGCCTTGACCACGGCGCCCCAGGTGGCGCTGCAGCGGGTGCTCGGACTGCCGACGCCCGTGTACCGCCACCACCTGCTGCTCCTCGAGGACCACGGCGGCAAGCTGGCCAAGTTCCACGGCGCCGTGGGCGCCGCCGAGCTGCGCGCGCGCTACACGGCGGCCGAGCTCTGCGGCTTCCTGGCCCACGCAGCCAGCCTGCGCCCCGACGTCTCGCCCATCACGCCCGCAGGTCTGCTCGCCGACTTCACCTGGAACCGCGTCCCCCCCGCCGACCGAGTGGTCCGCTGGCAGAACGGCTCCCTCACCCTGGACCCCGCACGCAGTACCACTCCTGCACAGAGGGACGTTCCTGCATAACTGCGCGGGGGGGCAGTCCTGCGGCAAGTGCCACTCCTGGGCGGGATACGCCTGAGACGTGGTGTCCTCTATCCTACTGCTTCCTCAGGAGGGCCCCCCAGTGACCACTCGCGTCGCCTTCTCTTCGTTCGCCATGATTCTCGGTCTGGCGCTCGCGGCCTGCGGCGGCGACCCGGCTCCGCCGGCCGCCGATCCCAGCAGCGCCCGCAGCCTGCCCGCCGGGCAAGTGGTGGGCTTCGCCGGCAGCTACGGCAACCACGCCTGGCGCGGCATCCCCTACGCCGAGGCGCCGCTGGGCGAGCTGCGCTGGCGCGCGCCCCAGCCGCTGCCGCCCTGGGCCGACACCCGCGAGGCCCTGGTCACCGGGACATCCTGCACCCAGCTGGCCAGCGTCTTCTCCGGCGGAACCCGCGAGGACACCGGCAAGCCGAGCGGCGAGGAGGATTGCCTCTACCTGGACGTCTTCGCGCCGCGCTTCGAACCGGCTCAGGTGCCCGCGGGCGATGCGCGCCTGCCCGTGATGTTCTGGATCCACGGCGGCGGCAACACCATCGGCAACGCCGGCTTCTACGATGGCGGCAACCTGGCCGCCAGCCGCGACGTGATCGTGGTGGCAATCAACTACCGCTTGGGGCCGTTCGGCTGGTTCCGTCACGCCTCCATGCGCGGCGAGGGCACCACGGCCGCGGACCGCTCGGGCAACTACGGAACCCTCGACATGATCCGGGCGCTCGAGTGGGTCCGCGAAAACATCGCCGACTTCGGCGGCGATCCGGGCAACGTGACGATCTTTGGCGAGTCCGCCGGCGGCACCAACGTGATGACCATGGTCTTGTCGGCGCGGGCGCGCGGGCTCTTCCACCGCGCCATCGTGCAGAGCGGCGGCCTGGGCTCGGTGGCGGCGTGGGAAGCCGAGAACTTCGCCGACGACCCCCGGGCCGGCCAGCCCCACAGCGCCAACGAGATCCTGGCGAGGCTACTGGTAGAGGACGGGACCGCGGGCGACCGAGACGCGGCGCGCGCCTGGCTCGACACGCGGGACGACCCGGAGGTCGAGGGCTACCTGCGCGCGAAGTCCAACTTCGAAATCCTCCAGGCCTACGTGAAGGAGGGCTACACGGACGGCATGCTGGACGTGCCGGCGGTGATCCGCGACGGCTTCGTCCTGCCGCGGCAGGAGATGACGGCTCGCATCGCCCGAGGCGCCTACAACCAGGTACCCATCGTGTTCGGGACGAACCGCGACGAAGAGAAGCTCTTCATGGCGTTCAACCCGCATTACGTGGACTTCCGCCTGGGCATGTTCCCGGTTCCCAAGGACCAGGACCGCTACGACGCGGAGTCCGACGCGCGCGCGCGCGCCTGGAAGGCCCGCTCGGTGGACGCGCCGGCGGAGGCCATGCTGGCGAAGCAGGGCCCCAGCGTATTCGCCTATCGCTGGGACTGGGACGAGGAGCCCGGTATCCCGTTCCTGGCCGATGGCCCGTCCACGGTGGGCGCGGGTCACGGACTGGAGATCCCCTTCGTGTTCGGCCACTGGAACGTGGGCCCGGAGTCGAACCGGCTATTCGTTCCCTGGAACTCCGGCGGGCGCGAGACCCTGGCCCGGCAGATGATGTCCTACTGGGCGAACTTCGCGTACACCGGCGCGCCCGGGACCGGCCGCGCCGGCGACCTGCTCGAGTGGACACCCTGGGTCGGCGGCAGCGGCGACGCGCCCCGCTACATGGTGCTGGACACGCCCGACGACGGCGGCCTGCGCATGGAGTCGGAGGTCTGGACGATCGAGAAGGTGGTGGCGTCCGTGCTGGAGGATCCGCGGCTCGAGGAGCCCAAGCACCGTTGTGGTGTGCTGGCCAGCCTGACCTGGTGGGAATACATCGACGGCGACCAGTACGCGCGCGCCGGTGGCGGCCTGTGCCGCACCCTGGCGCTGGACGACTATCCCTGGGACGACGAAGGCACCACCACCACCGCCGGCGGAGGCTGATCTCCGCGTTGCGGCGGAGCCGTCAGTAGCCGGGAATCTTCAGCGGCCAGTTGGAGTCGACGGTGCCGCCGTCCACCTCGAAGACCTTGCCGGTCACCCAAGCCGCGGCGGGGGAGGCCAGGTAGAGCGCGGCCGCGGCGATGTCCTCGGTGGAGCCCAGGCGGCCCATGGGCGTCATCGCCTCCATCTGCTCCTTGAGCTCGCCCTTCACGAAGAGGCCCAGCGCGTCGGTCAGCGTCGCCCCAACGGCCAGGGCGTTGACCCGCACCCGCGGCGCGAACTCGCACGCCATCAGGCGCGTCAGGTGGGACAGCGCCGCCTTCGCCGTTCCGTAGGCGGTGAAGCCCGAGTCCACCAGGTGGCCCAGCCCCGATGAGATGTTGACGATGGCGCCGCCGTCGCCCTCCAGCATGTGCGGGATGGCCTTCTGGGAGAGGTGCCGGGCGGTGCCCACGTTGAAGCGGAACGCGGCCTCGAAGGCCTCGTCGCTCTGCTGCAGCAGGGGCGTGGGCGCCGTGCCCCCGGCATTGTTCACCACCACGTCGATGCGCCCCAGCTCCTCGGCCGTGCGCTCCACCAGCGCATCCAGCTGATCGGACTGCAGCACGTCGGTGGGAATCGCCAAGGCGCGCCGGCCCAGGCCGCGGATCTCTTCGGCCAGGGACTCCAGGTCGGACGCGGTGCGCGCGGCCACGGCGACATCGGCGCCGGCCTCGGCGTACGCCTTGGCGATGCCGCGCCCGATGCCCTTGCCGGCGCCGGTCACGATGGCGACGCGTCCATCCAGTCGGAAGAGGTCCAGGATCATGTACGTCTCTCCTGCAGGCTCGTCAGCATAGCCGAACCCCTCGGATGCCCCCGGCCAGGCAGGCGTTTTCGAAATATTCCCCTCAGCTTTCGCGCGAATGAAACCGATGGAAACCCCGAGGAGGGGTCTGCATGTCGAGAATGCGGCTGGTGGTGACGTTCGCGCTGGGCGCGATCCTGTCTGCGGCGCCAGCAGCGGCCACGATCGATCCCGGCACGGCTACGACCTTCTGGGATGCGGTCGGCTACCCCACCATCGAGCCCGACTTCGACGACGACCAGCAGACCGGCATAGCCGACTCGGACATCGTCGGAGAGGCCGCGCATCCCGCTTTCTACATCCAGTTCGATGACGCTGGAACCGCGGATCCTACGGACGGCTGGATCGCGTTTCGGGTCCGGTTGGGTGCGGACACGCCGCCGGCGGGCTTCAGCCACTTCTTCGGAGTGGGCGTGGATGCGGACCTGGACGGCGATCTGGACATCTTCCTGGGCGTGGACAACTCGGGCGCCGCCGACGATGTGGCCATATGGGACGGGGGCAGCGGCCTCAACGTGTCGCCCAACACCACTACTCTTTCGAACAGCCCGCTGAGCAGCGATCCGGTGGATTCCACGCCGGTGACCGGGAACTACGACTGGAGTCAGGTCACGGCCGCCCTCGACCCTACGGCCAGCGACTTCGACCTGGACGACGACGGGAACACCGACTATTTCCTGAGCTTCGTGATTCCCTTCGCCGACGTGGTGGCTGCCGTAGGGGGCGGCTTCGACGACGCCACCCAGGTGGCGTACGTGATCGGAACGTCCAACCAGTCGAACGCCCTCAACAACGACCTGGGCGGTCCCGACGATTCGAACCTGGACGGTGACCTGACGTGGACCCAGCTGGGGGCGCTCACCAATCCGGCGGCGCCGATCCCCGAGCCGGGCGCCGCGCTGCTCTGGGCCGTGGCGGTCGCCGGCCTGGCGCGGCTGCGCCGCTCCTAGAGCACCAGCTCTGCCATGCTGCGCAGCGTGCCCACGTCGCTGGGCGTCATCAGCAGCGAGGTCACCGGCGACTCGCGCCAGGCGTCGAGCCGCTCCTTGATGCGGTCGATGGGGCCGCACAGCGAGATCTCGTCGGCGAACTGATCCGGTACGTGGCCCACCGCCTCGTTGCGCTTCCCTTCCATGAAGAGGTCCTGGATCTTGTTGGCTTCGGCCTCGAAGCCCATGCGCGCCATCAGCTCCTTGTGGAAGTTGCGCTTCTTGGCGCCCATGCCGCCGATGTAGAAGCCGAGCATGAACTTGACCGGCATCAGCGCCTGCTCGAGGTCGTCGTGGATGTTGACGATGGTGAACTGCGAGATCTCGAAGTCGTCGCGGCGCTGCGCGATGGCGTCCTGGTACACCTCCGGGCGGAAGGGCGAGGTGTAGAGCGGCAGCCAGCCGTCGGCGATCTCGCAGGTCATGGCCACGTTCTTGGGGCCCTCGGCGCCCAGGAAGATGGGGACGTCGGCGCGCAGGGGATGGGTGATGGAGCGAAGCGGCTTGCCCAGGCCCCAGGCGCCTTCGCCGTGGAAGGGCAGGGGGTAGTGGGGGCCGTCGCTGCGCACCGGCTTGTCGCGGCGCAGCACCTGGCGAACGATGTCCACGTACTCGCGGGTGCGTGAGAGCGGCTTGGAGAACGGCTGCCCGTACCAGCCCTCCACCACCTGGGGGCCCGAGACGCCGAGGCCCAGGATCATGCGGCCCTTGGACAGGTGGTCCAGGGTCAGGGTCGCCATGGCCGTGGCGGCGGGCGTGCGCGCCGAGATCTGACACACGGCCGTGCCCAGGCGCAGCTTCGAGGTGTGCGCGGCCAGGTACGCCAGCGGGGTGAAGCAGTCGGAGCCCCAGGCCTCGGCCGTCCACACCGAGTCGAAGCCCAGGCGCTCGGCCTCCTGGGCCAGCTCGACGTGGTCGGTGGGGGGCTGGGCCTGCCAGTAGCCCAGCTGAAGTCCGAGCTTGAGGTCGCGCATGGGGGGTCTCCTTGGCTGCGGGGGCTCAGGGTGGCACAGGGGCGGGGCTCGAGCATCCGTTCCCCGCGGGGATTCGTCTCAACCCATTGACACGGAAGGCCGAAATAAAGAAACTAACGCTCGTTCGTTTTAAGGAGAGCAGCGGATGCCGGCCCTGGCCCAGGATGAGACAGTTCGCCTCACGCCCAAGGGCGCGCGCAGTCGCCAGCGGATCCTCGACACCGGCGAGCGTCTGTTCGCCGAGAAGGGCTACGCCGGCACCACGCTGCGCGATGTGGCCGCCGCGTCCGGCCTGCGCATTCCCAGCCTCTACAACCATTTCGCCGGCAAGGAAGCGCTCTACTCCGCCGTGCTCGAGCGCGGCATGCAGCCGCTGCTCGAGGCCATGTCCGGCTACCTCGAAGCCGGCGACGTGCGCCCCGACCGCGAGCAGTTCACCGTGCAGATGTTCGAGCTGCTGGCTCTGCGCCCGAAGCTGCCGCGACTGGTGCAGCACGAGGTGCTCGATGGGGGCACCCACCTCTCCCCGATCCTGCGCCGGTGGTTCAAGCCCGCTCTGGCGAAGGCGGAGGAAGCGGTTCGGGCCCACCCGGGGGCACGCCACTGGGATCCGGACCAGATCCCGCTGCTGGTGCTGGCCTTCTACCACCTCGCCGTCGGCGCCTTCACGATCGCACCCCTGGTCCAGGCCCTGGACCGGGAGGACTTGTTGACCGAAGACGGCCTGCCCAAGCAGGTCCGCTTCTTTGCAGACGTGGTCGCAGCCCTCCTGCCGGAGGAATGAGGAGATCCCCATGCATGTGGATGTCGATTACATGGACTCGGCCAACTGGGACGAGGAGATGCCTGCGCGCATGGCTTGGCTGCGCGAGAACGCTCCGGTCTACTGGGCCGAGAAGAGCAACCTGTGGGTGATCAGCAAGTACGACGACGTGCTGGAGGTCTCGAAGGACCAGACGCGCTTCACCTCCGAGCACGGCGTCCGCCCCGGGAACCCCATCAAGCTGGGCCTGATCGACGAGGGCGAGCCGCGCCACACCGCGGTGCGCAAGCTCATGAACCGCGGCTTTACGCCCCGCATGGTGAAGCACTGGGAGGACGTATTCCGGGGCCTGTGCGATGACGTGCTGAAAGAGGTCGCGCCCGCGGGCGAGTGCGACTTCGTGCACGACATCGCCGTGCCGCTGCCGCTCCTGCTGATCGCCGAGATGATCGGCATCCGCAAGGAGGACCGGGAGCGCTTCCACCACTGGTCCGACGACATGATCGGCGGCGAGGGCAACCTCGACAAGCCGGAGATCGTTGCCAGGGCGGGCACGGCCTACGTGGAGTACTCGCACTACATCAGCGAGATCATCGAGCAGCGCCGCCGCGAGCCCCGCGAAGACCTGGTGAGCAAGCTGGTGGCGGCCAAGGACGAGGGCCTGCTCGAGACCTTCGACGAAAATCCCGAGCTCTTCAACGACGACGCCGAAGGCGTGGAGCTGGCCAACGACGAGCTGATCAAGCTGATGGTGGTGCTGCTGGTGGCCGGCAACGAGACCACGCGCAACGCCATCTCGGGTGCCATGCAGCTGCTGATCGAGAACCCGGACGCGCGCCAGAAGCTGATCGCGCGCCCGGAGCTGATCCCCGACGCCATGGAAGAGGCGGTACGTCTGGTTTCGCCGGTGCACAGCTTCGGCCGCACCGTCACCCAGGACACGGAGGTGCGCGGTCAGCGCATGGAAGCCGGGCAGACGGTGCTGCTCTGCTATCCCTCTGCCAACCGCGATCCCGACCAGTTCCACGACCCGGACCGCTTCATCGTGGACCGCAAGCCCCACCACCTGGCCTTCGGCATCGGCCCGCACTTCTGCCTGGGCGCGAACCTGGCGCGGATGGAGATGCGCGTGGCCTTCACCGAGATCCTGCGGCGCCTGCCGGACATGGAGTACTCGGCCGGCGGCCCGCAGCTCAAGCCCTCAGCCCTGGTGCGAAGCTGCACCGAGATGCGCGTCCGCTACACCCCCGAACGCGCCGCCGCCTAGCGCTGCATTCGGTGCATTCGGGGACGTTCCTGCATAACTGCAGCGAGTACCACTCCTGCACGGAGGGACGTTCCTGCGTAACTGCGCTGAGTGCCACACCTCCAAGAGTGGTACTGCGTGCAGTTATGCAGGAACGTCCCTCCGTGCAGGTTGGCCTCAGTCCGTGATCGCGCCGTAGGCGATCGACTTCAGCTGGCCGCGAAAGTTGAAGGTGCCCGAGGGCATGAACTGGGTCATGAAGATCACGATCATCTCCTCGACGGGATCGACCCAGAACACCGTGCTGGCGGCACCGCCCCAGGCGAACTCGCCGGCCGATCCGGTGACGCCCGTCCGCACCGGATCCAGCGTCACCGAGAAGCCCAGGCCGAAGCCGGTTCCCGGCGCGGCCACCTCGGTGTAGTTGCCCGCGGCGGCCTGGGCGGTGTCGAGGCCGCCGGTGATGTGGTTGCGGGTCATCAGCGCCAGGGTTCGCGGGCCCAGGATGCGCACGCCGTCCAGCTCGCCGCCGCCCAGCAGCATGCGGCAGAAGCGCAGGTAGTCGCCGGCGGTGGAGACGAGCCCTCCGCCTCCGCCCAGAAGCCGCGGCGGCCGGCGGTAGTGGCTGCGCTCCGGGTCATCGCCGAGGATCAGCTTCTTGCCGGGCCCGCGGGTGTAGTTGGCGGCGAAGCGCCCGATCTTCTCGTCGGGCACCTGGAACCCGGTGTCCTGCATGCCCAGCGGCTCGAAGACGTGGCGGCGCAGGTACTCGTCCAGACGCTCGCCGGAGAAGTGCTCGATCAGGTGCCCGCACACGTCGGTGGAGACCGAGTAGTTCCACGACTGGCCCGGCGAGAACTCCAGCGGCAGCTCCGCCAGCCGCGCGATCATGTCGTCCAGGTCGCCGTCGAAGCGCTTGTCCAGGCAGCCGATGCCGAGCTCTCGGTAGGCCGCGTCCACGTTGGTCCGCTGCATGAAGCCGTAGGTCAGCCCGGACTGATGCGTCAGCAGATCACGGATCGTCATGTTCCGCTCGCAGGGCGCGGTGGCGAACTGCGGGTAGCTCCCGGCCCGGAACACCCGCAGGTCCCTCCACGCGGGGATCGACTTGTACACCGGGTCGTCGAGCTGGAAGTGGCCGTGTTCGTAGAGCTGCATCAGCGCCACCGAGGTCACCGGCTTGCTCATGGAGAAGATGCGGAAGATCGTGTCCTCGGCCATGGGCACGCCGCGCTCGCGGTCCATCAGGCCCTGGGGCGAGAGCCAGGCTACGTGGCCGCGCCGGAACACCAGGGTCAGGGCGCCGGCGATCTTGCCCGGGTCCAGGTAGCGGCGCTTCAAGTGCGAGTCGATGCGTGCCAGGCGCTCGCTGGAGAGTCCGACGTCTTCAGGGCGGGTGGGCATCCAACGGATCCTACCACCGCCGGGCTAACGGATGGGATGGGCCGCGGCGTGGCCGGCGATGGCGTCGGTGAGCGTCTCGTAGAGCTCTACCGGCATGTCGTGACCCATGCCGGGGATGAACAGGCCCTGCGCGCCGGGTACCGCCTCCAGGGTGGCCCGGCCGCACTCCACCGGCACCAGCGGGTCGTCCTCGCCGTGGATCACCAGCGTCGGGGTGGAGAGCTTCTCCAGCGCCTCGCGCCGGCTTCCCGACGCGGTGACCGCTACCAGCTGCCGGCCGATGCCCGCGGGATGGTGACAGCGATCGAAGGACACCTCGGCGCGGGCGCGGATCCGCGCCTCGTCGAATGGGAAGCCCGGGCTGCCGATCACCTTCCATGTCTTCAGCGCGTTCTCGACAACGGCTTCGCGCGTGGTAGCGGGCGCACCCAGCAGGACCTGGATGGCCTCGGGCCGGGGCGGCGGAAGGCCCGGCTCGCCGGTGGAGGACATGATCGAGGTCAGCGTGCGCACACGGTCGCTGAAGCCGATGGCCAGCTCCTGAGCGATCATGCCGCCCATGGAGGCGCCCACCACGTGGGCGCGCTCGAGATCCAGCGCGTCCATCAGACCCACCGCGTCTGCGGCCATGTCGCGCAGCCGGTAGGGCGCCCGCACCGGCTTGCCGGCCTGGGTGTTGCGCATGGCCTCCAGCGCGTTGTCGTGCTCCACGTCCTCGAGCTTGGTGGAGAGGCCCACGTCGCGGTTGTCGAAGCGCACCACCCGGTGGCCGCGCGCGGCGAGTCCTTCGCAGAAGGGCTCGGTCCAGCCGATCATCTGGGTGCCGAGGCCCATCACCAGGAGCACCGGCTCGGCACCGGCCTCGCCGAAGCACTCGTACTCGAGCTCGATGCCGTTGGCCTGCGCCCGCGGCACCGCCTAGACCTCGGGCTGGAGCGAGTTCAAGTGCTCCACCGCGTCTACGTACTCCTCGACCAGCCGCACGATCACGTCGCGCGTGGGCTCCACGGCGGTGATCTCGCCGACGATCTGGCCGACCGGGTTGAAGGCCACATTGCGCGCCTTGTCCGCGTAACGGTGCGTCCGCGAGACCGCTTCGGAGGTCACCATGAACTGGAGCGGCATGCCCAGCGGGTCGGGTGTGTCGGGGCGCTCCCAGGCTTCGGTCCAATCGTTGCGCAGCATGCGGGCCGGCTTGCCGGTCCAGGAGCGCGAGCGCACGGTGTCGTGGATGCCGGCGTTGATGTAGGTCTGCTTCTCCGCCGGCTCCGCGGCCGCTTCCTCGACGGCCAGCCAGATGGAACCCGTCCACACGCCCTGGGCGCCCATGGCCAGGGCCGCCGCCATCTGGCGTCCGTTGCCGATGCCGCCGGCCGCCAGCACGGGCATCGGCGCCACCGCGTCGATCACCTGGGGCCACAGCACCATGCTGCCCACCTCGCCGGTGTGGCCGCCGCCCTCGGTGCCCTGGGCGATCACGAAGTCCAGGCCCGCGGCCTTGTGCGCCAGCGCGTGCTTGGGGCTGCCGCACAGGGCGCCCACCAGGCGGCCGGCGCTCTGGATCTCCTTGACCACGTCGGCCGGCGGCGTGCCCAGCGCGTTGGCGACGAGCTTCACCTGGTCGCTCTTCAGCGCTTGCTCCACCTGCGGCCCCGCCGTGGTCGCCGTCCAGCCCAGCAGCTCGCGCGTCTTCTCGCCTTCCGGAAGCTCGGGAACGCCGGCGTCGGCCAGCAGCTTCTTGGCGAAGTCGCGGTGCTCCTGG
>Ga0255054_10002308_pt1 | contig 10969 bp, 12 predicted proteins | sample JV7_2_23_MG_FD_188634 | JGI IMG/M metagenome (GOLD analysis project Ga0255054, IMG submission 188634) | Seawater microbial communities from Jervis Inlet, British Columbia, Canada - JV7_2_23 | ecosystem: Environmental > Aquatic > Marine > Inlet | place: Canada: British Columbia | collected... | reverse complement strand
GCTTCGCTTGCGCCTTCCTTGCCTCGTCTAGCTTGTCGAGGTTAGCGATTAGGCCCTGCACGCCTTTCCTAGCCCGCTCGCCTCCAAACAGCTTAGCCAGGTCGGTTTCGTCAAGGCCCTTGAACTGCGCCGCGAAATCCAGCGAGCCCATCTCCTTGAGGGCCTTGGAGTCGATGCGCAGCGCTGCCTTTCCGCTCTTCTCGCGCTCGCTGTTCAGTTCCGCTAGCGCATCCTTGGCCGCCTTCGTTGGCTTGACCGTAGCGCTAAGAAAAGCGGCGGCCTGGGTCGATGCGTCCGCGCTGCTTTTTGCCGTCAGCGTGATCGTTGAATAGATCGCAGCGGCCTCGCCTAACTTGAGATTCATCGCGCCCGCCGCTGATGCGACCTTGGGAAACGCTCGCGCCGTCTCTCCTACCGTGGTTCGTCCTTTTTGAACCGCTACGAATAGCGCATCAGATGCGTCAGCGGCTGTCACGCCCTCGGCCGTAAAGTTGGCCACGGTAGCGCTCAGCGCCTTGGTGGCGGTGCCGACATCTGTCAATCCACCGATCGATAGTTTGTTGGCGGCGGCAAGGGTAGCCTGTGCTTCGGCGGCGTCCGTCGCGCCAGCCGAAACGATGTCGTAAAGAGCTCCGGCCTGATCTGCAGCGGTGCCGCCGAATTGCAGTGCCGCCTTTTTTGTAATGTCCTCAAGCTGCGCTGTCGAGAAGTGCGCCTCGTCTGTAAGCGTGCGGATATTTGACAGGCTGGTTTCATATTTTAGCGACGCCTGAACAGGCCCGCGCATCAGGCCTTCGGCCGCGCGGCCTAGGTCGGCCATGCCCTGCGCCGATCGCCTGATGTCGATGCCCGACGCCTTAGCCTCGCGCCCCATCTGGCCGATCACTGTCACGCCGCCGGGCCCGCCGCCCTTGCCAAGCTTGAGGCCTTTAGTCGCCCTGCTTAGGCCTTCGACCTCTCGGCGCGTCGCCCTAAATGATGTGGTGCTGAGAACGCCAAACCGTTTGGCCTCTTTTGTCAGTCCGGTTAGATCCTTGCGAAACGCGCGCAAACCGGCGGCGCTCTCGTTGAACGCCTTGATCCTGATGTTTAGTGCGAGGTCGGCCATGGGGTTAGTCCGTGATTCCCAGGGCGAGTAGCGCCCTCATATACCAGCCGCTCAGTTGATCGGGAGTCACGCCTTCAAAGTCCCTCGGCTTCCATCCGAAGGTGCGCGCGACTATTGCGATCTGGCTGTCAATGAGGCCGCCCCGCCCTAGTCCTTTCCCGCTACAGCGTCGTCCGTAGCCTGAATCACGATCTGATAATCCTGATAGGACATTCGCCCCATCATCTCGGCAGACACGCGCCCGCCTCCCGTGTTGTTGCCGGTCAAGATGCAGCAGATCGCAAGCTCGCGCGAGCGCTGCCCTGTGTCTGGATATTCGTCCATGCGCACGGCATCGCCTGCCGTGAACGATCGCCTGATGCTCACCTTGTCAGGCGGAGCCATGGGCGGGTTCTCGCGCTCAGCCTTTACCCGCTCGGGGTCATCGTGCGGCGCCCATTTGTAGATCTGGATCTCGAAATGTGTGGGCGTAACTGTTACGCGATCGTCATCTCGCCAGGTCTTCTCTTCGCTGTCTGCCTCTTCGCTCATGGCGGTAGGGTAGCACCTAGAAGGTCTTGGCGGGTTGGCCCTCAAGACTGACCGAGATAGTACCAGCGCCCGCGTCTAACTCCGGCGGGTCTCCTACCCTTGTGGCTTGAGTGACGAGAAAGACCGATCCGGTGTCCGTCACGAGCATAAGGGTCGCGTCCGTCACGTCGAAATCAGAAACGTCGACACTAGGACCATGGGCGATGACCATGCTGGCGCCGCCAGGTGCAACGTCTGTCACCTTGTAGCCCTGAGGCTTGAACTGCCCCTTGACGGTCTCGCGGACTTCGCCGCCAAACATAATGGTAGGGCCCTCTGTTGTGCCCATCTTAATGTTGTTTATGAAAACTTCCGCGCGTCCTGTGAGCTGTGCCATTTGATTGGTCTCCTATCTTCCCTAGAGCTTGAAGGCGATCACGCCAGCCAAGATCCTGAACTGGTTCACGGTGTCCGGGTTGCAGCTGTACTCAAGCCGATCGGGGTCAACCGGGCTAATCTCTACGATGAGCGAAGCGGTGAACCCTTCGACATCCTCAAGGATCGCAGCATCCTCGAACACCTCGAACACTCCCACAAGCTCAGCTTTGGCCGTGTTAGGCGTCATCACCCTTTGGCCTGCGCCAAACGAATTGCCGTCTCTTGCTAGCTTATAGCGGGCGAACTTAGAAAAATGGGCGTTGATCGCATCTCTGAACACGAGCACCGTCAGCACCGTGTTCAAATTCTTGTAGCTGATGTCAGGGCTTCCGCCTGGGTTCGTCTGGTATGAGGTTACGATCCGCTCAATCTTTACGGTCCCACTGTCAGAGACCTTAGTGGTGGCGATGCCATCGCCAAGCAGGGTGTCCCGTTCCGATCGGCTGCGCCTCAATCCTACGCCGGCTAGAGCTCCGGCGATCCCTGGGATGCTCAGCGTCTGGAAGGGCAGCGAGGGATCAGGCTCGCCCGCCAAAATGGCGATGAGCGAGGCCATGCACTCAAACAGAGGCGAGGCGGTGCCGGGGTCAAATTCAGGGTACACCTGTAATTGTGAATTGCGGGCGTTGCCGTAGATGATCAAGTTAGCGGTCGAGTCGTTTACCGCTGTGTAACTAACGCCCCACTGCTGATCCTCTGGACCAAATCTAACGTCAAGTTCTGCCTTGATAAGGTTCTGCGCTGTGGTGTTATCGTATGGGAGATGGATGTGCGTGTACTGGGTATCCACGATCGCCGCGATAGCTGGAACGATCGACGGGTCGCCCGATCCTGCCGATAGCACAACGACCGGCGCTCCAATTCCGGGCGGGAAATTCTCCTTGATCCCTCTATTGAATTGGATCGAGATCGAATCTCCAGACTCGCCCGAGAACTTAGCCTCAAGCGTGACAAGCGCGGCGGCAACTGCCTTCTCTACCATCGGAAGGCTAGACTTAGCGTCGACCGCCGCGCCTACCTTGGTTGCCACCGCGTCTTGATCGTCACCCTCATCAATTGCTACGGGCGTATATTGGCCGCCCACATACATGTGAAGCGTTGCGCTAGCTGTAGCGGTGCCCGCTGGCCAAGTGATCGCCTGCTCTGTTTTGGATCCTGCCGTGTCAGTCAGCGCGATGGCATAAACTGGGATCGACGCGTTAGCGCTAACGGCCTGCGATACCTGGCGATCGAGCATGCCGCCGATCCCCCACTGCTCGCCGTCGGAATTGGCGAACATCTGCACCACCTGATCCACTGGGCCCGTGGATCCTGGCGAGGCTGTGCCAATTAGAAGCACGTTGTATGATGTAGAGGCAGTGGCCTGGACTGCTGCCGAATTGTCGATCGACGCGTAGCGGCCTGGTAAATTTGTCTGTGGAACGCCTGTAACGAGTGACATTTAGAATTCCTCTGTCTCTTCTCTTGCCGCTAAATTCTCGGCGGGCTTGGGTGTTTTTTTGGGCGCCCTTTTCTTGGCTGCCCTTTTCTTGGCAGTCTTGGCGGGCCCCTTGCGCGCGTGCGGGTATCCGTCGATCTCCAGATCGCCGGCCATGAAAGCGCGGTGAAGATCTGGCGTTACTGCCATAATCTCTTCCCTTGCAATCGCGTTCTTTTTCCCGTTGAAGTACACCGGCTGAAGCTCCCCATCAGGCCTCTGTCTCGCCGGCCGCATAGTGTATTTTTTAGCGTGCGCCATCACGTGTATACTACCTCCCCCTGAACGGGCGGCGTTCCACCATCAGGATAGACCTCGCCAAACAGCGTCACAAGGTCAGGCAGACACTCAAGATTTATCGCGCCTAGTTCTACCTTGTGCGACCACTGGATCTCAAACAGTGAGAAGCCCATCTCGTCTAGCTTGGCGGAATATTTGTTAGAGCCACCGATCGACGAGGCGCGCTTCCACGGATAGCGAGGGTCAGGCACTAGTCGACCCGTGCCCACATCGCGCGTGTTCGGCGGCCTCATCTGATTGAGAAGTGACAACACGATCCCCATCAGCGCGACGCCGTACTGGTAGCGATCCTTGACTGCCCCCACATCTGCGCCCATGCCGTTAGGCGCTACGCCTGCCGCCGCAAATCTAACATCTATCAGTGGCGAGCCTGCAGCCGTGTCGATGGCCCCGCTCGTTCCAAGGCATGTGACGAACAGCGCGGGAGCTCTGAAAGAAAGGCGCTTGATCTCTGTAATGTCGATCTGGCCTTTCCAACGATCGATCGTCTTGAAAAACGTCTTTGCGTTCTGCTGCAGGTAGTCAGTGACCCAGGCCTCAAGCCTGCCGACCTCTGATCCTGCTATGCCGTCGCCGCCATTTACCGGCCCGTCAATGACATCGATCGCCATTAGAACGAGTCCTCCCAGATACCGTTAGCGATTACCTCGATATCTGTGATGTCCTGATCCGTCACGCCTAGCCAAGGGCGGGCCGGTAGATCGCGCGGGCTAGCCTCTGCACCAAACGCGCCGATCGTGACGCCCACCGATTCAGTGCCCTCTTGGTTCCAGGTCCCATAATCAAGCCGCGTGCCTACCTGCGCTGCCCCTTTTTGCGCCTCTACGTGCATGGTCTTGAAGAGCGCCAGCGTCTCTCTAAGTTTGCCGGGCCCCTTCTTGCGTGAACCGTAGGGTTCGCTGAGCGGCGCCCATGGAGTGCCGTCCGGGTCGACCTCTTCGATCATCCGCTCGCGTGTTCGCGCGCGCACCGATCGCCCGTATAGATTCATCGTAGACTTACGGAAGAGCCGCGCAACCGCCCGCTCTATCTCGCCGCGCGGGATGCCTTCGACGGTGATCTCCACTGCCATCAGATGATCCCGCAGAGCTGTGATCGCGTCATCAGTCGCGCGTTAGCGCAGACCTGGGTTGAATTTGGCTTAGCGACGGCAGGCCCGCCGGGCGTGATCGTGCCCTTGGCGATCAGCATGAGTTGCTCCATGCAGTGATCGCGGCGCTCCTTGATTAGCGTGGTCATCGTGTCCGCGCCATCCGCTAGGAAGTAGATCGCAAGATCCGCTGAGCACCGCTTGACCCATGACCACGCATCATCAGTATCGACATCCGCGATCGGAACGACATACTTGCTGCTAAGATATTTGTTGATCTCCGAATCGGCGTCCTTGATGGCGAGCGCGACTGATGCAACGTCTGCCAGGTTATCGCAATTGCGATCGGCAACGATCTGCAAGTAGTCCAGCCCATAGCGGTCTACGATCTCTTGTGCGGTCGTGTATGCCATGGCCCCTCACCACTTGTGCCCCGCCGCGGTTAGACCGGGCGGGGCCAAGAGCGCAACGCGAGCGCCTACAGGTATGGGTTCACAATGACAGTCGCCATGCCTACTAGATCGTTAGTGTTGCCGCCGCCGACCAGCGCGCTGTTCATCAGCGCCTTGGCGGTAAACTCAAGGCTCGGGGGGACCATGAGAACGGTCGGAGTCACGATGACCGGGCGACCCTCATCACCGTCGAATTCCCTCATTTGAGTCCAGGCCGTTTTGAAGTTGGCCTCTGTCAGCGCGTCTTCTGATTTCAGAATGCGACGCGGATCGCCAGGAGCAACAGCGACGCGCGCCTTGACTCCAAAGAGGTGCTTGTCCGTCATAAAGCCAACGGTGTTCCCCTCGGCTTCCGCCATGATCACGCGCGTAGTGTAGTCCTCGCGCACTTGCCAGATTAGGCCCTTCGCGCGCGCTCGGGTGTCGAGTAAGTACCAGGCCGGCTGCCCGCCGCCTGCGATCAGGTTCGAGTAATTCGGACCATTCTTGAGCGGGTGATTTGTTGCCAACAGCGGCACGCCATCATAGCCGACGGCCGTGGTCCCTTGGGTGCTGAGAAAATCCCAGATCAAAGTATCAGGGTGCTGCCCTGCCGAATCTCCAGCCGCCGCGACCTCGCCAGCGAATGAATCCACTTCGGCAGCGTCCGCCATGTCGTCAGCGTCGATGCCAAGGGTCAGCTCAAATTTGCTGACTGAAACGGTGAACTCGTTCCCGCTGTTCTCCTTGATCTGCCGCTCGCCTTCCCAGAGCTTCATGCTCGGGGCCTGGCTTAGCCAGGTATACAGCGCGCGTTTGGTGCGACTGGAGACCATCGACACGAGGCCGCCGCCATCCATAAACACCTTCGGCGCCGCCTGCTGCGCCTCGCTGAAAAGCGAGGGGATCGTTTCGGTTAGGTAGACCTCATTATCGAAGCCCTGGAGTGATGTCTGTAAGGTTCCCATGATGTTCCCCCAAGCCTAGATCGAGACCCAGATCTTCCCTTCATTGTCGAGCGCGCGAATGCGGCCAACCGCTAGCAGGATGCCAGCCGCGGGACTGAGTGAAATGTTGCTAGCATCGGCGCCCACCTTGGCAGTCTCGCCAACATTGGCAGCGGTGACTGGTGTGGTGCCGTCATTGTCAAAGGCGATCTCGCCATAGCCAACGTCCACAAGCTCAGCGACCGCGCCGCCCTGCTTGGAGAATCCTACGACAGTGACGGCCGTTGCATCAGCGGCGGGCACGAGCAGCCCGGCGGCATCAATTGCAACCAGGTTCTTAGCGTCGACCGCAATTGCGACCGTGAATGTTTGGAAGTGAAGGGGCTCCTTCGACTTCATTTGAAAATACTGAGTCATCTGCTTAGCCTTGATCGCGTTCTGCGATAATTTTCGTCGCGTGCTCGATACTCACGTTGTACGTCTCGGCATACACTTTAGGATCGTTCTGCGAAGTTGGGCCCGCGGGCGTTTCGGTGAGACCTGGCGTGACCTCAGTCAATCCAAGATTAGCGGACACCTTGAACAGCGAGACGACCTGCGCGAGGCCCCCGCTGTCACTGGCGATAGACGTGAAACTTTCGACCTGTGCCGGGGTAATCTTCCCGTCAGCCAAGGCCTGCCCGATAACAGCGCTTCGCTCTGCTGAGAACGCCTCCGCTGCGCGCGCCTGATCCGCTGCAGTCATCTCCTCGATGACGCCTTGCGCCGCCGCTAACTGATCCTTGTGCGCAGATAGCAATTCGACAGTGGCCGCCAATTCAGCAGAGACGCCAGAGAGCTCCGATACCTTCGCGGCGTAGGCCTCAGCGTCTTTGCGATTCGATACCAGCAACGCGTCGCACTCTTCGACCGTGGCATCTTTGCTCAGTCCTAGAATTGCACGCATGCCTGTGGGGTTCTTTTGTGATTCGGACATGAGGATACTTTGGTTTTGGTTTAGGGCCGGCATCTGTAGGGCCGGCATATTTGTTAGGGCCGCTGATGTGAACTGCAGGACAATGCGCGTTTCGTCGTCTGGGATGAACGCGGGCGAGATGTAGCGAACCTCTCGCGCCGCAACACTCTCAGCGCCTCGCTCCGTCCAATCGACATCGGCCACAAGGAAGCCGCCCTCTACTCTCATGGTAGCGGGGTCGATCCATCCGGCGGCGGCCTGGGTGCGAAACGCGGATTGGGACTGCGCGTCGTGATACCAGTCAAGCACGAAACCCTCAGGCGTGTCAGCCATGGTCCGCGCTATGACGTTCTCCACCTCGCCCTCGGGCAGCCTAAAAAAACGGCCGTCGCGCGCCTCGATGTCACCGATCGGCGCGAGCGGGATCGTCGCCGGGACATCGCCCCTAGTCGCCTCGCCCGTGCCATCCTTGAGAGCAAACAGATCGACCGCACCACCAGCGAAAGAGGCACGACCCGGATCGGCAGCTATCGGAGGCGCGGACGGCACGCCCCTATTGTGGGGGCGAATCCGTTCAGGTGTCAAGAATCGTGTATTGCGCCAACCGCGCTACACGATTAGTGTCCTTCCTAACCTCCCCCTAACCTCCCCCTAGCCTCCCCCTAGCCTCCCCCTAACCTCTTCCTAACCTCTTCCTAACCTCTTCCTAACCTCCCCCTAACCTCTTCCTAACCTCTTCCTAACCTCCCCCTAACCTCTTCCTAACCTCCCCCTAACCGGGGTCTAACCTGCCATCTACCCGCCAGCTATATTCGATGCCGTTAGCGCGTCCTGTCCATGCGTCGGGCAGTGGCTTGCCGTGCGAGATCTGGAAATCAGCGGGGCCGACACTCCAGCACAGGGCAGACGCTGCCCATTCGCCCACAGCGGCCCAAATTCTAGACCCAGGATCGCTAACTCTATTTTTAGTGGCTTGGCGGTGCGCGTGGATGAATTGGATCTGTCCGCCGTTCTCCTGCACCAGATCGTCATAATACTGCAGCAGCAGACGCGCGCCCTCAAGCTGCGCGTCAGTGGCCTCTGTCCCCTTGGCGAGCCTATCGCCGCCCTCTAGGGCCTTGTACTTTTTCGGAAGCCACAGCGTGCGCGGGTCGCCCTCGATGCCGCACGCGCGGCAGGCGATCTCGATCCCAATATCGTGCGTGTTGAATCCGTTCCCGTGCCATAGCAGCGCCGTCGGATCGTGTAGCAGGACGATGATCGCGCCGCCCTCACCATCGTCTAGCACCGCCCCATGGACCGGCATATTAAGGCACCGATCGGGCGAGCCGATCACCACCGCGGTCTGATGTAGCGTGACGCCCAGCACCTCCTGCCAGGAGCGCTGGCCCTTCGACCTGCCGCGGGCCTTGGTGCGCTTGTGCTCGCGCATGTCGACCCATGCGATCTTGAACGCTGGCGACTCAGGCTCGGGGGCCGGCGGCCTGTCAACGATCGGCGGCTTGCTCTTGAACCGGGCGAGGATTGAGAGGATATCGCTGAATTTGAATCGCCAGCTAGTCACGTCCGCGCGACTCTAGCACAGGCACAGCCTCACACCTGCAGCCGGGCGGCACACCTGGATCGCCGTCCTGTGGTGGGTCCGACCATCTAAAGCGCTCTCCGTCTCGCTGTTCGTGTAGCGGTCTCACCTCTGAATCCCTCTGCGTTAGCCAATCGTATTCCCCGATCTCGTTCGCAAAATTGAACTGCGAAGCATATTCGGTGTTCATGCTGTCCGACTCCCAAGCGGCGATCCTATCCGCTCGCCCTTGCGTCATCGTGAACACCAGATCGGCGCCAGCTATCGCGCGGGCGATCCGCTCGTCCTTTGTTCCGCGGGTCATCAGCGCCGCTAGCATGTGCGCCTCAAGCTTGGCGATTGCCTCGACCCTGATGCTATCCACCAGATCCTCGTTACGAATCAGCATCACAGATTCGATGTCATCCGTATCGGCCGCCTCTGCTTTGCTGTGGATCTCCGCGCGTTCGTCCGCGCCGCCTGTCAGCTTGGCAATCTGATCGTCAAACATCCCAAGCGCGGCGGGGCGCATGCGTTCTACGTGCTCGGCTGCAGCACGATCGGCCGCCTCCCCTGGCTTGCCTGCGATGCGACGGGACGCACGCCCGAGCGCGGCGTGTAGTGCCGCGCGGGTCGACGGTCGCAACCCGCCCTCATCGTCTAGCTTTACCATTGCGCCGATCCTCGACAGCACCTCGGCCCCCACGATCGCCTCAAGCTCTGCTACGTATCTTTGAAGGTCCCGCGCGTAGGCATGCGCGGCGCGATCTATTCGATCGCCGTTCCCGCGAAAGGGGCGCTAGCCCGTGCTTCCATCTTCTGAACGTCTGACGCGAGATAACTGCGCCGGCCTGCTGGCCCAGCATATGCCATCAGCTCACCGGCCCCCTCAAGGGCGAACACTTGCGCGACCGGAACACCTAGCACCCGCGCGGCCTGCAGTGCAGACATAGCCTCTTCGCCATCAGGCACAGCCTCACGATCGCCTGCCTCGCCTGGCTGATCCTCGCCGCCGAAACCCGCCGGCATGGTCTGCGCTGTTAGCGTCTCGTCTCCATCCTCGGGCTTCTCTAGCCCGAATTTTGTGTAGAGCTCCGTAGTCTTGACCGCGAATCCGCGATCGATGAAAGGCACCAGCGCCTCAGAGAACGCGACCATATCCTCAGGATCGGATACGTCGAAAACGATCCTAGGAAGCTTGATTCCTAGGCCGAAATTCAGTTCAACCAGAGGCCGGATCAGTTGATCGTTCAACGTCTCGGCCAGCGTGCGCGCGTCAGCGTTGCGGATATCCTTCCGCACATCATCGTGGACCTTCGCTTGGGACAGCGAAGCGCCATCCTCGCTCGTCATCGTCTGGCCTAGGGTGACCTTGCTAATCTCCTTGTTCCAGAATCCTACGGTGTCGTTATAGAATCCGCCGTGCTGAGTGTTGTTTATACCCAGAAACTCTAACCGCACATTATCGGAGAACAGCGCTTTCCCGTCACTGCCCAGAGCCTGCAGCCCTCGGAAGATATCGGCCTTCTCCTCGTCCGTTGCTGAACTAAGCATCTCCGCATAAACCAGCGGCGTGCCGAAAACCTCAGCGAATGCCATCCAATCTTTAGTGACGAACGCCTTCATCAAATGCAGGGCAGCCACTGTGAAGATCAGGCCAGACCTAATGATCTTTCCGCTCTTCAATCTCGGCGCGTGAGTGATGAATTTCGCAGGCTGCAGGGGCTCGCCATATTGCCCCGCGCTTTCCGTCAGTAGTTGGACGTGCGTTTGGGTCTCTGCGTCGAATCCGAAGTGCCGCTGGTTTCTATACAGGTATTGGTTAGGCACGATCCGCGCCGCGCCGTCCTGCGTCTCGTTCTTCCAAACGATCTCAACCACAGAAAACCCCTTAGATAGCCCGTCAAGCAGATCGCCAAGGCATGTGTTGAACCCCTTTCGATCGATCGCGTCCTTGACGAACGCCGCCACCTGTTCGTCCCGTTCGTCCTCGCTTGCCGGAACAATCGCCCAATCCAATTGTCGGACTGCCATCTTTCGCGTGCCGAGAACAGATTTGTAGTGGCTATCGCGCTCCTCGACCTCTTCCGCGAATTGCATCAGGCGTGAGCTGTCCCAGTTCGCCGCGCTTCGCAGCACCAGGCCCAATCGC